>WNFC01022231.1_pt1 | contig 16387 bp, 17 predicted proteins | sample 5400541 | NCBI WGS metagenome assembly WNFC01 (sample SAMN13153342, study PRJNA577476) | soil metagenome | isolation source: 120 cm saprolite under Douglas fir tree site 2 hole 2 replicate 1 | place: USA:California | collected 2015-04-18
CATGGCGAAACTAAAGAGAATCGCTGAATATTTTTTCATAACAAAAGCGCTTCGGGAACGGAGGCGCATTTTAGCGCACTCGGGCCGGTGGTGAAAAAGGGACTGGGCATCCAGCGCTGCCCGAATAACGCAAGACGGCTGGCTCGGGGAGCTGCGGATCGGGTTGCGTCCTTGTAACTTTATGCGGAATCTCCTGCAATTAATCAGGTAGTGGCGTTGGATGACGAGAACAGGGTGAGCCGAGCGCAGCTCATGGAGCGGGCTCAGGGCGGGGATCGCGAGGCTTTTCACATCCTGTTCACAGAAGTCGGTCCGCTCATTACTCGATTCTTGCGGCGGCGCCTGTCGGATAAGACCGAGATCGAGGATATCTGCCAGGAAACCATGCTGGCGGTGTATAAATCCCGTCATACATATCAGCCCGAGCGGCCGTTTGAGCCGTGGCTCTTTGCCATCCTCCGCAAGGTGAGCGGCGAGCATCTTCGCCGCGACCGGCAGCGGTTCGGATTTCAAATACATGCCGATGAGCTTCCGGAGGTCGGCGTGGAAGACTCCAGTCAGGAATTGGAATTGCGCGAGGCAATTGAGCAGCTCTCCGCCACCCAGATCGAAGCGCTCGGCTTGACCAAGCTGTTAGGTCTCTCGGTGGCGGAGGCCGCCCAGCGCGCAGGGACGAGCGCCGGCTCAATGAAGGTCCGAGTCCATAGAGCATATGAATCCTTGAAGAGGTCGTTACTCCGCTAAAACAATGGCACTGGAGCATGAGATCGACTATGGAGCCCTGATCGACCATTCGATCAGAGACTTCCAACCAGCTAAGCGGCTGTGGCCCGCCGGCGCCAGGCTGCTTTGCTGGATCTTGCTGGACGCTGCGATTCTGGGCCTGGCGGTCTGGGTTCGAGGCTACGATAATCTGCAAGCACTGCTTCAGAATTCCGGCCAACTATTCGCCGCGGGATTATTCATCTTCGCCGGTATCATAACGGCATTTTTGGCGCTCAAGAGCGCTGTTCCCGGACGCCAAGTGACCTGGCCGCAGTTGGTTATGGCACTCGCAGTTGTTGGTGCGGCGTTTAGTTTCGAAGCGCAGACTGGCGAGCCGTTCCAAGGGTTCCTCGAAGGCGTTCCAATTTTGGCCCCGCAGTTGTTCGGCCTCGCGGCTTTGCCCTGGCTCGCGCTGTTTTGGGCGGTACGCCGCGGGATTCCCTTGCGGCCCGAGATGACCGGGGTCGCGGTGGGGCTGGCGGCCTTCTGTTGCGCCATGGCGCTGCGCGATTTGGTATCCCCACCAGACTTGGCCAACCCGGTCATCGCGGCGGCCTTTTCGGGCATCCTCATCACGGCATTCTCCGCGGCGGCTGGCACGTTGTGGCTGAATTGGATAGAGCATTGGCATCAGGAGCGCGTGGCCGCTGAAGTTCCCGCAACCAAATGGTCGCTGTTTAATGCGGGGACGATCTTGCCGGCGGCGCTCAGTGCCTCGATTATCGCCCTGATCTTCGTCTTAAAAGGCCCCAGCCAGCACTCCGCACAAGTCCCCGACTTTGATCTGGCTATAGGCAGCTATGAGCGAGCGCTGGTCGGTTTTCGTCCCAACGTTCCCTCTACTTCGATGGAAACGATGCTGACTGCATACGTCGAGCATGGTATGCCCGCCTACATGTGGGACTTCGGCCCCGAAGGGTTCAAGCTGGTGGGCGGCCGCTGGGACCCCTTAGCCGACGGCACGCCGGTAACGTTTACGTGGTTTCGCGGCCGGAAAGCCGGTGTGCTGTGCATGTTCAGGCAGATTGACGCATTCAACCCGCCATCGATCGCGCACGAGGAGCATCATCATCTACTCTTCTACAAATATCGGGGCTTCAGTGTTTGCTTGATTAACGTGGGCGGCTACGGGAACTTCATCAGCGTGATTGCCGCTCCAATGCCAATGAAGCAATTCATGCGGCTGGTCCTCGCTGCCGCAATCTAGCACCTCCAATCCCTCCCCCTGAACCCAGATCAGGGTCAGGGGGAGGGATTGGAGGCACCGGCCCTAGTTCGGTAGTACAAACTTTACCCGCATTTACGCAACTCAGTACTGGTCTCTGCAACCGGCAATTCGCCGGGCGCTTCGAAGTACCTTCCCTTTGGCAGCAGCCGCCCCATTTTACTGCACGGCACACGTGCAGGATGAAGAAGCTTGCCTGAAACGGGATGGCGGAATTCTTCCTCGGTGAGTTCGGACAAAACTTTTCGAAACCCGTAACCTTCGGCTATTACTGCCGCAAGAATCTACTGAGAGCGGGCTAGCACGTGCTGATTCTGTCAGCAGATGCAACACGAACGGCGGTACGTTCGTCGCGCTAGATGAAATTGAAGTCTGGTCAAAAACCACACCGCAGAAGAACAGCAGGCGCGTTCATCCTGTCGGTTTCTATTCCACTTTTCGGTGGGCTTGCATCAACCGCCGACGTCGCCGGCGTTGAGCCGTTGCGCACGGTTCAGCAGCAAATCGACAAAATCAAAAACGATGAGGCCGCAGAGCATCGGCGCCTTCAGCAGGACGAGCGAGTAATTCAGCAGCTCGAGCAGCAACTGCGGCAACAGCAGTCGCGACCCGGTGCGCTCGCCACTCAGGCCGACGCGGTTGACGTTACAGAGCTAAAAGCAGATACCGCCCAGCTCCAACAAATTCAGAAGCAGCTCACAACAAGTATCAGCGACGAGCAGTTCGGCTCGGCGATGAGCCGTTATCTGGGGTCGCATCAATTCACCTGGAATGGCGCCGTCGCCGGCAGCTTCATTTATGACCGCGGCAACAACACCAACACATTCGCGCTGACCTTTGAGCCGCTCGTCCTCTATCGGCTCAACGATTGGATATCGTTCGAAGGTGAACTCGAAGCGGCGCTACCTCAGGGCACCGACGCGAAGTTCGGCTTACCGATTGCCATGTTTCAGTTGTTTCTCAATGATTATCTCCAGCTCAATGCCGGTCTTTTCGACCAGCCCTTCGGCGACTGGTACGAGGCTCAAAGTACGCTGTGGGTAAATCGCTTCATCACCGCTCCCCTCCTTTATGGGGCAGAAGCAATTGTTCCTTCAAGCGAGCTGGGACTGCAGCTTCGCGGCGGCCTGCAATGGGGCGCACTCGGTCAGGATATCGATTACACCACGTGGGTCGCGAACGGACCAGGTTTCGATTCGGCTCTACCGCAGCCAGTAGTGGGACAGACACTCAATCCGGTTAACAACATCCAGGTAAATACGAACGGCAAAGCCTTCGGCACGAGAATCCGCTTCTATCCATTCCCGCTGGATTCGAATCTCGGCCGCCTGGAGCTGGGCGCTTCAACCTACGACGGCAAATGGCTGAATGGCAATTGGTTCAAGTCCTGGGGAGTCGATTACGCTTATCTGAACGGAAATCTGCAAACCCGCGGCGAGTATGCGCAGACCTACCGGCAAATGCCTGCTGGCGCTGGCGCGGATAACCGCCAAGGCTGGTATCTGCAGCTCGGATACTTCCTGCAGAGTATTGCGCTGCCTCAGCTACCGCTGGAGCTGGACCGCCACATTCACAATCTCGAATTACTGGCGCGTTACTCGGGGGTTAATCAGCACGCGGTTGTTGCCGATGAGATCTCCAATGTCCCTGAATTGGGTTCTAGTGGATCGACCTCGATCTTCGCGCCTCATTCGCGCGAGATTGCTCTCGGAATCGACTATTGGATCGAGCCATCGATCGTATGGCAGACCGAATTAGACATCGAATTACCCAGGGCGGGTGGCACCCTCTTTTCGTTTAATGGCGCGCGCAGTCCGACGGCCTCCCCGATTGGAGCAACCTCGAACGATCACGCGATACTGACTCAACTCGCGATTGGCTTCTGACATGCGCATTCGACCGATGATTATTGCAATTAGTGCGGTTGTTTTGGCCTCCGGCAGCTTAATTCCAACAGCGCCGGCGGCAGAGCAAGCAGCGCAGCGCCAGCAGCTAATTGAGGGTGCACATCTGTGGTCGATTTATTGTAACCAATGCCATAACGCCCGGCCCGGCTCTGAATTCTCTCCAGCCCAGTGGGACGCAATTACGATGCACATGAAGACCTTATCGAATATGCCCGCGAAGGACATGCGAGCGATCAAGGCGTTTCTCGAATTCGGCCACTGACTGTTGCTCGATTCAGCAACGGCGCCGGAAACGCAGGGATAATAGAGTGAGCTACCTATTATGTTATCGGAATGCGCTTTGTCGTTTGACAGATTGAAATGGCCACATGTTCTCCTTTGTTTGGTGGTCGTTGCATCGCTTGCAACCGCCGTTGCTAAATCGCTCGCAGCCAAGCCGGCGATCGTGATCAATATGTTGGACATGCCGCCCAGCTTCGAACCAGTACGAGCGACTATAAGGGCAGGTGAAACGGTGGAATGGAAAAACGTCGGCAATCAGCTTCATCACGTTACGAATGATCCTTCGGCCGCGCTGAAGAAAAATGACGTCGCCAATCCTCCGGGGGCCAAGCCATTTGACTCTGGTTTTCTCAAACCGGGCGAGACCTTCAGCCAGACCTTCTCGGTTCCAGGGATCTATCGCTACACCTGTGCAGTACATGAAGCCAAGGGCATGAACGGCGAAGTCGTCGTGCAGAAATAGATAGTTCGGGTTTAGGTCGAGGGTCCGAAATCATATAACTTAACCGATGGGAGGAGTACCGATGAAACGAACGCGGAAGAGCATCTTCGCAACCGGTTTACTACTAGCCGGTCTGGCAACTTCCTTGCCGTGCTGGGCAAAGAACTCGAAGCATGGGAACGGATACGTACGGCACGACCTGGTTTCTGACACGAGCACGGTGCCGGCCGACCACCACGATTCGACTCTGCTGAATTCGTGGGGTATCGCTTTCTTTCCGGGTGGACCGTTTTGGATAAACGATAACGGCTCCGGCATATCGGCTCTGTACAATGGCGACGGAACAGGGTTCTTCGGGGCGAACCCGGCCTTGGCGGTAATTATTCCGACGCCCTCGGGCACTGGCACGTCGGCGCCGACGGGCATCGTCGCCAACACTTCATTCGCTTTCAATCTGAAAAAAGACGGCAAGCCCGCGATTTTCATCTTTGCGACCGAGGACGGGACGATTTCGGCTTGGAACCTGGGTGACGGTTTCCCCACTAGTCCCCCTACGAGCACGGCAGAGCTGAAAGTCGACAACTCGACCGAGACCTGCGCCAATGGGGCAACGGGCGCCGTATATAAGGGACTCGCATCGGGAGTGAACACCACGGGCGTGTTTCTGTACGCGACTAACTTCCGCTGCGCGACGGTAGACGCTTTCGACGGCACCTTTGCACCAGCCACCGCCCTGAGCGCCAAATTCAAGGACTCGAAAATACCCGGCGGATTCGCGCCGTTTGGAATCGCCAACATCCAGGGCAATCTGGTCGTGACCTATGCAATGCAGAACCCGGCGAAACACGACGACGTGGCCGGACCCGGCAACGGGTTCGTGGATATCTTCGACACCAGCGGCAACTTGATAGAGCGCTTTGCAACTCGCGGGAAGCTCAATTCTCCGTGGGGGATCGCTGCGGCACCCTTCAATTTTGGCCGTTTCAGTAACGATTTGCTCATTGGTAATTTTGGAGACGGAAAAATCAATGCATACAAGACTGGCGGCCAGTTCAATGGTCAGTTAAGGGATCAGTCGAACAGTACGATCGTGATCGACGGGCTCTGGGCGCTCACCTTTGGCGGTGCTGCGCTTTCCGACCCCGGCACGCTCTACTTCACTTCCGGTCCCAATGGGGAGGCAGACGGCTTAGTCGGATCGCTGGCCCCGCTATAGTCCACACCTAGCCGGCCGCCGCTCAAGCGGCGGCCGGCAGCGTCCACACTCTTCCGGTTTTCCGCCCGGGCTATGTATGGGGGCCCGTTTGGAGGCAGGACTCCGCCATGAAATAACTATGGCGACTACCATGCCGCCCTTCACCCCCGTCGATTCCAACGACCAGCGATTGATCAGCAACGTGCATCCTTCCGGATGGCGCAATCCACAACCCGCTGATCGCTACAACCTGCTTTTTAGGTGCGTCTCCCAGGCAGGTTGGGATGATTCGACGTCAACCCTGCTCTTGCCTTGGCGGTTCCGCTCCGCTCGCCCTCTCCCGCAGGAGAAGCGCGGGAGAGGGCCAAGTCCTTTTTCGCCACTTCTGAACGGGCCGAGGGCATCAGCGATCGCCCCAGTGGGCTATGGGGTACACACGCCAACGCCAATGGGATTGAGGCACAGCGGGCCCAGATGTGTAGAGGCATTGGGAACTGTGATCATCGCGTTAGGACCGGCGTTTTGCGACCCATTAAACGGGGTGGTACCGCTAAAGCCACAAGTCGCCGCGTCGGACGGGCTGTCAAACCAAATGCCGGCGTGAAAGGCGTGCGTCGGCGGAAGCGCTACACCGGGATCGAAGCCGAAGATCTCGTCCACGAATTTGCTCGCGACAGTGACAAACGCTTGTCCATTCTCGTCGACCTCGACGTCGGACTGATACCAGGCAAGTCCAAATCCTGGAGGGTTCTTGAATCCCGTGTTGGGGCTGCCATCAGGATTAAGGTTGGTATTCTGTACGGTAAATAAATCCAGGCCCAGATTGGGTTTGAAGTTGGCCAACTCCAGAACGAGGGTATCGTTCTGCGGCCCTTGACTTAATATGACCAAGGCCGAAGGTGTCGCTGTGGAGGATTTCCGGAAACATGGCAAGAACTTCGTTTGAGGATGCAAAACGAAAGCCCCCGTGTTGATGTGAGCAAACGCACCGCCACAGAGAAGTAGAATAGATGACAGCGCCATGAGCAAGGCAACAGTTCCGTTTCGCATACAAGTTCGACCTCCGCGCGAAGGCTCGCGCCGAGCGCCTGTCAGCGCCTTCTTCACGTTCATGTTACCCTCCATAAATGCCCTCGCGTAAAACTGCCAGGCTACGCGTCTTCATAGTTATAAACGGCTGTAATTGTCAAGCGCATCTTTAGGAGTGCATGGTCGGCGTCGGAAAGCGGATAAGAACGCGTCCCCATTGAGCAGCAGCGCCAAATGAAGGGGGGCTGAAAAGAGCGCACCACTGGACAAAGGCACTAGGCTGGACTGGTCAGCGCCGCAGGAGCCGCTGGATTGGGCGCACAAGTCGCGCTGGTTGAGCGCGAGCTGATGGGCGGTGATTGCCTCAACTTCGGGTGCGTGCCGTCCAAGGCGCTGCTACGCGCGGCGCGAGCGTTCGCCGATGTAGGCCGTGCCGGCGACTATGGCGTGGTTGTGCCGCCCGGTGTTGGCATCGGATTCGCGGCGGTCATGGAGCGCATGCGGCGGCTGCGGGCAGAACTCAGCAAAAACGACTCGGTTAATCGTTTCCGTGGCCTCGGAGTCGAAGTATTCATTGGGGAGGGCCGGTTTTCGGGTCCTGACTCGATCGAAGTCGGAGGACAGACCCTGCGTTTCAGCCGGGCAGTCATCGCAACCGGCAGCCGCGCGGCCGCTCTGCCTATTCAGGGATTGGCCGAGACGGGCTTTCTTACCAACGAAACGATTTTCTCGTTAACCGCTTTGCCGAGGCGACTGGTTGTAATCGGCGGCGGGCCGCTCGGCTGCGAACTGGCACAAGCCTTCAGACGCTTTGGTTCGCAGGTTACCTTGCTCGAAGTGGAACCCCGTATTCTGCCGCGCGAGGATGCCGATGCGGCGCAAATAGTAAGGAGTGCATTGCTGCGTGACGGGATCGAGATTATTGAAAATTGTCAAATTCAAAAGGCGAAAGCGGCCGAACACAGCAAATTCATCGAGCTTGAATGCGCCGGCGGCAGCCGCGAAATTGCATTCGATGAGATGCTGGTGGCGGCCGGACGCCTGCCAACTGTCGATGGACTCAATCTCGAGGCTGCCGGGGTTGCTTATGACCGGACGGGAGTGAAGGTTGACGACCATCTCCGTACCAGCAATTCGCGGATTTTCGCCGCCGGTGATGTCTGTTCGGTATACAAGTTTACCCACGTTGCCGATGCGATGGCGCGTATTGTTATCCGTAATGCGCTATTTTACGGCCGTGAAAGAGCCAGCGCTCTGACTATTCCATGGTGTACGTATACCGATCCGGAAATTGCTCATGTTGGGCTCTACGAACATGACGCACAAAGCCGCGGCATCGCCGCCCGCACCTTTGTTCAGCCCCTCAGCGAAGTAGACCGGGCGGTACTTGACGTTCGGAACTGACCCTGGCCATAGTCGGCAAAATCGGCCTTACCACCATTGCACGCACTATTCATCCGTACCCAACTCAGGCTGAGGCAATCCGCAAAATCGCCGACGCCTACAACCGCACGCGGCTGACACCACGAGTGAATTGGCTATTGCGTAAATGGTTAGCGTGGATGCGATGAGATTTTCCGGCTGACCTTAATCGCCGGTCGCCCAAACGCTGGTAGGCTGCGGAAAAAGGCCTTCCGCACCCTGCTTTCCTCTCGCCAATCCGCTCTTCAGTGGCACAGGCTTCCAGCGTGTGGGGGTTCATGCCTCGGAGAATCACGGCTGGAAGCCTGTGCCAGGAGTTTCTACATTTCGTAGGCGATGTTGACGTCTCCCCCTATCAGGGGGAAGCGCCTAGATCGCTTGCAAATGTAGAAACTCAAGTCGCTTGCTCTAGCCTGTGCCACAAAGAGATAATCATCTCTTTCAATCCCGCCCTGCGCCTGCTGGCGGCTGATTGATAGTATTCCGGGAGTGCGCCTCGTCCCAGTCCTTTGGCTGGTTCTAGCGAAGCAAGGTCTACTGCAAATTGGGCAGTTCTGCGCGCGGAAAACCCCCCCAGGCTGGAAGCCTGTGCCACTGAAGAGTCGATCAAGCCATTGGCGGCCAGTTTCATAAGCAAATAGGTTTTTCCGCACCTTGCTGGAAGATGCCCTTCGGGGACAAGCGCTGAGCGCTCGCCTGCCGAAGCCCGTGCGCGGCGGGACCGCGCATCGCGGCTTGCTGAACGCTGCTGCCCGTGTGGGAATCAAAGCATCGGAGATACGGTCATGCGGGTTTACACGTTTTCGGAAGCACGACAGAAGTTCGCCAGCCTCCTGGAACGAGCGCGGCGCGAGGGAGCCGTAAGGGTAAAGCGCCGTGACGGCCAGGTTTTCCTCATTCAGCCGGAACGCTCGCCTCGTTCACCGCTCGATGTGGCGGGGATCGAAAGCGAACTCTCCGATGAAGAAATCGTCGGTATCGTTCGTGAGATGCGCCAGCGGGTCAACGTGGGCCAGCTAACGAAGGGTCCACGGCGAATCGGCAAGAGTAGGAGCAAGACTCGACGTACTTGATCCGGAGCCGTCCCAGACGTTCAACGCAGACTCAAATCGTGACGTCCTACTCTCGCCTCCGACCCTGCGGTCGGGTAAAGGTTAAGGCGCGATGGCGGCGGTTGCGGCTCTTCACGGACAGACAATTCCGGTTCGACCCCCTCTGAAATGGGCGGGTGGCAAACGGTGGCTGGTTCCGCACCTTGCCGAACTCTTTGGCCGCTCCGCTGCTGGGACGGCGCACCAGCACAGGCGCCTGGTCGAGCCGTTCTGCGGTGGTCTGGCCGTCGCCTTGAGCTTGCGTCCCAAGCGCGCGTTGCTGAACGACATCAATCCGCACGCGATCCATTTCTACTCATGGTTAAAACGCGGCCTCATAGTAGATGACGGGGTCGAATTTGCACACCGCGAGAGTCTCTATTACGAGCATCGGAAGCGCTTCAACGAGCTTATTTCGAATGGCGGAGCGGGATCCGCTGAGGCGGCTGCGCTCTTCTATTATCTCAACCGCACCTGTTACAACGGCCTTTGCCGCTTCAATTCGAGCGGCCTTTTCAACGTCCCTTTCGGCCGTTACAAACGCATTAACTACAAGCGCGATTTCAGCAGCTATCACTGCATTTTAAGCGAGTGGGAATTCTCGACGGGGGACTTTGAACGGGTCTCTCTCGAGCCAGACGACTTCCTCTATGCTGACCCGCCCTACGACGTGGAGTTCAGATCGTATTCAAAAGAAGGTTTCAGTTGGGACGATCAAGTCCGGCTGGGGGAGTGGTTGTCAAAGCATCGAGGGCCCACCATCCTGTCGAATCAGGCCACCGATCGGATCCTCCGGCTGTACGACAAGCTCGGTTTCCAGCTTCGTGTAATTGAAGCACCGCGCCTGATCAATTGCACCGGAGACAGATCGCCCGCGAAGGAAGTGCTCGCGATCCGCGGTCTCGCTTAGAGCGGTTGGGGCGAAACACGGGAATCGGGGGCCGAAAACGACCGGCGATCGCGCCTCGACGTATCCCGGCAAGAGCTCCATCTGCGTGGCCAATCACATCCGTCATCTGTTCGCCACAATTCTTTTGCGCCGCGGAGGTCGCAACGCCGAAGTCGGCCGTGGGCGGTAAATCGGGTGAAACCAAAACACCTGACGTCTGAGCGGGAAGAACGTTGAGGTGAGGTCCCACAACTCTAGCGGCGCAGGAAGCAGTTCGCGGAGGAGGCCGGGATCCTTCGCGCGGCAGCCACGCGCGAGGATGACAAACGTCGCAGTTTCGCATATCTGCCAAGACATTACGGGACGCCATACCAGGTCGCGGAACATCGCCTTACGGTAATACAATCAGGAGCGTGCAGCTTCCTGTGAATCCGCCGATCTTGCCGATGCTCTCCAGGCGAATTGCCGAAATACCGGCCGCTGGAGCATGGATCTTCGAACCGAAGTGGGATGGGTTTCGCGCGTTGGTCTTCCGTGACGGAGACGAGCTCCTGATCCAGAGCCGCGACGAAAAATCGCTGAACCGCTATTTCCCCGAGTTGCTCGAGCCTTTGCGCGAACACTTGCCCGCTCGCTGCGTGCTCGATGGGGAGATCGTCGTGGCGAAAAATGGTGAACTCGACTTCGAGACACTACAGCTCCGTATACATCCTGCAGCGTCGCGGGTGAGGCTTCTATCGCAACAAAGCCCGGCATCAATCGTGTTCTTTGACCTGCTTTGCCACGGCGATCAGGATTTGCGGCCCGAACCATTCCAGTGTCGGCGCCAGGAGCTGGAATCGCTGCTTTCATCCGCGGCACCGCCGATCCATTTGACGCCCGCAACCTGCGAATCGAGCGTCGCCTCCGATTGGTTTCGCCGCTTCGAAGGCGCGGGTCTCGACGGGGTCATGGCCAAGCCGATTTCAGGCGCTTACGAGCCTGGCAAGCGCGTGATGCTCAAGGTCAAGCACGAGCGAGATTGCGATTGCGTCGTTGCCGGTTTTCGATGGCACAAGAACGGCGAGCGCACGGCCGTCGGCTCGCTGCTGCTCGGCCTGTTCGACGATTCGGGCATGTTGCAGCACGTCGGGGTCTGCGCGAGCTTCACTGAAAAGAAGCGCCGCGAACTCGTCGAATACCTTGCGACCTATCGCCGGGACGCGCTGACCGCTCACCCGTGGAAGCTCTGGGCGGAGCATGGAGCCGAACCCGGTGAAGCGGGGCATCGGATGCCGGGAGGCCAGAGCCGCTGGAGTCAGGGCAAGGACTTATCGTGGGAACCGTTGCGGCCCGAGCTGGTGGTGGAAGTCGCTTATGAGCATATGCAAGGCGCCCGCTTCCGTCACACGGCGCAGTTTCGACGGTGGCGCAACGACAAAAAACCGCGCGAGTGCACCTATGCCCAGCTCGAAGTGGTTCCACCGCAAGAGTTGATGGCGATTTTTGCCGGCGGCGGCTGAGGCTTTTTGTCCGCCTTCCCAATTAGGGAAGGGCTCAGGGGTTAGGTTGATCGCTCCCACCGGTCGGGGATACTCAGCGCGATACCTTGCAACAACATCCTGCTAGGTAACCTGCTTCGAAGCGCGCTTCGTACGCCACTCACGCGTAGGATCGTCATCGGGGTCGGCAGGTTCCTGCGCGGGCCGCAGCTCTTCGGGCACATGGCGGAGGTTCACTCGAATGCGGGTCCATGTGGATGACCGGCCTCGCATGGAGTCGACCAATACGTCATCCGCGGCTAGAAGTTCGGCTACCTCAGAATGCTTATTCTTCCACTTTTCCAGACCGGCCAGCGCGGCGCTCCTGCTGGGCGAATTCGGGTCCTCGGCTTGTTCGCGCTGGATTTGGCACGCGAAGGGGCAACCCGGGGCGCTTCACCCTCCATCTTGCGAAAGTGCGGCGGCCAGGGCGCATCGCCGAGCCCCGCGGCCTCGTCTTTTGCCGCCAGTTCGAGCAATTTTTCCAGCGGACCCGGCGCGGCATCGATGTTGGCATGCGGATCGCCCAGCTCTGCGAAACGCTTCGGCATAGTGAGAACGGTGAAGTCGGCGGGCTCACAATCAGGAACCTCGTGCCAGTAAAGCGGCGCTGACACACGGGCATCGGGTGTGGGGCGCACGGAATACGCAGAGCAGGTCGTCCGATCCTTGGCGTTCTGGTTGTAATCGAGAAACACCCCGTGACGCTCTTCTTTCCACCATTTCGACGTTGCCAGGGCGGGTACGCGGCGCTCAATTGCACGCGACAGCGCGAGCGCCGCGCGGCGCACCTCGTCGAAGCTCCAGCGCGGTTGAATCCGCACGTTGATGTGTATTCCCCGCGAACCGCTGGTTTTGGGCCAGCCGCGAAGCCCCATCTCCTCCAGAAACGACTTTACCTCAAGGGCGACCCGGCGCACGTCCGCCCAACCGACGCCAGGGCATGGATCAAGATCGACCCTCAATTCGTCCGGGTGGTCGAGATCTCCGGAGCGAACAGGGTGGGGGTGTAGCTCGATGCAGCCCAAGTTGACGATCCAGGCGAGCCCCGCCGCATGGTCGACCACAACCTCTTCGGCAGTCCGGCCCGAAGGGAATGCCAGCGTTATGGTTCGCAGCCACGGAGGGCGCTTGGCGGGCGCTCGCTTCTGATAAAACGCCTCGCCTTCGGCGCCGTTAACGAACCGCTTGAGAACGAGTGGACGATCGCGGACTCCGGCGACAGCGCCCGTCGCGACCGATAGGTAATAGTGGAGGATGTCGAGTTTCGAGAGTTTCGTCTGCTTCGAAAAATAGGGCTTGTCCGGATGCGTCACGCGGACCTCGCGTCCCTCGATCGAGAGCACCCGGGCGGCTTCCTCTTTCCGCATCGAAATAGTCTACATTGCATCTGCGCAACTTCAACGAAGGCTGAGGAGTATCGTAAAGGGGCCGCCCGAGTTTCGGTTACGGCGAGCTGCTGGCGCAGGGGTTCTGAGACTTATTTTTTATTAGTGGGACAGGCGTCCCTGCCTGTCGATGCTGCGCGAGCGTCCGCGCTCGCGCCACCTTTTACTGTTTGCGGTGTGCCTCGTCCGAAAGGATAACAGACGGGAGGTGGCGCGCAGCGCGCGTCTCGACAGGCAGGGACGCCTGTCCTACTAAGCAATCAAGAAAGGAACAGAGAAATGGCCGGACCGTGTAATGGGCTTGTCGTTTTGGACTTCAGTTGGGGCATGGCGGGTGGACTTGCCACCGCAGTCCTCGCCGATTTCGGCTCTGACGTTATCAAGATCGAACCGCCTTCGGGCGACCCCTTCCGCAGCCATCCGGCGTGGCTCGGCTGGAACCGGGGCAAAAAGAGCGCCGTTCTGGATTTGAAAACCGCTGAAGGGCGCAGCCAGGCGCAACGATTGACGGAGCAGGCCGACGTAGTGCTCGAATCGTTTCGTCCTGACGTCGTGCATCGGCTTGGAATCGATTACGCCACGCTTTCGGCAATCAATCCGCATTTGGTTTATGCGTCGATCAGTGGATGGGGTCAGCAAGGTCCGCTTAGCCAGGTCGCGGGTTATGAAGGGGTGATCGCGGCGAAGTCCGGCCGGATGGCGAGTTTCGAGGGCCAGATAAATCGCCCGGGGCCCGCTTACGCCGCCGTGCAGGTCGGAGTATGGGCATCAAGCCAGGCAGCGGTCCGCGGTATTCTTGCAGCCTTGCTCGCGCGCGATTCGAGGGGTCGGGGCCAATGGGTCCAGACCAGCCTCGTTCAGGGAATGATTCCCTATGATTTGGCGGGGCTTACGATGCGCCAGTTCTCCCGGCAGGACCCGACGAGGTTTCCGCCCGACGCTTGGGGGGCCCTGCTGCGCCTGCCGATGCTGCAATACATCCCGGTGCGAACCAAAGACGGACACTGGTTGCAGCATGCCAACCTGATGGACCGCTTGTTCCGCGCCTACCTCGAGGCCGTCGGCCTCGGATGGGTCCTGGAGGAGGAGCTGTTCAAGAATGCTCCCATCATGAGCCAGGAGAGCCGCGAAGCTCTGCGCGAATTGATCCTCAACAAAATGCAGGAGCGGACTGTTATCGAATGGATGGAACTTTACATGGCTGACGGCAACATCGCGGCGGAACCATTTCAATATGCCACTGACGGGATGAAGCACGAGCAGTTCGTGCACAATTGTCACGCTGTCGAAATTGATGATCCGCGCGTCGGACGGCTTACAACCGTCGGCTTGCTGGCGCGCCTGAGCGCCACGCCGGGTGAAGTCGGCGGGCCCGCCCCTGACCTCGGACAGCACACGACCGAGGTCTTGGAGCGTATCACCTCCAGACCACACAAAGCTTCGGTCGCTGCCGTCGAGAAGACCAACGGTGCTTCTCACAGCCCCCCGCGTGGGAAGCCGCTTCTCGATGGCATCATGATGCTGGACTTCTCGATGGTGATCGCTGGGCCATATGCGGCGGCGATGCTGGCCGAAGTGGGCGTCCGGGTAATCAAAGTCGACGCCACGCCGGAGCGGGAGCAGACGATCAACACCGGCGGCATGGCATTGCTCAATCTCAAAAATTACGCCGGCAAAGAAACTATTCAGATCAATCTGCAGAGCCTGGAAGGCCAGCAGATCATCCATCAACTGATCGCGCGCGCCGACGTCCTGCTGCACAACTTCCGCCCCGGCGTCCCTGAGCGGCTGGCGATCGACTGGGACACCTGCCGCCGGATCAATCCGCGCCTGATTCACGTCTATGTCGGTGCATACGGCGCCACCGGACCACATCGTCGGCGGCCGGGTGCCCATCCCATACCCGGCGCGCTCCTGGGCGGGGCACTCCGTCAAGCCGGCCGTGCAAACCCGCCGCCGCCCGATCAGCCAATGAACCTGGAAGAAATTAAGGAAGTATCCAGGTTGCTAATGAGGGCGAACGAAGCGAATCCCGATCCCAATACCTCGCAGGCAGTCGCAACCAGTATTCTGCTGGCGTTGTTGGCGCGTGCGCGCATCGGCAGTGGACAGGCGATCGAGGTCACAATGCTGCAAGGGAACGCCTGGGCCAACGCAGACGAGGCTTATGACTATAATGGCCGGCCCTCTTGCATGTTGCCCGACGAGCAATGCTACGGGCTCAATGGGCTCTATCGCCTCTACCAAGCTAGCGAGGGCTGGGTGTTCCTTGCCTGCGTGTCTGACCGCGAATGGAACGCCTTCTGCCTCGCGGCGAACCGCCCGGACCTCATCGCGGATTCCCGGTTTGCAAGCGCAACCGCCCGCACTGAGCACGATGCTGCATTAGTCCGGGAAATCGAAAAAGTTTTTGTGACGCTCCCGGCCGACCAGTGGGAAAAACTCTTGACGGCTCAGGGCGTTGCCTGTGTCCAAGCCGACCAGGATGTTGGCACTTTTCTCGAAGAGCATCCGCAGGCTGCTGCCAACCGAATGGTGGTGGAGGTCGAGAGTCCGCGCTTCGGGAAGTATCTGCGCCACGGCGCCAACATCGACTTTTCCGATGCCCCGGGGCGACTGGGACACGGAGCATTCGCCGGCGAGCATACTGCGCACGTGATGCGGGAGTTAGGTTATAGCGCGGAGCAGATTGCCGATCTGCATTCGCGCCGCGTCATCCACCTGGAAGAAGTCAGACGACTGCCCTCCGCGCGATGACTGCAGTCACCAGGGCTGAATGCCTTCTTCGGAATGGGGCTCGCTGGATGGCCGACTCGAAGCGCCGAGCAACGCGCTCGAGCAGGCGGCTTCGGTCATCCATTCGCGTCAGCACCCGCTGCTGTTGCCTCTCCTTCTGAAGCCTCTCCCTTTGTCGGGAGAGGTCGGCGCGCTAGCGCCGGGTGAGGGACCTTAAAGAAATTCCGCAATGCGTTCGAGGGCGCGGAGGATTCGTGCGCGACGACGGGTCAGGGTCGGGGCTGGGGCGATCGGAGTCATCCGTAGTGGTCCCTCACCCGCATCCAGCGACGCCCGCGTCAGCGAAAGCGCCCAAACTAGTGAGCCGACCCGCGAAAGGCGATTAGGGAACACCTTCGCGCGGCTGGCGCCAGTGTCGGAATCAAGACATTGGAGATACGGTGGTGACGGTTTACACATTTTCGGACGCACGACAGATGTTCGCCTCCCTTCTCGA
>WNFC01005644.1_pt1 | contig 16383 bp, 12 predicted proteins | sample 5400541 | NCBI WGS metagenome assembly WNFC01 (sample SAMN13153342, study PRJNA577476) | soil metagenome | isolation source: 120 cm saprolite under Douglas fir tree site 2 hole 2 replicate 1 | place: USA:California | collected 2015-04-18
AGGATCTCCTGAACGTAGATCGAGGCGAAGTAGAACATGCCGAAGAGGCCCGACATGACGAACAACATCGCCACGTTCGCGCTCGTCAGCGAGCGCACGCGGAAGATCCCGAGCCGGATCAGCGGCGCCTTCGACCGCAGCTCGGTGACGACGAACGCACCGAGCAGCGCAGCCGCGAGGGCGAACAGACCGAGCGTGCGGCCGGACGTCCAGCCGTACTGCTGCGCCTTGACGATGTCGTAGACGAGGACGAGAAGTCCAGCCGTGACGGTTGACGCGCCGAGAACGTCGACCGTTTCGGGTCGCTTCTCAGCTCGGGTGTTCACGATGTAGCGGGCCGCCAGGAGGAATGCCACGATCCCGATCGGCAGGTTGATGAAGAAGACCCAGCGCCACGAGAGCGTGTCGGTGAGCAGACCGCCGAGCAGCAGTCCGATTGCGCCGCCGCCGGCGGCGATCGCGCTCCAGATCCCAAGGGCCCTCGTGCGCTCGCGGCCCTCCGCAAAGGTGGTCATGACGATCGACAGCGCAGCCGGCGAGACGAGCGCCGCTCCGAGACCCTGGAGAGCGCGACCGGCGATCAGGAGGCCCGAGGAGCTTGCAAAGCCGTTGACGAGGGAAGCAATCGTGAAGACGGCGACCCCGGTCATGAACAGGCGCTGCCGGCCGAAGAGGTCCGACGCGCGGCCGCCGAGCAGCAGGAAGCCCCCGAAGAAGAGGGTGTAGACGTTGACGACCCACTGGAGGCTGGTCGCCGAGAAATGGAGCCCGTGCTGGATCGACGGCAGCGCCACGTTCACGATCGTCGCGTCGAGCACGACCATGAACTGCGCCACGCACACCAAAACGAGAATGAACCACCGGTTTACAGGAGCACTCACCCGATCAATTCCTTTCTAAACGGACTGTACGATCCGCTTAGCATAGCAGTAACCGAACTGCTCGGTTCGCTTATCTCACCTTTTACGCGAGATCACAGGCCTTCGCTCAGGAAACGCACTGCCACAGGCGTTCTGTCGGCCGGGCCGCCCCTCTGCGACCACCGCGGCGCACCGCACGATGAACGGGCAGACGTGCGCACTTACTTTGGACCAGTCTTACGCCCTCCACGCGATGCCCTAGCACCGCGTTACCCCGTGCGTTCGTGACCGAACGCCGCCCGGTTTCCCTCGGGACCCCTCGTGACTCGCTCCGCGTACTCGAAGCGGCTGCCAGGTGTGTCTCCGGCGTCGTACCCTCGCCTTTGGGGCGAAGCGCCCGCGGGGATGTAGCGCGAGAATCGGCTTTTGAGTCGTCTGAGCCGTTTGAGGCTCGTTGCAGTGTGGTTCGAGCCGGATCCCGAGTAGCTCATTCGGCTGGTTCGATTTGGACGGAATGGGCTGTGACAGGTTCCGCCATTGGCGGTGACTTGGCACGGCAAGACCTGCTCCTGTCGCCTGGTAAACGCAATCTTCCGCAGCACACCGACGTCTCAGTCAAGTGACAGGGCAGGTTGCCTTGGGCAAGAGATGTGAGAGGCCGCGATTTGCGCAGACTCGTCACGATCGGTATCGCATCGATTGCGTACGTTGGCCCAGCCGTCAGCGTCGGCAATCCGGCGGTTACGCTCAGCGGCCAGCTCGCAGGAAAGACGCAGATCTCATTCGGCTGCCCTGGCCCCGTGCAGGAGGGAACGCCCGGCTGCAACCCCTGGCGCGCGTTCGCGCACGCCCGCTTCTCGCTTGCGCAGCGTTCAGCATCCGGCGACCCGATCGCGGGTACGGGTCGCATCGTCAGATCCGACGCGCGCGGCCGCTTCGCGCTTCGCCTGCCCGTCGGCAGCTACCTCATCACTCCGTTGCCGCAGCGAAACACCCACGGCGGCACACGCCTCACGGTACAGGTCCGAGCTCGCGAATCCACCACCACGCTCGTCCGCTTCATCGGCTTCCCGCAGATGGAGTGACCCAACGCCCCCTCGACCGGAAACTGCGGGACGAGCATCGCCGCGAAGAAGCGGCAGCCATCTCTGGCCGGCTGTCGTAGCTCCAACAAACAGCGACATCCACGACCATCTGTCACCGCGAACTCTTGCCGCGGTAAAGGGTGACGAGGCTCGCGCCATTTGGTTCTGGCACAGCAAGCTCCATCTCCCTGCAAACCCAGATTATTCGTGTCGCGCTTCACGCGGTGGCTCGGTGGTACTCGTGGATGAGGCCGCTGAGCCGGTCGCAGCGGCGGATTTCGCCCTTGGGAACGAACGAGTTTGCGTACCCCACACGCCTAGCCCATCGTCGAGGCCTGTTTCGCCGCGGGAGGATCGAGAGTGCATTCGATCCCTGTCATCGTGGTCGGATATGCGACAGGTGAGGACGTGGGGCGCGCGTCTCGTCTCGAAGGCGCGTTCGGAGCAGGGGCAGGCGCTGGTTGAGTACGGCCTCGTGCTTGCGCTCGTTTCTGTCGGCACCATCGGAGTGCTGGCCGCGCTGGGCGCCGACCTCCAGAACGTCTACGACCACGTCAACGACGCGCTCGAAAAGGTGCTCGGCCTACCTGGGCATTGCGGGCACAAGGCCTGCAAGTGATACGCGCCTGCAGCGCGAACCACAGGCGCCACTTCCTGGGGTGCGAGTCGCGCTAGTCGAGTGAACATATTTTCGCGTCGGCACCCAGGTGAAAAAAGGTCGGAAGACCTAAAACGCGTTGAGCTAGGACAACGCCAAGGTCAACGATGTCCCGGAAGCGCTCGCGGCTCGAAGCGATCACCGGGTTTCATCAGTCACCCCGGCTTGGGCCACGGACAGCCGACCGGTTGTAGCGCGGGCGCGGGATGGCGCTACTCTGCGGCCCGGGCCCCCGTAGCTCAGTGGATAGAGCAGCGGTTCTCGAAATCGAGTGTGAGCGGGGGCTGATGGCTCGAGCGCCGCTGTCTTCAGTTACCCCGCGCGTGACGCACCCCCTGCTGCCGGATGCGCGCCGCGATTTCAAGAACCGCTGCTCTATCCACTGAGCTACGGGGGCCCGGGCCGCAGAGTAGCGCCATCCCGCGCCCGCGCTACAACCGGTCGGCTGTCCGTGGCTCGCGCAGTTGACGTTGGAGCCTAACCGCCGCACGTGCTCTTGAAGCGCAGGGGCAGCCAAATCCAGATCTCGGCCACCTCCTCTTTGTGCCCACTTACACGGGCTATCTGTTCCTGCAGCGCAGCGGCACCGCCCCAGCCCTCGGCGACGGTTGTCGCCGCTCACAACCCCCTGATCGCGACCGGCGACGCACTCACGAATCTTTGACCAGCTCGGCGCCAAGACGAGGTCGAACCAGGCGCCGAGCGGCACCACAACCGGGCTGAACAAGCGGCTAGAGCCGCTGCCGCACCCCTGCCCCAGACTGGGTCGTTCGAGATGCCGCCGGCTGCGTGGGAACCCAGCAAGCGCACTCTCGCCCTCACGCCGGCGCGCCGCCCAGCGGCAAGATCGCCGTCGCCACGCAGGGGGCGACGTTAGTTGGATCGATCTCGACCATCGTCGCGTGTCACCACACCGCGTACGGTCCGGCCAGCTCGTCCGCCGGGTGCCAGTCCACGTGTTGGAACCCGGAGATCGGGTGGCCTTCAGCAGAGCAGACGTCGGCCAAGGACATGCGGTGAAACTTCACGTGCGTGTAATCGTCGAACAAGATGTAGACGGGCGTACTCAGCGGCCCCTGGAACTGCTGTCCCGTCAGGACACGCTGGTGGGTCTCGACCAACGTGTCGAAGGCGTCGCCCACGACGAAGCCGATGTGTTCGAGGCCCATGCGGTAGACGCGCTGGTGGAACGGGGGTATCAGCTCGAGCAGACCGACGTCGTGGCGCTCGCTGACCGAGAGAGGTCGCTCGAGCAGCAGCTTCGAGATCGGTCGCCCGTTCCAGACGTTCTCGAGGTTGGCGGATGCGACACGCTCGAGATCGTCGCGTGTCGCGACGTACTCGCGCCAGGTGCGGCTCCTGTGCGCCACGTGGCTGATCGGGAAGTCGGTAACATCGATGCCAAGGTCGGCGGAGCGCTGGGCTTGGAGCTCGAAGAACGCCCTCACGTCCCCGATCGTCGCCGCGACCTGATCCGCGGTCACTCGGACTAGCATACGCCGGGGCGTGCCACACAGACCGGGACTCCGTGCGACTTCGTACCTGCTGAGGTGGCGCGCCAGAGAAAAGGCCGTGGCGCCCATGCCGGATGCGCGTGACTGGCGTCGCGCGCCTGCAGATTGCTCCACCCACCGCGCCAATTCACCCGTGGGTGCACAAACTTGGTCCGGGTCGTCAAAACCGCGTTTGTGCACCTCACGGGCAGGCACTCTGCAAGCGTCGTCAACCGTTCCAGCTGATTACGTCACCGAGGTGTCAAGAGCCAGTACGTCACGTACGTGACGTTGTTGCTGAGGCGGACGGGCGCGATGGGTCCCGACCATCCGTCGGGCGGGGCATCGCTCGCATCAATCGAGCGCAAGTGGATGAGCGTCGTCGACGTGTAACAGACACCCGCGCGCAGGGGCTGGTTCTCCTCCGGCGTCCCTGTCGTGTCGTTCGGAGGCAGCAGTGACTTGTCGGTGGCGTCGTTGCATTCCGCCGGATCCTGCAGATACGCCGAGCGCGACTCGCGGAGGATCGTCGGGAAGAAGCCGACGGCGAGGTGCGGATAGCCGCAGGGATTGTTGTCCGGACAATCGTGGATGTGATGGTTCGGCGGCAGTGGGCCGTTGAAGTAACCGGCCCATGCGACCGTCGCAAACGCGAGTGTGCCGGCGCCGCAGAGGAGCACGAGCATCTTTCTCATCGGGAGCGCCCTCTTCGATGTGACGGCGCGGGCCGAGGTGCTTCGGAGCGTCATTTCAACCACGTCCTTTCTTGCGGCTACGTCGCGGGCGAGACGGCGACGTGAGCCAGCTGGTAAAGGGTCTGGACTTCTCGGTCCGCCATTCGGTCAGACCGCGACCGCCACGCGCTCCTGGTCAGGGACGGCCGTTTCGGCTCCGACGACGATGTGCTGGAGGCGAACGGCCTCGCGCAGTGCTTCGGTCGGGTCACGGCCAAAGAACGGCGATCCGCCGTCGGTGACAAACGTCCGCACCGCACGGAGCTCATCCTCATTGAGCATGAGCGTCTCTTCGCGCAGTGCCACCGCGATCGCCAGCAGCGAGGGGGCGCATGCCGCTGTGACTTTCGGGTGGACGATGTACCGCGGTCCGAACAAGAACGGACGCTCGGGCACGGCCGCCCGCTCGAGCGAACGCGCCAGCCGGCGACGCTTCTTGATGATCCGGTCGCGCTTCATCTTCCCGCTCCTTTCTGCTCGACCGCCCATTGCGGTCGATTTCGCGCGGAGCGTGCAACCCTGCGGCAAAGGTCTGACTAAGCTCGGGGTCGCAGGAGCAAAGAAACGGCAAAAGCCGCGTCGGAGAGGTACTTCCCCTCGGCGTGATCTCGGGTCTACGCTTCCGATCTGAGATGGAGTTTCGGATCCTCGGGCCGATTGAGGTCTGGTCGGAGCGGCGCCAGATTGCCTTGGGTGGCATCAAGCAGCGAGCGCTGCTGGCCGTCTTGCTGCTCCACCGAAATGAGGTCGTCTCGATTGATCGTCTGATCGACGAGCTCTGGAACGGTCACCCGCCGGCGACATCCGTGAAGGTCGTCCAGGTCTATGTCTCCCAGCTGCGCAAGGCGCTGGAAGGTCGGCGCGCCCGAAGCGACGAGGAGGGCCTTCTGGTCACGCGGGCCCCCGGCTACCTCCTCCGGGTGGAGCCGGACGAGCTCGACGCCGAACGATTTGAGCGACTCGTTGAGGAGGGCAGACGCGCTCTGGGCGCAGGGAGTCCGCGGTTGGCGACGCGGACGCTGCTCGAAGCGCTCGCGCTCTGGCGCGGACCCGCGCTCGCTGATTTCGCCCTCGACTCCTTTGCCCAAACAGAGATCGCACGACTCGAGGAAGTTCGCCTCTCCGCGCTCGCCGATCGCATCGACGCCGACCTCGCGCTCGGCCGCCACGAGGAGCTCGTCAGCGAGCTGGAAGCGCTTGTCGCCGAGAACCCGCTTCGGGAGCGGCTGCGCGGACAGTTGATGCTTGCCCTCTATCGCGCAAGCCGGCAAGCGGACGCGCTCGCGGTCTACCGCCAGACAAGGGAGCTTCTGCGCGTCGAGCTCGGGCTGGAACCGAGTAAAGCCCTCCAGCTGCTCGAACGTTCGATCTTGCAGCAGGACACGGCGCTCGAGCTCGGCGCGCGCCCGTTCGTGGTCGGATCGGCGGACGATGACGGTGGTGTCGTCGTCTGCCCGTTCAAGGGGCTTGCGTTCTTCGACGTCGGCGACGCGGAGTATTTCTATGGACGCGAGCAGATCGTCGCCGACCTCGCTTCCCGGCTGGCCGGCGGACCGTTCGTCGGTCTCGTCGGCTCCTCGGGCGGCGGCAAGTCGTCGATCCTCCGCGCCGGCCTCGTGTCAGCGCTCGCGAGAGGTGTACTGCCCGGAAGCGACGCTTGGCGTCTGCTGATCTTGAGGCCGGGCGAGCACCCAATTGCGGAGCTCAAACGCGTGCTTGGCACGGCGGACATTGCCGAGGCCGTTGCAAGCCTGCAGCCGGGCGAGCGCATCGCGCTTGTGGTCGATCAACTCGAAGAAGTTTTCACCGCCTGCCAAGACGCCGAGGAACGAGCGGTGTTCCTCGACACGCTCGTCCGCGCGGCACTCGATCCCGATCGCCGGGCGGTCGTGATTGTTGCACTCCGCGCCGACTTCTACGGCCGCTGCAGCGAGTATCCGCGCTTCGGTCAGCTGCTCAGCGCTAACCACGTGCTGGTGGGGCCGATGGAGCGGGGCGACCTCGTCCGCGCCATCGAGCTTCCCGCGAGCCGTGCAGACCTGGAGATCGAGCGCCCTCTCGTCGAAGCCCTCGTCGGCGATGTCGCCGACGAGCCCGGCGGCCTGCCGCTCCTCTCCACTGCGCTGCTCGAGCTGTGGCGCCGCAGAGACGGCCGTCTTCTCAGCTATGAGACCTACCGGAGCTCCGGTGGCGTTCGCGGCGCCGTTGCCAGGCTCGCCGAGCAGGCGTACGCGCGGCTCGACGCGCAGGAGCAAGACACGGCACGCGCGATCATGCTCCGCCTCTGCTCTGGCGAGGCAGCCACGGTCGTCCGCCGCCGTGTACCGCTCGCAGAGCTCGACGCGGACCACGACGAGCGGGTCGCACTGGTCCTCGCGATCCTCACGGACGCGCGACTGCTGACGACGAGCGACGGCACGGTCGAGGTCGCACACGAAGCGCTTCTGCGCGAGTGGCCGCGGCTGCAGAGCTGGCTCGAGGAGGACCTGGAGGGAAGGCGAATGCACCTCCACCTGGCTGCAGCCTCACGCGAGTGGGAGGCACGCGGGCGGGATCCTGCCGAGCTCTACCGCGGGGCCCGGCTTTCGGCTGCGCTGGATTGGACGGCGCGCCGCGCCACGCAGCTGAGCGGGCTCGAGCGCGAGTTCGTCGCGGCCAGCCGCGCCGAGAGCGGGCGCCAACTCCGTCGGTTGCGGATCCTGCTGGCAGGCGTTGCTGTCCTGCTCGCCGCTGCCGTCGCGGCTGGGATCGGCGCACTCGTGCTGCGCCAGCACGCGCAGGACACGGCACGGGCCGAGAAGTCCCACGCTCTCGCGAGCCAGAGCCAAGCCCAGCTCAGTGTCGATCCGGAGCGCTCGATCCTGCTCGCCCAGGCGGCGGTGCGCGCTGCGCCGACACCGGAGGCGGCGTTCGCGCTCCGTCGCGCGCTCGACGACTCACCGCTTCAGGCCCGGATGCCGAGCGTCGGCCGGCAGACGCTTCCCTTCTGGGGGCCGCAGATCTCGTACAGCCCGGACGGCAAACGGCTCGCCGAGGGGAGCCAGGACGGGTCCGTGCGGATCTTCGAGCCGGCGAGCGGGCGGCTCCTGCGGTCGATCCACATCGGGGGTCAGGCGCCAATCGTCCAGTTCAGTCCGGACGGGTCGGCGCTCGCGGTGGGCGGCAGCCGTGGCGTCAGGATCGTCGCCGCACGCGACGGCGCGACGCGGCTCGTCGCGCATGTCCATCCGTACGGGTCGTGCGGTTATCCATGCGACGCCAACCAGTTCGCCTTCAGCCCCGACGGCTCTGCCCTCTACTTCGCGGACGGCACCAACGTCGTCCGCTGGAACCTGCGTCACAACCGGGTGCGTCTCCTCACGCCGGCGCCGAGCGGCGGTGTCTTCGCCCGCGGCATCTACTACATCGCCCTCAGCCCGGGCGGGCGGCGGCTCGCCGTCGGCGGGTGGCCCGGGATCGCGGTGCTGGACGCGGGCAGTGGGCGCATCCTGGCGACGAACGCGAGCATCCCGTGGATGTGGGGGATCGCGTTCAGCCCCGACGGGCGGACGATCGCCGCTTCCGAGTCCCCTTCCTGGCCGTCGTACACCATGGCCGGCGCAATCAGGCTCTTCGATTCGAAGAGCCTCCGGCCGCTTCGGACGGTGGCCCGGTGCCGTCGTACCACTGATGCGTTCCGGGGACGCCGTCGTAGGCGAACTCGTTGCCAACCGGCACCCACGTCTTCCCCCCGTCGCCCGAGCGCTGGACGACCTGGCCATGCCACCCCGTCGACTGGGACACATACAAGCGGTCCCGATCGACCGGCGACGCGTTGAGGTGGTAGATCTCCCACCCCGCGAACAACGGGCCCTCGACACGCCAATCGTCACGCGACCCGTCAGACGTCAGGACAAACGCACCCTTGCGCGTGCCCACGAGAAGCCGCACTCCGCTCATCGATCCCCTCCTTCTCGCCTCGACGACCATTCTCTCCCAACGACCGGCGACGGCCTTCCGTTTCGACCGCGTCAGAAAGTAGACGACGAAGCCGCGCAGAAGTCATCGGTCTCCAGCCGACGTCGAACCCCTCCTCGGGCTGTTAGAGGCGTGCCGCCTGGGGGGCTGGGCCTTCTCCCTCGCATCTTGAGCTCGAAACTGATGATCGTGAAAAACACCCCTCAAGGCTGTGCCCGAGCCACAACCCGGTCGTCTTCTGGCGGAAAGACGACACGCTCACGACGTCGTCGTGGTCTCGGGAGGGCTGGCGGCGGCAGTTGGCTCGCGTGGCGCGTTCACTTCACGTTCGCTTGGACGGCAGCCGGTCGGTCGTCTCGACGCCTGGAGCCTGGCAAGATGAGTCGGTGACGCTGGAACTCGACGCTCGCGGCTCCCTCGGCGACGCGCTCGCCCGCGGCGCGACGCTGCCCTCCTCCTGGTACCGCGACGAAGAGGTGCTAGAGCATGAGCGGGAGCGCATCTTCGAGAGCGGGTGGCAGTACGCCGGGCGTGCGGAACTCGTCGCCGAGCCGGGACGCTACTTCACCTGCTTCGCGGGTCACGTCCCGATCCTGGTCGTGCGTGACCAGAGCGGGAGCCTGAACGCCTTCGTGAACGTCTGCCGTCACCGTGCGCATCTCGTCGCCGAGGGCGTCGGCAAGCGTGAAACGCTCCAGTGTCCCTACCATGCGTGGACGTACGGGCTCGACGGTTGCCTGCGCACTGCGCCGCGGTCTGACCGCGAGGCCGACTTCGATCCAAGCGAGTTCGCGCTCCTACCGGTGCAGGTCGAGACGTGGGGGCCGCTCGTGTTCGTGAACCCCGACGTCGCTGCGCCGTCGTTTGCCGACACATTTCCCGGGCTGCTCTCGCTCGTCGAGCGCAGCGGCGTCGACGTGTCCATGCTCCAGTTCCGTGCACAGCGCGAATGGGAGAGCGCCGTCAACTGGAAGCTCGGTGTCGAGAACTACCTCGAGTGCTACCACTGCCCGACCGCGCACCCAAGCTTCAGCCGGATCGTCGACGTCGATCGCGACAGCTATCAGCTGCTCGCGTTCGAGCGGTACTCGAGTCAGCTCGCGCCGGTGCGGCCGTCCGCGCTCGCGAACCCTGAGGGCTTGAGGTACGACCCGAACGGTGCCGTCACCCAGGCGCAGTTCCACTTCCTGTGGCCGAACACCGCATTCAACATCGAGCCGGGCCCGACGAACTTCGCGGTTATGAGCTGGCGCCCGCTCGCCCCGCGGCTTACCCACGGCCAATACGAGTACTTCTTCGGCCCCGAGGTCACCGAGGCAGAGGCGGAGGCGGTGCTGGAGTTCTCTCGCGAGGTCGGCAGCGAGGATCGCGTTCTGGTCGAGTCGGTCCAGCGGGGCCTCGATTCTCGAATGCTCCGGCACGGGCGGCTGCTGGGTGAGAGCGAGCAGTTGATCGCGCACTTCCAGCGGCTCGTTCACGACTCGCTCGCGTAGAGCGTTTCCGTCCCGGACGGGATCGTCTCTAGGGTCGACGTACGGCCGACGCGGCGTCGACTCCGGTGAGCGGAGTTGAGTCGGGCGATCGCTCGCCGAGGATGTTCGCGAGGACGGCGACGACCACGATGATGCCGCCGAGGAAGGAAGCAGCCGCTGGCTTCTGGTCAAACGCGAGCCACACCCAGATGGGCGCAAGCGGTGTGTCCAGCGCGCTGATGAGAGCCGCCCGCGAGGGGTGCAGTCGCCGCGCGCCGATCGTGTAGAGGACGAGCCCGAGCCCGAAGCTCGTAACGCCGAAGAGGGCAAGATTCGTGAGCTGGTGAGTACCTACCGCGAGCGATGACGCGAACGGCAGCGCGATCAGCGCACCAAGCCAGGCGGAGGCGGCTGCGGCGGAGACCATCGACGCGTTGCGGTGGTGTCGCAGGATCACGGTGTAGGTCGACAAGCCGATGGTCATCAGAATCGCAAGGAGATCGCCGGAAAGGCCGCCACCGTGGGGAGCGCCGCCGACCGTGATCGCAACGCCCACCAGCGCAACGAGGCCGGCGAGCAACGTTCGCCGAGATGGCGCGTCGCGGAAGCCGACCCACGCGATCGCAGCGGCAATGAACGGCGCGGTTGCGTAGATGATCGCCACGTTGGCGACTGATGTGTGCCGGAGCGCTGCGAGGAAACAGATCATGCTCAAGCCGTTGACGGCGGCCGCGAACCAACCGACGGTCCCGAGCTGTGCGAACTCCGCGATCACCGCGCGCCGCCGTGTCGCCGCGAGGAAGAGCATGATGAACGTCGCGCCGAAGACGTTGCGCCAGACGAGCATCGTCCACAGTCCGACCGGGATTAGCCGTGTGAAGTAACCGGCCGTGCTCCAGGCCATGGCGGCGCCCGTGACCAGCACTATCCCGAGGCGCTCGTCGGCCTCGCGGCGCAGGAACGCTGTCACCCCTACGTCGCCCGCAGGTGGATGCCCAGACGCGCGAGGAGGGCGGTGCCGCTGGGGCGGAGTCGAACGGCGCGGCTCCCCTGCAGGTGCGCGAGTCCACCGGCTGATTCCAGACGTGCCAGCACGGCCGCTCCGAGGCCTCCTGCCAGATGGTACCGGCGCTCGCTCCAATCCATGCAGGGACGGGCTACGGGCCGACGCGCGCGCTCGAGCGCTTCGACGTCGATCCCGACGTCTGCGAGAGCCAGCTTGCCCGGGGCGGTCGGCAGGAAGCCGCCGTCGACGCCTGCGAGGTAGCCGTGATCCACGAACGCGCGCGTGATCGTGACGCCGAGGCGGCCGGCGAGGTGGTCGTAACACGTGCGGGCCTCCCGAAGCGCCTCGTTGCGGGATGCCTCCGCGAGCCCGCGACTGGGCAGCGGAGGCGCGAGGATGCCGAGGCACTCGAGCGCGTGCGCGACGTCTTCCCCCGCGAGGCGATACCGGCGGTGCCGTCCGCTCCGCGTAGCGACGACCAGGCCGCCGTTCCGGAGTTGCGCCAGGTGTTCGCTGGCAGTTGAGGGCGCGATCCGAGCAACGCAGGCAAGCTCTCGGACCGACCACGCTCCACCGTCGAACAGCGCATCGAGCATCGCCGCCCGCGCCCGACCGGCGAGCAACCGACCCACGGCAGCGATGTCGAGATTCGTCGTGATCTCGTGACTGTAGAACACCGATGCATCGGCAGGGACCGAATCGTCGTCGGCGGATCTAGGATCGCCCATGCGACCCGTGAACTCGACGGCGATCTCCCGGCGGCTCGAGCTTTCCGACTTCGTTCTCGGCCTGCGCTGGAACGACGTCCCCGCGCCGGTCCGTCGCCGTCTGGGTTTCCTCCTGCGGGACTTCGTCGCCGTCTCGATCGCCGGCCGGAGAACGGAGACCGCGCGACTGGTCGCCGACTTCGCGGCTGCCGAGCAGAGCGGAGATTCGTCGGTGTCGCTGTTCGACGGTCGGCGACTCGGCTGCACCGGCGCCGCCTTCGCGAACGGTGTCCTCGGGAACGCTCTGGACTACGACGACGGTCACCGGTTCGTCAAGGGCCATCCCGGCTGCAACGTCGTGCCTGCGGCCGTCGCGTCGGCCCAGCTCGCAAACGCGGCGCTCGACGATCTGCTCGTCGCCATCGCTGTCGGTTACGAGGTCGCCATCCGGGCGGGCATGGCGCTGCACCGGCGCAGCGAGACGTACCACGCATCCGGGGCGTGGGGCGGGGTCGGGGCGGCTGCGGCCTCCGCGCGATTGCTCGGCCTCCCGGCGGAGCAGCTCGGACACGCGCTCGGACTTGCGGAGTATCACGCGCCGGACGCACCGATCATGCGGTCGGTCGCCGACCCGGCGATGACGAAGGACGCCTGCGGGTGGGGTGCGTTCATCGGTGCGACGTCGGCGCTGCTGGCGGCGCGCCGATTCACCGCAGTCGCAAGCACATTCGCAGGCGAGAAGAGCGCCGACCTCGGGGAGCGGTGGCGCGTGCTCGACGTCTACGTCAAGCGATACCCCTGCTGCAGGTGGACGCAACCCGCGATCGAGGCGGCGCTCGCGCTTCGTGCGGAGACCGAGCTCGATCCCGCCACGATCGAGCGGATCGAAATCCGGAGCTTCGGCGCCGTTGCTGGACTCGCCGACGGAATCCCGCGCACGACCGAAGCTGCCCAGTACAGCGTCTCCTGGCCGGTCGCGTGCGCGCTCGCGCACGGACGCTTCGGCGTCGACGATGTCCTCGGCGCGGCTCTCTCGGATGCGACGGTCGCCCGGCTTGGAACGCGGACGACGGCCGTCGTCGATCCGGACTTCGAACGACAGTTCCCCGCACGTCGTCTGGGCGCGGTCACGATCGAGGCCCGCCGGAGGAGGTACAAGAGTGGCACCTTCGAGGCGCCGGGCGAGCCCGACGATCCGGGCTGGGAACAGCTGGTCGCGGCGAAGTTCGACCGCCACGCTCGTCCGGTGATCGGTGACTGTCCGGCGCCCGACGGCAGCGAACGCGTCGGTGCCCTCGGTGCCGACGAGCTGCTCCAACGGCTCGCGGGCACGCTGCGGAGGGAGCTGTGACGATCTTGACCCTCCCCGACGTCTCGTTGGCGTACGAACAGACGGGCGCCGGTCCGGACATCGTCTGGCTCGCAGCCGGAGATCAGCCCGGCAACGTCTGGCGCGTGTACCAGACGCAAGCGTTCGCGGGCGACTTCCGTCAGACGACCTGGGATGCGCGTGGCGCGGGCCGCACCGAGTCGGCGACACGGCCGCCGTGGCCGATCGCGACGCATGCGCGTGATTGCATCGCGCTCATCGAAAGGGTCTGCGAACCGCCCGTGTTCCTCGTCGGTCTGTCGATGGGATCACTGATCGCCCAGGAGATCTGCTTCCAGCGGCCGGAGCTCGTTCGCATAGCGATCGTGATGGGAACCTGTGCGCAGAAGACCGGCTTCATCCGCGAGTGGGAGGAGGCCGAGATCGCGTTCCGCCGCGATGGTGGCGCCCTGAGTCCGGCGTTCGCGACCGCCCACTACGCCTTGCTCATGTATCCGGCCGAGGCGCTTGGCGACGACGAGCTCTGGAGCCGGATCCGGCCCCTGGTTGCCTCGGACTTCGCGCAGCGCGACGGCGTCATGCTCGCGGCACAGTGGGAGGCCTGCCTCGACTACGACTCACTCGAGCGGCTTGCCGAGTGCGATGTGCCCCTGCACGTCGTCGCCTTCTCGGAGGACGTGCAGACTCCACCGGCGCGCGGTCGAGTCGTCGCCGAGGCTGCGCGGCAGGGGAGCTTCCACCTCCTGCAGGGGCTTGGGCACGGTTCAGCGTTCGGCCACAAGCCGGACGTCGTGAACGCGAAGATCCGCGAGATCCTCGAAGCGGCTCAAAGCCGCGACGCGTAGTCGCGGTACTCCTCTGGAACCTGCTCGTGTGACCCGAAGAACGCGTGCTTGCTCATGTCGGGCGAATAGCGGCTCGCCGGCGGTGTCCTGCCGAGGGCTTCGGCGAGGCTCCGGATGTGGTGTGGTCCCGCCCCGCAGCAGACGCCTAGGTAGCGGATCCCGAGGCTGTACGCCTCCTTGCCGAACTCCGCGATCTCGTAGCGGTTGCAGGCAAGCGGGTCGAGGGCCGTGGGGAAGGGTCGGTCGCACGGAGCATCGGAGCCCGGATCCCGCAGCGACTGGAACGTCGGCTCCGCCTCCGTTGTGCGATAGGGGACCGGGAGAGCGGCAACGTGCCCCGAGCAGGCCTCGCGCACGGCCTTCAGCATCGGCATCATCGTCCGCGGTCCGCGGATGCAGTTCAGGCCGACGACCGCGGCCCCTGCCTCCTCGAGCCGCTTGCAGGCTTCTTCGGGCAACACGCCGTCGCGCGTGACGGGATCCTGGTGCATGGCGAGCGTGATCACCGCCGGAAGCCCAGTCCCCTTGATGGCCTCGAGCGCGAGCAATGCCTCCTCCGCCCAGGAGAACGTCTCGCCGATCACGTAGTCGACGCCGGCGTCGACAGCCCAGGCGACCTGTTCGTCGAACATGGCGCGCACCTCACGGCGCGCTTCGTCGTCGGGAAAGAAGATGTTCGTGTTCGAGATGTCGCCGGCGAAGAGCGCGCCCGTTTCGTCGGCCACGTCCTTCGCGATCGCGAGCGCCTGCCGGTTCAGCGGCTCGAGCAAGTCTTCCTTGCCGATCAGGCGGAGCTTGGCGCGATGGCCGTAGTAGGTGAAGGCCTCGACCACATCGGAGCCTGCGTGGACGAACTCCCGGTGGAGTTGTGCGACGACCTCGGGATGCTCGAGCACGACCTCCGGGACGTACGCGCCGGCCTGGAGGAAACCGCGCCGCTCGCACTCGAAGAGGTAGCCCTCCGCGCAGACAACAGGGCCGGCCGCCAGACGCTCGAGGAGTCGGTCCACAGCGCTAGCGGAACATCGGTGTCTGCTCGGCGGTATCCCCCTCGGGGACGCGGCGGATCCCGACCATGCGGTCGGCGACCATGTTCTGGAAGCGGTGGAGCGGCTCTTCAAACCGGTAGCACATGCGCCCGCCCGAATAAGCCGGATCGCTGACGCCGCGCTGAACGCGTTCGACGATCTCGATGTCCTCTCGGTTGACGCTGTCCCAGAAAGAGGCGAGCCGCTCGATCTCCGTCTCGGCGCCGACCGCATCGAGCGACTCGGGGTGCACGAGCAGGTACGTCGTCTCGGAGGTGTGAGACGGGCCGGCGGGGCGGGCGAGCATGAGGAAGAGGTGATTGGGGAGCACGTTGACGGCAAGGTTCGGGAAGACCCACGCGAACCGCGCGCCGACCCGATCCGACTCGCTGAGGCCCTCGACCGGCGGCAGCCCGATCCAGCCGCCTGACTCAGTGTTGTCGGCAATAGGTGTCGTCGTCATGCCGGTGTACATTCCGCGGCCCTGCCAGCGGTAGTGCGCCTTCATCGGTGAGACCTTGACGAGCTCCGGGTGCACCCAGGGGAGGTGGTAGTACTCCATGAAGTTCTCGCCGACGAGCTTGTAGTTCGCCCCGATCTCGTAGACCTTCCGCCGCGCGAGCTGCCACTCCTCGAGGCGGTAGCCGGCGAGCCGATCCGGCAGGTCGCCGAGCTCGTCGGCGAGCGGAGGGGCATCGAGGTCGAGGTTGACGAAAACCAGGCAGCCCCACGTCTCGGCGCGCAAGGGCAAGAGCCCATAGTCGGTCCGGTCGAACTCCTTTACATCGCTCATGTCGAAGATCCGCTGCTCGCTCTCGGGGATCTCGGAGCCCTCGAAGAGCGGTGTCCCGAGGCAGGCGCCGTCGAGGGCGTACGCCCAGCTGTGATAGGGGCAGCGAAAGAAGCGCTCGACGCGGGTCCGACCCTCCTCGACGAGCTGAGTGCCGCGGTGCCGGCAGACATTGTGGAAGGCCCGCACGATCCCGTCCGCCCCGCGCACGACGAGGGCGGATGCGGTGCCAACGGTGACAGCGACCGCGTCGCCCGGCTCCGCGACCTCCGCTGTACAGCAGGCCGCGACCCAACTCGTCCCGAAGATGCGCTCCAGCTCGAGCTCGTGGAACTCGGGCGAGGTGTACGCATCCGGGATCAGCGTCGTCGCCAGCGAGACGGGCAGCCGCGTCCGCCGATACGTCTCCTCCGACGTG
>WNFC01035114.1_pt1 | contig 16381 bp, 12 predicted proteins | sample 5400541 | NCBI WGS metagenome assembly WNFC01 (sample SAMN13153342, study PRJNA577476) | soil metagenome | isolation source: 120 cm saprolite under Douglas fir tree site 2 hole 2 replicate 1 | place: USA:California | collected 2015-04-18
GCCGACGACTCCCAGCACGGTCACTTCAGAGAGCGCGGCGCGCGGCACAAAGATGCGGTCCGTGGAAGAGTTAAGGTCCGGCGAAGTGATTTGCAGACCATAATCCAGAAGGGCCAGCAAATCATTCGGAACTACGCCTTCCAGGGTTTCGCCATCGTTAAAACGGAGCTTGACCCACAAACCGTCTAGCTTTGGCCGACTAAGAAACGCCTTGCGCTCCGGTTCGAAGTCGTCAGAGAACTCACGAACGAAATAGATGGATCGTACTCGCGCCAGCTCGATTTCCAGATGCTCCCCGTCGAGTGTTAGGAGATCAATGGGATCGGCCTGCCCCAACTGCGCGGGGTTCAGATAGCCGCGGAGGGGCTTCTTGTCGGCGAGCACAAGAATAACCTTCTTGTGCGTTGAGGCTGGGGTTCTAGTTTTCAAATTTGCGCGTTTCCCGGTCCGGATTGCCCGGATTTGCCAATCGGCAAAATGTATGTTATGTTAAGCGCGTTTTTCCTGTCAAGTTATTGTTTTCATTAGGGTTAGGGCTCCGGAGCACTGCCCTTTGACCGATAAAAAGCATATCCTCAAATCGGCGTCGATCATCTCCTTGGTCACGGTGGCCAGCCGCGTACTAGGCTACGTGAGGGACCAGCGCATTACTCTCCTGCTAGGTACTTCCTTCGCGGCCGACGCCTACGTTCTTGCCTATCGTATACCCAATCTCTTCCGCCGCCTCGTCGCCGAAGGCTCGATGACCGCCTCGTTCATCCCCGTTTTCACCTCTTACATGCGGGAGAAGTCCAAGGAAGAGGTTTGGGACTTTGCCAACCGACTATTTTGGACCCTTTCCCTGGTTGTCGCGGTCATTACCATTCTGGGGATGGTGTTCTCGCCGGCAGTCGTTCAATTATTCTCGGGCGAAAATGTTGCGCGCGCTGAAGCCGTCGACCTCAACCGGATCATCTTTCCATATCTGTTTTTCATCGCCCTGGCGGCGCTGGCCATGGGCATCCTGAACTGCTTCCACATTTTCGGGTTGCCAGCTGCAACTCCGGTTCTTCTGAATGTCGCGACGATTCTCTTTTCGGTGGGCGTGGTTTGGCATTATGTAGGGGACCCAGCGAAGTCCCTGGCGATCGGGGTTCTCGTCGGTGGTGTCTTGCAATTCCTGGTACAGGTTCCTCTGCTGGTGCGCAAGGGCATGAAGTTCACGTTCGGCATCTCTTTTTCGCATCCCGCGATTCGAGACGTGGCGCGCTTGATGATCCCGCGGCTTTTCGGCATCGGGATCGGCCAGATCAATCTTTTGATCGACACGCGGTTTGCCACGGCCCGTAGCATGCCTCCCGGAAGCCTTGCAGCACTTTACGTTGCCGACCGCGTAATGGAGCTGGTTCTGGGGGGATACGCAATTGCCGTGGCTACGGCCATTCTGCCGATGATGTCTCACCAAGCGGCGGCCAAGGATTTTGAGTCGCTTAAGAAAACGCTGTCGTTTTCCGTTCGCATTGTGGCCTTCATTACCATTCCTGCGGCGCTTGGGCTGATGATCCTGCGCGAACCGATCATCCGCGTGCTATTCCAACACGGCCAGTTCGTCGCGGAATCGACCCGGCTGACAGCCCGCGCTCTTCTTTACTACGCGGTGGGCTTGCCCGCTCTGGCTACCGTCAAGCTGATTGTCCCGGCGTTCTATTCCACGCGGGATACCAAGACGCCGGTGATTATTGCTTCCATCTCTCTGGTGTTGAATATCGTTTTGAACATCGTCTTTCTGCAATTCTTCTTCAAGCGCGTTCAGAATGGCGGTCCAGCGCTTGCCACTGCGCTGGCTACTTTTTTTGATTTCTTCGCGCTCTTTATCATCTTCCGCCTGCGTTATGGGCCCCTCGGTACAATGGATATACTCCGTTCGTTTTCAAAGGTTTTTTTGTGCTCCGGAATCATGGGCGTGGCCTGCTGGTTTGGGAATCACTATACCGCGTTCACGATACATTCGCGGTTCCTCGTACAGCTTCTCATTTTTGCGGCCCTGATTATCGGCGCCACAGCTCTTTATCTGGCCCTCGCGTGGATCTTCCGTTGCCATGAAATCGAGGAAGTGTACGGAATTGCGATGCGGCGCCGCGTTGGCAGCGGGGACGAATACCTGGAGACATGATGGAAATTACCGCAACCATTTCCTCTTTCTTGACGCACGTACGCGTGGAGAAGGGACTGTCTTCCAATACGGTGTCTGCGTATCGCCGCGATCTGGTGAAGTTCGCTGAATTTGCACGGAAACGCAAGCTCAGCCTGAAATCCGTCAGCCGGGACGACCTGGTCGATTTTCTCGCAGCGCTCTATCGGCAGAACCTTGATAGCAAGTCCGTGGCCAGGCACCTGGTCACTCTACGCAACTTTTTCCGCTTCGCCCAGATCCAGGAGCACATTGCGGAAGACCCTTCGGTCAACCTGGAGTCGCCAAAAATCCGGCGGTCGTTGCCAGGGTATCTCCGCCTCGAGGAAGTGGAGCGGCTGCTGAACCAACCCGATATGAAAACTCCTCTCGGATTGCGCGACCGCGCCATGCTAGAGGTTCTGTACTCCACGGGATTGCGGGTATCAGAACTCATCGGCCTGCGCGTCTCCGATCTCGATACCAGAGTCGGCAATGTGCGTTGCATCGGCAAAGGCGACAAGGAACGGATCGTTCCGGTCGGCAAAAAAGCTCTTACCATCGTCGAAAAGTATTTGCGGGACGCCCGGCCCAGGCTGCTCGGAAAGGCGCCGGGCAGTCCGGCATTGTTCGTAAATCGCCGGGGCGCGCCGTTGAGCCGCGTGGGAGTCTGGAAGATACTTTCAGCATATGGACGGCGGGCCGGTATGCGCGTCGCCCTTACGCCACACATGCTGCGCCATAGTTTTGCGACGCACTTGCTCGAGCGTGGGGCGGACCTCAGGTCCGTGCAACTCATGCTCGGCCACGCGGACATTTCTACGACCCAGATTTACACCCATGTTGTCGAGGAGCGGTTGAAGCAGATTTACAAGGCGCATCACCCGCGTGCATAACGCGGCGGGCCAGGGGACTCATTGCGGGCGCCTCCGCGGCGGTCAGCGCGGACACCCTAAGCAGAGGGAGTGCGATGCCAGACTACATGTTTTTGCTGGAAAGCCGGCTCTCGCCGGAACAACGCGCCGTGATGTTGCGCGTGCAGGAGCTCTCCGCCGCGCTTGGATTCAACGTGTATCTGACGGGCGGAACCGTCCGCGACTTGGTTACAGGCGCTTCGCTGCGCGATCTGGATTTCACCGTGGAAGGCAACCCGTCGAAAATCGCTCATGAACTCGAGAAGGGCGGCGCCAAGATCCTTTCCGAGGATGAAAAATATCGCCAGGTCGAAGTGCTTTTCGCCGGTGACTGCGAGGGCAGCATCTCCGGGGCGAGGGACGACCATTACGTCCGCCCGGGAACGCGTCCAGAAATTCGCTGGTCCACAATCATGGAAGATCTGCGGCGCCGGGATTTCTCTCTCAACGCCATTGCCATTTCGCTGAATCCCGCCTCTCGGGGACTGCTCCTCGATCCGACGAACGGCTTGTCCGACATTGAGCGTGCTGAAGTGCGGGCGCTCACGATTCACAGCTTTACTAACCAGCCAGTCCGCTTGTTGCGTTTATTGCGCTTCGCCGCGCGCATGGGATTCAAGATCGAGCAGCGCACCCAGGAATGGTTTGACTTGGCCATCGAGCGCAACTTGCAGGACACCATTGCGCCGGAAGACGCCGGGGGCGAGCTGCGCGCCGTGGCCCGCGAGGAACGGCCTTCCGTGGTGTTGAAAGCCTGGGAGGAGCATGACCTTCTCCAGGCCGTGAATCCGGTGCTGGCGAAAAAACATCCCGCTTACGACGCCATCGGCAGGCTGATGAAGGTACGTGAGGATATGTTCACCGCAGGATTTCGTCCGCGTCTTGCAGTGCCCATGCTCCTCGCAGTTCTGGGGCGCCTGAAGGAACGTGAACAGGCCAGCGTTCTCTCCAAGGCCGGGTTCCGTTCGGCCGAAGCGGAAGCGGCGCTCGGTTTTGAGGAAGTAGCGCTCAAGGCGCAGAAGGAACTTGCCGGGAGGAAGATGCGTGCTCCGATCGATGCGTACCGCTTTCTCGAGAAGATTCCGCTTGAGCAGATGGCCTATTTGCTGGCGGAGTCTAATAATTCAGGGGCCCTTTCGAAAATCCGGGCCTACCTGAACAAGTGGCGGCCCATTCGCAACGGAGTTCCGGTTGTGGCCACCGAGCTTGAGGCGCTGGGCATGGCGCGTGGCGCGAAGTTCGATCAGATCGTCGAGCAGGTTTTCGCGATGCAGTTGACGGGGCGCGGCAAGACCAAAGAAGAGCGCGAAAAAATCCTTCGAAAGCTGTCCGGCATCAAGGAACCGCCGAAGAAAAAAGAGAAGGAAAAGAAGCCCGCAAAGGGTCACGACAAAGCTCATGCCGCCGCGGCAATGGGCGACGCCGCGAATAAGAAGCACGCGGCCGCGAAAGTCGAGGCCAAAGCCACGGCCAAGGTGAAGCCGGCGCCCGCGAAGCCCCATGCGAAGCACGCCGCCCGTGCATCTCACGGCAAGAGCGCGGTCTCTAGGAAGAAGAGTCACGGGCGCAAGTAGTATGCCGGTTTGGCGGCGGCAAGCCGCCTGTGGGAAACGTCACAATGCGTAATGCAAAAAGGACCCCGGCGTTCTAAAATGGAGTTCCATGGGCCAGCCGCAGTTCGTTCATCTTCACGTTCACACTGATTACAGCCTGCTCGATGGAGCCTGCGAAACCTGCGAGCTTTTGGACGAAGCGTCCCGCCAGAAGATGCCGGCCGTGGCGATCACGGACCACGGAAATCTTTTTGCCGCTGCTAATTTCTTCTACGAGGCCAGCAAGCGCGACGTCAAGCCGATCATCGGCTGCGAAGTATACGTCGCCAAGGGCAGCCGCCATGACCGCGGAGAAAAGACAAATGGGGGCAATGGCCAGGAGCGCGGCGACGCGGAGCCCGGAATGCGCGGTTCGAATCATCTGGTGCTCCTCTGCGAGTCGCTCGAGGGTTATCACAATCTTATCAAACTAGTTTCCGCTGGTTTCCTCGAAGGCTTCTACTATCGCCCCCGCATTGACTACGATTTGCTTGCGAAACACAGCAAAGGACTGATTGCGCTTTCCGCTTGCCTTCGCGGCCCGGTGACCGAAGCGGTCGTCGATCAGAAGTACGATCAGGCGCGGGAGAATGCTTACCGTTTGCGCGATGTGTTCGGCAAAGGAAACTTCTTTCTGGAAATCCAGGATCAAGGATTGCCGATCGAGAAAGATGTCAACCGCGAACTAGTCCGCCTTTCGAAAGAGACTGGTATCCCGCTGGTTGCCACTAACGATTGTCACTACCTTCACCACGAGGACGCGCATTCCCAGGAAGTGTTGCTGTGCATCCAGACCGGCAAGACCATGAGCGACACGAACCGCATGAAGTTCCAGACCGACCAGTTTTATTTCAAGAGCGCGGTGGAAATGGCACAAGTGTTTGGCGAGATTCCCGAAGCGCTGAGCCGCACCGTGGACATCGTTATTTCGAGACAGTAGCCCGGGAGGGATTTGCCGCGCGCGTTCCGCAACTCGAGCGGCAGGCGCAGCAGGGCTTCTTGCGGAATTCACTGGCCGACTACGAACGGCGACTCACGTCCGAAATCGAAATGATCAAGAAGATGCGTTACGAGGGCTACTTCTTGATCGTGTGGGATTTTATTCACTACGCGCGTGCGCAAAATGTTCCTGTCGGACCGGGGCGCGGTTCGGCGGCAGGCAGCCTAGTGAGCTACGCGCTGCGTATCACTGACGTCGACCCTTTGCAGTACAACCTGCTCTTCGAGCGCTTCCTCAACCCCGAGCGCGTGTCCATGCCTGATATCGACATTGACTTTTGCATGCGGCGACGTGGCGAGTTGATCGAATACGTGACGCAAAAATACGGGCGGGAGAACGTCGCGCAGATCATTACCTTCGGAACGATGGCGGCTAAGGCCGCGGTGAAGGACGTTGGCCGCGCCATGGACATTCCGTACGGAGAGGTGGACCGGCTCGCCAAGCTCATACCCCCGACGCTTGGCATCGAGTTGAAAAAGGCTTTGGAAGAGGCGCCGCAGCTCAAGTCGGCGATCAATAGCGATGAGCGGCTCAAGGATTTGATGGCCGTGGCGTTGCGTTTGGAAGGCTTGTCGCGGCACGCGTCCACTCACGCGGCTGGTGTCGTGATTTCACCACGCCCGCTCACGGACGTCGTTCCGCTGTACAAGTCGAACCGCGATGAAATCACCACGCAATACGACATGAATGCGCTGGAGCGCATCGGCCTGCTCAAAATGGATTTTCTTGGCCTGACGACGCTCACAGTGCTGCACGACACCGTGCGTATGATCGAGCAGAACCGCGGCGTGAAGATGGACATCGACAATCTCGCTTTGGACGATGGTGAAACCTATAAACTCTTCGCGCGGGGCGAAACGACCGCCATCTTCCAATTCGAATCGCACGGTATGCGGGATATCTTGCGCCGATACCAGCCGACACGATCAACGCGCTCTATCGTCCTGGGCCCATACAGGGCGGCATGATCGACGATTTCATCAACCGCAAGCAGGGCAAGACTAAGGTCAGCTATGAACTTTCGCAATTGAAAGACATTCTTGAGGAAACGTACGGCGTCATACTCTACCAGGAGCAGGTGATGCAAATCGCCAATCTTCTGGCGAGTTTTTCACTCGGCGAAGCGGACATCCTTCGCCGTGCGATGGGTAAGAAGAAGAAGGAAGAGATGGCCGCGCAGCGCGCCAAATTCATGGCTGGTTGTGCCACCAACAAGATCCCGGAGAAAAAAGCCGAGCGCATCTTCAACCTGATGGAGGAATTTGCCGGCTACGGCTTCAACAAATCGCACTCCTGCGCCTATGCCTTGCTCGCTTATCAGACTGCGTATCTCAAAATACACTTTCCCGTCGAATTTATGGCCGCGCTGCTGACCTCCGAAGCCGGCAATACCGAGAAAGTCGTGAAGTACATAAATGAAGCGAGGGGCATGAGCATCTCCATTCTTCCCCCCGATGTGAATGAAAGCGATCTTTACTTTACTCCCGTCGGGGAATCGATTCGCTTCGGTCTCGCTGCGATCAAGAATGTCGGGGAGAACACCGCCAAAGCGATTCGCGAATCGCGGCTGAGCCAGGGAGAATTCACGTCGCTCTATGACTTCTGCGAACGAATCGAGTCGCGTTTTTTGAATAAGCGAGTGTTTGAAAGCCTTATCAAGTCGGGGGCCGTGGATTCGCTCGGTCCGCGTGAATCCATGTTGGCGTCCGTGGATGATGCCGTCGCGGCCTTGCAGCGCGCCTCGCGGACGCGCGAATCTGGCCAGCACGGATTGTTTGGAACCGCTGCTGCTCCTGCGCCGATGCCATTCGAATTACGCGAGGCTGCTCCTTGGAGCGAGGAGGAACGCCTCGCGAGCGAATACGCCATGCTGGGTTTCTACGTTTCGGGTCATCCGCTGGCGAAATACGCGTCCCGCCTGATGGACTTGAAAACAGTTTCTCTCGATCAGGTCGAGGAGCAACGAAATGGAAAAGAGATTACCATTGCCGCCCTGATCGTTGGTACGCGCGCGATGCGCTCGAAAAAAGGCGCTCGCTGGGCTATTTTCACTATTCAGGATATGACCGGCGTTCAGGAACTCCTCGCTTTTCCTGAATGCTTTGGCCGCTTGGAGCAAGTCCTAAAGGCCGGCAATCCGCTGCTGATGAAAGCGCGCGTACAAGTAGAGGAAGCGGGAACGCGGCTTTCGCTGCAGGAAGCGCGGCGGCTTGAAGAATTAGCGGAGAGCGCTTCGCCCGGCGAGCTGCGCGTTCGTATCGATATCCAGTCGATGAGCGAAGATGCTCTCGACCGTTTGGAAGACTTGTTTGCGGCTTCGCCGGGAACGTCCCAGGTCGTTTTCGAATTGTGCTCGCCGGACGGTTCCGTCGCGGTCCTGCAGGCGCAGCAACGCGTGAAAAACGCGCCGGAATTGGTGGAAGCAGTGCGGGAAATCTGCGGAAATCGCGCCATTCGAATGGTGCCGGAATGAGCGCAAAGGAAAAGACCAAGACTCGCGCGCCGTCCCCGGACCGTTCGAAAGAGAACGAGCGAGAAACGGAAATCGGGCGTCAAAAAGAGATCGAGCGATTGGAAAAAGATGTCGAGGAGTTGCGGCACCTTGCGAGCGACGCGAATTCGAACGTCGAGCTGGAACGCATTCGTCAGCAAGTGGCGGAATTGCGGCGCGAATTTTACACTCACTTGGGACCGTGGCAACGCGCGCAGATCGCGCGTCACCAGCAGCGTCCGTATACGCTGGATTTTGTCGGATTTCTTTTCACGGATTTTGTCGAGTTGCATGGCGACCGTGGTTATGCTGACGACAAGGCGATTGTTACGGGGCTTGGCAAATTTCACGGACGCCCGGTGGCGATTGTTGGCCATCAGAAAGGACGAGACACGAAGCAGCGGCTGGTTCGAAACTTCGGACAGCCAAAGCCGGAAGGTTACCGGAAGGCACTGCGAGTGATGCAGCTGGCGGCGAAGTTTGGGCGGCCAATTTTTACGTTCATCGACACGCCCGGGGCATACCCGGGGATCGGCGCGGAAGAGCGCGGCCAGGGCGAAGCGATTGCGCGAAATCTTCGAGAGATGGCGCGACTGCCGGTTCCTATCGTGGTCACGGTAACGGGGGAGGGCGGCTCGGGCGGAGCGTTGGCCATCGCCGTGGGCGATCGCGTCAACATTCTCGAAAACAGCTTCTATTCAGTCATATCGCCGGAAGGGTGCGCTTCGATCATCTGGCGGGATCCCGCGAAAGCCGAAACCGCAGCCACGGCGATGAAGATCACGGCGAAGGATTTGAAAGAGCTGGGCATTGTGGACGAGATTGTGGCTGAACCGGAGGGCGGCGCGCACACCGACTTTGAAGGTGCGGCGCGATTTCTGGACGAAGTGCTCGACCGGCAACTGGTGGAGCTGACGAATCAGCCCATCCGGGAATTGGTCGATGCGCGCTACGAAAAATTCCGGAGGATGGGACAGTTTTTCGATTTGGGCAATTGAACGGGAGAGTGATTTGTAAGTCAGCGAAGCGTTGCATCTAATTGCGAGGAACGCGTACAAGGAGAAAGGGCCAGGCGAGCCAGATGAAGAATTGAGGCGATGCGCAAGACGGGATAATGGAGTTAGCGGGTGGCGGTAATGGCCACGCCCAGTTCCTTGAGTTTGGCGCGGGCGCGACGGTCTTCTTCGGTGCCGGGGTAGCGCTTGACGATTTCGCGAAGTTCACGAATGCCGGAAGTCTTCTGGCCAAGTTCGATGAAAGCCATAGCCCGGTGGAGTTGCGCGGGCGCCAGTTTGAAGCTGTTGGGGTAATTGCTCAAAACCTTGTCGTATTCGGACACGGCCTGGTCGTATTTCTTTTGCTGATAGGCGATCTCTCCGAGATAGAACTGTGCGTTTGAAGCGAGGTCCGTTTTGCCGTAATACTTCAAGTAGTCGAGAAATTCGGAACGGGCCAGGTCATATTTTCCGCCCTGGATGTCGCGCAGGCCGTTCTGATAAAGCATGTCGGCGGAAGGTGCGGAGCCCGCGGGCGGAGCGGAGGAGCTTGAGGGAACGGCGGACGAAGCTGTGGGGTTCGCGCTCCCGGAGACCGCGGCAGGCGCGCTTCCGGAGAGTTTGGCGTCTAAGCTTTGCACGGAGTTCTGAAGATCGACGAGCTGCTGATTGAGCTTGCCAAGGCGTGACTTGATTTCCTCGAGGTTATCCGAGAGACCCTGGACTTGCGTGGACATAGTGTCAAGGCGGGCGCCGGAATTGGCCTGAACGTCCTGGACGGATTTCTGGAGAGAGCTCATGGTGGAGCCAAGCCTGCCGACCGTATCGTTGGATTGGCCGATGAGCGTCTTCATGACAGTGTTGTCCTGCGTGACTTGCGTGGACAGATCCTTCTGGCCCTGGAGCAGAGAGGTGACGTCGCGCTGAAGCTCGATGAGTTCGCGGGCGACGGCTTCGACGGGGCGAGGACCAACGAGACTTCCGGCAAGCGCGCCGGCCATAATGGCGGCGCTGAAGATAGCAATTTGACGAGTGCGCATGAACAATCCTCCTAAGGGGCTCCGGGGGACTGCCTTTGAATGGCAGCCACGGAGCAGCCAACAAAAATCAAACGGGCCAGGGGAACAGCTCTCACTTTAATAAGAGTGCCGCGAGGGGGCAAGGGTTTGCCGGGCCTCGCGGCTCAGTTGGTCAACAAACGGTAAACGCTCCGAACGGCGTACAGCCGATTAGTTCGCCTTCACAAAATGGCCGCGGCGGTTCTGCTGCCAGCAGGCCTCGGCGCTCTCCATGCAGAAGGGCTTCTCTTTGCCGAAGCTGACGGTGCTGAGGCGGTCGGCGGAAACGCCCAGAGAGACGAGATACTGCTTGACGGCGCTGGCGCGGCGGTCGCCCAATCCGAGGTTGTATTCCGTGGAGCCGCGCTCGTCGCAATGACCTTCAATGGTCACCTTGAACCGCGTATTGGCTTTTAGGAAATCCGCAGTCTTGGAAAGAGCGGTGCGAGCGTCGGGGCGAATGTCAGCTTTGTCGTAGTCGAAATAAGCATCGAGCACTCCTGCTTTCCAGAGCTCGTCGTCCGTGGGACCCGCTGGCGGAGGCGGCGGTGGAGGCGGGGCGCTCACCGTGACGGTGGCGGTGGCACTGGCGGAGCCGCCGGGGCCACTAGCAGTAATCGTGTAAGTCGTCGAGTCGGATGGCGTGACCTTGGTCGAGCCCTGAGCAGTGACGTCGCCGACTTCGGGAGCGATGCTGAGCTTTGTGGCATCGGTGGAATTCCAGCTCAAAGTCGAAGACTCACCCTTGTTAACGGAGGCGGGGCTGGCCTGCAGCGTCACGGTGGGACTAGCAGCCGCCGCGGGTGGTGGCGGCGGCGGTGGAGGCGTGCGAATTGTTTTCTTACAACCAAAGGTGAAGACAGCGGCGGCCAGGGTCAGGAGCAAGCCGGCGCGATATCACGATATATTATACATGGTGCAGAAACAGGTGCGTGCGATTTCGGGCAAGAGCAACCTCGACCGTTCCGTGAGAGCACTGACAAAAATGGCCTGTGCATGAGATGCATGGGCTACCCCGCTTGGTTCCATGGAATCTATCACTTTGGCGACCAATTGGGCGACTCGTTGTGGCCCCCAGTAGTTAGCTGGCGTGGCTGCGAGCCATCGGCGAGCATGGTCCAAATCTGACGTGTCCCGCCACGGGTAGATTCGAAGACGAGATGGCGGCCGTCGGGAGCCCAACTGGGGCGCTCATTGCGGCCCTGGTCGCGGGTCAACTCTACAAGCTGGCGTGTGGCGGCGTCCATAATGTAAAGGTCGTAATTGTCGTTGGGGCGACGCCAACTGAAAGCCAGCAACTGGCCGCTGGGATGCCAGGCGGGATCGATGACGTAACCCTTGTCCGGAAGGTCGAGTTTGGTCGAGCTAGTGCCGTCAGAATTCATCAGGTAGAGCTGCGGAGTGCCGCCGCGGTCGCTCACGAAAGCCACTGTTTGGCCGGTTTTCGGATTCCAGCTCGGGGACATGTTCGCGCCGCTGGAAATGGTAAGGCGTTTGGGGCGGCCGCCGTTGAGGTCGGAAACGTACAGTTCGGGATTTCCTTGCATGGAAGATGAAAAAATAATCTGTGTGCCGTCGGGGGACCAGGCGGGAGTGATATTGGTGCCGTGGAAACGCGGGAAGGAAACAAGTTTACCGGTGTCCAGAGAAAACATGCAGATCTGCGCGCTGGTGAGGCCCGCCGAAGGGGCGAAACAAGTGAACGCGATGCGCGAAGCATCCGGGGACCAGCGGGGTGTGAGGGCGATGGACTTCAGGTTGGTCAACTGTCTCTGGTTCGTTCCGTCATAGTCCATCACCCAGATTTCTTTGGAGCCGCTGCGCGAGCTGACGAAGGCGATTTGCGTTCCGGCGACGCCTGGGAGGCCCCCGGAGAGCTTGGCGATGATTTCGTCAGCAAATTGGTGGGCAAATTTGCGGACCTGAAGATCCGTGGGAGCGCCGCGATAGACCTTTCCGATAACAGCTTGCGAAGACGGATTGCGGACGTCGAAGAGCCAAGCCTCAATGGCAACTTCGGTATTGGATTCGGTGAGATTGCCGAAGCCAAGGAAATTGGCGTTGGTGGGGGGATCGATCCAAATGGCGGGTTTCAGTTCCGTGGGGACGCTCGGGGGTTGAGGGGGATAAAAGCTGGGACTGGCAAGTTCAAAGATACCGCTGAATTGGAGATCGTCGCGAACGACCTGGGTAAAAAGGGCGGCGTGGGACTTGGCTGCATCGGAACGCGCCGCGAAATCTGCGATGGCCAGCCGCGGCTTAGCTTCACCGAGCCCAGTGGCAATTCTGATCCGATCCTGCGGCGCGGCAGAACGTGCCGCGAGCAGGATAGTGGCGGCGAAGAACAGCCGCCTCACACAGCACCCAAGATTCAGCACATGCACCCCCCATACATTTGCAACACGTAATTCTAGAACAGAGCTATTGCGTCAACGAGAGATCGAAATCAAAGGTCACGTCCACGTACGATCCCATGTAGTCGTTAGGGAGTGCGCGGAATGAGTCAATGTTTTGCAGCGCCCTCAGAGCCGAATAGTCCATGGATGAGTTGCCGCTGCTCTGGGACACGCGAATGTTGGAGATGGTCCCATTCGTACTGATTCTGAATGTCACCACCGCATGGGCGCGGCGGGCCGCCCGCACAGCTGGATCAATGGTGGTCTGATCCCAGACTTGGCGAACCCTGTTACGGACCGCATCCACATACCAGGGATAACGGGCGCCAAAGTCGCCGCCACCTTGACCTATGGTAGCGACACCGGAGGATGCCCCGGGGTTCTGCGTATACCCTGTCGGAAGATCAGGATTGCCGCTTTTGCCGTAGTTAATGTCATTGTCGTGAACAGGGGTCTTATTCTCGAGGGTTCTGGACGGACGTGAAGGGGGCAGAGGTTTTTCCTTCGTGAACTTCGGGATTTTCATTGCGTCGGTCTTGGGTTCAGGTTTGGGAGGTTCTTCCTTGTGAAGACCCTTGGTCGGGTCGACCGCCTTGCTCTCGGTAACCACGCTTTCTTTTGGCATTGGAATGCCGGCACTGACCAGGCTCACTTTCGTTCCGCCAAGGTTGCCCCCGACTCCTCCCCAAGAGGCGCCCCGGCGTTCGAGAAAGGAAGCGCTAATCAGGGCCACCGAAAGCACGACATGAAACACAACGGAATAAACCAGGTAGCTTCGAAGGTTGAGATCGTCCGGGTTGGCAACCGCGGTGGTCATTTCTACTGTGTCCGTGCGCGTTCGGTGAGGGGCTCCGTGACAATGCTGATGTTGTTGATACCGGATTGGCGCAAGGCATCGATGACGGCGGCAAATGCGCCGAAGGGCACGGTCTCATCACACCTCAAGAAGACGCTTCGCTGAGTACTCTTCAGTTGCGCATGAATTTTTGTGCCAAGCTCGTGAATATTGACGGGATCATTGCCCAGGTAGATGCGTTGCGCCTTGTCCAGTGTGACGACCAGGCGATCCTGGGTGAGATCTTTTACGGTGCGAGTCTTGGGGACGTCCACTTCAATGCCCGACTGAAGGATGGGCGCGGTGATCATGAAGATGATGAGCAGTACGAGAACCACGTCCACGAAGGGGACCATGTTGATCTCGGAGAGCGAGGTCTGAGTCGATTTGGTGAGTTGCGGCATATATTTAGATTTACCTATACGGCCGGGCTGGGGGCGGCCGCGAAAAGCTAGTTAAGAGCTTTCTCGATAAGCACTGTTACTTCCAAAGAAAACGTGTCCAGGCGCTGCGCGAGATCGCGGATATTCTGCAAAAAATGATTGTAGAAAATGACGGCGGGGATCGCCGCGCCCAGTCCTGCAGCGGTGGTCACGAGGGCTTCAGCAATGCCCGGGGCGACGGCGCGCAAACTGGCCGCTCCGGCACTGCCCAGCCCGGAAAAGGCGTCAATAATGCCCCACACCGTTCCGAAAAGGCCTATGAAGGGTGTTACCGAGCCAGTAGTGGCCAGCCAGGACATTCCCTTTTCGACGCGGCGCACTTCTTCGGCGGAAGCGAGCTGCATGCTCACAGTAACGGCCTGCAGGCTCTTGAGTCGCGGGGGATGTGGATTGCTGGCAACGCCGCCGATTTGGCTTTGCAATTCGCGATAGCCTGCCGCATAGACGTGGGCGAAAGGCGAACCAGCGTTCGCTAGTGCCTGAGGGTTTGCCACCCCGCGCGTGGCTCGAAAAATACGTAGGAACTCGTCGCTCTTCCGCCGGATGCGGCCGAACATCCCCATCTTCTGTAAAATCATGGCCCAGGAGATGATAGAAAATGTGAGTAGAAGCAGAAGAACGCCGCGGGCGACCAAACCGGTTTGCGTAAGGATGTTTCCGATATCCGTGGCAAAAATCGTTGTGAACAGAAAAATGATGGACCCCTCAGTAGAACGAACTTTTTTCTGGGCGTTAGAAACGTAGCATACGCAATTAGAGCGTGCAACAAATAGGATGCTTGAGTTTCTGGTTTTGCTGCTTATCGAGCAACGGGCGGCGACATTAGAGAACTTCGACTAAGATGCCTTCCCTTCACTGAAGCGCCGCGGGCGGCAGTTAATGTACGCCACGACTCAGGAATAGTCCCACCAGCCCGGCCACCAGAATAAGAACCGGCTCCGGAGTCTTTTTTATCAGCAAGAGAATACCCAGCGACGCGCTCGCTACGAGCAGGGAATTCCGATCAATCAAAGCGCGCGAGCCCAGAATGAAAACCGCTCCGGTGATAGCTCCAACGGCAGCGGCGGTCACGCCCTTCACAAACGCATTCACATAGAGATTCTTGGTGAAACGGCGATAAAGCGGCGCGGCGATCAAAACAATAAGATAAGGCGGAGCAAAGACTGCCACCGCCGCGAGCGCGGCACCCAGGGGCCCCGCAACAAGATAGCCGATAAATCCAGCGGTGATGACCACGGGCCCCGGAGTAATCAAGGCCACGGCCACGGCGTCCAAGAATTGCCGCTCGGTCAGCCATTGCGACTGAAGTACAAGTCCGCCGTAGAGAAATGGCACGATGGCGAGGCCGCTGCCGAAGACAAAGGCGCCCGCTTTCAGGAAAAAAGTAAAAAGGCCAAAACCGGTGTTCAGGCTTGCAGGGCCGTGGATTCCAGTGGTGAGCCAAGTCAGGCCGGCGGGAAGCGCGACAGGGGCGGAGGACCGCACATGCGTCTTGACAATCATAGCGACCATACCGCAAAGCACGAATAGCCAGATGATTTCCGACTTCGTCCAGACCGTGGCGATAGCGCTCAGCGCAAACAAAATCCATAGCAGGTAATCAGCCTTCAGTGTGGTCCGAGTCAGTTTGTAGGCGCTGCGAGCAAGGATGGCGACAACCGCTGCACCTACTCCGTAGAAGATGGACTGAATCGATGACAAGCTTCCATAGTGGAGATAAAGGGCGGCAATTCCCAAGACCATGAGAAATGACGGCAAGATGAAGCAAACTCCCGTCAAGGTTGCGCCCCCATTCCCGTAGCGGACCCATCCGAGATACATGGCGAGCTGTGCAGCCAGAGGTCCCGGCGAGAGCTGAGAAAACGCCAACCCTTCTGTATAGTCCTCTTGAGAGATCCAGCCGAGTTCTTCGACAAGGTCCTTTTGCATCCGAGCAGCGAGTGCGATTGGCCCTCCGAAGCCAAGCGTGCCCAGGCGCAGAAAATAGAAGGTGAATTGCGGCAGAGTGACCTTCGAGTTTATTCCGCGTGGTTTTTCAGTCTCAGACTCGGATTTCTGGTTCAATTTCCTGTCTGCTCATTTGCTTTGAGATTTTCCGACCCCTAGTTGGTCGAGAGCCGCGCGAAATCCCACTGCCAGTTTTGCAGCTGGGCCGCGGCCCCAGTAATGGAGGAAAATCACGTTCGGCTGGGTATCCAGCATGTGATGGTGGATCGCCACGATATTCAGGCCGTGCGAGCGCAGGGCCTTAAGCACGGTTCCCGCGAAGGCGGCCCAGGAGTTCAATCCCATGCGGGCGCTAATTGTCGCTCCGTGCTCCTTGAGATTAAGATCGTCGCGCCCCAAGGTGAATTTGTAGACAGCGCCGAGGGCTTCCCCCTTGCTTCCCACGACGTTGTCAAGGGCGACCAGATTGAACGCCGGCCCTGCGGGAGCGGTTGCTAGAGCGGTTGCAGGAGGCCGGGGGATGAGATCCAGAGCGGGCTTGACGCGCTTGGCCAGGTCGAG
>WNFC01003805.1_pt1 | contig 16377 bp, 15 predicted proteins | sample 5400541 | NCBI WGS metagenome assembly WNFC01 (sample SAMN13153342, study PRJNA577476) | soil metagenome | isolation source: 120 cm saprolite under Douglas fir tree site 2 hole 2 replicate 1 | place: USA:California | collected 2015-04-18
TCGGGGATCGGCACCGCTGACAGGAGCGCTTTGGTGTACGGGTGGAGCGGCCGCTCGTACAGCAGGTCGCGCGTCGTCAGCTCGACGATCTTGCCGACGTACATGACCGCCACGCGATCGCTGATGTGGCGCACCACCGACAGGTCGTGCGCGATGAACAGGTACGTCAGGTTGAACTGCCCTTGCAGCTCTTCGAGCAAGTTGATGACCTGGGCCTGAATCGAAACGTCGAGTGCCGAGATCGGCTCGTCGCACACGATGAAGCTCGGCTGCACCGCCAGGGCGCGGGCGATGCCGATGCGCTGCCGCTGGCCGCCTGAAAACTCGTGCGGATAGCGATTGGCAAAGTACGGGTTCAGGCCGACGATTCTGAGCAGCTCCTGCACGCGCTCTTGCTTCTCGCGTCCGCGGGCCAGATTGTGGATCTCGAGCGGCTCGCCGATGATGCTGCCGACCGTCATGCGCGGGTTGAGGCTCGCATACGGGTCCTGGAAGATCATCTGCATCTCGCGGCGCATTTTTCTCAATTCGCCACCACCCAATGTCGTGAGGCTCTTGTTGAGGAAAGTGACGGTGCCGCCAGTAGGCTTGTAGAGCTGCAGAATCGCGCGGCCGGTCGTGCTCTTGCCACAGCCCGATTCGCCGACCAGGCCGAGCGTCTCGCCGCGATGCACGGTGAACGAGATGTCGTCGACGGCGCGCACCCAGCCCACCTGCCGCTGCAGGATGATGCCCTGGGTAATTGGAAAATACATCTTCAGGTGCTCGACGCGCAGCAGCTCGCCGTCGGCGGTGCCGTCCTTGGGAATAACTATCGGGCTAGCCGTTGCCATGAGTGTGCCTCCTAAACGCCCTGTGCAACGGGCTCAGCGTGTGGTTCGCGGCCGCCAGTGACGTCGACCCAGCACGCGATCCGATGGCCAGGCACCACGGGCTCGAGACTCGGGTTCTCGGGCACGCACCGCTCGATGGCGTATGGGCAGCGCGGCTGAAACGGGCAGCCCGGCGGGGCGTCGACCAGATCGGGCGGCAAGCCCTCGATCGGCACCAGCTTTTCTTTGCGCGGCTCGTCCAGGCGCGGGATCGATTTGAGCAGGCCGAGCGTGTATGGGTGGCGTGGGTTGTGGAAGATCTCGTCGGCCGTACCAGTCTCGACGATATAGCCGGCGTACATGACGTTGATGCGGTCGGCGATGCCCGCGACGACACCCAGGTCGTGGGTAATCATGATGATCGCCATGCCCAGCTCGCGCCGGAGCCGCGCGATCAGGTCGAGGATCTGGGCCTGGATGGTCACGTCGAGCGCGGTGGTCGGCTCATCGGCCAGGAGCAGTTTCGGCTCGCAGCTGAGCGCCATGGCGATCATGACGCGCTGGCGCATACCACCCGAGAACTGGTGCGGGTAATCGTCGACGCGATTGCGCGCCGCGGGGATACCGACCAGCTCCAGCAGCTCGATCGTGCGCTTGCGGGCGGCGGAGCGGTCCATGCCCTTGTGCAGCTCGAGCGCTTCGCTGATCTGGCGGCCAATGGTCAGCACCGGGTTCAGCGACGTCATCGGATCCTGGAAGATCATCGCGATGTCGTTGCCGCGCACCTTGCGCATGTCGTCTTCTTTGAGCTTGAGCAGGTCGCGGCCGTCAAAGATGACCTGGCCCGACACGATCCGGCCTGGCGGCTGCGGGATCAAGCGCATGAGCGAGAGCGCGCTGACGCTCTTGCCGCAGCCGGATTCACCGACCAGGCCGAGTGCTTCGCCCTCGCCCAGCATGAACGACACGCCATTGACGGCTTTGACCACCCCGTCCTGGGTAAAGAATTGCGTCCGAAGGTCCGTCACCTCCAGCAGCGGGCGCTTTATCGAGGTGTCCAACGTCACGGCGCTCGTTGCATCTCCCTCGCGGTGAAGTTGCGGGGGAGTGTACTAGACCCTATGACCAACGCAGGATCGGTTTTCTAGCGGCAGTGACTTCGTCGAGTCTGCCGACGACCTGCTGGGTCGGCGCGTTTCGCACGAGCTCAGGGGTTTCCTCGCACTCACGCGCAATCTGGCGCATGACGTTCACGAAGTGATCGAGCGTCGCTTTCGACTCGCTCTCGGTCGGCTCGATCATGATCGCTTCGTCCACGATCAGTGGGAAATAGATCGTCGGCGGGTGGATGCCGAAGTCGAGCAAGCGTTTGGCGATGTCCAGCGTGCGTACCCCGGTGGCTGCTTTCTGGCGGCGGCCGCTCAGCACGAACTCGTGCATGCACGAGCGGTCGTACGCCAGGTCATACACGTCGCTCAGCAGCACGCGCAGATAGTTGGCGTTCAGCACGGCCGTCTGGCTGAGCGTGCGCAGGCCGCTCTGGCCGTGCATGCGAATGTACGTGTACCCCCGCGCCAGAATCCCGAAGTGGCCCTGGAAGCCCTTCAGGCGACCGATGCTCTTGGGTCGGTCGTAGTCGAGCGCGTAGCTACCGTCGGCGCGTTGGACGACGATGGGCGTGGGCAGGAACGGCTCGAGAGCTTCGCTGACGACGACCGGCCCCGCACCCGGGCCGCCCGAGCCGTGCGGCGTGGAAAACGTCTTGTGGACGTTGATGTGCAGGCAATCGAAGCCCATCTCGGCCGGTTTGACCACCCCGAGAATGGCGTTCAGGTTGGCGCCGTCGCCATAGACCAGGCCGCCGGCCCGATGAACGGCCTGGGTCACCTGGCGCAGCTGTTTTTCGAACAGGCCGAGCGTGTTCGGATTGGTCAGCATCAAACCGACCACCGTGTCGTCCAATTCTGCTTCCAATTTGCTCAAGTCGACATCGCCCTGGGCATCCGTTGGAATCGGCACACTGCGAAAACCGCACATGGCGGCGGTGGCCGGATTGGTGCCGTGCGCTGAGTCGGGCACGAGGACCCTGCGCCGCTGCGTGTCGCCGCGGTCGAGATGGTAGGCGCGCATCATCAGCATGCCGGCCAGCTCGCCCTGGGCGCCCGCGGCGGGTTGCAGCGTGGCCGTCTTGAAGCCCGTAATCGCGGCCAGGATCTGCTGCAATTCGAACATGATCCGGAGCGCACCCTGGACGGTCTCATCGGGCTGCAGCGGGTGTACGTGCGCGATGCCGGGCAGCCGCGCGACGTCCTCGTTGACCCGCGGGTTGTACTTCATCGTGCATGAGCCAAGCGGGTAGAACACTGAGTCAATGGAAAAATTGCGCTGCGCGAGATGGGTAAAGTGGCGGATCACGTCGAGCTCGCCGACTTCGGGCAAGCGCAGCTCCGAACGCAGGACCTGGCCGCCCAGATCGTCGACCTCGGGCACGTCGAGCGCGGGCAGCTGGTGGCCGGGCGCGCCCGGGCGGGACAGCTCCGACAGCAACGGCTCCGGCTGCAGCCCAGGACTGAAGACTGAGGACTGGGGACTGAGTGCGGTGTTCAAGCCGTTACCTCTGACAGGGCGCCAACCAGCGCGTCGATTTCGGTGCGCGTGTTGCGTTCAGTGAACGCCAGCAGCAGCGTGCGCTCGAAGTCAGGTCGCTGGTGCAAGAAGGGCACGCCAGCAAGGATCTGCCGCTCGACCAGCTGGTGCCGCAGCACGTCACCGTCCAGCGGCGTCTGCACCAGGAACTCGTTGTAGAACGGCCGCGGCGTAAGCACCGCAAGGCCGGGCAACGCGTCGATCCGATCGGCGGCGTAGACCGCCTTGGCGTGCGACTGGCGGGCGACCTCGCGCAGTCCAGCCGGGCCCATCAGCGACAGGTACGCCGTGATGCCGATGGCCAGCAGCGTCTGACTGGTGCAGATATTCGAGGTCGCCTTCTCGCGGCGAATGTGCTGCTCGCGGGCTTGTAAAGTGAGGACAAACCCGCGACGGCCTTCATGATCGGTGGTCTGACCCGAAATACGGCCCGGCAGCTGGCGCACGTACTCGCCTTTGCAGGCCATCAGACCAGCCCACGGGCCACCGTACTGCAGCGGCAGGCCGAGCGACTGGCCTTCGGCAGTGGCGATGTCGGCCCCCCAGGCGCCTGGTGACTTGAGCAGTCCGAGCGATGTCGCGTCGGCGACGGCGATGATGAGCAACGCGCCGCGTTCGTGGACCGCCTCGGCGAGTCCGTTGAAGTCGCGCACGTGACCAAAGACGTCGGGCTGCTGGACGACGACACAGGCCGTGTGCTCGTCGACCAGGTCGAGCACGCGCTGCTCGCGGACCTGGTTCTGGTCGAGGTCGATGTGGCCGCTGACGATGCCCACGTCGCGCGCCGCGACGTAGGACTGCACGACCTCGCGCCACTGCGGGTGGAGACTGCCCGACAACACGACCCGCTCGCGACGCGTCAGGCGCTGGGCCATCAGGACTGCCTCGCCGACGGCCGAGGCGCCGTCGTAGACCGAGTCGTTGGCCACGTCGAGGCCGAGCAGGTCGCACACCAGCGATTGGAACTCGAACGAGACCTGCAGCGTGCCCTGGCTGACCTCGGGCTGGTACGGCGTGTAGGCCGTGTAGAACTGCGGCTGGCCCATGATGTGGCCGACGGCCGATGGCGCGTAATGGTTGTATGCCCCGCCGCCGATGAAGCACGGCCAATCGCGCACCGACACGTTCTGCCCGGCCAGCTCGGCCAGGTGGCGGCTGACTTCCAGCTCGCTCAGGGCGGGCGGCAGGTCCAGGACGGGAAAGCGCGCGTCGGCCGGCACGTCGGCAAACAACTCTTCGACGCGATCGATGCCGATGACGCGCAGCATCTCGGCCCGATCGACTGGGGTCAGCTGGGTGAAGTCAGGCACAGTTCACGACTATTCTCCGGTTTGCTCGGCGTACTGCTCGGCAGTTAGCAACTGATCAACCTCGGTGGGATCGGCAGCCCGAATCTTGATGATCCAGCCGGCCTCATACGGGTCGTCGTTGACGCTCTGGGGCTGGTCCACTAGCTCGGCGTTGACTTCGACAACTTCGCCCGAGATCGGGGCGTACAGGTCCGATGCAGTTTTCACCGACTCGATGACCCCGAAGGGCTTGCCCGACTCGACCCGATCGCCGACTTTGGGCAGCTCGACGTAGACGATGTCGCCCAGCTGGTCCTGAGCGAAGGCGGTGATGCCGACGACGAACTGGTCGCCATCGGGTTTGATCCACTCGTGCTCGGTGGTATAGCGACGATCGCCGGGATTGTCTCCAACTCCAGCTCCAACTGCCAAACTGGTCCTCCTTCTGGTGCGCCTACATTTTGGCGCGCGGTCGCGAACGGTGCGGCACGAATGGCAGCGCGACCACCTCGGCCGCGGCCGGCTTGCCGCGCATCTCGACCGCCAACTGGCGGCCAACGTCGCTCAGCCCGAGCGGCACGTAGCCCATGGCGATGTTCTGCTTGAGCGTTGGCGAAAACGTCCCGCTGGTGACGCGGCCGACGGGTTCGGCGTGATTCAAGATAGGAAACTCGGGCCGAGGCACACCGCCTGGCGCGATCCGCAACCCGACCAGTCGGCGCGTCGGACCGGTTGCTTTGATCTGAGCCAGCGCGTCCCGGCCCACGAACGAGGCTTTGGCGGAGCTGACCACCCAACCCAGGCGGGCCTCGTACGGATTGGTCGAGCGATCGATGTCGTGACCATACAGCGCAAAGCCAGCTTCGGTGCGTAGCGTGTCGCGCGCGCCCAGACCGCATGGCGCGGCGCCACTTTGCAGGCGGGTCCACACGCGCTCAGCCGCGCCCGCGTCGAGCATGATTTCAAAGCCGTCTTCGCCCGTGTAGCCAGTGCGCGAGACCGTGGCTGAGGCGTCGTCGACTCTGGCCTCGACAAATGCGTAGCCAGGCAGTGGCTCGAGATCGACACTGCAGTGGGGCTGCAAGACCGACTGAGCGTTCGGCCCCTGAATGCCAATCAGCGCGGTTGAAAGAGTCGAGTCCTCCACGTCGACCTTGAGGCGCAGCCGATCACGTTGCTCTTTGAACCACTCGATATCCGCCAGGCGGTTCGATGCGTTGAACACGATCCAGACGTTGTCGTCGCCCAGGACGTAGACGATGACGTCGTCGAGGATGCCGCCATCGGGCGCGCACATCATCGAATAGGCGGCTTCGCCGGGCCGAATGCGCGCCAGATCACGCGTGCAGCACGCTTGCGCTAGCGCGAGAGCATCCCTCCCCAGCAAAAACACACGACCCATGTGTGACAGGTCGAACAGGCCGCACGCCGAGCGCACCGCCTGATGCTCGGCCAGGATGCCCGTCGGGTACTGGACCGGCATGTCCCAGCCGGCGAAGTCGACCATGCGCGCGCCGAGGTGGCGATGCAGCGCATGCAGCGGCGTGGCGAGCAGCGCGGCCTGTGGGCTAGAGGGCGAGGCCATTGCCGAAAACCTTTGTCAGCGCGGCGGTAATGAGCGTGAGCCCACCGGTGAACAGTAGAACGCCCATGCCAATGACCAATGCACCGCTCACGCGCTCGACCGTCAGCATGTGGCTGCGAAACCCGCGGATCAGGATGAGCGAGCGATTGACGGCGATGCCGACGATCAGGAACGGAACGCCCAGACCGAGTGCGTACACCAGGAGCAGCAGGACGCCTGCGCCGACCGTCTCCTGTTGCGCCGCGAGGCCCAGCAACCCACCCAGGAACGGCCCAATACACGGCGTCCAACCCGCGCCGAAGGCCACGCCCATGACGAAGGCGCCCACATGTGTCGCCTGTGAATTGGGCTTGAGATCGAGAAAACGGGCGGTCCGATACAGCAGCGGGATGCGCAGCACACCCAGCATCTGCAGGCCAAAGATGATGACCAGAATGCCCCCGACGCGCGCCAAAAATTGCAAGTTCTGAAGCAGCATCTGGCCCAGGACGGACGCCGATGCACCCAGTACGGCGAAGATCACCGCCAGGCCAAGGACGAACGCCAGACCCTGGGTGATGACGCGTATCCGCGCGCGGCCCTGGGTTGCCTGGAGCTCTTCGGCCGATCGGCCGGTGATGAAGCCGAGGTAAGCGGGCACGAGCGGCAACACGCACGGCGAGGCAAAGGACACCAGGCCGGCGGCCAGCGCGGTCACGAACAAGATGGGACTGAGTCCGAAGCCAGGCTCCACGAGGTGCGAGTATGGCACCTCGCCGCGCGCCGCCTCAAAAGATTGGTTGCGTTAGAGGCCCGAGAGCTTGCGGTTCAACTCGGTGAAGCTCTTCCACTCGTCGGGGACGGCGCTCTCGTGGAAGATGGCATTCACCGGACACTCTGGCTCACATGCGCCGCACTCGATGCATTCGTCGGGATTGATGTAGTACATGTCCGCGGCTGGATCCGTCGATTCGTAGATACACGAAACGGGGCAGACGTCAACACAGCTCGCGTTCTTGGTGCCAATACAGGGTTCGACGATGACGTAGGTCACATTTACCTCCAGGGTTGCCCGATTATCTACAGGCAACGCTGCTGGCGACTGTGACCTGGGTCACATCCAGGCCAAACGCTCCAACGCCTGGCGATCGCGAACGTGGATGCGACCACGCTCGAGCTTGACCGCGCCATCCTGGCTGAGCGCTTTGAGCGCGCGGCCCACGACTTCGCGGCGCGAGCCGGCCATCGCGGCCAACAGCTCCTGGGTGAGTCGCGGTGCGGAATCCTGGCCTTCGAGCAGGATCTTCGCCAGGCGGCTCGTGACGTCCCGAAAGGCCAGGTCCTCGACGAGCGCCAGTGCCTCGCGCAGCCGCCTTGCAAAGGTGCGCGTAATCGCCAGGGCGACGCCCGGCCGCTCGGACACGAAACGCAACAGGTCGCGTCGACGCAGCAAATACAGCGTGCAATCCTCGATCGCCTGCGCGCTCGCCGGATTGGGCCCTTCGTCGAACACAGCCACCTCGTTGAACATGTCGCCAGGCCGCAGTAGCCGGAGCACCTGTTCGCGGCCGCGCGATGATGTCTTGAAGAACTTGAGTCGGCCCGCCTGGACGACGTACAGGACCGACGACGCGGCGCCTTCGAGCAGCACGATCTGGCCGGCCGGGTAGCTGCGCTGAAACATCGCGCTGCCCAGGGCGGCCAGATCGTCGGTCGCCAGCGCGCCGAAGAACGCCGACCGCAGCGAGCGCAACTCGCTTACAGAAACGGCACGCGGTTTTTCGCGCACCCGCGGCGCCGCGAGGCGAGGCGCGGGCGGGGCCGTCAAAGTGACCGGCACGTTGGCTCGGATTATAGGCAGTCACCACGCGGCCTCGACCGTTTCACGACATTCGGCACGTTTGCCGAGAGCAGAATCTACACTTCAGTCAAGGGCAAGCGGAGGGCGACGATGCGCGACGCGAGCGCTCCAATGACGGAGCAACACAACAGACCGTGGCTGGCGGCGTATGACCCGGGCGTGCCCGCCGAGATCGATCTGCCCGACGAACCACTGCACGCCGCGCTGTCGGCAGCCGCGCAGCGCTATCCGGGTCGAACCGCGATCCGCTTCCTTGGTCGCTCGATCACCTATCGCGAGCTCGACGCCCAGGCCAATCGCTTCGCCAACGCGCTGATCGCGCTCGGCGTCCAGAAAGGCGATCGGGTGGCGCTGCTCATGCCGAACTGCCCGCAGATGGTAATCGCCTACTACGGTGGCTTGCGCGCTGGCGCGGTCATGGTCCCGACGAGCCCCCTGTATGTCGAGTCCGAGCTCGAGCATCAACTGGCCGATGCGGAAGCCAGCGTTGTCGTCTGCCTGTCGGCGCTCTTCACCAGGCTCCAAGCGGTCCGCCCGCGGCTGCCTGCGCTGCGGCACGTGATCGTCACCAATATCAAGGACTTCTTTCCGACCCGCCTGCGGCTGCTGTTCACGATCAGCAAGGAGCGCAAGGACGGCCATCGCGTCAGCTTGCCTGCAGACGGCCACACCTTCTGGTTGAATCGGCTACTGAGCCGCGCTCGGGCGACCGATCCTGGCGTCGCGGTGGCGGCCCAGGACCTGGCGCTGCTGCAGTACACCGGCGGTACGACGGGCGTGGCCAAAGGGGCCATGCTGACCCATCGCAACCTGGTGGCCAACGCGCTGCAGGTGCGGGCCTGGATCGGCAAGCTGGCCAGTCCGGACGGTCAGGACGTCGTCATGGGCGTCCTGCCGCTGTTCCACATTTACGCGATGACGATCGTCATGAACTTCAGCATTCGCGGTGGCGGGACCATGGTCCTGCAGCCCCGCTTCGTGCTGGACGACCTGCTCAAGGGCATCGACCGTGAACGGCCGCACTTCCTGCCGGGCGTACCGACGATCTACATGGCGATCAACCATGCGCCGAACTTGAGCCGTTACAACCTGAGGTCGCTCAAAGGCGCGATCAGCGGCGCGGCGCCGTTGCCGCGCGAGGTCCAGGTGCAATTCGAGGCACTGACCGGCGCCCAGCTGGTCGAAGGGTACGGCCTGACCGAAGCCAGCCCCGTGACCCACTGCGTGCCGCTGTCCGGCGAGCACCGTGTCGGCACGATTGGCGTGCCGGTGTCCAGCACTGACGCGGCGATCTTCGACCAGGAGACGAGCTCAAATCGGCTCGGCCCGGGTGAGACCGGGGAACTGGCAGTCCGCGGGCCACAGGTGATGCAGGGCTATTGGAAGCAGCCTGAGGAGACGGCGAAAGTCCTGCACGACGGCTGGCTGCTGACCGGCGACGTCGCCTGCATGGACGCCGACGGCTACTTCAGCATCGTCGATCGCAAGAAGGACATGATCATCACCGGCGGCATGAACGTCTACCCGCGCGACGTCGAAGAGCCGCTCTATCAGCACCCCAAGATCAAGGAAGCGGTCGCGGTGGGCCTCCCCGACGAGCGCTGGGGCGAGGCCGTCAAGGTATACATAGTGCTGCGGGACGGCCAGACGGCCACCGAGCAGGAGATCATCGACTATTGCCACACCAGGATGGCTCGCTACAAGGTGCCCAAATACGTCGAGTTTCGAGCCGAGCTGCCCAAGAGCCTGGTCGGCAAAGTCCTGCGCCGTCAGTTGATCGCGGAGGAGCAAGCGCGGACGGTCAGTCGCGCCAGCTAGCACCAGCGCAGGTCCGAGTCCGCTTCGCCGATACCGACGCGATGGGCGTCGTGCATCACGCCAACTACCTCGCGTTCTTCGAGATGGGCCGAGTCGAGGCGCTGCGCCAGATCGGTGTCGAATACGCGTCTGTCGTGCGGCGTGGTCTGCACCTGGTGGTGGTGGACGCGACCGTCCGTTATCGGCAGCCGGCCTTTTTCGACGACCTGCTGCTGGTCTTTACATACGCCACCGACCTGGGCGGCGCGCGCTTCACGTTCGTCTACGACGTGCGGCGCGAAAAAGACGGCGCGTTGATCGCTAGCGGGCAGACCGTCCACGCCTGTGTCGACGCGAAAACGCTCCGGCCGGTACGCCTGCCCGACTGGCTGCGCGCTGACCTGGTGCGGTTGTGCCGGTCGACATGACGGTCGAGCCAGTCTCGGTTGAGCTCACCGACGCGGCGTTCGGCGGCGAAGCGATCGGCCACCTCCCCGATGGCCGCGTGGTGTTTGTGCCGCGCGCGCTGCCAGGCGAAACGGCATTGGTGCGCGTGCAGCAAGAAAAGCGTGATTTTGCGCGTGGCGAGCTCGCGGCGATCGCTCAGCCGGCGCCCGGGCGGGTCGATCCGCCCTGTCCGTACTACACCGCTGGCTGCGGCGGTTGTAGCTGGCAGCACGCCGAGTACGCGCTCCAGCTGCAGCTGAAGGAGCACATCGTCGTCGATCAGCTGCGGCGCATCGGCCACTTTTTTGACGCAGACGAGCTCGTGCGGCCGGCCATCGGCATGCTCGAGCCATGGCACTACCGCAACCAGGCGCGGTTCACGGTCGGACGCAGATTCGGCGAGCTGTGCTTCACGTATCGCGCGTCACACCGTCTGCTGCGTATCGACCACTGTTGGATCGTCCACCCGCGCCTCAACGAGGTGCTCGAAGTTGCCCAGGGCAGGCTGAGCAGCCTGGGGCGACGGATTCACCAGGTCTTGATCCGCGTCGGTGCTAACACGGGTCAACTGCTCGTGGCGCCTGCCCTGCCTGAGGTACCGGAGCTCGCGTCGGGTCAGCCGTTCCTCGAGGAGGAGCTGCTCGGGCGACGCTTTCGCCTCGAGCCGCCGTCGTTTTTCCAGGTCAATACCCGCCGCGAGCCGCGCCCACTGCCGGCCGCGGTGGGTCAAGCGTGGCTGCCGTTGCCCGCCGATGGCCTGAGCATGGCCGAGCTGCTGGCGCTGCTGGTGGTCGACCGCGTGCAGCCTGACCCTGGCGCGTTGGTGGTCGACGCCTATTCTGGGGTCGGCACATTCGCACTGTTGCTGGCGCCGCTGGTGCGCGAGGTCATCGGCATCGAAGAGGCGCGTTCGGCGATTCGTGACGCGGTCCACAACGGCCAGGACGTGCCCAACGCGCGTTTTATTCAGGGCAAGACCGAAGCGGTCTTGCCTGGTTTAGATCCGCCGCCAGACGCCGTGATCCTCGACCCCGCCCGCGTCGGCTGCCACCCCGACGTATTGCACGCCCTCCTCAGCCTCCGTCCGCGGCGGGTGGTCTACGTCTCGTGCGACCCGTCAACCCTCGCCCGCGACCTGCGCATCCTGGTCGACGGCGGCTACACCCTGCACGAAGTGCAGCCACTCGACATGTTCCCCCAGACGTATCATGTCGAGTGCGTCGCCACTTTGACGCGCTGAATCGGGGGAAAACTTGGGGACCCATGTGGTCGCCGCGGAAACGGCGCCGCGCGCAAAATCTGTCGGGCGATCCCAGGACGAGCAGGCGCTGCAGGCTCGGGAGTCGGGTGCAGTTGCCTCACGTCGATCGTTCGATGTCTCGCCGGCGCAGGTGCGGCCGCTGGTCGCGCTGCGGATGCAACGCCTGGTGGGCAACCAGGCCGTTCAGCGGTGGCTGCAAGACGGTCGATCGAAGCGCATTGGCGGTGAAGATGAGCGGGCGAAGACCACACTTGTGGCGGCGCCCGCGCCGATCGTCAGCCAGCCGGTGGTGGTCGCGGTGGAGCATCAGGTTTCGCCTGACGCGCGACCGGCCACCACCACTCACGACGGCGAGCGCGAGAAAGCGAGCACCAGCGTCAAAGGTGGCGCGGTGGCATCGCACGCCCTCGGTGCTGGAATGTATGGCTTGACATTCGAAGAGAGCGTCACAGTCTCGATTGACGCCAAGTTGGACAAGGTAACCAATACCTGGTCGCCCAAGCTCGAGAAGATCGTGGGCCACTTCTCGCAACAGGTAGGCCTGCTCCCGGGACAGTCGGAAGTTACTGGTCCTAGCGGCAATACCACCAAAGCAAACCACTGCGACCAGGCTGAGAATCTGGCGGCACTCGGCAACGTCGTGGGTAACACCTGGTATATGAAAAAGGCCGTCAAAGATCACGAGGACGTCCATGCCGCCCATTTTGGGCCCGGGTTGAAGAGTGCGGCGCCCGCGATCACTACCGCCATCGAGGCGACATCAGTTGCCAACGGCCCGAAAATGAAAAAGGCCCAGGCAATCGCGCTGCTGAAAGCGGACGCCACCTTCCAGGCCGAGGTCGCCAACGCCAAGACGCTGTGGGTGGCGGAAGACAACGCGCTGCTTGCCGGCGATCACGCCGCGGGGGGCCCGTGCGACACGGCCGAGCACAAGATCGTCGATCCGATGCTCAAGAAGGTTTGTCAGCATGCCAAGAAGCAAAAGTGGCCCGCGTGCGCCAGTTGCCCTTGATTGAGGTCGCGGTGTTCGGGACGCGGATCGCGTCCTGAGCGACCTTTGCAGAGGTACCCCTGTCCGTGCGAAAGGATCTACACGTGGTTCGGGAATCCCCGGCCGGGCCCGAGCGCTGGAAAGATGTGTTGATCTGCCTTGACGCCGAGTCCGCTCAGCGGGGGTCTGCCGACGGAATGGTGGCGACGATTGGCGTCGCAAACCGTGGCAAAACGCCCGTTCCGGTGCTGAATCCGTTCGCCACCGTCCAGTTTCAACTCCACGATGAGCGGGGTTTTCCGCTCGGCATTCCGACCAAGCCGTCAAGTTTGCGCAGCCGAGAGTTTGACGACTGGAAGCTCGAGCCGCCATTCCCAATTGTCAGAACGCTCATGAATGGAGCGGTAGTCGCTCCTGAGACGCTCAATGAGCGAACACTGAGACTCCAGCCCGGGGACGCCTGGGAGGTGGCGTTTCTGATCGATCGCCTCCAACCAGAGGCGGCCGTCGCTGGGGCCGCGAACGGGGCAGTCTCAGAAGTCCCGCTCCCAGATGGCACGTATCGTCTGCGAGTAGTCACAACGCTCATCCGGGCGGATGAGCCCCAAGACTCGAGCATCCTCCAATCGCCGCTCATCGAGGTTGATTTCGTCAGGCGCCACTGACTGGCGCCACGACAGCTGAACCTTCGACGACGTTGGCCATCATCGCGCCGCACGCGCCAGCCAACTAGAAAAAGGAGTTGAGCAGCCAGCAGACGGCAACGGTGGGCAGGACCACAAAGACGTACAGGCGCGCAGACAGCACCAGGCCCAGAAGGCCAAACAGACACCCCGCCAACCAACCGGGCAAGTTCGCCTGTTGGAGAAACGGGGCCAAAAGCCCGCTCAGCAGGATGAGTGTGGGCAGGCTAGCCACCGCGAGTCGAGGGAGTGACGACCACGCCGGGAGCGTCAGCAGCGCGAGGATCGCCCAGGCAACCAGGTTTCCGTTCAGCGAATGGCCGATCCATGGCGCCATGCGGCCCGTAGCCAGAGCGAAGCCAGCAACGCCAAGGGGCGGCAGCAGGAACACGGACCGCAGCTCACGATAACGGTTTGACTCCCACTCGTATGGCCCTGGCAGCAGGTAGTAGGCGGCGGAAAGAAAGGCGAAAGGCGACTCGGAAACCGAGCTCGTCGCTTGGTTGTCGAACTCCACTGATGCCTGCGTCGTTTGAGCAGCGCCGGCACTCGGCGGTGGCTCGGGCGCGACTGGGGCGTCGGCGCTTGGCCCGCGACCGGCCGCCGGCCGCGCGAATCCCGAGGGTGATGCTGCGACGTTCACCCCGAGCATCGAGTCATACTGGCGGCGTTTGTCAGGATCGCGCAGCACGCTGAACGCCTGGTTGATCGCCTTGGCGCGCGCGTGGTGCATGTCGATGCGCTCGGGATCGTGACCAGCGAGGTCGGGGTGGTACCTCTTCATCAACTGCCGATAGGCGGCTTCGACGACTTCTGGTTCTGCTTGTGGATGGACCTGAAGGACGGTGTAGTAGTTGGACGCGCTGGTTTCAGCGGCCACCGTCCGCACCTCCAACGTGAATGCCCATCTTGTCCAATTCGGCCGCCAGGTCGGTGGCTGTGCGCGTCGCCGAGTCGAGTCGAGCCTTGGCCTCGCGAAGTGCCGTGGGATCGTTCACCGGACTCTCGGGCGAATCGATGCCATTTGAGAAGGACGCAAAGATCGCGGCGATGTCATTGGCAATACTGCCGAGCAGCTCGCCAACCCGCTGCAGACCTGGCAGCGACACGCCCGGCCGAGGCACACCACCAACCTGGGGTGAAGGTGACTGCACCCGTGGCGGCTGCTGCTGCGTCGCTGGGCGCACAGACGATCGCGTCGAGATTCCCGTACTGGGACTGGTCGACTGGCTCGGCGACGCCACTCGTTCAGCCTTCTGGACCTGAAAATGCTCGACGACGACCTGGTTCAGATCTCCCCCAGTGAAGAGTCCCACCCGGCCGGCTGGTGGTATGTCGGCCACGGCGAAATCCACCACACGGCGGCCATTGACCAGGAAAACCAGGCGATCGTCGATGACCTGAATCGCCAGGTCGTTCCTGCCTGTATCGGTCCGAACCGCGGGTGTTGCAGTCCAGGGCACAACGTCCAACCAGCGCAGTCCATCGCGGCGCCAGATACCTACCTCGCCGCGATCGCCGACTTCGGCGACGACGAACTGTCCGCCTTGATCGAGTCCGTCGCCTGCGCCGACGCCCTGGTCTCCGAAGATAAGCCCGTAACCGCCGCCGGGCGGTCCGCTCACCTTGTGGAACGTGCCGCTGACGAGCACATCGCGTGGAACGTCGCCGATGGGCGCTCGAATGGCTACGAAGCGGTCTGGCGTGCGAGCGTATAACTCATAGCCGCCGTCGGCGAACCAGGCAGTCCCGCGCGGGTTATCGGGCCAGGTGCCGACGAAGCGCTCGTCCATCATGGCTATGCGATCGGACGCACCGTCGACCCCGCGCTGTTGTTGCGCCGCTACCGAGCGGCAGCCGCCGGCGCTCAGCACCACGCCCAGCCCGATGGCAACCAGAACTCTGCGCACTCTCTTTTTTCCGCACGCACTCTAATGGGTGAACGGTCGGCCCCCTAGCCGCGCGGCTTAAACGCAACCTCAGCGCAACCTGGGAGTTGGTGACCGTGATCACGCCCGCGGACGGTAGAGCCAGAACCCGCTCATCTCGCCAGCTGGCACATACGCTCGTTGTAAAGCCTGGCGCAAGGCCGGGGTCCAGCGCGGACCATCGACGGGTCCGTCCAGCGGGTGCATGAGCGCGACCAGCGCGAAGCGGCGCGTGGCGACGGCGTCCAGGATCGGCTGCTCAGCCCAGTGACCTTCAGCGTTGAGCAGCTGGAAAATCTGAAACTCAAATTCGATCCGCTTGCCAGCCGCCACAGCAAGTCCTGAGTTGTCCGTAAGCAGCTCGCCGGGTTCGTGCGCGACCATGTCTACGAAGCGCGCATCGACCCGCAGCGGCGCGGCGTTATATTCGCCGTCGCCGACTAGCGACAGGTAGTGTGCCGATCCCGACTGCACCAGATCGGCGATGTTGGCGGCGTCCTCAACCGCGCCGGCTTGATAGCCCGGTATGGCAATGAACAGCGATCCAGCCAGGACGGTGGGCGCGACAAGCCGCGCGGTTGGCCAGGTGGCCAGGCGGTAGCTGGCCAGGGCCAGGATCGCCGCCGTGGCCGCGCTGAGCTCGAGCCAATAGTTCGACGAGGCGCCCAGCTTAGCCAGCGTGGGTAACGTTGCCAGGCAGCCCACAAAGTACGCCCGCCACAAGCGTTCGCCCGAGCTCATAGGCAGCGTGAATGCGATCAGCGCGGCGATGACCGGCAGGCCGTTGTACTGCAGGAAGCTACCCATCAGCGCCGCGAAGGTGAGCAGGTCAGGCTCGTTGCTGTTGGCGGTGACCGTGTGCCACAGGAACCAGCCGCCCGTCAGCCATTGAGCAGTGGTCAGCGCCACAACGCCTCCGCCCAAAACGATCACACCGAAACGCACCAGCTGTGCCTTGCATGGCCACAGCGCGATCGCGACGGCAATCGGCGCGACTACGAATGTCTGTTTGGTCAACAGTGCCAGCAACAGGACGATGCCCGCCAACGACGCGCGCCCCGCGGTCGCCAGGGCCAGGCCGACCAAGGTCAGACCGAG
>WNFC01003808.1_pt1 | contig 16374 bp, 13 predicted proteins | sample 5400541 | NCBI WGS metagenome assembly WNFC01 (sample SAMN13153342, study PRJNA577476) | soil metagenome | isolation source: 120 cm saprolite under Douglas fir tree site 2 hole 2 replicate 1 | place: USA:California | collected 2015-04-18
GAGCAGGCCGGCGTCGCCCAGGGCCTGATCCACTACTACTACAAATCGAAGCAGCAGCTCGTGCTCGAGGTGCTCGAGTTCGTGTGCGAGAAGGTCGAGCACGGCCTCGAGGGTGAAGCGGGCGCCATGGAAGCCTTCGAGCAGACCAAGACGATGCTTCGCGAAAGCCGGGACTCAAACGCGCTCTACATCCAGCTGATCGGCGTCAGCCTCCACGACTCCGTGATCGGGCCCGGGGTGCGCAGCTTCATCCAGGGCACGCGCGACGGGGTGGAGGAGCAGGCGCGCCAGGTCCTCGCCGAGCGTGAGGGCGACCCCTGGCCCGCCCGCGGCATCGCCGCGGTGGTCTGGGGGGCGATCCTCGGGATCATGATCCAGGGTCTCGTCGACCCGGACTTCAACACCGACGAGGCGGTCGACGCCCTGGCGGTCATGGCACTGACGGCAAATTTCTCGCCCGCGCAGGGCGCATAGCGACAACAGGAGGAAGGCAAGGTGTTCGAGCGCTGGGGTCGATTCGTCTACAGGAACCGCTGGGCCACGCTGGTGGGCTCAGGCGTCGTGCTCGCCATGTCCATCGTCGGACTGGCGATGGGTGGCACGCTCACGAGCGGCGGCCCGCTGACCAGCAACCTCGAGTCCGCTCGCGCGGGCAACCTCGTCACCTCGGAGCTGGGCGCCGCGAAGTTCACGTCGAGCTTCAACCTGATCTTCCGCAGCGACAAGCTCTCGGTCAGCGACTCCGCCTACCAGTCGGCCCTCACCGACGCGATCGCGCCGCTGCAGGGCGACGACCGCATCCTCAGCCTGACCACGCCCTACAACGCGCCGAGCCCGCGCGTCGCCCAGGCGTTCACGTCGAAGGACGGCCACGAGGCGCTCGTCGTCGTGGAGCTGAAGTCTTCGGGTCACCAGTCGTGGAGCGACTACGGAGCACTGAAGAAAGAGATCCACTCGAGCACCCTGACGGTCACCGGCACCGGCTTCGTTCCGATCAACCAGGCGTTCAACACGACGCTCGAGACCGACCTGCAGCGCGCCGAGTACGTGTCGCTGCCGGTCACGCTGATCCTGCTCATCATCATCTTCGCGGGCATCGTCGCGGCCGGACTGCCGCTGGGCGTCGGCCTGCTGACCATCGTCGGCGGCATCGGCGGCACGTTCTTCCTGAACCGCTTCACCGATGTGTCGCAGTACGCGATCAACATCGTCACCCTGATCGGCCTCGGCGTGTCGATCGACTACTCGCTGTTCATCGTCAACCGCTTCCGCGACGAGCTCGACAGAGGCGCGAGCCGGGAGGACGCGATCGCGACCACCATCGCCACGGCGGGTCGTGCGATCACCTTCTCCGGGCTCACTGTTGCCGTAGGTCTTTCCGCGATGCTCTTCTTCCAGGGCACGTTCATGGCCTCGATGGGCGCCGCGGGCGCAATCGTGGTCGCGGTCGCCGTGTTCTACGGCCTGACCTTCCTGCCCGCGCTGCTGGCCGTGCTCGGTCCGAATGTGAACCGCTGGCGGCTGCGGTCTGTCTTTCCTCGCCGGGCCCGCACCGGCGGCGGCTTCTGGCACGCGCTGGCGACGTGGGTGATGAAGCGCCCGATCGTCGTCCTGGTGCCGACCGTGGCCTTCCTCGTGATCGCGGCAACGCCCTTCTTCTCGCTGCGCCTCGCGAACGGGAACGTCGACATGCTGCCCACGCACATCGAAGCCCGCCAGGGCTACGACACGCTGGTCGCGGACTTCCCGGGCCAGGACCAGACGACCTTCAACATCGTGGTCGACTACCCCTCCGGCTCACCGCTCACGCAGAGCCGGATCATGGACCAGTACGCGCTCGACCGCCGCATCGCGGCGATCCCCAACGTCCTGCACACGAGCTCGATCTACGACCTCGACCCGAAGCTCGGCCTGTACGACTACGAGCAGATGTACACGGGTGATCCGAACAACATCCCCGCGGCCGTGCAGCCGCTCATCAAGAGCACCGTCGGCCACCACATCGTTCTGATCCAGGCGACGAGCGCCGCGGGACCGAGCACTGATGTCGCGCGCAACATCGTCAAGGCGCTACGCGCCGACCCAGGCGTGTCCGGCGGCCAGGTGCTGGTCGGCGGCGAGACCGCGGTCGACCTCGACGTCATCCAGTTCATCTACGGCCAGGTGCCGTGGGCCGTCGCCACGGTCGTGCTCCTCACCTACGTGCTGCTGTTCCTGCTCACCGGCTCGGTGATCCTCCCGCTGAAGGCGATCATCCTCAACTTCCTGTCGATCGGCGCGTCGTTCGGCGCACTGGTTTTCATCTTCCAGCAGGGCCACTTCTCGAACATCCTCGGCTTCACCCCGCAGTCGCTCGACCCGAGCATCCCGGTGATCCTCTTCTCGATCGTGTTCGGCCTCTCGATGGACTACGAGGTGCTGCTCGTGAGCCGTATGCACGAGGAGTACATCCGCGTGGGCGACAACACGGCAGCGGTGGCAAGCGGCCTCGAGCGGACCGGCAGGTTGATCACCGGCGCCGCGGCGATCATGTTCGCGGTGTTCATGGCCTTCGGCCTGGCCGAGGTCGTGATCATCAAGGCGATCGGCGTCGGGCTTGCGATCGCGGTCGCGATCGACGCGACCATCGTGCGCTCGCTGGTCGTGCCGGCCGTGATGCGGCTGCTCGGCGACGTCAACTGGTGGGCGCCGCGCCCGCTGCGCCGGCTGTACGGCTGGATCGGGATCGGCGAGCTGGGCGTCGAGCCGGAGCCGAAGCGGTCAGCCGAGCTCGCGCCGGTTGTCGTGCCGGCTCAGGAACGAGAGGCCGTAGTCCTGGAGCGCTGAACGGCCGAGGAATCAGGCGCGAATTAACCTCGCCATGGATCGCCGCGCCGTTCGCCCTCACAATAGGCACGTGCCCACCCACACGTCCGACGACGCCTTCGCGGAGGTCAAGGCCAAGGTCGACCTGGTCAAGGTCGTCCAGGAATACGTGCGCCTGACGAAGCGGAACAAGGACTTCTGGGGCCTGTGCCCGTTCCACCAGGAGGACAGCCCCAGCTTCCATGTGAACCCGCAGCGCCAGTCGTGGTACTGCTTCGGCTGCGAGCGCAAGGGCGACGTCTTCACCTTCATCGAGCTGATCGAGAAAACGGACAAGCGCGGCGCCCTGCAGATGCTGGCCGAGCGGGCGGGCGTGGAGCTCAAGAAGCTCAGCCCCGAGCAGCGGGACCGGGCCGACCTCCGCAAGCGGGTCCTCGACCTGCTCAAGCTGGCCGCCCAGTACTACGAGTACGTGCTCTGGAAGACGCCCGCGGGCGAGCCCGGCCGCCGCCTGCTCGAGTCGCGGCATGTGGGCGAGGAGACCGCCCGGCGCTTCCAGCTCGGCTACGCCCCTGCGGGGCGCGGGTTCGCCGAGTACCTGCGGGCCAAGAAGCGCTCGCTGGCCGACGCCCAGGAGGCGGGGCTGATGCGCCGCGACGGCACCGATTTCTTCGCCGAGCGGCTGGCCATCCCGATCCGGGACGAGCGCGGCCAGGTCCTGGCCTTCACCGCCCGGACCGTCCGCCAGGACGAGCAGCGCAAGTACATCAACTCCCCCGATTCGCCCACCTACATAAAAGGACGCGTGATCTTCGGCCTCGACCTCGCCCGGGACGAGATCGCCAGGCGCGGCCACGCCGTGTTGATGGAGGGCCAGTTCGACGTCATTACGGCCCACCAGTTCGGCCTCTCCAACGCGGTGGCCAGCTCGGGCACCGCGCTGACCGACGACCAGCTCCGGCTGCTGAAGCGCTTCACCGACGAGCTCCTGCTGGTCTTCGACGCCGACCGGGCGGGGCGCGACGCGGCGCGCAAGGCCGCCGCGATGGCCGCGCACCACGGCATGCGCACCCGCGTGGCCACCATCCCAGGCGCCAAGGACCCCGACGAGTTCCTGCGCGCGGGAGGCCAGGAGGCGCTGCCGCTGTGGCAGGCGATCGTGGAGAGGGCGCCGTCGGGATTCGAGGCCGGGGTGACGGAGTTCGCGGCCGGGCTCAACCCCAGCAACCCCAACCAGGTCGAGGCGGTCGGGGCAAAGCTGCGCGAGTGGATCCGCCAGTTTCCGCCGAGCCTGCACGAGGCCTACGCCGAGGTCGCGGAGCGGCAGACGGGAATCTCCCGCCACCTGCTTCTCCGCGACCCCGAGCCTGCGCCCCCCGCGCCGGTCAGGCCCAACGGCACGGGCGCCCGCACGGCGGTCCACCAGAAGATGACGCCCAGCCGATATCTCGTACAGTTGCTGGCGGTACGGCCCGCCGCGTTCGACCGGGTGTCGCCAAGGCTGACACCGGAGGAGCTGGATTCAGGCGATCGCGGCGTTTTCGTCCGTATGCTGGGTAGTTACGAGCGTGGGGGCACGTCTGGGCTCGAGGCCGATCTGGCCGGGTATCCCCCCGAAGAACAGGATCTGATCAGACGAGCGTGGGCGGCACCGCCGCCGAATGTTGATGACGAGGTGGCCGTTGAGCTTGCAGAGAGAATCCGGCTGGAGCACATGAAGGGTATGCACAGTGGGATAATCCGCCAACTATCCGAGGCTGAAAGGGGCCGGGACTCGGAGAGGGTGGCGCAGCTGGAAGCAGAAGCTCGAGAGATCTTCCGTGCCATCACGGACATGGAAAGGAGAGGCTAGCCATCGCTCGAGTAGTGAAGCCGGCGGCAACGCCGAAAACAGTGAAGACCGCCAAGGCGGGAGCCGAGAAGCCGGAGCCGAAGTTCGAAGACGAGCTGATGGCCGTCGCCGAGCAGCTCATCATCAAGGGCAAAGAGCAGGGCTACCTGACCCCGGATGACATCCTCCAGGGCTTCCCGGAGATCGACGCCGAGCCCGACCAGATCTTCCGCATCTTCGCCGCGTTCAAAGAGATCGGCATCGAGGTCACCGACGGGGAGAAGGACTTCGAAGAGGTCGAGCAGATCGACGACGAGATGCTGCTCGACATCGAGATGATGGACTCGGTCTCGCTCGACGACCCGGTGCGCATGTACCTCAAGGAGATCGGGCGCGTGTCGCTTTTGACGGCGAACGACGAGGTCGAGCTGGCGCAGGCGATCGAGGCCAAGCCGCTGCACGACGCGATGAAGGCCCTGAACGTGACCGAAGAGACCGATGGCCGCCAGCGCTCAGTCGACGAGCTGCTGCCCGAGGTCATCGAGCGCCTGGCGACGGTCAAGCGCAAGGGCCAGCAGGCGCACATCGCGCAGGAGCTGCTCGGCCTCATCGACCTGGGCAAGCTGGACAACCTCACCGACGCGGCCGCCGCCGAGCGGCGCCGTCTGACCAACGGAGCCCGACCGCGGGTGCGCGCCGAGGCGCTGGAGTCGTATCGCATCGCGCGGTACCGGCTGACCGAGCGCTACGAGCGCGCTTATGAGGCGAAGCAGCGGCTGACCGAGGCGAACCTGCGGTTGGTCGTGTCGATCGCGAAGAAGTACATCGGCCGCGGCATGTCGTTCCTGGACCTGATCCAGGAAGGCAACATGGGCCTGATCCGCGCGGTCGAGAAGTTCGACTACCACAAGGGCTACAAGTTCTCGACTTACGCGACGTGGTGGATCCGTCAGGCCATCACCCGCGCCATCGCCGACCAGGCGCGGACGATCCGCATCCCGGTTCACATGGTCGAGACGATCAACAAGCTGGTGCGCGTGTCGCGCCGGCTGCTCCAGGAGCTGGGCCGCGAGCCCTCGGACGACGAGATCGGCGAGGAGATGGGCATCACGCCCGAAAAGGTGCGCGAGATCGTGAAGGTCTCGCAGGACCCGGTGTCCCTCGAGACCCCGATCGGCGAGGAGGAGGATTCGCACCTCGGCGACTTCGTCGAGGACCGCGAGGCGGTTTCACCCTCCGACGCGGCGTCTCTGACGATGCTGCACTCCGAGGTCGAGGACGTCCTGGACACGCTCACCCCGCGCGAGCGACGCGTCCTGCAGCTGCGGTTCGGCCTGATCGACGGGCACCAGCGCACGCTGGAAGAGGTGGGGAAGCGGTTCGGCGTGACGCGCGAGCGCATCCGCCAGATCGAAGCGAAAGCGCTGCGCAAGCTGCGCCACCCGTCGCGCTCGAAAAAGCTCCGCGACTACCTGGAGTAGCTCCGACCGGCTCGTATTAGACCCGTTTTGCGCAAAACGCGCCTCTCGCGCCGCGTCGAAACACACGTTTCGCGCAAAACCCACGCGTGAAACCAAACCCGCCCCGCGAGCGTCTTTATGACGAGGATCTTGTGGAACAGGTGGCGGTGAGGCGCCTGGAGGAGGGCGAGGCTGACTTCGATGCGCTGGTAGGTCCGCACCTCGAGGCTGGCTACCGGACCGCGATCGCGATCCTGCGCAACCCGGACGAGGCCAACGACGCCGTGCAGGACGCTGCCTTCAAAGCCTGGCGCCGGATCCGCCAGCTGAACGACGCGAACTCCGCCAGGACCTGGTTTCTCGCCATCGTCGCCAACCAGTGCAGGAGCATGCGCCGAACCCGTTGGTGGTCGGTGATCCGCCTCCCACACGTCGAGGTGGGAGCGCAGGACTTTGCGTCCGACGCCACGGACATCGGACGAGCGCTCGCGAAGCTGTCCCGCGAAGACCGGCTCGCACTCTTCCTTCACTTCTACCTCGACCTTCCGCTCGATGAGGTCGGCACGGTGCTCGGCCTCAGTGCGGCGGGCGCCAAGACGCGCGTGTACCGGGCGGCGAAGAAATTGCGCCCGGACCTGGAGATGAGCTGATGAACGACCTGCACTCGGAGATTCGAGAAGCATTCCAGAAGGAGCAGGCGCAGAATCCGCCGGCGGCACATTTGCGGCAGACGGTCACCCAGGCCGTGGCAGAGCGGCCGCGGCACCGGCCGAACGTGCAGTGGATGGCCGTCGCCGCGACGATCCTTCTCGCCGCGCTGGTCGTCGCCGGCCTGATGTCGGCGCGCCTCGCCAACCGCAGCAGCGTGCCGGCGCATCCAAAAGCAGTCGCGACGCCGTCACCGGCGGGCGACTACGGCCCGCCGCCGGCAGGCGTCCCTCTCTTCTACGTGCGGGACCCCAACCACTCCCGTTGGTACGTGGGCTTCGACTGGAGCGGCGCGCCGCGCGGCACGCTCAAGCTCGCGCAGCCGCTCGACCAGATGAACACGCTGCTCCAGGCGCCCGACGGCTCCGCATTCCAGGTCACGATCGGCGCGAAGGGCGGAGGGGAAACGCTCCTCGACCGCCTCGGCAACGCAATCTCAGGCACCGGTGGAACCTGGGCCGACGACAACATCCACACCTGCAGCCTCTTCTTCGATCAGCAGAAGTTCACGTGGACGGTGGAGACCGGCGGGATCGGACAGGGCGTGCGGCCGATCGCGCTGATCGCGACCGATTCAGGCGTCGGCCAGACCGGAATCAGTCTCGCCGCGTGCAGCTTCAAGAACGACCGGGCGATCGCGGTTCGCACCAGTGTCTCGTGGGTTTCGGAAGTCTGGGTGATCAGGATCTCGGATGGCCAGGTCCTATCGCATCACACCTATCAGGACGGGAAGGTGGCCACCATCGTGGCGAGCTCCGACGCCGCCTACATCGCCGAAAACACCTGGGACACGACACACATGGGCGCGGCACAGACACCGGGGGTCAACATAGTTCGTCGCGTGTCGGACTGGGCCCAGGTGGCAACGGAAGGTCAGTCGGCCGTACGCGCCTTCAGCGGGGACGACTCGTTGGTCCTGACGACACCAAATCTGCTCGCGGAGATTCCGGGAATTTCCGTCGTCCAGGTGGCCACTGGCAAGGTCATCTGGCAATACGCCGGGAACAGCGGGATGGCGGGCTTCTTCACCCAGCCTACTGGCCCGGCTTTCGCAATCATGCTGCAGCAGCTCACCGATCAGACTCAACATCCCCAGGTGACCGTAGTGATGGTGTTCCTCGACGGAAACTCCGTCGGCCTGCCGGGTCCGCTTGTTCGCCCCTAGCTCCCGATCGGATGGCGTGCGTTTGGCGCAAAAAGCGCCTTTCGGTTGCCCCGCAAACACGTGTTTTGCGCAAAACGGGTCGAATCCCCTTGCGTCCACCCTTGACCGTTTCGCGTGACAATTAGACCCGTGCCGGTCATCACGATCGGGCGGCAGTTCGGGGCGGGCGGGGCGACGGTCGGCCACATGCTGGCGACCGAGCTGAAGGCCGACTTCCTCGATTCCAAGATCATCGACGAGGTCGCCCGCCGGCTCCAGCTCCCCAAGGAAGATGTGGAGGCCGAGGACGAGCAGCCCGGCTCGTTGCTCGCCAGACTGCTCGTCGCCCTCGGCTCCGCCAGCAGCGAGCCGCTCATCCCCGCCGAGACCCCCGCCTGGACACCGCCCAACGCCGCGCCGACGTTCGACGCAAGGAAGGCGGTCCTGCAGATCACGCAGCACGTCATCGAGGAGGCGGCGCGCACCGGCAACGTCGTGATCGTCGGCCGGGGCGGGGCGTACATCCTCGGCAGCTTCCCGGGCGCGCTGCACGTGTTCCTTCGCGCCGCCGAGGCGGTTCGGGCCAGGGTCATCATGCAGCGCTTCAACATCGCCTCCGAGGAGGAGGCCAGGCGGCGAATCAAGCAGACCGACGAGAACTGGACCTCGTACATCAAGCAGGTCTACGGCCACGACCGCAACCACCCCGCCCACTACGACCTGGTCATCGACACCGGGAGGCTGGGCTACGACGCGACGATCGACGCCGTCCTCGCCTCGCTCAAACGCCGCAAACCTATAACCTGACCAGCGCATGGTCCACTCCCTCGGCTCGCACACGTCCGGCGTCGACGGCTCCAGCGAGGGCGGACGCATCAACACGATCAACCTCCCCGGCGCGCTCGTCCTCTACGGCGTCGCCCTGCTCCAGGTGCTCCAGCCCAGGAACCCGAAAATCAAGCTGGGCGTCGCGCCCGTCCTGGTCGACGGCGTCTGGTGCCTGGAGCTCAGCTACCAGGGCGACGAGCCGCAGGGCGTCCCGCAGCAGTGGCACGGCCACCACGTAGTGCTGAAAAAGGTCGAACCGCCGCCGAGTGGCTGACGCCTTCGGCCCGGACAGCAAGGTCCGCGAGGTCGTCGACCGGCTGGGCCAGCGGGGCCGGGAGGTCCTGCGGAAGCACGGCTACGACCTGGGCGAGGGCTTCGTCGACGTGCTTTCCCAGTATCAGACGCTCGAGCACGCGGCGCGGACGGAGCGATTGAGGGACCTGGACGGGTTGCTCCGGGAGCTGAACGCCGCCGCCTAAAATCGTGTCAACGACACGAGTGTCGTCGGATTTTTACAGTCTTTTTAGCCTTCCAATCTGAAGGCCGCAGATGTACCATGCAACGAATTCCTTTTCTGGATCGTTATACAGGTCGAGGATTACGTCAGTGCAAAGGTCAAAGCTGGAGTCAGACAAGGGCAAATGCCTCTGTGGGCGGCGTCTGAAGGACGCGGCCATCTACACCTATCGCTCACGCACCGACCGCTTCATGTTCCACCGGTGCGAGTGCGGCACGGAGTGGACCGAGCACCAGACCGACATCGACCCCATGGACCCCGTCAGCTCGGATGAGGTGATCGAGGTCCACAAGCAGCTCGCCAAGTTCGAAGGTTCGATCGCGGAGCTGCTGCAGCCTCACTCGGCCTAGCTACGTCGGCGCGTCAGTAGCAGTAGGCGATGACAGCGTTGTGACCCGGATTCGTCGCTACGCTCAAGGTGTATTTGGCTCCTTTCGGCGTGTAAATCCAGTCGCCGGATCCGAGCTCGATTCCGTTGAAGAGCACGTGTCCCGAAAGGATGAGCCGGAACTGGGCGACGTCGTGCTCGTGCTCGGGCAAGATCGACCCCGGCTGAGCCACCTGTAGGAAGAAGAACGTCACTTTGGACCGCAGATAAGCGGGCAGCTGCCACGACTGCCAACCTGGGGGCTGCGGCTTCCTCAGCTCGTATCGGGCCATGTCGACTCCGAGGTCCCGAGAGGTGAAGATGCGGTCGAGGCTGAGGTTGTGCCTCTGGAGGACGTCATCGATGGCATCGGTGCCGGCTTTACCTTCCCTCTCCAGGTGCGAGTCGTCGGGCTTCCATTCAGAATCCATTCGATTCCCCTCCCATTGAGCACGAAGTCAACTGCTGTCTGAGTCGCTCAGACCTTACTCACGACCGGCGACTTGTCAAGGTTGGCGTTTCACAAGCCCGTGAGCCACGGCCCAGGTCGCGACCTCTGTCCGCGACCGGACGCCCAGCTTGTTCCGGATTCGTTCCACGTGGCCTTCGGCGGTTCGCTCAGCGATGAAGAGCCTCTGCGCGATCTCGCGGTTGGTCATGCCGGCGGCCACCATCGCGGCCACCTCGCGTTCCCGGCGGCTCAGCGGACCTGCGTCGGGCGCTTCATCAGGTCCTTGCGTCTGCTTCCCAACGGCGTACTCGAGCGCCCTCGGCGTGGTCATCTTCAGCGCCTCGTCCCAGACCTGCCCGCTTCGCTTTGGACCGAGCTTCTTGCGGACGCGCTCTCCGGCTGCCTTCAACTGGTTGACCCTGAACGACCAGGTGGTGAATGAGAATTCGCGGGAAAGCCGTTCGGCCACCGCCGCGAGTCGGAGCGCGCGCTCGTCGTCATGAAGCGCTGACGCGACGAGGGCCAGGCCACCGAGGGACCAGATGATTCCAAAGGGATTGTTCAGGTCCCGTGAGATGGACAGCGATTCCGTCCAGCTCGCCGCCGCTCCCGCGAGGTCATCGGTGCCAAGCTGGGCGTTGGCCAGGCTCTCCAGGTATTGCTCCAGCGCTCCCAGGTCGCCGTTGGAGCGGCTGAACGCGACGCATTCGCGAAGAATTTCCAGCGCGGTCGCGAAGTCGCCTCGTTCGTTCGCGATCAGGCCGATCTGGTTCTGAACCTCAACCGCCAACCGGCGGTCCGCGGAATTCTCAAGAAGGTCGAGAGCTTCGTCGTACATGCGTCTCGACACGTCCATCTGGCCGGCGGCGTGGTAGACCGCCCCCGCGCCACGAAGCGTGTTCGCGATCAGCTCGGGATCGCCAACTTCGCGCGCCAGCGCGACGCTCTCGTCCGCCAACGTTCGGCCCCTGACATGGTCGGCCTGCCTCGAGGCCAGCCGTGCCGCGATATTCAGCGCGCGGGCACGGACCGCATCCCGTCGGGGGGCTCGTCCGATCCGGTCCATGAGCAGGGCGCGCATCCGCGCCTGGTCCGAAAACTCGGACTCCGCCAGCTCCACAGCCAGGCCCAGCCCAGCGTCATCCAGGTTGTCCCGCGCCCAGTTGACCGCAGCCCAGAGGTTGGCCGACTCGCGCGGCCTCCATGCCTGGCCTGCGAAGTATTCGTAGTGGCGGCGCTGAACAGCCTGGATTTCGCCGGACTCGTGAAGCTTTTCGAGCGCGTAGTCGTGGTGCGACTCCAACAAACGAAACCGGGTGCTGCCATCCTCCAGCCTCTCTGCCTCGGCCATCGACTTCTGGACCAGCCCCGTGAGCACCCGGAGAACGTCGCCTCCATCGGCGTCCGAGCAGACGGACTGAGAAGCCTCTCGCGTGAATCCGCCCTGGAAGACGGCAAGACGCCGGAACAGGGTCGTTTCGTCGGTAGTCAAGAGCCGATGGCTCCAATCGATTGCGGCCACCATGGTCTGCTGGCGCCCTGGCACCGTCCGGGTGCCGGACGCGAGAACCCGGAAGCGATCGTTGAGGTTCGCGAGCAGCTCGCGCTCAGACATGAGATCGAGTCGCGCGGCTGCCATCTCGATCGCGAGCGGCAGCCGGTCGAGCCGCTCGCAGATCGCGGCGACCGGCTCGCGGTTTGGCAGCCCAACCTTGAATCCGGGGGCGACGAGCCCAGCCCGCGCCTCGAACAAGCTGAGGGCGTCCGGATTGCCGAGCGACGACAGCGGCAAGCGCACCTCGCCCGGCACACCGAGCGCTTCACGGCTCGTGGCCAGGATTGTGACATCCGGACAGTGAGCCAGGAGCTCGTGGCAGAAAGCGGCGCACGCGGCGACGATGTGCTCGCAGTTGTCGAGGATGAGAAGGGCGCGGCGCGGCGCGAGCCACGACGAGACCACCTGCTGAGGCGACCCGCGACCAGGCAGCTCGAGGGCCGCGACCACCGCAGCACCGATGTCGCTTTCGGCGGCGAGCTCGACCCACCAGACTCCGTCGGGCCATGCGCCGCGGTTGGCCCTGGCGACCTCCGCAGCCAGCCGGGTCTTGCCCGCGCCGCCGGTGCCGACGAGCGTGACCAGGCGTGAGCTGCGGACCAGGCTCTTGAGCGACCGCAGCTCGGCCTCGCGTCCCACGAAGGTGGTGAGGTGGAGGGGCAGGTTGCTCGGGGCAGCTTCGGGGCGCCGGGTCCGGCCGGCCACCTGGGGCATGAACGTATCTTCCCGCAGCCTGCATGCATTTCAACGACCGCCCTGGGTGCAAAAGGAGAGAGAGGGATCGGGGGATCCCTCTCTCAGTGGGGCGCACCCCGGGGACAGAAGGGCGCGCATGTGAGGTTTTAGGGAAGCTCCTGGTGGCCGCCCTTCCGTGTCACGAGACCGTCGTTGGAGGCCGCCTGGCTGGTCGTGCCGCCGTACTGCGCGATGAAGTACGGGTCGTCCTGCAGGATCCGGTTGCCCTTGGAGGCTTTTGCCTGCGGGATGTAGCTCGGCAGCTCGGCGCTCGCGCGAGCAGGGTTGTCCTGCCGCAAAACGGTGCCTGGAGCCGCGTGAACCGGCTGGCCCTGCGCCTCGGCCGCGCCGCCGCTCGAGCCCCTGGCCATGTATCCGCTCATGGCCGCGAGACCCAACGCGATGACGACGAGCACTATGGCGACGAACGTCTTCGGGACCGACGTCCCAGTGAACGATGCCCTTGCTTCCATCTCTGTTTTCCTCTCCGTTTTTTTCCGGCCCGCGGGTGTGCGAACCGGTGACGTGAGAGTAGGCATCAGGGCGGGTGGGTCAAAAGGCGGGAAACACCCGAAACGAAGTGGGGCAGGTACCTGTTTTCAAGTACCCGCCCCGAATGTGCTTACGAAGCTGCGGCGTGGACCTCGGCCAGGAGCTGCTCGCCCTGTGCGATGAGCCTTGCCTTCTGGCTCTCGTTCTGTGGCCCCCCTCCGGGAGCGGTCCAGTCGAGCAGCGCGATCATCTGGGCGGCCAGCGCGTCTCGCCGCGCGTTCCAGCCGCTGATCGTGGCGTCCGCGTTCGTGTATGTCTGGTCGCCTGAGCTGGTGCTCAGCATCGCCCGAGTGGCGAACCGAATGCTGTCGAGGGACAGCTGGCCGACCGGCGCGTTGATCTGCTTGTAGACGGCGGCCAGCTGGTTTGAGCCCTGTTCCGTCTCGGTCATGATCTCCGCGATCGGCCTGCCCTGGTGCGCGTAGTCGTCCTGCAGCCCGGTCAGGGCCATCAGGGTGGGCCGGATGTCTGAGTGGTCGGTCCACAGGTCAGCGGTCACGCCGAGATTGCGAACGTCCGGCCCGACGACGCCGAGCCAGGTGGTGTTGATCTCCGGCGCGATGTCGCCGTGGTTCCAGTTGAACAACGGGTTGACCGAGATGCACGGCGAGTTGCAGTTCGGTGCGCCGGCGAACAGGAAGTAGTCGGGCTTGGCGAACATCGTGAAGGTCGAATTTCGCTTCGGGTCGGCTGTCTGCATGTGGAGCAGCTTCATCTGAGCCTGGTCGGCGAGGTAGTTGTCGACCACCTCGCTCACGTTGGTGTAGGGATTGGTCGCGGTCACTGAGCCGGCGGCCCGCTCGAGGTCGCGCGTCGTGCTCGAGGTCTGGCTTGGGTTGCCGGTGATGTAGAAGTTGGGCGCCGAGTCGTTGTGCAGGGAGAAGTCGGTCGTGGTGCCGGGGAATTCGGTCTTGGTGAGACCCTTCAGGTTCCCGGCGACCTCGCCCTTTAGCGCGTAGTTGCAGGGCACGTTCACCCCGTCGCAGTTGGCGGGGGACGGCGGCCCGGCGATCATGTGGTCGCCCTCATCCGAAGTGAAGATGAAGACGCTGTTGGAGCGGTTGATCCCGTCCTTCGCCAGCCGTGCGAAGAATGCGGCGAAAGAGTCGTCGTAGGTCTTGAGCTGCTTCACGTAGTTGGCCTCGCCGGCAGCCCATGGGTTGGCGTCGGTGAACGGCGGGTGAGCCGCGTGGCCATCGGAGATGTAGCCGTACGTGACGGGCACCCCGTGCTCCTGCATCTGGGCGACGTAGCCGAGGGTGTTGTTCGCCGGCATCGTGTCGAAGCCGGGGAAGGCGTTGATGGATGTCCCGTCCATCGCCGTGACGCCACCGATCGCGGGCGCCACGTACTTGTGGCCGAAGAGCGCCTGGAATCCGTTGTAGCCGCCGGGCTCATCGGGTAGCAGGTCGGGCCGCGCGTGGGCGGAGTTCGCGCACGTCGCATTGCCCTGCGCGCAGTGGATCGCGATGCCGACGAAGTCACCGAATCCGGGTTGGCCGGTGTTCGGGTCGCTCGCGGCAACCTCAGCCGCTTCAGGGGAGGTGGCACCAAAGACCGTGGGGATGTCGATGTGCGTGTTCTCGAGCTCGATGTTCGCAGTCGAGACGCCGCCGACGTTGCATCCGGCTCGGGTGAAAGGAACCCAAGGTGCGGGCGCGTTCTTGCCTTCTGCGGTCAGCATGTTGAACGTCGTGTCCGTGCCGGCGGATGACGTCGGGTCGAAGAGCGGCGCCGTCCAGTAGGCGAACGACACGCCGAGGCTCGTCTTGTTGCTGGGCAGGTAGTACCGGAACGAGTTGGAGATCGGCACCCCCATCCGGTCGCCGTACACGCCGGTGAGGCTGGTGAGGATGTCGGTCGCGGTGTGCGCGATGAGCGGCGTGTGCTCGTTGGCGAGCAGTGTGCCATTCCCTTTCAAGAAGTTGAGAAGCGCGGGCATCTGCTCCAGGTCGGACGGGACGTTTGGGTTGTCGCGCGTGAAGTGCGTGTTGTCGAAGACGATGTTGATGACGTGCTGGACGCCGTTGCCGAGCTGGCAGCTCGACGATGCCGCGTTCGAGCTGCCGCTGGTCGTTGGAACACCGGCATTGGCCGGGACGGCGGCCGCCTGCCATCCGATTGAGAGAGCCGCCACCGCGACGAGCCGGATCAGCCGTTTCATGCCATACCCCCTAATGCTGAACAGCCGCCTGCACCTGCACCCCGACCGTACCCCGCCGCGAGTTATGCGGGGGTTAGACGCGGTTTAGCACTTCGACCTTATGGAGTGCCCGGGCGCCCTGTCAAGACGGCTGCTGGATGGCCGCCTGCATCTCGCCGGCCGCCTTGTCCAGCATGGTCGCCAGCTGATCCTTCGGCACCGGCTGGCCGCCGCCGGCCACCTGGTTCCAGACCTGGGCGAAGTAGCGCGCGAGGACGGAGTCGATCGCGCTCCATGAGGCGATCGCCGGGAAGGACTTCCCCGCGCCGACCTGCGCCTTGAAAGCCCAGAACTGCACGTTGCTCATCGAGTCGCTCGCGGCGGCCAGCGCCGGGTACATGCTGAGACGCGGCACGTAGCTCGTCTCCCCGTCCTGCCCGGCGAGCCAGCGCGTCCATTCGTACGCGGCGGACTCGTGCTTGCTCGCGGCGAGGATCGCGAGGTCGCTGCCGCCCGCGTAGACGATGCGGCCGGCGGGCCCTTGCGGGAACGGGGCAACCGCGAAGTTGCCGCGCAGCTGCGTGGCGAGGCGTGGGCCGGCGAGGGTGACGGCGAACTTGCCCGCCGCGAACATCGCCTCCACGGCCGAATCGCTCTGCTGCAGCGCGGCCGGGTCGGAGAACTTGCCGGCGAGGCGCTGATACTCGTCGACCCCGTTGACGGACAGGGGCTGGTTGATCGTCGCCTTCGTGCCGTCGGCGCTGAGCAGGGAGCCGCCGGCCCCCCAGATCCACGGCGCGAAATCATCGACCTGGCTCGCGTCGCCCTTGCCCAGGCCGAGGGGGTGAGCCTGGCCCGCGTCCTGCATCGCGCTCAGGGTCGACTGCAGAGCATCCCAGCTCGCGAATGCCGCGGCCGGATCGAGGCCGACGCTGTGCAGGATGTCGGTCCGGTAGTAGAGGGCTTTCTCGTCGACGAACCACGGGATAGCGGTTGCTTTGCCGGTGGTCCATGTCCCGGGCACAAAAGCCGTCGCACCGCCGAGGCGCTGCACCTCGTCCGAAGAAAGCTCATGCAGCGCGGCGGTGGCGGAGAAAGCTCCGAGCCAGTCCCGGCTCACCTCCATCGCGTCGGGGCCGCCGCCGCCTTTCAGCGCGGACACCATCTTGCTGTAAGCGGTGTCGCTCGAGAGTTTGGTGCCGTGGACCTCGACGTCCGGGTGCGCGGCGTGAAAGCCCTTGGCCGCGTCCTGGAAGACCTGGTCCGCCTGGGCGCCGT
>WNFC01005228.1_pt1 | contig 16372 bp, 13 predicted proteins | sample 5400541 | NCBI WGS metagenome assembly WNFC01 (sample SAMN13153342, study PRJNA577476) | soil metagenome | isolation source: 120 cm saprolite under Douglas fir tree site 2 hole 2 replicate 1 | place: USA:California | collected 2015-04-18
CATCGCTACCTTTACTTTAGGGGGAGGTATATTGTGACCGCCTGCTACCAATTTCAAGTTGAAGCGTGCCTTAATTTCTCTTTTAGATTTATATGGCGTCCCCGGCGTGACTCGAACACGCGACCCACAGTTTAGGAAACTGTTGCTCTATCCTGCTGAGCTACGGGGACAGCAGCAGAAAGGATACACTGCCGGTGCGCCCTGCGCCAGCGGACGTGTGCGGTTCAGGCAACGCCGCCGATGGTCTCGGGATCCGCGTCAGCGCGAACGCCGCAGCCGTGCACCTGACGCAGAAATGATTCGAACATCGAGAGCGACCACAGCGCCGCGCTGTGGTCGCGGACAGCGGATTGATGCTGATCGAGCAGCGTCCCGATTGTGGCCATGTCGAACAGGCCTGAATCGCATAGCACGGACCCGCAAAGCCTCTCGCGCACGTGCTGGCGCAGCGGGCCGCGGAACCACGCGGCAAGCGGCACCGCAAACCCTTGCTTGGGGCGATACAGGATCGCCTTGCTTACGTGCGGTTCGAGGGCCGCCTTGAAGATATATTTGCCTTCTGGTCCGTGTAACTTGAGCCGTGATGGGAGCCGCGCCACCCATTCGACGAAGCTATGGTCCAGCAGGGGAACACGCACCTCGAGCGAGTTCGCCATGCTGGCACGATCCACTTTCGTAAGGATATCGCCCGGAAGGTAGGTCTTGAAATCGGCGTACTGCACCCGCGATAGAGGATCCTCGCTGCTGCACCGCAGCATATGCGACCTCAACACCTCCGCAGCATCGTAACCGCGAAGTTCGCGCGTAAGGTCCGGGCTGAACAACCTGCGGCGAAGCTCGTTACCGCAGATAGAGACCGAGGAGAAATAGGCTTCGGTCGAATCTTGTGCCAGCTCCTGCAAGGTCGCCTTCGCGCGGAGAGGGCGCGGTGCCCAGTCGAGCTTGGGATATAGGTCGCCGAGAAGCCCGAACAGAGGGCGGCGCAGGCTGTCTGGCAGCAGACCGCGCACGCGCTCCTCGAAGCAATGCCAGCGATAGCGCCGGTAGCCGGCAAACACCTCGTCTCCGCCATCCCCCGACAAAGCGACGGTGACGTTTTCGCGCGCCATGGCGCTGACCCGGAAGGTCGGCATTGCCGAGCTGTCGCCGAACGGTTCGTCGTAGATTGTAGCCAAGCGGTCGAGGAGATCGAAAGAATTCGGGTCGACGGCTCTGACGTGGTGATCGGTGCCATAGCGCTGTGCGATCTCGTCGGCATGAGCGGATTCGTCCCATCCTTTCGTCCCGAACGAGATCGAAAAGGTACTGACAGGGTCCGCCTTCAGGCCTGCCATCATCGCTACAACGCCGCTTGAATCGACTCCACCCGATAGGAACGCACCGAGCGGGACGTCGGCGATCATCCGCATCCGGACCGACTCACGCAGGCGGGCGATCAACTCTTCCTCGATCTCCTCCCGGCGCGCGGGCGTACCGTCGACAAACCGCACGTCCCAATAGGCGCGCGGCTCTGGCGGCGGCTCTCCGCGCCGAACGAGGAGATAATGCGCGGGAGCGAGCTTCCGCACGCTCCGGTAGATCGATCGCGGATCGGGCACATAGCCGAACGCAAAGAACTCCTCGATCGCTTGAGGGTCCAGCTGCCGATCGACGCGGGGACTGAGCAACAGGGATTTCAGCTCGGAAGCGAATAGCAGCCTGCCGTCAGACAAAAAGCTGTAGTAAAGCGGCTTCTCGCCGAGGCGGTCGCGCGCGAGGAACAGCACCTCCCGTGCCGCGTCCCAGAGCGCAAAGGCGAACATTCCATTGAAACGGTCGAGACACCCGGCACCCCATTCCTCCCAAGCGTGGACGACCACCTCGGTATCGCAACGGGTGCGGAACACATGGCCCAACGCCATGAGTTCAGCCATCAGCGGCTGAAAATTATAGATCTCGCCGTTGTAGATGACGCAAATCGTCCTATCCTCGTTGAAGAGCGGCTGATCGCCGGTCGCGAGGTCGACTATGGCGAGGCGGCGGTGGCCGAGCCCGACACCCGGCGCAAAATGAAAACCGTCGCCGTCCGGTCCGCGATGACCGAGGATGTCAGTCATCCGTCGCAGCAAGGCTCGGTCGGTGTCGGAATGCCCGCGATAATCAAAGATACCAGCTACGCCGCACATCCCTTATGACCCGGCTTGAGAAATTAGGAAAATCGAACCGCCCCCGAACCGCCAACCAAGATATCGCACGCCTGGGGTCAGCGCTATCTGCTCGTAATGCATCAGTGAAATCGCCGTTGATGCCCTCGACTGCGACTGCACGGGTTGGTTGCCGCAGCGATCAGCCGTCTGTTCATCTGCAGCGAATCCGGAGGAAAATGTCTATTTATAGTTGAGTCCTTTCTTCTGGCCCTGCGGCTGGCAGGATTGTCCGATCGGACCCATGTTCTAACCGCCTCACGGCCCGGGGGTTCTAAAGAAAGCCTTGGCCATCGGCGTTTCCTTCGTCCAGCCGCGGTCCGGCTCTGACGCAGCCATAAGCCAGAATTATGGAATGTGAATTAGGCAATTTCTTGATTGTGATGAGCAACGAAGCGCCCTTTGCGTAGATGCAAGATTCCCGCTGAACAAGGTTGTCCATGCGGATGCCCCTCGGGCCTCAGCCCGCCGCGCCAGCGGTGAAGATTTCCGAGTACGCGGCGAACATCCGTTCCTGCGAGAATGCGTTGACTACTCGCTCGTGGTTCTTGCTACCGAGCGTACGGCGCTTGTCAGGATCATGAAGCAGCTTCGTGATCGCCTCGGCAAACGCAGCGCCATCGTCGCGCTCAACGATGAAATCGCGGTTTTCCTCGCAAACAATGCTCTTCACATCTCCAACATCCACCGCGGCAACGGCTCGGCTCGCCGCCATCGCCTCGAGGAGTGCGTTTGGCATCTGCTCCGTATCGGAGGACAAGGCGAATATATCAAATGTGCCAAGTACGTTTTCTGGGGCCACTTGACCGGTGAAAATAACGCGGTCGGCAATGCCGAGCTCGCGCGCTAGCTGTTCGAGCACGCGGCGCTCGATACCGTCACCAGCGACCAGCAGCCGCGCGGGCGGCGGCGAGTTCAGAGCCGCGAAAATCCGGAGAAGGCGCCCGACATTCTTCTCGGGTCGCAACGGCGCGATCGTTCCGATTACCAGTTCGCCGGGGCGGCGCGTGAAGCCGGGCGCGATGTCGCGAGCCAGGGAGGAAAAACGGGCAAGATCGACGCCGTTCGGCACGTATGTCACGCGATCCGCAGGCAACCGCCAGACGCCACGCGCCAGGTTCTCGAGCAGGCGCGAGGGGACCACAATCAGAGCGCAGCGGGCGAGAGCCCAGCGGCGGAAGAGCACGCGCCGAAAGATCTGCGAGTCGGCCTCGCGCTGACTGAAGCCGGCCTCGATGTGGATGTGGCGCGAAACCGACACCAGTCGACTGGCCATCGCCCACTCGATTGCTCCCCAATTATAAGTGATCAGAAGATCGGGCCGCAGCCTGCGTAAGGTGAGTGCGCCGCCAAGCACGGTGTGAAGCGTTCCTGTTTTCTGCTGCCGCGTTGACGACAGCATCACGTCGATCTCGCCCGCGAAACCGTCGGCGGCGGCGAAATCGTCATCCAGCGCGATCACGGTGTGGCGGAAGCGCTTGCCAAAATGGTTGATTACGCGGACCATGCGAAGCGGCACGCCGCCGATCCCGAAACTCGGGAAAACGTGGAGAACGTGCTCGCACAAATCGGTGGGGGCCGAGGTGCTACCCATTGAGAAAAAAACTGCATTCGCTACAGCGCGTGGGAAGCGACGGCCGGGTTGTAAGCCGCAGGGCGGCCCAGGAAAAAAGCAGAGCAACCCGACCAAGTCGAGGCGGTATATGACTCATTTACGGATCTTATGGCAAGTTCGCGAAAAGGTTCTTCGGAGCCTATATGGCATAACCGAGGCGCCTGTGTTATGATTTGTTACAGTGTGGATCCGTTAAGTTAATAACTGGTTTCTCCGCCACACTCGTTTCGCCGGCACGACACGTGCTTGCCGGCGGCAAAGACGCAAACCGCTGGATATCGTGCCGAGGCATGCTCGACCCTGCCACTTGGAAGATGATCGACTGGCCGGCGAAGCAGCCGCCGATGGTCGTCGTCGTGGTCGATACCGAAGCCGAATTTGACTGGGTGCGGCAGCGCCCGCGTCAGGCGATGGGTGTCTCCTCTGTCAAATCGCAGTTGCAGGTGCAACGGATCTTCGAACGATACGCGGTCCGGCCGACTTATGTCCTCGACTATCCGGTGAGCAGCACGCCCGAGGCCTATGAGATCATCCGTGATTTCCACCGCTCGGGTGTTTGTGAAATAGGTGCCCATCTGCAGCCCTGGGATAATCCTCCCTTTGTCGAACCGAAGACCGATGAAAACTCCTATCCCGGTAACCTGCCATTTGAACTCGAGCGTGAAAAGCTGGCCCAGCTGAGCCGCATCATCCACGAAAACGTCGGCGTGCGGCCGCGGATCTACAAAGCCGGACGATACGGTGTCGGCCGTTCAACCGGACGCATCCTTGCCGAGCTTGGCTATCAGATCGACTTGAGCGTCGTCCCCGGCACCGATCTTTCGCCCCAGTTCGGCCCCGATTTCTCGCATTGCGGAGTCGAGCCTTATTGGTTCGGTGAGGCGCAGGCGCTGCTCGAGATCCCTCTCTCAATCGGCTATGCGGGGTTGCTCGCGCACAAGGGTGGCCTCGCTTACGCATTGACGATGAACGAGCGCTTGAAGGCGCTGCATGTCCCGGGGGTTCTCGCTCGCCTCCACCTGATCGAGCGCATCTCGCTGACCCCCGAAGGCATCTCCTTCGAAGAGCAGCGGCGCCTGACTCGTGCGTTGCTGCGCGAGGGACAGCGCGTATTCAGCTTCACCTATCACAGCCCCTCGCTCGCTCCCGGAAACACGCCCTATGTGCGCAGCGACGCTGATTTGCGCGCCTTCTTGCAACGGATCGAGGAGTATCTCGAGTTTTTCTCCGGAGAGGTCGGCGGCCGGCCGGCGACCCCATTCGAAGTCAAGGCGCTCGCCGAACGCTGCAGCCCGCCGCCACAAAACGCTTCCGCGCCCGACCGGAAACGGGAGTGTCTGCCCGGGGGCTCGCCCGGCTGATTTCGATTTCGGCGGGGTTTCAGGAACCTCAGACGACTGGTTTGTTTTCTCGGCCGAGCATTTTGAGATACTGCGGGAACGGCTGGCTCGCCGCCAGAAAACGGGCTAATTGAGCCGCGGCCGGATCGCCTGGATCGTCCATGCTCGCAGAGATTGCAACCAGCGCAGCCAAAGGCGCCCGTCTCAGCAGGACAGCGCGAGCCTGCATCAGCTTGGTCTCAATTAGCCCGGCCGTGATTGTGCCGTCGACGACATAGAAGGACCAGACAAGCCGCCGCTGTCGCCCCCCGACGATCTCGGCGCGCGTCACCCTTACCTTCTCGCTGCCCCAAGAGACCTCGGCCTGGCCGCGCTCAGCGACCCGCCACTCGCGGTCGTCCACAAGACGGTTTTCGGTCGTGGTCAGGAGATTTCCTATCGCGCGCAAGCGATAGAGCGCGACAAACCGCAAGATGATCCCGGATCCAGGCTCCTCAAAGCTTTCGTGGAATTCACGATCGGCGCCGTGCACCAGCGGATGCCAGTCAGGAGAGACGCCGGACACGATGTGCCAGGGCGGCGCGACGGTCGGGCCGTTGGCCTGGGGAAGCAAGCCAGCCGGGAACAGGCTGTTCAGACGAGCCGCGTAGGCCGGTCCGGTTAAGGCGAGAACAAGGGCAGCCGCAACCGCAACGGCGATCCTCCAAGGAGCAGGCTCCGAAGAAGGGCTGCGCGTTGCCGTTGGCGGGGTCGGCTGCTGTCGGTCGGCTTTCCGCACGAGCGCCATTCCGATCCCGATCAAGATCATGATCACAAGTGTGAAGAACAGCCAACCGTAGAGGACGTGGTCGGCTTCGACCGCTGCCGCATTACCTTCGAGATGAGCCAAGACAATGATGCCGAGAGCCCGCAACCCGTTTGCGACAATAGGAACGAAGACCGACAACAAGATAAACAGCGTCCGCCGCAGTGGGCTGCGGTACATGACTACAGCGAAAAAACAGCCGAAAACGGTCGAGGCGATCAGGAAACGCAGGCCCGCGCAAGCTTCGGCGATTTCGAAGGGACCTTCCGGTATTTCGATCATAAAGCCGTCGGAAAAGACCGGGATATGGAGGCCGTGCAACCCCGCAATGACAATGTCGGCGGTAATCGTCTGCAGCGAGGGGACAAGAAAGGCTCCGCTCGGCACCAGAAAGAAAAGAAACAGCAGCGGTGCCAGCAGCAGCCAGACAAGGCGGAGGCCGAGGACAACCAGGAGGACGACCTCGAACATCGTCACTAACACCAGCTGACGGCCCTCCTGAATGTCGAGGACCGCCGCGAGCAGCCAGACCGCCGCGAGCACCGGCATCAACAGTAACGGCCATAGCGTCGGTCGCGGCGAAACCGAAGTGATCACGGCTCGCCTTTCCCAGAGCAGGAACCCAAAGAGAGGAAGGATGAGAAAGCAGTGATTATAGGCGGTCGAGTCGATCCATACTTGCACCGCTCCGGTTACTTCGTGTTGGAACACGACAGCGAAGACCACGCCCGCGATGGCGATGGCCACCATCGCCGGCCGCCAGCCAGGTGCCAAAGAGGAGCTGACTATGGGTCGCCTGTTTGGAGTGGAGGGAAATGCTGTCACGGATTTGATCCAGTTATGAGACGGTGTTGGCGTCTTCTCCAGCCGCGGCACGCGACAAAAATCAAATAGCGCAGCGTCCGTCGGCAGACCCGTCACCGGCCCGCTTCTTCGCGTCGGCCGGGTACAGAATCTGCTGCCCAGCACTGCTGTTTCGCGTCAGCCGATCCCCCTGACGATCATCGGGCCAAGGCGGGTCGCGACAGCCAGCGGCAGCCGCTTCCAGACTGAGCTAAGTACCCTGAATTTAGGGTTGAGGGGGTTCAAATCGGGCATCCGGTGCCCCGCTGCCAAGCAGTATTGATAGACAAGCGGCGTCGGCTGGAACCCCCAGTTACGCTTGAACGCGTAAGAGCCGGTGCCGATTTTGCTGCGTCCAAAATCAAAAAAGCGGTAGCCCTGCTCGCACGCCCTGCGCATCACTTCCCAATACATGAAATCATTGGCGGCAAGTGCGCGCGCCGAGCGCATCCCACCGCCATAAAAAGGGAGAACCTCGTCGCGGAAATAAAAACTCAACACCGAGGCGACAGCGCGCCCGTTCAATGTTATTGAAACAATGTTGGACGATGTACGAAATTCTTCGCGCAGGATGCGGAAGTAGGACTCGGAAAATACCGGGGTTCCAAGATTGTGGACACTTTCGCAGTATATACCATAGAGCCGGTCAATATCATCATCGATCTCAGACTGCAGATTGTTGCCGATCCCTTTACGGATCATGGCTCGCTGCTTGCGCGGAATCGATTTGAGATTGCGGTCTACAGATGGATCGATCGGCCTCCGGAATGAGACGTAGAGATCTTTCTTCGTAGGCCAGTCAGCCCGGGTCGTGGAGAAGCCGCGCAGCTCCAGCACGGGAACCGCGATGGCGTCCATCAGCTTCACGGCTTCAGCTTCGAGCCGCTGCAGGCTTTCGGCGTCCTCGGCGATCGGCCCGCCCTGCACGCCGAACGCGTTCGAAATAAGTGATGACCCGAACAGCAGCGATTTGACATGGGTCAGGGGTAGAACCCCGGTCACGACGTGGCCGCGCTCGGCGATCAGATAATGGGTGCGGTGTCCAAACGCCCGCTCGATCACCCGCTTCCACCCGGAAAGGTGGAAAAAAGTCCCTTTGGCGTGGGCGCGGACGAACTCGTCCCACGGGCGCTCGTCGCCGGCCTGGAACGGTCTTACCGCGACGGTAACTTGTGATCCATCCATGAGGTGATCAGCGGAATCGGTCCGGGTCGGTCGAGGAAGAGCCGGTCCATGCGCGCCCAGGTGAAATTGCGCAACAGACGCCGTAACCGGGCCTCGGTCCGACCGAGGTTCAGGTAATGGCGCGACCGAGCCAGAAACGGGGCCTGGTATTCGCGCGGTTGCCCCGGATCGAGTTCCCAAGGATGAAGGTAGAAGATGGAGGGTGCACGAGTGGCGCGATTGGCCCGCGCCAACAGCCATCGGCTCAGCGGGTAGGGATAGAGCCGGAAAAAGCCGCCTCCTGAAGCCGGCACGTTGATCCCGAGCACGCGAACTGTGGTGAGAGGCACTTCGATTAGTCCGGAAAGCGGCGCGAAGGCGGTGCGCGGCGCGCCGGGGCTGCCGTAAAGGTCGTGCTTTACCGGATAGACGCTGGAGCTGTACTCAAAGCCTTCTTCTGCCAGAATGGCGTGGGCCCAAGTGCTGTTGCGGCCGATCGAGAAGGTGGGCGCCCGATAACCGCGTACCAACACACCCCCGGCGTCTTCCAGGAGTTGTTTGCTGTGCCGAACATCGGCACGAAAGGCTTCGGACGACTGGCTGTCGACTCGCTCATGACCGAACCCGTGGCTCGCTAGTTCGTGCCCGTCTGTAACGATGCGCTGCACCAATGTCGGGTGGCGTTGGGCCACCCAACCCAGTATGAAAAAGGTTGCCTTAACCTCGGCCTCGGCGAAAATGTCGAGCAGGCGCTGCGTGTTGCGCTCGACCCGCCGCGGCCGATGGTCCCAATCCTTGCGGTCGATCGTCGAGGCGAAGGCTTCCACTTGAAAATAATCCTCGACATCGATGGTCATCGCGTTTGCGATGCTCGCGGGGATACGCCTCGATCGGTACGCATCGGTCGAAGAAGGAGATTGCAGTTCCGCTTTCGCGGGTTCGGTCGCCCGAAGCCGCATTGATTTGGTATCTGCGCTCACGGCCGTTCCTCCTGAAAATAGCTGGAGGCGATTTCGAGGGCGCGTTTGATCACCTGCCCCTGCTTGTGGACACTCTCTTCCAAAAGGCCCAGGCGTTGGTTGATTTGTGCAATCGCTCCGTCTCCTGCGACCGGCTCGGGGGTGGTGGCGCCAGCTAAAACCGTTGGAGCGGTAACAACCGCGATTTCTTCCCGCAGATCGCCAGCAACCTTTTCGACGGCACTTGCCGTCAGCGCGTGCAGTTGCTCCAAGAAACCGAAGAGGAGCAACCTCGAGCACAGAGTGTTGATCTGTCGCGGTACGCCTCCGGTGTGCCGATAGATCACCGGATAGCAGTCCTCGTCGAAATGCGGGTCGCCTTTCCAATCGGCCCGGTGGAGCCGATGCTCGACGTAGGCTCTGCACTCCGGTTCGCTCAGCGGGCCCAAATGGTAAGCCGCGGTTACTCGCTGCCGCAACTGCTCGAGCCGCGCGCTGCCAAGGATCGCGCGGAACTGCGGCTGACCGAGCAAAAAGCTCTGCAGCGCCATGGTCCGGTCGAAAACGATGTTAGACAGCATCCGCAATTCTTCAAGCGCCTCGAAAGACAGGTTTTGAGCCTCGTCGACGATCAGCAGAACGCGCCTGCCGTTACGATGTTGGGTCAGCGCGAAATCGCTGATCCGCTGCAGCAACGCACCCTTGGCGAGCCCTTCTTTGCCAATGCCGAAGCCGCCGGCGACCAGGTGCAGAAGGTCGTCTCCGGCGAGCTGCGTCGTCACGATCTTTGCCGTCACAAACGTGCTCTGGTCGATTGTCGACAGCAGGTTGTCGACGAGGATCGTCTTGCCGGCGCCGACTTCTCCGGTGATTATGATAAAGCCCTCAGCATGATGAAGGCCGTAGACCAGATAGGCCATTGCCTGCCGGTGCACCGTGCTCTCGAAAAAGAACCGCGCGTCCGGGGTGAGCTGGAACGGCCGAGCCGAAAGCCGGTAGAATTCGCTATACATCGTCGACTCAGAACGTCTTGCTCAGCTGGAAGGTCAACTGATTGACCACGATGTCGTTGCCCCGCCCAGTGGTGCCACTAATGCCGTTTGGCTGGTACGAAAAACCGTAGAGAATCGAGCCGGTCAAATTTTCGGCGATGAGATAGTTGACGCCGAGATTGGCGGTTAGGGTGTTTGTGCTGGTCCCCGGCGTTGACGTGATCACATTGGCCGTCGACGTGATCACATTGGTCGAATAATAATAGCCGACCGAGGCGTAGCCGGTGAGGTCGGGCCTGATGTCGCGGTACCAACTGAAATTTGCTCCATAGCTCTTGGTCGGGGCCGTTGTCGTCGGCGGGGTCAGCGCCTGCTGGCTGGTGGCGATGGCGTACACCGCATACCGGTTCGGCCCGATCGTTTCACTGACCCCAACACTAAATAGGTGCTGCTTGTAGACGTTATTCGTCACACCCAGCCCCGGGCTGTAGAACGCGGTTGGCAAACCGGAATACTCATCGACGATCCCGCCAAAGGGGTCCAGGCTCGAGGTTGCGAGGGTATTCTGGATATATTGTGCGGGCGAGCTGATCCCTTGGACCAGATTGGCGGTCAGAAGCATGGTGGGGGTAATGTCGTACCGGGCCGACCCGGTGAAACCATAGACGCCCTGTTGCCGGCCGTATTCCAAAGAAAAATATCCTTGATCGGGCCCGTAGCTCCCGACGCGTCCGCCGACCAGCCAGGTCGGCCCGACGAACGTTGCCGCCGGGGCGAACGGGTAATGGATATTCTGATAGCCGGCGCGCGCGAGCGCAGCGGCTTGCGGCGTAATCCGATATTCGAGATCGTCATATGCGCTGACCTGCGAATTGCGGCCGGTTGAGGAAGTGTTGAAATTGGAGGCGTCAATTGTCAGTCGGGAAAGCGCGCGCCGGAAATCCCGCCCGGAAGCGAGGGTGAGGGTTCCCTCGTTCAAAACGCCGGAAGAGAGGTTCGACTGGGCCGTAGGCAGGTTCGACTGGGCCGTTGACAAAGGCGTGGTTGCAACCGTGGCGGTATTGCCCCCGAAATTCGTCGAACCAAGGGTATAACGTATCTCACTGTCGAGCAGACCGTCGAACGACTTCCGGTAATACGGGGAGACGGAATTGGCGTAAACCTGCGTTTGCTGGTTTTTTGGCAGCTGGGACGCATTCTGAAAGCCAAAGCCGGGCGTGGTCGAGGCTTGTGAGATGGAGCTCCGAAGATCGACAAACAGCGCATCCGGGACAATTGTGCCAAAGCCGCTACCGTAAAGAGAGGCGAAGACCTGGTTCAAATCGGACGTGGGCGCGTAGAAATAGGCATTCACCCTGGTCGTGAGGACGGCCTGCAGCCGCGGCGTGTCGGCCGAAAACGACAACCCCGGCGAGAGGTTCGTGTAAACACCCGCGACCCGAGGAGAATGCAAATAGCGCAGGTTATCCGATAGCGTCTCGCTTACCGACACGGAAGGTCGGAGCAGATAGGCGGGAGCGTTGGGATCGTTCTGCTGGAGTGTGTTGACACCGTACCCGAGCGGCGCGAGCCCCAGCGGATCCGCAGGGACTACAGGCGCCGATGGCGCGAGGGTGTTGTTCACGACGTTCGGCGGGGTCAAAGGGTTGGCAAAGCCAAATCCCCCGCTCGGCGGCGGCGGCAAGGTATCGGAGCCCGGCACGGTCGGCGCGGCCTGCGGCCCGCCTGCGGAAGCGGCCGGAGCTGCGGGACTATCCTGCGCCGCCGCCGGCATCTCTGGCAAGCCGGCGGCGAGGAACAGAAGCAAAAGCAAAAGCGTAAGACCGAAGTGCCATTGCCGAAATGCGCTCCCAGCGCGGGATCTAGGCGGGTCGATCCGAACGCGGCGCATCACTCTCGCGGCCTTGGGAATGGTAGTAATACTCGTAAGAGCCAAAATGCTCGCCCGACATCGTGTCGCTCTTGTTCAGGAGAAGGCTGATCCGCGGACAGGCGCTGAGCATGGTGAGGCTGGCCTCGATCTCCACCTGCTGGGTGTGGTGCGCCTCGACAATGAACACGATCTGTCCGACCAGGGGCGCGAGTGCTGCGGCATCGCTGCTCGCCATACAGGGCGGAGTGTCGATGATGATGTAACGATCGGCAAACCGCCGAGTCATTTCAGCCATTACGACGGCCATTTGATTGCTCGAGAACAGCTCCGGTACGTGCGGTCCGCCCCGACCGGAAGGGAGAACCATCAGGTTTGGGATGTTCGTCTGGATCAGCGCAGCGGACAACTCGCAGGTTCCCGCGAGCACGTCGACGATCCCCTGGTCGCCGGGGATACCGAGGATGGCCTGCATACTCGAGTGCTGGGTATCAACATCGACGAGCAGCGCTTTGACATCCCTCTCCGAGGCGAAGGCAAGGGCCAGATTGAGCGAGATGAACGTCTTGCCCTCACCCGGCCGCGCGCTCGTCACCATGATCAGGCGGCTCGATCGCTGATCGACCGGCGAACCCTGCGACAGCTGGGTCATCAGGTTGCGCTTGACGAGGCGAAATTCCTCGACGGTTCGCGAGCGGCCCGAGGACGGGAGAGTGATCCCGTAACGGGCAAGCCGGCCGCGGTCGAGGATCAACCCCGGGGTTTCGGGGACGGCGTCGCTTTCTGGAACAGGATGCCCTGGCCTTTCTGGAACAGGATACCCTGCCGCGTCAGGCTCGTTGGCGTCGCGCTGACGCAGCAGCGCAGCGGCACGCTCGATCAGTCCAATCGATTCGGCCATTTAGGAGATGCCCACCGAATGGAGGCCGACGCTCAGCAGCAGCAGCGTACCATATACCGCGACCAGAACCAACGCGCTTGCGGCAACCCCGGCCAGCTGCAGTACCGCGCGCCGCTGCGCCGTGCCAAGCGCAAGCCGGGACACGTTTCCTAAAATCGGGACCCCAAGGTTCCGCAATTGGCTGAGGGTCGCGTAGGAGCGGTCCAGCTGCATTATCAGCAGCGGTGCAGCCAAGCCGGCGCCAATGCCGAGAAGGAGCACGAGCGACACGAGAAGTGGTCGGTTCGGTGCAGCAGGGACGATCGGGACCTGAGGCGGGTCGACAATGCGGAACTGGATTTTCTCGGTCTTGGTATCAGCCGAATTGGCGATCTGAGTGGCCTCGCGCCGCGCCACGAGCTCTTCGTAGTTCCTCTTGAGGATGCTGTAGTCGCGGTTGAGATCCTGAGCCTGCACCAGCACGCCCGGAGCCGACTGCGCGATCTTCTCGATCTTCGCCTGGTCGTTCTCGGCCTCGCTCAGACGGCGCTGGAGAGCGGCGACCACAGCCTCGGCGTCGACCAGCTTGACCTTGACTTGCTCGTAGACGCCGTTGGCGATCTGACCCGTGCTGTTAGCAGCGTGCCCCGCGCCCCCGCCCGACTTTCCCGCCTCGGACTGGAGCTGCGCTATCGACTGCCGGGCGGCCCTGACATCCGGATGGTTCTCGGTAAACTTCAGCAGCAGCCCGTCAAGATTTCGTCGAAGTTCCTGAAGCCGCTCCTCAACCGGCCCGAGCCGCCCACCTGTAACGACCACCTGAGGGCCACGATCCACGGTCAGCATTGCCGGCACCGAAGCCAGCTCCTTCAGTAGCGAATCACGCTTTGTGACGGCATCGGCGAGTTCGAGCTTCAGGTGCACCACCGCGCTGCGTGCTTGCTCGAGCCGATTGCCGTTGTCGTCGGCTTGCGGCGCACCCGGGCCGCGGTTCTGAACGATGTCCGGGTATTTCTCGGCCAGTTCAGCGCGCCGTTTCTCGGCGGCGCGCAATTGATCTCGATACGAGGCGATCTCTCCTTCCAGGAAACGCTGCGCGCTATCCATCTCAGCCCGGCTGCTGCCGGCCATCTTTTCGGCGAAAATCGTCAAGAGCGATTGAACGACGTTCTTCGCTAGCACTGGATCGCTGTCGCGATAGGAGAGGTTCAACAAATTGAGGGTGACCGGGGTAACGTTGATGTCGGTAGCCAGCCGTTTGAACAGCGCCTCCTTTTCGCCGGGGGTGCGGATTGCGGTGTCGAGATCGGTGAGGCGAATGAGCTGCTCGAGGTTCGGCCGGCTCAGCAATGTGCGCTGCATGAAATCGAGATGGCGGCTGGGATCGGTATCCGCCGCCAGCCCACGCAGCAGCGGGGTCAAAAGCGGGTCGGCGTTAAGGTAGACCCGCGCCGAGGACTCGTATTTCGTGGGTACGAAAGCGGCGCCGATCCAGCCGGCGGTACAGACGAGCCAAGCGGTACCGACGGCAAGCCATCGGTGGCGCCACAGCGCCTGCACGATCGGCATGGCTTGATCTCCAAAGAATGCGCTCGCTCAATCAAACCTTGCGGCAACAATCCGACCCGCTAAGATGCGGCATGCTTAGAATAGCCGTTGTGGAATGATTAAAATGTCGCCCGGTCGGAGAGCAACATTGCTTTCGATTTCACCATCTCTGATCAGACTGCTGAGATGGACCGAATAGGTATTCTGCTCACCCTGGGCAGTACGGATGATCACGCTGTCGTTACCAGCTGCGTACCTTGTCAGACCACCGACTGCGATCATCGCATCGAGGACCGTCATATCGGCGCGGTAGGGGAGGGCGCGGGGTTGCGCGGCTTCGCCGATGACCCGGATTTGATCCGGGATCGGACCGAAAAACCCTTCCGCGATGACCGTAACGAGCGGCTCCTTGATGTATTTTGCAAGTCGTTGCTCAAATTCCCGGGCGAGGGCCGTCGGCGTCTTGCCGATCGCCACGACGTCCTCTACCAGCGGTATCGAGAGCCTGCCGTCAGGGCGCACCGGCACCGTAAGGGTCAGCTCAGGGTTGCGCCAGACGAAGATATTTAAGCTGTCGCCCGGACCGATACGGTATTCGGCCGACGGCAGCGACGACGCCGGTGGCGCCGGCGGTAACGGCGGCGCACCCCCGCACGCTGCGACGGAGAGCGCGATGACCGCGGTTATAGCGCTAAAACACGTGCGATACACTCTGCGCTCCTGTTCAGCGTTCCACACCCCGGCGAATATTGACAGTCAGCAAATGGTCGGCACGAACCTGCGGACCTCAATCATCCCGCTTCGCGGTTTGCTACTACCGCAGGACGCCTGCGCTATACCACCAAAGACCCTCGTTGCGCAATGTAGTTGTCGTTTTATCGGCTTACATTTGTTAACGATTCTTGCCCGCGCATGCTTATTGGCGTTCGATGCCGCCAAAACCCTGCCTCGACCCGAGCCCGGTCAAACTTGGCATCGCCTTGCCGCAATCAGCAGGAGCGCGGAGTGGCGATTCGGCGGCAGATGCGTCGCTTGAGCGGGCCGCACCGAAGGTATATCGAAGCTCCTATGTTTTGGCCCGACATTCCCCGGGCCGGCGAGATCCCATCCTGAAACGCCTTGCTTGACAAAGGATGAACGACCCCGAAAGGAGGACAGACATGGATCGGGTACTGATCACGGGCGCAGCCGGGGGCATCGGCCGGTCGTTGCGCGACAGTCTGCGGGGGGTCTATCGGGTTATCCGGGTCTCCGATCGCGTGCCGCTCGCCGCGGCCCGCGCCGGGGAAGAAGTCGATCGCACCGAGCTCTCCGACATGGCGGCGGTCGAGCGCATGGTCGACGGCATCGACGGCATCGTCCATCTGGGCGGCATTTCCGGCGAAAGCGCATGGGAGGCGATCGTTCAATCGAACATCATCGGCACTTACAATCTGTTCGAGTCGGCACGGCGGGCCCGGGTCAAACGCATCATCGTGGCGACGAGCAATCACGCGGTCGGTTTCTACCCGCGCGACCAGCAGATCGACCACCGGGTGGTGCCGCGGCCGGACAGCCGGTACGGTGTGAGCAAGGTCTTCGCCGAGGCGCTCGCCAGTCTCTATGCCGACAAGCACGGGATCGGATTTCTGTGCACGCGAATCGGCAATTTCGGGCCGGAACCGATCGACAAACGCCGGCTGTCGATCTGGATCAGCCATCGCGACTACACGCAGCTCGTCCGCATCGGCCTCGAGCATCCCGACATCCGCTACGAGATCGTCTACGGCGTCTCCAACAACCGGCGCTCTTGGTACGACAATTCGAACGCCGAGCGGCTCGGCTACCGGCCGCAGGACGATTCGGAACCTTTTGCCGAGGCTGTGCTCGCGGCCGAAGCCGGGGAGCCCGCCGACCCGATCGCCGAACATTACCAGGGCGGCACCTTCTGCGCCGCCGAATATACCGCACCGACCCCCCGCCCGTAAGTCAGCTGGTGCTCTGGTTCGTTCAGATAGTGCAGCGCCCAAAGTGTCGTTCATGCCCGGACTTGTTCCACGGCTGTCCGGTTCAGCTGCGGTTCCATTGGAGCGCCATTTGATCAGGGTTGGAATAGATCGGCGGCTCGGGGTCGAGCAGGCGGTCGAGCGGTTTGCGGTGCATCAGGTTGAGCCGCACCAGGCGGGCGAAGGCA
>WNFC01009358.1_pt1 | contig 16367 bp, 10 predicted proteins | sample 5400541 | NCBI WGS metagenome assembly WNFC01 (sample SAMN13153342, study PRJNA577476) | soil metagenome | isolation source: 120 cm saprolite under Douglas fir tree site 2 hole 2 replicate 1 | place: USA:California | collected 2015-04-18
AGTGCTTTGGCCGATTTTCCGCATGACGCATACGATTGCGGGTGTCGCCGCCGCGGCGGCTCGTCAGTGGGACGCCGCTGAAGAGCATTTTCAGATGGCAATGCAGCAGGCCGGATCCTTTCCCTACCGTCTCGAACAAGCCGAGATACGCCGGTTCCATGCGATGATGCTGAAGGATCGCGCCGCGGCGGGTGATCGCGAAAAAGCGCAAACCCTGCTTCGTGAAGCGCTGGAGAGCTACACGCAGATCGGAATGCCCCGCCACATCGAGATGACCCAAGCTCTTCTCGGTTAGCCGTTGGCCGTGGCGCCGATCCGCCCGCTCGCGGCTTTCAGCGTGTCGGCGTTCCGCTGTGATCCTTGGAGCTCTTCCTGCGTCATCGCGCGTTCCGGAATCCGGCTGACACCATTGCGACCTAAATGCCGTTTCCCGCGTTCGGGGCATGGCGGGAACGAAGCCCGGTCGCAATCCTTGGTCGCGAGCCAGCTGCCGCATCACGGAGAACGTTCCCCCGTCCCCGGCCACCCAAAGGCACGCGTCTAAGAGGAGATCTCCTCTCTTAAATCGGTTTTAGCAGACATTGCGCCCGAGCCCGATCTCCTCAGCTAGGAAGGGCGAGGCGTGGGGTACCGTGCGTGTAATCGGCTCGTTGGTTCGTCGCGCCCGCTCGGCGCCCAGCATCAGACCTTCCTCTTCGCACTCAGCCGGCGGTTTTGCGGCTTCAGTACGAAGGACATGAACCCTACCAGGACCGCGCCCAATAGCCGAAATCAGGCGCCGCGAGCTGGGCCTGCCCGAAGCCGCCGTTCGCCGTGCTGAGCGCGGTGCGGACGCCGACGTTGCCGAAGCCGACGATGTCCGCTCGCTGGCTCGCTGCGACGTGGGCGAGAAAGCGGGGATTCCGATCGACCCGCCAACCTCCCGCATCGTAACTGAAATCCTGAAGCACCGGAGACGGCGAATAGTTGAACATTCCGGCCCCTTGGCTCACCGCCACAAAAACCCCGGCGTTGCCGAACCCGACGATGTCGGCCTTTCCGTCGCCCGTCACGTCCGCGATAAGGCGAGGGTGCTTGTCGACGCGCCAACCGGAATCATAGCCGAGATCGGCGATCGCGAGCTTCGTCTGCTGGAAGGTGCCGTCGCCCCAGCCAAGCGCGACGTAGACGCCGGCGTTGCCGAAGCCGACGATGTCGAGCACGCCCGTCCCCGAGAGGTCCGCCAGGAATCGCGGATGCTTGTCGACGCGCCAGCCGCCTGCGTTATAGCCGAAATCCTGGACGACGAGCTGCGGCGTGCCGAACCCGCCATTGCCGTCGCCGAGCGCGACCCAGACGCCATCGTCGAAGAAGCCGATGATGTCCGCGATACCTTTGCCGCGGAGATCGACGACGTAACGCACGTGGCGATCCATGCGCCATCCCTGGTCATAGCAGAAATAAGGGAGGACCGGGACAGGCGTGTAGGCGAACGTGCCGTCGCCGTTGCTGAGCGCGACGTAGACGCCGGCGTTGCCGAAGCCGACGATATCCTTGCGGCCTTTGTTCCGGAGGTCCACGAGGGCGCGCGGATGCCTGTCGATGCGCCATCCGGAATCGTAGCCGAGATCGGCGACTGCGAACTGCGTGGGGCCGAAGGCGCCGCCGCCCGTTGCGAGCGCGACGTAGACGCCCGCGTCGCCGAAACCGACGACGTCTTTGCGGGCGTCGCCGGTTATGTCGCCGACCAGGCGGACGTGCTTTTCCACCCGCCAGCCGCCGGCGTCGTAGCCGAAATCCGCCGTCGCGAGCCGCGGCCAATCGAAGGTACCGTCGCCCTTGCCGAGCGCGGTCCAGACGCCCTCCACGCCGAAGGCCACAATGTCGGCGATTCCGTCGCCGTCGACGTCCTCGACGAACTGCGGATTGGACGCGATCGGCTCCCACGACAGCTCGACGACGTGACGGTCCGTCGACGTGTAGGCGACGTGCTGCGTGCCGGCGAAATAGTCGAATACATAGCCGACCGGATCGCTGGCGGCGGGCGGCGCGCCGGTCCGCGCGATCAGGTCGTTGTGATTCCAAGCACCGCCGGATATCCGCCACAGCTCGTGGATATGGCCATCGACGCCGAGATAGACCACATGCTCGGTGTTCTGCGCGTCGAAGACGTAACCCGCGGGGTCTCCCGACGCGAGCGGCGCGCCCGTCAGCTGCGTCGGCTTGCCCCAATAATGCCACCCATTGGTCGCCGTGGCCCAGCGGAGCTCGTGGATATTCCCGTCTGTTCCGCGGTAGTAGACGTGCTGCGTGAATTCCGCCTCGAAAGCGTAGCCGGCGGGGGTGCCGACGGCGGGGAGCGGCGCGCCGGTGATGGTGGTGAGGTTACCCCCGTCATGCCAATTCCCTCCGCTGTCCCGCCAAAGCTCATGAACCGGTCCGGACAGGGCCCCGGCGCCCGGCGCGACGTACACGACGTGTTGCGTCGATTGCCCCGCAAAGCCGTAGGAGGCCGGAGCGCTGACACACAAAGGGCCGCCTGCGATGCTCGTGAGATCTCGGGCGTGCCAGCCCTGGACGGCCCACCACAGCTCCTGGACGTGCTGGTCGGTGCCGCGAAAAAAGACCTGCTGCAGCCCTTCCAGCACGAACGCTGAAGGTCCATCGACCGCCTGAACCGTTTCATGCGCACTGGTCGAGAGGTTGGTCGTGTGCCAGCCGTCAGCATCGCGATAGATCTCGATGATGTTGCCGCTAAGGTCGCCCGCCATGTAGTCGATGTGCATGGTCTGCTGCTCGAGCATGCCGAATGCCAGGATCATTTCGGCTTCGAAGAAGAGATCGGTCGCTTTCCAGCCCATGGTCGTGCCTCCTGCTCCGCGTCCGTGACGAAAAGCACTGTCAACCACTAGCCGAGACAAACAACGTCAGCGCCGAAATCACGAACGCATGAATGTTAACTAAAATTCCCGGCATCGAGAGCGTCGCCTCGAACTTGCGATTGAACACGCCAATCGGAATTAGCGCGCGCTCTCATGAAGGATATTCGCGATCCGGCCTCTCAACGCATGATTTGCATCAACCCGGCTGGTGTCGAGTACTGGCTCACGTCGTCAAATTCGCGGGGGACCTCAGCGTTAAACATTATCAGGCGGCCACTCGGGTCTGTGCTGTTTCCAAATGTTGCGTGCTGATTTTGCAGGTCCCAGGTAGCAGCGGCAAATCGTCCGTAAATCGTTTCACCATCGGTTCCTGGAACTTGTCGCGGATAGTAGGCGCTCAAAGTGACTTTCCAGAGGTTGCGGTTAGAGTCGTATAGGTCCTCCCACAAGCTTCGGACGGTCTCCTTGTCAATATATTCAATTCGCTTGGCGTAACAATAGCCAGCAACCTCAGACGGAATACGGTGTATATTAATTACCCAGACATCTCTAAGGCTCCAGCTTCCCCAGGAAGGCCGCGCGAACCCTAGCGGCATATCGTACTCGCGCGGGAAGTCGGACACCGCCCCGCTAAGGTTGACGAGGGCCAGCATTTTCATGGTTCGTAAGTAATCGGCATCAAAATTCGCCAGGCCGCCGTTGAACCCGGGCTTCTGATCGTCGTGCGTCCAATCGGTGCCCAGCAAAGGTGCGCAGCGGGAGCTTACCGAAAAGCTTATCGGATGCCTGAGCGCCGGAAGAAATATATAGTTTAACTCATGCTGCTGAGCGTTCTGCGGGAGGATATCGAGATCGGTCGTATACTTGGCCTGCTCGGGTTCCTCAGTCATTAGCCACTGTGTGTAAAAGGCACCCGGAAAATGCGGGTCTGTCCGCGGCACTCCCGGGTCGGTATTGAAGGCCAGCTGTCGGTAAACAAAAGCCCATGTGGCCTTGGTCGCGTTGCCAAACCTGTCCAACATTGTCAGGTTCCAAAGTCCTGCGCCGGGCATTCCCGCTGCCAGATGAGGGCTGTAGGTGTACCACAGGTCGGCGAGAATTTCGTAGCCCTTGTCCGGTCCTTGAGGAACGGGAAATGGCTCACCCGCGACGTAGTTCGCGATATCGTTGCGTCCATTGGGCAGATGAACTACCCGAACCTCTCCGCTGTATTTCTCACTTGCCTGCCTGAAACTCGCCGGTGCCACGATGTGGATCGGCGGGCCGACATTCATCTCGATGTCGTTCGGCATCTTGAGGCCATACTTGCCCGAGAATAGGGCGATCATGCCGGCGGGCATGAAAGCCTTATATTGCTGCCAGTTTGAAATCGTAATTCTTGTGCCCGCCCGGATGGTGCCTTCCGTCCCGTGTAAGTTGCTGTCGATATCCAAGGAGCTAAAGTCCGTCGCAGCTTCGCTGCTGTTGTCTGAAATATCATTCGGGCGAAGGGTGTTGGGCATTACCTGTATGGCCGGCGGTGCATCCACGATGCCGAGGGTCGCCCTAACTGCGCCGAGCGCAAGGGATGCGATCGGAGCTATTCGCGGCACCTTGGGTTTGACTGGCAGCGGGGACGCGTGGGTCCAACGGCCAGCGGCCGAAGCAATCGCCTCTACGCGCGATGAAGGAAAGACTGGGCGCGCGCTACCAGGTGCGACGCTTGAAGCGGAAATACCAGGCGGGATCTTGATGAGGTCCTCACTTGATGCGCTCGGCGCAGACGCTGTGGATTCGGGTGCGATAGCCCGTACGCCGGCTCGGCTGGTTTCGCGGTGCGGAAAATGAGCTCCGCTAAGAGGCGACAGTTCCTGAGCGGCATGGGCAGGTTCCGGTTTCGCGCGAAGCGTGGCGACTCCTCTGGCGGATTCGTCTGCTATATTGCCGCGCCGGCCGTGCAGATAGGCGACTAAGAGGGCCGCGCCTATCGCCGCAAACGCCACGCTGGGCATGGCGATCCGCCACATACGCGCTCGTTTGGGAGAGAAAGCGAATTGAGGGTACTGCGCCCCTTGTCCTGGCACCTGGGACGCGGTCAAATTGCCCAACACTTTGGCAGATGGGTAAATCTCGATGCGTTCGCTGCCAGGTATGTCGCCCCTGACTGTTCCCGCCAGCCAATACCGGACCGTCCCCGCCACTTGGGGCGCGGTCAAATTGCCCAACACCCTGGCAGATGGGCAAATCTCGATGCGTTCGCTGCCAGTTATGTCGCCCCTGACTGTTCCCGCTACAATGATTGATACTGCCCTTATGTCACCAGTTATCAGGGCGCTCTCGCCGACTATGACGCTGCCACTAGCGGTAATCTCGCCATCGAAGTGACCATCGATTCGCGCTGATCCCTCGAAATCGACCTTGCCGTTCGCTGTGGAGCCCTCGGGCAAGTGCCATTCCGGCGTTGCATTGTGCTCAAGCCCGATACTCGGTCGCTTTTTTAACAGCGCCATTACTCTTTTCCAGGCTTGTCCGGGAAGTTTCTTTTGCCGGAACCCTCAAATTGCGCGGTCGCGACCTGATCAAGCAGGGTCACCAGAGGTGTCCCGGATCAGAGATCGAGATTCTTCCGCAGCCGACATTCATGCTTCTATAACGTTATAGCGTAGATATAGATATATAGTCCTCACTCTGTTTTCCTACATCAATCTACTCTATGTGAAATAGGCATAGTCTCAGTTCGGCGCTATTACAACAAAAAAATGCAGGAGCGTGCCGCCGTGGCTTACTATCCAAAGAAAGCAATTTAGTTACTACCGATTTACAATCAAGAACCTTGTCTTATCCGGTCTTATTTGTTCCCTGCCCGTCAGCTAACTTTGCCGACAGCGTCTGCTGGCCAGAGTGGCCGATTGCAGCAGAGAAATGCGCGGTAGATGTGGTAGGGCTTATTCCCGGGGATACCCGGTCATGCACGACGGGATCGACGGTAAGCGGAATCTACTGGCCGAAAACGGATCCGCCTTTCTCGACAGTCTCAAGACCCATCGCCACGCAGGTCGTCTGAGATCCCTAGCATTTCAAGCCAGAGCGCATGCTGCTGGGGCACATGCGCAACGAGGTCTTCTGCCCGGACGCGTCGCCGGGGTTGTTGACCTTGCTGGCGATCAATCAGCTCCGCGCACCAGGAACAGATCGAGTAAAGGCGCACGCGAAGCTCGGCTCTGCTTTGGACGTCTATGCTCACAATGCCCTTACTCGCATGTTGAACGAAGGCAGACACACGGCCGGACTGTGCACTCAACGTGCCAAAACCCATGCCTAGGCTAATAAAATCTTTCAGTCGCGGAATCTAGCCAGGTCAGACTGAATGCCGATTCGCAGTTGCGGCGGCGCAACACTCAAGCGGGATCGCGCAGCACCAGGTGATTGCGAAAAAGCGCGACTGTGAAAGCGCACGCCGTTCCGACCGCGCCCCCGCCAATGATTCCGATCTTCACGATTCCACCTAATCTTCTCGATTTCTACAGCGCGCCGAAATACGTTTTCAGTGCGTCTCACCAGACCTGACGGATTTCCTCAAGCTCCTCCGGAAACACTACGCACTCACCTCCAGCCTGCCACCTCACCTTGAGTAAAGTACGACCCAGGTTGCGTACAACACTCACCACCATCACTTCTTCACTCGGAAGGTGAACTTCGCCGCTACGTGGATCTCGCACCCATTTCACGAGAGTCGCTGCATTCATGGCTGTCTTTCTCCCGCCCGATTCGTATCTGGTCGTCATTCATCAATGGAGGCGGGAAAGACGGAGTCCCACTTTCGTGCGGCGATTTTTCACGTCTGCACAAAGACATCCTTACGCTAGGGAGGTTCAAGTAAGATGAACAGGGTTGCCGGAAATGCAAAATCGTTGAGAAGAAGTGCACTTCGAGAGCTTTTAATGCGCGCGCAACTCGCCCATCAAGAGCGGTTGGTTGGGCTCGGCGCCGTCTGCTCCGACGACCGCGGATCGAGCCCGGGTGACGAAATGGACGTCGCGAGCGAGCACGCAGAGGCCGAAACCTACGCCCGCCTAGTCGAACACCGATGGTCAACTCAAGCGGTTCTGGATGACGCTCTCGAGCGACTTCGTCGTGGGCTCTATGGCGTCTGCGACGAGTGTGGCGAGGAGATTTCTCTGGAACGGTTGCGCGTCATGCCCTTCGCGGCCTACTGCATAGATTGCCAGCATCAACGCGAACGCAGGAAAGCCCCGGTTGGCGAACATATCGAGAGCTTAATTCAAAGCAGTTTCTAAAACGGCTTCCTGCGTTGCGCGAAGATCAGACGAACCTCGCGACCAACACAAGGTCGTTCAGCTCTTAAGCGGCAGCGCCAGTACGGACGGCGCTCAGAGCCGTGTCGGGGAGATCAGGTGTGACACGATCGGCGGCTCCGAGCCGATGTGAAATGATCTTGCGTCCAGTTCTATGTCGCTGTCACTAACGGTGAGCCGATGGTGCTGGCGCAGATGCTCGCCCCAGGTTTCGGACATGAAGGTCTCGAGATAGCGACTCGGGTCCTTGACATCACTGAAGAGGCCCCACATAACCGCGCCATCCCGGCGACGGATGGGTTCAAGGGCGCGCATCGCGTGGTCGAACTCCGCAGCGCGCAAGGGATCAATCCGATACTCTATGGTGATCAGCACCGGCCCTTGCTCGGGAGGAATCTCCTCATAAAGCTGTGGCATCTGCCAGTGCAACCAGGGCTCCGGGTCGAAGCGCTCGGCGCCCCTGAGCGAAAATCGCAGCGCTGTCGCTACATTGAGGAGCAGAAACAATCCTGCCAGGTCGAACACGTTGCGAGTTCCCGTGTGGGACGCCACATAACCCCATCCAACGCTGCCAAGCGCGAGTCCGCCCTGCAGCACGAGCAGGTACATCGAGAGAGCGCGCGCCCGCACCCAGGATGGAAGCGCGATTTGCGCCGCGCTGTTGAACATCGTGACGGTGGCAACCCAAGCCACACCCGCAAGAAAGACTGCGATCCATAGCTGATGCACGTCGCGCGCCGACGCAATCACGAAGTTCGCCGCGGCGAACGTTATACCGCCGCAGATTGCGATTTGGTCGGTCGAAAACGCGCGGAGTAGGCTCGGTAAGGCGATCCCGCAGCCGGCGGCGCCGAGGCCGAAAAATGCAACCACGATTCCGTAGCCGGTTGCGTCCAGATGAAAATCCACGCGCGCGACCAGAGGCAGCGCCGCCCACAGGACGCTGGTACCTAGCGCGAACGTGAAGCTTCGCGCCAGAACCGCACGCAGCGCGGGCGAATAGCGAACGTAGCGCATACCTGCGCGGATGCCGCCGAGCACGCGTTCGGCAGGCAGCATGCTCTTCTTGCGCTCCCGCCGCCATGAAACCAGCATGCAGATGATCCCGACGAAGGACGCGGCGTTAGCGAGAAAAGCCGCTCCTGCGCCCCAGGCATTTACCAACACTCCGCCGATGACCGGTCCGACACCGCGCGCAAGATTGAACTGGATATTGTTAAGCGTTACCGCGTCGCGAATTTCTTCCCGCGCGACCATCTCCGGCATGATTGCCTGCCATGCGGGGCCATTGAGCGCCGCGCCCAGACCAAGCGAGAAACTGAGTCCCACGAGGATCCATGGAGTCGTAAGATGAAGTACGGTGAGAATCCCGAGCGTGCCCGCTGATGCGAGCATCCAGGTCTGCGCAACTATCAGCAGTCGTTTTCTATCGGCTATGTCCGCAAGAGCACCGGCGACTAGCCCGAGGAGAAAATAAGGCAGATTCACTGCGGTCTGGATCAGCGAGACCATCAGTGGTGACGGCTCGAGTGATGTCATCAGCCATGACGCGCCGACATCCTGCATCCAGGTTCCGACATTCGATGCGAACGCTGTCGCAAGCAATGCGCAAAATATTGGATGACGCAGCGGAGCGAAAACCCCGGCCGGCCCGCGCATGCCTGGCTTTGGCTTCGCGCCTGTGCCGCCTGACGCCTTAATTTCAGGAGAAGATGCCAAAGCGGACGCTACTGTGAACTAATCCGGGCGGCCGGCACGCCTGGTTTCAGTCCGGTTTTCGGAAGGTTTCATATCAGCTGCGAATTGTTCGTGAGTGGGCGGTGCCATGAACTCGGGTCCGACCGGATCCCTAACCGCGTCACGGACGATACGATCGACCTCGAGTTGAGCTTTCGCATCCAGCCGCCAGCCCATCACTCCGTCGATAGGATCGAGCTGGTCGGGATGCCGTGCGCCCCATAGCGCGCTGGTGACGCCCGGCTGGTCGAGCACCCATCTGAGTGCGAGGTGTATCACTCGTTTCCCGTAATTTTTCTGGGCGAATCGATCCAGGAGCTGAACGGCCTCCAAGTATTGTCCGAATCGCGGCTGTTGGAATTTGGGATCGGTTCTGCGGAGGTCGTCGCCCTCAAACTTGGTATCGGGTTTCATCCGGCCGCTAAGCAATCCGCGGCAGATCGCGCCGTACGCCAGAACCGCGATGCCCTTCCGTGCGCAGTACGGCAGGACATCCTTTTCGATCTCGCGCTCGAAAAGATTGTATGGAGGCTGCGCGGAATGAATCGGAGCGATGAGGCCGAATTCATTCATCTGTTCCTGAGAGAAGTTGCTTACGCCAATCGCGCGGATCTTGCCTTGCTTGAAGAGACTCCCCATTGCGTCGGCGGTTTCGCTGAGCGGGGTCATCGGATCCGGCCAGTGCACCTGGTAGATATCGATGACGTCGGTCCTGAGCCTTTTCAGCGAAGCGTCGATCTCGGCGAAGATTCGCGCGCGGCTCGCGTTCCGAAACGGCTGGCCGTTGCTCCAGTCGAGCCCGACCTTGGTGGCGATCGACACTCGTTGTCTGAGACCGCCTGCCGCGAGCGCTTTTCCCACAATTTCTTCAGACTTGCCAAAGCCGTACGCGGGCGCAGTGTCGATCAGAGTGATTCCGCGATCGATCGCGGAATGGATCGTGCGGATCGATTCCTGTTCATCGGTGCCGCCCCACATCCATCCACCCATCGCCCATGTGCCGAGACCGATGCGCGAAACCTGAAGATCAGTGCCGGGAATTCTCGCGGTTTCCATATTTTTCTCCTTTTGACCTAACGTTTAGTCTGGTAAGGCTATGCGGCGGCATCAGGATTTGCCTGGATTCTGCCTGACAGGTTGTACTGCCTCGCCGTCGCTTACGGCTTGGCCGACGCTCATCGCAACGAGATCGCCGTCGCGGACATCACCCGACACGACGACGTCAATGCCATTATCGTGCCCAAGGTGAACGGCGGCCAGATGGAGCCGATTTACGCGGACGATCGGCAGATAAACTTTATCGTCCTTGAATACGAGCGAATCGTCCGGTGCGATCAGACCGCCGGTGGTTTGCGCAGTCGTCAGGCGCAGCTTGCCGTACATCCCTGGCATCAGTTTGAGATCGCGATTTGGCAGATCGACCTCAACCAGCATCGTGCGCGATGCTTCGTCGAGCGCCTCCGGATGACGGGTAACGGTGCCTTCGAATTCCTGACCGGGATATTCATCGACGGACACCGACGCATGGTCGCCATCGTGAATAAGAGGCGTGAGCGGCTGTGGAGCATAGGCATAGATTCGCAGGGGCTGCAGCGTCGCCATCGCCACGATCGGCGACGAGGTGGTGTTGGTCGGGAAACCTGGGCTGGCCGTGGCAGAGACAGGAGTCGTAGCCGCCGGAATCATTGCGCCCTGGTCGAAGTATCGGGCCGTGATGATGCCATCGACCGGCGCGCGCACTACTTCGTAGGCCTGCATCGCGAGGTTCTGCTGATAGAACGCCTGCGCCTGCAGCATCGATGCGTGCCAGTTGTCCGCTGTCTGCTGAGGTACGACCTGTTCTTTCAGCAGGTACTCATAACGGTCATAAGTGATCTCCTGCAGTTTGTAATTCGCAAGTGCATCGGCGACCTCCTTATCGGTCTCGGGTGATTCGAGAATCGCGATCACCTGGCCTTTCTTCACTCGGTCGCCTTTGTCGACGTGGATAGTCTTCAAATAGCCGGCGATCTTCGCGTAAACGGGGGTCTCGACGTAGCCGCGAATCGTGATCGGGATATCGTACTCGCGCGCGCTCTCGCTCGGATGAATCGGTTCCACGAGCACGCGTGGTCCCCGGTCGACCTGGGCATCAAGCTGACCGGTCTGTCGCTGCAGCCGCATCTGATATGCGAGCACTATTCCGGCCGAGGCGGCGCACACGAGAACGACCGCAATCGCGCTTGCGGCGATGAAACGCCAGCGGCCCTTTTTTTCTTGCTTCGGTATCCCGGTATTGTCTTTTCTCATTATATCCTCCCCGGCTTACGCGCCAGGCATCGTGATGGCGTCGATCCTGGCGTCGCGCTGTTGCTTGGTGATGAGGGTGCGGCCGAAGATCGAGTAAATCGCCGGCACCACGAACAGGGTCATCAGCGTGGCCGCCAGCAGACCGCCGATCACAGCGCGGCCGAGCGGCGCGTTTTGCGCGGAGCCCGCGCCGAGTGCCAGCGCCATCGGCAGCATGCCCAGTATCATCGCCAGCGCCGTCATGATGATTGGCCGAAAGCGAATGCGCCCCGCTTCGATCGCGCTCACGACAGAGTTATGTCCTTCCTCGTGCATCTCGTTGGCAAAAGTGATGAGCAGATTTCCGTTGGCGACGCCCACGCCGACCGCCATGATCGTGCCCATCAGCGACTCGACATTGATCGTCGTGCCCGTCAGGACCAGCATCCAAAGCACGCCCGCGAGAGCTCCCGGAATTGCCATAGTAATGATGAAAGGCTCGAGCCATGACTGGAAGTTTGCCGCCATCAGCAGATAGACAAGGACGATCGCGAGCCCGATGCCGCCGCCGAGAGTCATGAACGAACTACGCATCGCCTGGCTCTGACCGCGGATATTGATCAGGGTGCCGGTCGGCAGTTTTCCGAGCGAACCGATCTCACGCTGAACCGCATTGGTCGCGCTTCCGAGGTCGCGCCCTGATACCGCGCAATCCAGGTCCATCACGCGCTGCACCGAGTAATGATCGACGACCGCGGGATCGACGTCGTGCCTGATCGATGCAACATTGGATAGTAGCTGCGCGGAACCAAACGGATTGCTCACGGCTCCGGAGGTGAGCGGCGTGTTCGAAATCGCGTCGACCGAATGCATCAAGTGATACGGCGCCTGAACGATGACGCTGTAATTTACGCCGTTTTTCGGATTGAGCCAGAAATTTGGCTGCAGCAGAGTGGCGCCATAAAGCTCGGCGAGCAGACTGGACGCAACCTGCTGTTCGGTTAACCCAACCTCGAGCGCTTTGGTGCGATCGACGTCGACCTTGAACGCCGGATAGTCGAGCGGCTCGGCAATCCTGAGATCGGCGAGACCCGGAATGCGGCTCAGCTTGTCTTTGAGCTTCGCAGCCAATCCGTAGTCGGAGCGCAGGTCGGATCCGGAAATCTGCACATCGATCATCGCGGACAGACCGAAATTCAAAACCTGGCTAACGATATCTGCGGCTTGGAAGTAGCTTACCACCTGGGGAAAGTTGACCGGCAGCATCCGCCGAATCTGATTCTGGTACATCGCAGTGGGGCGATGCCTCGGCTTGAGCTGAATTAATACGTCAGCGTCCTGCGCCGCGACACTATCGGTCTGGTAGTAAGCCAGGTCGTAAGAGGTTGGGACGCCGATGTTGTCGCTGATGCTTTCGAGCTCGTCGGGCGGGATGATCTTGCGGATAGAGCGTTCCACTCCCTCCACGATTTGTTCGGTACGTTCGATTCTAGTGCCGGTCGGCGCTCGCACGTGCAGGCGCATCATGCCCGCGTCGACGCTCGGGAAGAAGTCTTCGCCGACAATTGACATAAGTGGAAGCGTACCGACGATCACCAACCCGACCGCGATCAACCCGATGGTGCGATGGGTCACGAACGTTTCGAGAGCGGATGCATACGCTTCGCGCAGGCGCTCGAAGCGCGCCTCGAATCTATGGAGAAAACGGCCGATGAAGGTGTTGGCGTCCGGCTCCTGGTGCTTTTCGGGCAGCAAGTAGGAAGCCATCGTCGGCACCAGGGTCCGCGAAAGCAGATAAGACGTCAGCATCGCGTACACGACCGACAACGCCAGCGGCGTGAATAGAAAGCGCGCCACACCGCTCAACAGCACGACGGGAAAGAAGACGATGCAGATCGACAGCGTGCCGACCAGCGTTGGTGTGGCGATCTGATGCGCGCCGTCGAGAATCGCCACCAGCAACGGCTTGTTCATCACGTGATTGCGATGGATATTTTCGACTTCAACGGTAGCGTCATCGACCAGCATTCCGATCGCTAGCGCGATCCCGCCCAGCGTCATCGTGTTGATCGTCTGGCCCGAGAGCTTAAGGCCAACGATCGCGGTTAGAATCGCAAGCGGGATCGAGGTGACCACGATCACCATGCTGCGCGCCGAACCGACGAACACCAGCACCATCAGTGCGACCAGGACGGCTGCGATTACGGCCTCACGCACGACCTCGACCAGCGCCTCGCGAACAAACGTCGACTGATCGAAAGTGAGCGCAACCTTTATTCCTTTGGGAGCCGTGGCCCGGATGAACGGCAGCCGGGCCTTCACCGCGTCGACCACGGCCAACGTCGATGCAGCCGCGTGCCTGATTACCATCAGGTACGTCGCCGGCTTTCCATCAACTCTGACCACATTGGTCTGGGGCTGATGCGTATCGGTTACCGAAGCAACGTCTCCGAGCAACACCGGCGCGCCGTTCACGATCTTGACGGGCAGACTATTGAAGTCGGCGACCCTGGTCGGGCTCATGTTGATGTCGACGTTGTACTCGAAGTGGCCCATGCGCGCGGTGCCAGACGGAATGATCACGTTTGAGGTGGCGAGCGATGTGCCGAGATCATTGGCGGAGACGTTGTTGGCGTACAACTCGGTCGGATCGATATTCACCATCACCGCTCGGTTCACCCCGCCCAAGGGAGCAGGAGACGAGAACCCCGGGATCGTGAAGAGCTGCAACCGCATAAAGTTGAATGCATAATCGAACAGTTGCGATACCGACTTCGTGTCGCTGGAAACGTTGAGTTGCGCCACCGGGACGTCGGCCGCGTTGTAAGAGATAATCTGTGGAGGTTCGGTGCCGCGGGCCATGTTGGAAAGAATGGTCTCGGACACCGCGTTGATCTGCGCGATCGCGCTCGCGATATCGGCGCCGGGCTGGAAATAAACTTTCAGCAGACCGACACCAAGCATCGATTCGGACTCGATGTGCTCGATGCCGTTTACGGTAGTCGAATAGGCGCGCTCGCTGATGAAGACCATGCGGCGCTCCATGTCCAGGGAGGCCATCCCTGGGTAGTTCCAAACCACCATCACCACCGGCACGTTGATTGCCGGGAAGATGTCGATGTTCATCAGGAAGAAGGACAGCGTGCCGAGGACCAGCATCAGCAGCGCCATAACGGCGATTGAAATCGGACGGCGGAGTGCCAGGCGTACGAGCCACATCATGATTGAAATTCCGCGGCGGCCCCTTTCAACGTCTCATGAGCATGAAACGGCTATTAAGTAGTCTAAGCGTCATGAATTGCGCCATGGCGCACGACCCCGAAAGTCCAAGTGTGGAATGTTGCGAAATCATTTTTCCGCTGCTCTTCGCTCCTGATGGGCGTGAACAGGAGCCTCACAGCTCGTGCGATGTGCTTTCACCCGCTTTTAATCCGGGCTCCGACGACGATTGCGTTCAACGAGGGTCCGCGAACGGTGCGGTCGGAACAAACTTGCGTTGAAACGCGCGGGCGTTTAAACGAATTGGCAGTCACCTTTTGTGCGGCCTTTTCTCACGGCTCAAGGTGAGTACTAATGAAGGAGTTTAGCGATGATAGGTGGAACAATATTGCGCGTTTGGTACGGCAAGCGCTGGGGGATCCGACAATCTTTCAAAGACATCCACAATTTTGACGGCGCGGCGAATTTTGCGGCCTTCATCATGGCCGACAGAATCGAGGTCGTCCGCGAACCGACCGGCTTGCCATCCGGCCAGACCGCCATATGACGGCAAGATTGAACCTGGCGGAACTGTTCGCGGATTCCGGATCTTCGGCGCCGGCGATAATCGCAACGTCTCCCTTAACGATCGTTAGCTATAGAGCTCTGGCCGACCAGATTGAGAGATTGTCCGGACAACTGAGGAGTGCCGGACTGAAGCCCGGCGACAGCGTCGCGATCGTACTGCCCAACAGCCTGGAGTTTCTTGTCGTATTTCTCGCACTGACTCACGCCCGGTTGGTCGCTGCACCACTCAATCCGGCCCACAAGCCGGACGAAATACGCTTTTTCGTTGGAGACGCTCAAGCGCGAGCGGTGGTTGCGGAAAGGGCCAACATCGCTGTGAGAGAAGTCGCCGTCGGCCTCGGTTTGCCAGTATGGCAACCGCGCGTTGACGCTCGCGGTGTCGTTGAGCTACCGGAACTGCAACAAGGGTCGCGCACCAGCCTCGACACTCCGCACCCGGACGATGACGCGCTATTCGCTTACACCAGTGGCACCACGGGCCGGCCGAAATGCGTACCGCTCACCCATGCCAACGTGCTTTGGTCAGCGCGTAATACCGCTGAGCATTATGCCCTGACCGCCGCCGACCGCAGCCTGGTAGTTTTGCCTCTATTCCACGGTCACGGTTTGATCGGCGCCACATTGTCGACCTTGGCGTCCGGAGGCGCCGTAATCGTACCGCCGCGTTTTTCAGCCTCTGAGTTCTGGAAACTGTTCCGTGAGCATCACGCGACCTGGTACTCCGCCGTGCCTACTATTCATCAAGTGCTCCTGGCAAGGGCGGACAGCGACGGTGCACCTCACAGCGGCCCACGATTCATCCGCTCGTGTTCGGCTGCGCTCGCGCCAACGGTTCTGACGGAGTTGGAGAATCGCTTCGGAGCCCCAGTGCTGGAAGCATACGGAATGACCGAAGCGGCCCATCAGGTCGCATCTAACCCACTGCCACCGCTTCCGCACAAGCCGGGCACCGTCGGGCCCGGGGCTGGAATCTCTATCATCGATAAGACGGGCCGGCACCTGGCGGCAAACACTCCCGGCGAAGTGGTAGTACGAGGGCCCAATGTTATGCGCGGTTACAAGAGCAACCCCGAGGCTAATGCCGAGGCCTTCATCGATGGTTGGTTTCGCACCGGAGATATCGGCGCAGTTGATAACGACGGCTACCTCGCCCTGATCGGCCGCCTCAAGGAGTTGATCAATCGCGGCGGAGAGAAAATCTCACCTGAGGAGGTAGAGGTAGTGTTGCTCCAGCACCCCGCAGTTGGCGACGCCGCGGTTTTCGGAGTGCCTGACCCCAAATACGGTGAAGAGGTCTCGGCCGCGGTGGTGCTCGGAGGTGCCGCCACCGCACAAGAACTCCAAGCGTACTGCAGGAGGCGCCTGGCCGATTTCAAGGTGCCCAAACTGATTCACATAATATCCGCGATACCCAGAAATG
>WNFC01013378.1_pt1 | contig 16367 bp, 13 predicted proteins | sample 5400541 | NCBI WGS metagenome assembly WNFC01 (sample SAMN13153342, study PRJNA577476) | soil metagenome | isolation source: 120 cm saprolite under Douglas fir tree site 2 hole 2 replicate 1 | place: USA:California | collected 2015-04-18
CCCTCAGCGGTCATGTGGCTGTATTGCGAGCCGGCGGTAGCGGAGGTAGTTGGTTTGTCGTTGCGGGCAGTCTCTTCGCGACACGCGGCCAGCCCTGCGCCTTGGCGGTCCGTCTAGCCGTGGCCGGGGGGCGCAGGGGTCGGCGCAAGCCGGAACAAGGTGAGCCGGCTGAGAACAGCGCGGCACGTGACAGGCAGAACGCCAAGCCTGGCCAGGCGGGGCGCGAAATCCCGGTCGAGACTGGCGACATCGAGGCCGAGCAGTGGCTTAACCCGTTCCGGATCGGACGGCCGGTCACACCTATCATCTCGCCTCGTCAGAACTGGACTGAGCCAGCCAGAGGCCAGCCTTCGCATGGTCCCTCTGCATATGGTGGGCCGGTGCAGGGCAGGCCGGTTCAGGCGGAGCCGGTCCAGGGCAGGCCCGTCCAGCAGGAGCCGGTCCGGGCGGATCCTGCACGCCAGGTCTGGCACCAGGCGGAGCCGCAAGGGCAGGTCTGGCATGAGCCGCCCCATGAGCAGGTATGGCATGACCACGCGGCCCAGCCGATAGAACCGAGGACAGTCCGGCCAGTGCCTGGTAGCGGCTACGATCCGCGCGGCTTGCCCGGCTATGTGCCTGGTCCGCGGGACCCAGGCGGCCAGCCAAGGTACTGGGATGGCCGCGAGCCCGTCGCTCAGGACGGGTACGGGCCACGGCGCCGGGCGCCTGACTACGGGCAGGACGCGGCAGCTCCCGGTTACCCGCCCGGCTATGGCAGCTCTGGCGCGGGCGGCTACGACGCTGCCTCGGGTGCTCGTCCGGATGTCATGCGCCACGGCTACCGGGATCGTCGCCGGTTTGGGCCGCCGGGGGAATACGGGCCGCCCGTCGGTGACGGGCCGCCCGGTGGTTACCCGGGGCCCGGTGGTTACCCGGGGCCTGGTGGTTACGCGCAGCGCGGTGGTTACGGAGGCCAAGGCGCGCCGGTTGAGTTCCCGCCGTCTGACGCCTATCGCGCGCGAGACGGCTACGTGCAGGACGGTTCAGGTTACCGCGACGGTCCGCCCGGCGGTTTCGGCCCGCGGGAGGGCTATGGTCCGCCGGGTAACTATGGTGCACCGCCTGATGGGCATGCGATGCCGGATGATTATGGCCCGCCAGGTGGATATGGCCGCCCCGGTGACTACGGGCCGCCGGCCGGGCACCGGTTCGGCGCCGAGGAACACTTCGGACCGGCAGGTGGATACGGGCCTGGCCGGCCAGCGGGGTATGACTCGCCCGATGATTACGATCGCGCCCCCGATCCCGCAGCCGGGAATGACTATGATCGGCGGGCTGGCTACGCTCCGCCGGCTGGCTACCGGCCGCGAAGGCGGTCAGGCCCAGCGGAGGGTTACGGACCCAATGCACGGTACGGAGCCTCGCCGGGCAACGGCAATGCCGGGCTTCCGCGCCGGGTTCCGCCGGACGAGTACGGACCGCGAGGTGGCGGCTGGGACCGCGAAACAGTTCGATGGGATGAGACCCGTCGTGCCCCGGGCGGGTATGGGCCGCAGGAACCGGCCGGGCCGCGGATGCCCGGCGATAGCGCGCGGCCGGGGAATGCGGACTCCGCTTGGGGCAGGCCGGGTCCACGCCGTAACGGATACGGCCGGCCACCTCGCCCGATGCCAGCACAGGGGAACGGGCCTTGGCTACCGGGTGACGCATCCAGCTACGGGCGGGGCGGGCCGCCGCGAGCGTACGGATCTGAGCTGAACGGTGGTTATCCAGCTGGCCGCAGGGGGCATCCGGGTCAGCCCGCGGGCTACGGCAATGACGACCTGGCGCCGCGCAGACCAGGACAGTGGCACGAGCCGCCGCCGGGAGCTGCGGCAGCAGACCGGACGGGAGATCAGGCGGCCAGAAACGCCCGCCAGGACCGCGGCCCTGGCCAGCCGGGAGTTCCCGCCAGGAAGGCTGGCGCCCGGCCCGCCGCATTGCCGCCTGGCCGGTCAGCAGACGGAGCTCCGGAGAAGGACAAGGCGGTGACCTCCAACGCCCAGAGTGAGGCCAGTACGGATGGATCCGAGCTGGCGGTGGAGTCACCGAATCTCGCAGGCTCAGTGACCGCGGTGACGCCGCCTAGTCCAACGGGCACGATCCCTCCTGCCGTCGGCGCAGCGCAGCGGTCCACTGCACCGCCTCGGTCCCCGGCACCGCCGCAATCCGCGGCGCGGGCGCAGTCCGCCGCGCCGACGTCTGGCCCGGCGATCGGAGACGCCGATGGCTACGCGATGGTGAGCCCCGATGCCGAGACCACGCCGATGGCAGTGATCCTGGCCCAGCGGCCGCCTGCGAATCAGGATCCCTCGAAGCCGGACCAGAACATGCCGCAGGGCAGGTCCGCCGAGACCGGTGAGCCACAGCCAGCTGCGCCATCCTCGCTGCCGGCATCGATGGGACCGCGGATGCGCGGTCCGTTCGAGCCGGCCGAGAAGATTGCCGCGGTCTCGCCGCCTTCCCCGTCTGAGTCGGATGTGTGGACCCCGATATCGGCGAAGATGGACCAGATCAAAGATCTCTATCTGACTGCGGAGGCCATCGGCGAAGACGCCCTAGACCAGCATTTTCAGCTGGTCAGCGAGCGCCAAAGGCTGCTGATCAGGGAGTATTTCGATCGGGCGATGCCCGGCCGGGCCGACAGCGGTGATGCAGCGCCGTGAGATATGTCCGTGGTCGGAGATCTGATGTGGCGTGACCGGGGCGACCGGCATTAGCGACGAGGCGCGCCGCTTCCATAGCGGCGATAGTCACTGATCTCGGCATTGCCTGGCGGCGACGGCAGCGCCGCCCAGGCTGAAGCCAAATCCGCCCGAAGGCTGGCAGCCTCCTCCGGCGGAATACGCGGATCGTTGATCAGGGGCGCCGAAGTGCGCGCAAGCTGCTGGGCCTCCAGGCTGGCTGACGTGTGAAACTGCACCTCGAAGGGCATCTCGCTGAGCGGGTCGTGCCACATGGTGAACACGCATCGGTTCGCCACGCTGTTCCAGCTGTTCCTTCGAGCCTGCAGCTCGAAGCCCTGGGCCTCCAACGAGTCCTGAACCAGGAGAATGCCATCAGCGTAATGGTCGAGGCCGAATATGAAGGCATAGGACAGCGCCCCGGGGACCCGGCTGGCAAGGAGCTCCGGTGACCGGTCAGGATGGCGCCTCAGCATGTCAGCGAACCTGGCCCGGAACACGTCGGGCTCAAGCAGCGCGCGTTCCTCGGTCCCCGGCGCCAGCCGGCCGTGCTCAAGCCGCCCTTCCAATTCGCGCAATTTGGCGGTCAGGCCGCTGCCCCCATAGCTGCCGAACAAGTCGCGACCTTCAGCTGTGCGAAACCGCTCGTAGCCGTCCTCGGCGATTCGCACCTGATCGGGCGTGAGCCTGGCCGGGCCCCATGTCCATGACCCGTCTGCCGCTGTCCGCGGCCTGGTCGAGCTCGGATTGAACCCGGGGCCGCGGCCGGTCGGAAGCGATCTGGCCTGTCCTGTCGTGCCGCGGATGTTGGACTGGCGCGTGTCGGCCGTCGGCTCTGCGGGGCGGCGCGGCCGGGGCTCCGGCCTGCTGGTGGCGGGCATGCGGCGCGGCTCAGCTGGGCCTGGCCTACCGGCGGACGGGCTCCAGACGGCATCCGCCGCAGAATCGGCTGTCACATGCCGGGCAGCGTCGGGGGCCGGTCTAGCGCTCGCTGGCGTGAACGTGGGCGCGGGCCTGGACTGGTGCTTGTTGTCTCCCGCGCTTGGCTGCTTGTAGGGGTGCGCGGGATCGGTTGGCTGGCGGTATGGCTCTGCCTCGCTCGCCGGATTGCCAGGACTGGGTTCGGCGGCGCGGTGATCCTGCGACGCACTGGCTGGCCCGCCCGGAGCAGCACCCGCGGCAGCCGGGCCGTCGCGGTCCTGCGGGCTAAGCTGCTCAGCCAGCGCCCCGGGCTCGGTCGGGTCGGGGTCGGGGTCGGGGAGGTCGTACAGGCCAGGCCCAGCGGGCAATTCACCGGGCCGGTCTGCAACCGGGGGCGCTAGCTCGAGATGCTTCAGTCGCGGCGGAGGCGGCTTGCGCTCGCCGTCAACGTGGTAAGGCGACGACGGGTGCCCATATGGCAGGCGTTCCAGCCGCTGACTGAGATCGGCCCACGAGCCGGGCACTGGCGTGCGGTTCGGCTGGTCGATCTGACGCGCGGGCGAGTCGCCTGCTGACGGAGCGCGTGCCCGCGCCCCGGCGGCGACTGCGGGCTGCTCGGCCGCCGTACCGGTGAGCGGGTCGCTGGCCGCCTCCGGCGCTGCCGCCGCCATGCTGCCCGCGGCCGACGAACTGGCAACTGCCACCTGGGGGGCCGCAGGAGCCGCAGGACCGGGCTCAGCGGCCCCGGTCTCAGTTCCGCTCTCCGCTCTTGCCTCCGCGGCCGGACCGGGGTCGAACAGGCTTCGCGGAGAACGATGCCGCCCGGTGGTCTCGCCGTGAGCCGCAGCCCCGGTGCCGATCGGGCGGGCATGTCCGTTCGCGCGGTCCTGGCCGCGCGCGGATGGCTCTGCCATCACGAGGGTGGCATCGAGCGGGTCGGGCTGGCTGGACTGATCCGGCCCTTCCCGCTGCTCCTGCTGCCCTGACATGACGCTTTCTCCCGCGTATAGGCAATGTCGTCATCGTAGCCGCGGATCTGCCGGTGACGTGCGGTCTAGCAGGATGGTCCACTTCAGGACCCCGGCGGCCAGGCCGGGATGACCTGGCCGTGCGCGTCGCCGAACCCGATCCGCTCGCCATCCTGACCGGCGGCCGAGGCGGTGATCACGACCTCGTCGCCGTCCTCGAGCCAGGCTCGGCTGCTCCCGTCGGGGAGCGTCAGTGGTTCCCTGCCTGCCCAGGCGAGTTCGATCAGCGACCCGCACTGGTCGCGCCGCGGCCCGCTGACAGTTCCTGAGGCGAACAGGTCCCCGGTACGCAGCGAAGCGCCATTGACGGTCATGTGCGCGAGCATCTGTGCCGGGCTCCAGAACATGGCCGCGTACGGCGGCCTGGACACCACGTGTCCGTTGATGAGCACCTCGAGCTGGATGTCCAGTCCCCAGTTACCCGAGTCAGCCAGGTAGCTGGCCAGCTCGGTTTCCAGAGATGGCGGCCTGACCCGGACGTGCTCGAGCGCGGCGAGCGGCACTATCCACGGGGAAATCGTTGTGCCAAAGGATTTTCCGAGGAATGGCCCGAGCGGCTGGGATTCCCATCCCTGGATATCGCGCGCCGACCAGTCGTTCACCAGGCACACGCCGAACACGTGCTCGGCGAACCGCGCAGCGGGAACCGGCTCGCCGAGTACGCTCTCGACCCCCACCACGAAGCCGACCTCGGCCTCGAAGTCCAGCCTGCGGCTGACGCCGTAGATCGGCGCTGGCGATCCGGACGGCCGCATCTGCCCGGATGGCCGCCGGATCGGGGTTCCGGACGCCACGACCGTGCCTGACCGGCCGTGATAGCCGATCGGCAGGTGCCGCCAGTTCGGCGTGAGCGGCTCGCCGTCCGGCCGGAAGATCCGCCCGACGTTGGTCGCGTGCTGCTCAGAGGCGTAGAAGTCCACATAGTCGGCGACGGCGAAGGGCAGGTGCATGGCCACGCTGTCGGCCGGCCCCAGCAAGTCCTCGATCGCGCTGCGGTAACGGTCGTGGCTGAGCCACTCCGTTAGCGCGGCCCTGACCTGGGCCCACGCACGGTCGCCCGCGGCCAGGAACCGGTCGAGGCTCCCCGAGCTGAAGTCGGCAGCCCGTCCAGGCAGTAGCCGATCGGACGCGGCGGTCAGGTCGAGCACCCGGTCGCCGATCGCGACTCCGACCCGCCGGTGTGACGGGTGGTGCACATCGCTGAACGACCCGTACGGCAGCGTCTGCAGGCCGAACGGATGGTCGGCCGGGACAGCGAGCCAGTCACAGGGTCGCGGCAGCGCCATGAAGAAGACCTCCTGGATTAAACAAATTCTCAGTGCTGACTCAGCAGTCCGAGGGTGACCAGGTCAACGACGGGTTCTTTGGTGCTGCAGGTGCCGAACGAGGTGAACAACCAGCGGATCTCCGCGGCGGTCTCCGGGTCCAGGGCCCGGACGGCTGCCGCGATGGCGGCCTGGTCGCGCTGGCGGAGGATGGCTGCGATCTCGCCCACGCCAGCGTCCGCGGCGGCTGCCCCGACCGCCAGCAGCACGTTGAGGAAACCATGCTGATCGAGCCCGGCGTCGGCGTCGGTGCAGCGCACGGCGTGATGCAGGCCCGCCGTGCACTTGAACCTGATCCGCTGCTCAGCCACGGCGGCCAGGCAGCCCGCCAGGGTCTCCTCGGCGGGAAACGCCTCAGGCGTCACCCCTCCCGTCCGGAGCTTGGGCCGGAAGCCGCGCTGGTCGGCGAGTTCGAGCAGCGGCCTAGCAGTGGCCGGATCGGAGATGGCCGACAGCGGGTACTCGATGTAGCCTGCCGCTCCTGCCAGCGGCACGCTGTCAAGCGCGGCAGCGACGTCGGCTATGGCCTGCGCGGGGTCCTCGTCCTTCGCGGCCGGAACCTCCACGGCGCGCAACCTCAGCCGGGCATCGGCCGCCACGGCATCGGTCGCGGCCGTCACCGCATTGGCGCCGCCAGTGACGACTAGCGAGAGGTCGATCCAGGGCCGGTTCGCCGCGGTCAGGGCTCTCCCGAGCTCGTCGATCTTGGTCTCCGGGCAGACAAAGGGGCCGGTCAGCTTGCTGAACCAGGCCGTCTCATGACTGGCGTGCGCGGCCACAGCCGCGGGCATCGGCAGGTTTCCTGGCGGGAAGAGCGAGGCGTCGTCGAGCAGGTTGTGCAGCAGGTTGCGCTGCAGGTCGTCCGGCAGGACCGGCGGCCGCGAGTTCGTGCTCACCCGACACATTCTGTCCGGCGCGCCACGCTGCCGCTAAGCACCTATCCCGAAGACCTGCAGGCGGGAAGTCACGCGGGATCAGTCGGATCGCGACGGATCGTGGCTGATTCGCCGGTCAGGGCGGCCCGCCCGGCGAGCGGTACCGCGCCGGTACGCTCGGCCGGCTCTTTCTGGCCCGCGGGACCTGGCGGGGCGACCTGGCCGGCCGGCCCGGCTGCATCGGCAGCTCCAGGAGCCTCCGCGCTCACGGTTCCGGCGGGGCGGACCGCGGCTCGGAGCGCCGCTGCGGCCTTCTCAGCCTCGTCGAGAACCGAGTCGGCGCGCAGTCTGGCCTCGTAGGCCTCCTTGCCGCCACGGGCACCAAGCAGCCGTCTGGTGTACACCAGGTATCCGACGAGAAGCAGGTTAAGGGCGAACAGGACCAGCTTGGTGACCGTGACCGCCTTCGATAGCTCGTAGATCTCGAACGGCAGGCCGAGCGAGGTCACGATCATCGCGAAGTACTCGCCCCAGCGCTTGGCCTGCCACAGGGCGAACGCCTCGACGGCCGATACGACCGCGAGCCCGGTGATCGCGAACGCGAGCAGCCGGAGATTGGACGAGCTGACATGCAGCAGGCTCTGGATCCTGTCCAGCAGGGCGTGGTTCAGCGTGAAGCCCAGCTGCCTGGCGAACGTGCGCACGATCGGCAGGTCCTTGTTGATCGCCTGGGCGATTGAGTTCGAGTTAGAGAACCGCCAGATGCCGTAGGCGACCGCGCCGAAGATGACGAACCTGATGCCTCGCTCGATGGCGAACAGCTTCAGGAACAGGTCGCTTCTGATTTGCTTGCCCCGCCGCACGGCGGGCGCAGCGTCAGCCGGGCCGCTGCCATGCGGCCCCCCGGTCACGTAGGTGCCGCACCGCAGGCAGCGCCAGAGCTCGGCAGCACCGGTCTGGCCGCGCACGTGCTCGAGCAGGTGCGGCTCCTCCGGCGCATACGTGATATGCCCCACGCGCCCGCACCGGTACAGGCTCCAGTCCATGTGCTGCAGCCTACGGTAGGAGGATGCCCCGATGAGCTCGTGCGGCGCTGGGCGCCGGTAGCTGCCTGGGTTAATAGTGGCTTTCGGCGACCTCGACCAGATCCGCGGCGGAGTGGCCGTCAACCGGAGAACCATCAGGAAAGGCGCTGCGCGGCGGCCCGAGCAGAATGCCACCGCTCAGCGTGAGGACTTCGTCGCAGATGAGCCCGAGCGAATCGGCGTCCGCGCCGAGCGCGATCACCACGGTGTCGCGTTCGAGGTCCCTGATCACATCGGCGAGTACGGTCCGGTCGAGTGGCTGCAGATGGTCAAGGAGCGAGTCGATCAGCAGCAGCTTCGGCTCGTGCACGCACGCCACAGCCAGCCTGGCCTTCCTCGCGATGAGCTCGGGCGCCGCGCCGAACGTGACGTCAGCCCATGGCGTCAGGGCGAGCCTGTCGAGGATGGCAGCAACCAGCAAGTGCCGGTCGGACCCTGGCTGTCCTGAGCGTCTGGCGGCGCGCTCGACCAGCGCCCTGATCCTGGTCGCTCCGACGGGCCGGGCGGTGCGGCTGGCCGTACCCGTCTGGCGCCGCGCGGCTCCCCGGGCCGCGGGGAGGCTCATGTCGTAGCCGAATACGCGGAGGCGGCCGTAGCTGGGGGAGATCCGGCCCGACAGCAGGCCAATCAGGGCAGTGGCGGCTGCCGATCGGGGTGCCACGATCCCGAGTGAGGCGCTGCCAAGGTCAGGCTGGTCAAGCCGGAAACTGACCATCCTGAGTGCCCAGCGGCTGTCGTACCTCACGCCGACCCCCGCGGAATGGACGGGGGCAAAGGCTGTCACGGCGTGACCGGACTCCATAACGCCCCCTCGATCATGTCTCGGTCACGTGCTCCCCAAGGAGGGAATATAACTTGCTGTAATCATGTGTGTCCAAGACGTGATCGGCGGGGCGCCGCTGTATCTGCCGGGCCAGGGCCGGGCCCAGGTACCTTGGCGCTGTGCGCAAGCCATTGGATCTGCCGTTCGATCCGATCGAGCGCGCGGCCACGATCTGGCAGCACAGGTTCGGTGCGGCACGGGCGATGGCGGCCGTCACCTCGATCATGCGAGCGCACCAGATCCTGCTGAGCGAACTCGACACGCTGCTGCGGCCCTTCGGCCTGACGTTCGCCAGGTACGAGGCTCTCGTCTTGCTGAGCTTCAGCCGCGCAGGCGCGCTGCCGCTCCGGTTGATCGGTGAGCGGCTGATGGTTCATCCGACCAGCGTCACCAATACGATCGACCAGTGCCGAGTTCGGGCTGCACGGGTACGAAGATGACCAGCTCGAAGCCATGTTCAGCCTGCTCAAGAGCCTGCGGGTAGAGGCTGGTGACTTTACGGAATGACAGACTGCCGCCAGGTCTTGCCGCCGTCGCTGGTGACGAAGATCTCGCGCTCGGGGTTCGCCGGCATGGCGACTCCGTTCCTGGACGTGGTCATGCCTACGAAGCCGAACCCGCCGGCCGGAGCAGGCCCGGTCAGCGTCGCGAGCTGCCAGGTACGGGCGTCGCTGGAGAGGTAGATCCCCGTCTTGGTCGCGAGCACGAGCGGTCCTCCCGGCGAGACGGCCAGCGAGGTAGCTTCAGCCGGAGCGGTGCCGCTGACCTGCCAGTTCCGGCCATCATCACGCGAAACGTACAAGGCCAGTTTCTGGCTCGCCGCCGGAGGCGAACTGCTGCAGACCAGGTACAGCGTTCTCGCGGTGGGCGCCAGGAGCCAGGGACCACGTCCGGAATGCCCCGTCAGGCAGCGTGGCCCAGCAGCCGACGCGACAGGCACGAGGTGCCACGCGCCGCCAGATACCGGACCGGCGTAGAGCCGCCCGCTGGCGACCAGATAGCCATGGTCGCGGGTCAGTTGCAACCCTCCGGACGCTGCCGCGACAGCCCCCGCGCCGCCGCTGACGGCGCGCCACTGATCACCGCGGGCAGCCGCGGAGTACAGATCGAATCCAGAGCAGCCGGTCGTGTAGTGCGAGCCGGTACCACTGCACCCGGTTCCGATCACAGCGAACGCACGGCCGCCCACTGCTGACAGGTCGACAACGCGGCCGGGCAGCGGGGCGATGCGGTGCCACGCCGCCCCGCCGTCGTGAGTGGCGTACAACTCCGGCCCGTACGCCCAGCCGTTAGCCGAGTCGAGGAACCTGACCTGGCTGACTCCGGATGAGCCGTCCGGGGGCCCGGCCTGCGGCGCGCCGACCTCGGTCCACGTGCCGCCGTAATTCCGCGTTCCCGCCATCACGGTGGTGCACCGCCTGGTAGCGCAGGATCCGGCCAGTCCGAGCACCGCACCCAGCACCGCACCGGGGCCATTGCCGACGAAAGTCACCGAGGTTGGTCGAAATCCCGCCGCTGGAGTGGGCCCTGTGCCTCCGGCAGTAGACAACGCCGGACCGTGGCCGGCGGGGCTGGCCGATGTTTTAGGCGCCTGGCTGGCCGTCCCGCCCGACTTGCCCGTGCTCGGCGTGGCAGTGTGGGTGCCGACCTGGGCCGGTCCACCCGATTGTCCGGGCAGCAGGCCCCTGGCGACTTGCGGCAGGGTCGCGGCAGCGGCGACGACCACTACGGCGCCGGCGGCCGCGCTGATCGTCCTGACCGCCTTGCGCCTGCGGGCACGGCGGCGAACCCGGTCGAAGGTCCCAGATCGCGGCGGCAGCGGCTCGACGTCGGCACTCAGCCAGGCTTCGATCGGATCGCGATGGTCGGTCACGACGCCTCACCCACAGCCGCCTTCAGCTTGGCGCGCGCGTGATGCAGGTCGGCCTTGACGGTTCCTTCCGGCCGGCCGAGCAGCATCGCGACCTCCTTGACCGCGAACCCCGCGTAATAATGCAGCAGGAAGGGGCTGCGGAGCCGCGGTGGCAGGCTCTCGATCAGGTCGCGGACATCCACGTCCTGCGCAGGATGCCAGGCAGGCTCCTGCGGGACTGTGGCCGTGATGGTCCTGATCGCGCGCCGTTCCCTGCTTGTCTTACGCCAGTGGTCTCTGACCAGATTGGTGGCGATCATGTACAGATAGCTCTGCGGGTTATCCAGCCCTGACCACCGGGACAGCAGCCGGGTGAAGGCTTCCGCGGCGATCTCGTGCGCTGTCTCATCATCATCGACCAGGCGCCTGACCCAGCCCGCGAGCCTCGGGTAGCACGCGTTGAACAGTTCCTCGGCGGCTTCGCGGTCGGCGGTACGGAGCCTTGCCACAGAGCTCCCTTGCCTTGTCGCCGTAGCTGGCGGCCTAGCCCATCGTGCCTGCAGGGTGACAACATCCCCGGCCGCTGCCAGGCAGCCGGGGTCGCTGGCGAGATTTCGCATTTGTTCTACCACACATTCGGCCTGGGCTGGTCCCGACGGCGAGCACAGGCACTGGCCACGGGCACTCATGTGTACTGAGACGGCGCGCGCCGCCAAATGGTTGGGAGCCAACAGGTTCCCGCCGTCCGGCGCGCCGCTTACACTGCACGCCGCTTACACTGTCAGAAGGATTTACTAGGACGTCCTACTATCTGGCCGCGACGCGGCCGCGACCCATCCGACCCCATCCGAGCTGCCGGAGGATGATCATGGGTGCTCAGTCCGCAGGCGAGAACGCCGATAGCGGCGACCACGGCCGGGCTCGCTGGCAGCGCCGGTATGACGCCTCCAGGTTGCGGGACGCGGACTTCGCCACGTTGTCCGGTGTGGCCGTCGACCCGGTCTACGGCCCGCCGCAGGGTTCCGTCGTGCCCGGGTTCGAACGGATCGGCTGGCCGGGCGAGTTCCCCTTCACCAGAGGTCTGTACCCGGCCGGCTACCGCGGCAGGACGTGGACGATCAGGCAGTTCTCGGGATTCGGCAACGCAGTCCAGACCAACCAGCGGTACAAGATGCTGCTGCAGGCGGGCGGCGGGGGTCTGTCGGTCGCGTTCGACATGCCAACCCTGATGGGCAGGGACTCCGACGACCCGCGCTCGCTTGGCGAGGTCGGTCACTGCGGCGTGGCCATCGACTCGGCGGCCGATATGGACGTGCTGTTCTCAGGAATCCCGCTCGCCGACGTCACCACGTCGATGACCATCAGCGGCCCGGCCGTTCCCGTGTTCTGCATGTACCTCGCCGCGGCCAAGCGGCAGGGCGCCAATGTCGGCAAGCTCAACGGAACCCTGCAGACCGACATCTTCAAGGAATACATCGCGCAGAAGGAATGGCTGTTCCCGCCGCAGCCGCACCTGCGGCTGATCGGTGACCTGATGGAATATTGCGCGGCGGAGATACCCGACTACAAACCCCTGTCAGTCTCCGGATACCACATCAGGGAGGCCGGGTCGACAGCAGCACAGGAGCTGGCGTTCACGCTCGCCGACGGATTCGGCTACGCCGAGCTCGGGCTCTCTCGCGGGCTCGACATCGATGTGTTCGCGCCAGGGCTGTCCTTCTTCTTCGACGCGCACATCGACTTCTTCGAGGAGATCGCCAAATTCCGCGCCGCCCGCCGCATCTGGGCGCGCTGGATGCGCGACGTGTACGGCGCGAAGACCGAGCGGGCGCAGTGGCTGCGCTTCCACACCCAGACCGCCGGTGTGTCGCTGACCGCGCAGCAGCCGGATAACAACGTCGTGCGGACGGCGATCGAAGCATTTGCCGCGGTGCTCGGCGGTACGAATTCCTTGCACACCAACGCGCTCGACGAGGTGCTCGCACTGCCGAGTGAGAAGTCAGCGGAGATCGCGCTTCGGACTCAGCAGGTGATCATGGAAGAGACCGGGGTCGTGAACGTGGCCGACCCGCTCGGCGGCTCCTGGTACGTCGAGGCACTGACCGACCGGCTTGAGGCGGAGGCGGAGGAGATCTTCGCCAAGGTCCGTGCGATGAGCCCGGACGGCTCGATGACCGGCGGGATTCTGCGGGGGATCGAGGAGGGCTGGTTCATGGCCGAGATCGCCGAGGCCTCGTTCGCGTACCAGCGGCAACTCGAGAAGGGCGACAAGAAGGTCGTCGGCGTGAACTGCCATACCGACACGGTCGAGCAGCCCGTCGAGATCTTGCGGGTCAGCCACGAGGTCGAGCGCGCTCAGGTTCTGCACCTCGCACAGCGCAGGGCCAGCCGGGACCAGGGCGCGGTGGATGCCGCCCTGGCCGCGATGGTAAGCACAGCCAGGTCGGGCGGGAACATGATCCGGCCGATGATTGACGCTGCCTTGGTCGAGACTACGCTCGGTGAGATCTGCGGAGCGCTCCGCGACGAATGGGGCGGTTACTCGGAGGCTCCCGCCTTCTGAGCCTCGCCGCGGCGTCGAGTGGCGGGGCGCGGCAGCGGATACGGCAGGATGGGGTCATGCAACAGCCACGAGACTTTTCAATGGCTGGCGCCGTCGATCTGGGCGCCAGGCAGGCGGCCGCGAAGCGGCGGCAGCAGGCGTCACCGGGCCAGGGGGGCGACACCGGGGCCGGGACCGGGGGCGAGTCCGGCTTCGTCTTCGAGGCCACTGAGGAGACGTTCAACACCGACGTCATCGGCAGGTCGCAGGCCGTGCCAGTGATCGTCGACCTGTGGGCCGAGTGGTGCGAGCCATGTAAGCAGCTCAGCCCCTTGCTCGAGCGGCTGGCCAACGAGGCGGCAGGCGACTGGGTGCTGGCCAAGGTAGACGTCGACGCGAATCCGCAGCTGAGCGCGGCCTTCCAGGTGCAGTCGATCCCGATGGTGGTCGCTGTTATCGGCGGTCAGCTTGTCGACGGCTTCCTCGGCGCGCTGCCCGAGGCGCAGGTCCGCCAGTGGATCAACCAGATTCTCCAGATCGCCGACCAGCTGGGAATGCCCTCGAGAGTGCGCGCTGAGGCGCCAGCGACGGGGAGCCGCGAGGCGCCGGAGGCGACCGGTTCCGGCCAGCCGGGCTCGGTTGGCGGCGGGCGCGGCGGGCCCGGCGGCCCTGGCGCCGGGCCTGGCCCGGGCAGGCCGGGAACTGACGGCGCTGGCGGCCCGGGCGCGCCAGGCGGGCCCGGCGGGCCCGCTGAGATGCTCGGCGACCCGAGGTTCGAGACCGCGCAGGCCGCTATGGACTCAGGCGACCTGAACGCCGCCGCGACGGCGCTCGAGCAGGTACTCGCCGACATGCCAGAGCATCCGGTCGCGAAGGCCTGGCTCGCGCAGGTCGACCTGATCAGGCGGGTGAACTCCTACGACCGCGCCAAGGTGCTCAGGGCGGCGCAGGAGAATCCTGACGAGCCGGATGCGCAACTGAAGGCGGCGGACGTGGAGCTGGCTACCGGGCAGGTCGAGGCCGCGTTCGATCGGCTGCTCCGAGTCTTCCAGCGCTCATCGGGCGAGGACAGGAACAAGATCCGCCTGCACTTGCTGAACCTGTTCGAGGTCCTCCCGCCGCGCGATCCGCGGGTCGCCAAGGCACGGTCGAAGCTGGCCAGCCTCCTGTTCTGACTAGATGTGATCAGGTGCCGCCCGCCCTGCAACCTCGGTGGAGGGTGGCGCATCATAGAGATATGCAGGAGGGACCCCGCACGGGACAGCTGCTGGCAGCGACCCCGATGCTCGGCGACGTCAACTTCCGCCGCACCATCGTCCTCGTCGTCGAGGACGATCCAGAGGAGGGAACTCTCGGGGTGGTGCTCAACCGGCCAAGCGAGATTCCCGTGCGACAGGTGCTTGAGCCCTGGACTGATCTGGTGACCGGTCCGTCCGTGCTCTTCCAGGGCGGCCCAGTCTCTCCTGACAGCGCGCTCGCGCTCGCCCTGCCGCGCGGCGAGAGCGAGCCAATCGGATGGCGCTCGCTGGCCGGCTCGAAGCTGATGTCAAGGATCGGCCTGGTCGACTTGGGCGCGCCGCCCGAACTTCTCGCCGACGGCATCGCGTCCCTGCGGGTCTTTGCCGGCTACGCGGGCTGGGGGGCGGGTCAGCTTGAGGCCGAGATCGAGGTGGGTGCCTGGCTTGTGCTCGACGGGCTGCCCGAGGACGCGTTCGCCGACGAGCCCGACCGGCTCTATCCGTCGGTGCTACGGCGGCAGGGCGGCGAGATGGCGCTGCTCTCGACCTACCCGGACGACCCGGTGCTCAACTGAGCCCGCCTGAACAAACCCGTCTAAATGCCACGTACGGTCTCGTGTCGGCAGGGCGTAAACTAGCGCCGTGACTGAAGTTCTTCCCTCCGGCGGCACCAGGGTCGACTCCGATACCAGGCCGGACCTGTCTACCGGCGACGGTGATCATGAGCGGTTCGCGCACTATGTCCTGAAGGACAAGATCATGGACAGTGCGGTGAACGGCACGCCGATGATAGCTCTCTGCGGCAAGGTCTGGGTGCCGAGCCGCGACCCGAAGCGTTTCCCGATCTGCCCAGAGTGCAAGGAAATATTCGAGTCGCTCCCCGACGGAGCCGGCTAGTCAGACACGTTCGCGGGCTCGCCGCCGGTTAGCCCGAGCAGCTCGGCATACGAGGTGGGGAAGACCGTGTTCTGGTGCCCGCCAGCGGCCCAGACAACGTCGTATTTGTCCAGCCACAGGTCCACCATGGTTCTGATCGGTGCGGGATGGCCGACTGGCGCGACGCCCCCGATGACCTGGCCGGCGGCGGACCGGACGAAATCGGGGTCCGCGCGCTTGACGGCCGCGAAGCCGTGGTCTGCAGCGACCATGGCGGTGTCAACCCGGTGCGCGCCGCTAGTCAGGATCAGCAGTGGCTCGCCGTCGGCATCGAAGATCAGGCTGTTGGCGATCGCCCCGACCTCGCAGCCGAGCTGAGCGGCGGCGGCTGCGGCGGTGGGTGCCGGCTCGGGCAGCTCCCTGACCTTTCCTGAAGCGCCAAGCGCGGAAAGGACATCGGAGACGTGACGGGCACTTGAATGCATGGCCGAAAGGTTACCGGCTCGTTGTGCCTGCCTCTGCCGTGCGCCCGCGCGCCGGGCCGATCACGGTCGGAATGGCCGGATCGCCTGCGGAAAGCCGCAACGCCTCTGGCGGCAGCTCGCTCAGGGCCTGCCTGTGTCGCTCCCGCGCCGCCCCGAGCGGCTCGTCTCCGACGATTTCCCCGTTCTTGACCAGCTGCCGCAGCAACACCCGGCAGCCTGGCTTGAGACCGTCCGGCCGTGGGTCTCCGATGGCCGGCGGGCTTGTGCTGATCTCTTCGGCAGTCGCTCTTCCCTTATTGTCCAGCGTGCGGACCGCCCATTTCCGCCCGCCGATGGTTGGCTTACCGACGGAGTGCTTGGCGACGGGACGCAGCTCACCGTCCTTGTCCGTTCTGGCAACGAGCTTGTAGACCAGCGCTGCCGTCGGGACGCCCGATCCAGTGACCAGAGCGGTGCCGACGCCGTAACCGTCGACGGGGGCCGAGGCGAGCGCGGCGATCGAGTACTCGTCCAGGTCGCCGGTGATGACGATCTTGGTGCCGGTGGCGCCTAGCGCGTCGAGCTGTGCCCTGACTGCCCGGGCGAGCTCGGCAAAATCGCCGCTGTCAATCC
>WNFC01006367.1_pt1 | contig 16365 bp, 15 predicted proteins | sample 5400541 | NCBI WGS metagenome assembly WNFC01 (sample SAMN13153342, study PRJNA577476) | soil metagenome | isolation source: 120 cm saprolite under Douglas fir tree site 2 hole 2 replicate 1 | place: USA:California | collected 2015-04-18
CTTCGCTATTCCGTCAATTAACTTGGAATGGTTTTTTCACAGCTTCGCCTTTTGCGAGAAATGGGGCTTTCCTCACTTGGGCGATGTCGAAGGAAAAAATGGAGGTCTGGACGCAGAGGGCCGCCTCTATTTCCCGAAGAATCCAGCTGAAACGCTACCTGGACGAGATGCCGGGAGTGCAGGTTGGAAATATATGGGACGACCTTCAGCCTATTCATGCTCACTCACTTGAACGACTGGGCTACCCGACACAAAAGCCCGAGCAGCTATTGGAACGGATCATTCAAGCTAGCTCCAACGAAAGCGACGTTGTCCTCGATCCCTTTTGCGGATGCGGCACAGCAATTTCCGTAGCACAGCGTCTCAGCCGCCGTTGGATCGGCATTGATATTACCCACCTTGCCATTGGCCTCATCAAGAAGCGGTTAGCTGACGCCTTTGGTGACCCCGTCCGAGACACATATGAGATCATCGGCGAACCCGTTGATCTTCCGGGTGCGCAAAAACTCGCAGAAGACGATCCATATCAATTCCAGTGGTGGGCGCTGAGTTTAGTTGGGGCGCGTCTGCTGGAAAGGAAGAAAGGTGCGGACCAGGGCATTGACGGCCTGTACTTCCACGACGAGCCGCGCGGCGGCAGGACCAAACAGATCATTCTCTCGGTAAAAGCCGGGCACTTGCAGGCGGCGCATGTGCGCGACCTGCGCGGCGTGATTGAGCGCGAGAGAGCGGAAATCGGCGCTTATTTCGATGGAGCCTCCGACCAGGCCCATGCTTAAAGAAACCGCTGAAGCGGGTTTTTATCACCCGCCCGGCCTGGCCGATAAATTTCCGCGGCTGCAGATTTTGAGCATCGCGGAGATGCTGGCGGGCAAGCAGGTGGAGTATCCGCGATTGCTCGATGTTCACGCACAAGAAGGCTCCCAGAGCGAGGAAGGCGGCAGAGGAACAAATCCCGCTGGCCGGGGCGGAAGTGGAAGATGAAGGGCCATTCTGATCCCAGGCAAAAAGCAGGTTCCTCGGCTTCGCTCGGAATGACAGGGTTTGGGTTAGTGACGGCACGGCATGAGCGAAATCGAAGTCGAGTCGCGCGAAAGCAGACGCTCAGGCGCTGAAGCGCGGAAGATTTTGTGTGACTTAGCGGCACGAGTAAAACTCGTGCCCTTCCCGACGCCTACTTCACCACACCCCGCTGCGCAATCCCAATATTGTCCCGGGTGCTGTTCTTCACCATGTACATCATCCCGTCGGCCTGGCTAATGATGTCGTGCGGGGTCTTGGCGTCGTGCGGATAGGTCGCGAGTCCGATTGACGCGCGCACGTTCAGGTTCAGGCCTTCGTCTTTGCAAAAGGCGCTGCTGCGCAGGCTGTCACGTAAACGGCGGGCCACCACCAGCGCGGAATCTTTTCCCGTCTGCGGTAGCAGCACGACGAACTCGTCTCCTCCGTACCGGAAAGCGAAATCAATCAGTCGTAGTTGGGCTTTGACCAGGTACCCGATTTCCGCCAGTAGCTTGCTGCCGATCAAATGGCCATGCGTGTCGTTTACCTGCTTGAAATGGTCGAGGTCAATAAACAGCACAGAGAATTCGTATCCAAAACGTGCGGACCGATAAACCTCAGTCTCCAGCGTCTTATAAAGATGGCGCGCATTGTAGAGCCCAGTGCAGTCGTCGGTGATGGTCAATTCTTGAATCTTTTCCACCGAGCGTGCATTTTCAATCGCGATTGCCGCGTAGTCGCACAGCGCCTGCAGGAAAAATGATTCCTCAGCGCCGAAGTGCGCCATATCCACGTTCACTAACTGGATCACGCCCTGCACCCGCAGCTTGGATTTCAGTGGCACGCAAATGATGGATTGCGTCTCCCATTGCGTCACCTGATCAATGCGTTTCGCGAAGCGCTGATCCGCGCTCACGTCCGGCACAATCAGCTTCTCGCCGTACTTAGCCACGTGGCCGGCAATCCCTTCGCCAACTTTCAGCCGGACATTCTTCAGCGCCTCGGCCGCCGTACCCACCGCAATCGCGAAATAGAGTTCGTTTTTTGCCTCATCCACCATCAGCAGAGACCAGGTGTCGGGGCGGAAATATTCCGCCATCTTTTCCAGAATTGTTTGCAGGATGGAATCGAGATCCAGCGAGGATGTCAGGGCCTTGGCCACATCGTGGAAAATGTTGAGTTCCTGCGTTTGGCGGGCAGTCTCTGCACCTGTGGCGTGCGACATCTCTGGGGTCCTTTGCTGGCCAGCGGTTTTCAGATTATATGCACCCCTCGGAACCTCGGGCAATGAACCATAGTAACGGAGTTGGGGCCATAAGCCTCGCCCCGATCAGCGGCAAACCTGGTACCTCCGTACCTTATTGCAACCATTCGCGTTGCGCCGAACCCCGCCTGACCCACGTAACTCCCATCCCACTGTTCGGACGCGCCTCCGGGGTAAAATCCGTTGCGCGTGCCGGGGTTCTTTGGTAGTTTCTAAGAGACCGCAAAACGTTCATTCTGTGACCATTGCGTCCTGAACCGTATTCTGAACATCCCCCCGGCGTTGCTGCGGCTTTCGCGAAGGAGAAACTGAATTGTCATCCCGAAACCGATATCTTTTTACGTCTGAATCCGTGACCGAGGGTCACCCCGACAAAATTGCCGACCAGATTTCGGACGCCGTCCTCGACGCCTGCCTGGCCGAAGACGCGTTCAGCCGCGTCGCCTGCGAAACCCTGACCGCCACCGGTCTGGTCGTCATCGCCGGCGAAATCACCACCAAGGCCTACGTGGATTTCCAGGCCCTGGTCCGCGGCACCATCTCTTCCATCGGCTACAACAACGCCCTCTACGGATTCGACTCCAACACCTGCGCCGTCATCTCCAGCATCAACAAGCAATCCGGGGACATCGCCATGGGCGTTGATACCGGCGGCGCCGGCGACCAGGGAATGATGTTTGGGTATGCGTGTAATGAAACTTCCGAGCTGATGCCCATGCCGATTGCTTTGGCGCACAAGCTCACCATGCGACTTTCCGACGTTCGCAAGCACGGCAAACTTCCTTACCTTCGCCCCGACGGCAAATCCCAGGTCACAGTTGAATACGACACTAACAAGAAACCGATTCGTGTCGATGCTGTCGTCGTTTCAACCCAACATGCCGAAACCGTTACCAACGACGAACTTCGCGCCGACATTCTGAAGCACGTCATTCAGGCCGTTATTCCGGCTGAGTTGCTCGATCAAGACACCAAGTACCACATCAATCCCACCGGACGTTTCGTGATCGGCGGCCCCATGGGTGACACCGGGCTGACCGGCCGCAAAATTATCGTTGACACTTACGGCGGCATGGGACGTCACGGCGGCGGCGCTTTCAGCGGTAAAGATCCGACCAAGGTTGACCGTTCCGCAGCTTACGTGGCCCGCTATATCGCCAAGAACATTGTTGCCGGAGGGCTGGCCGACCGCTGCGAAGTACAGCTCGCTTATGCCATCGGCGTCGCCGATCCGGTCGGCGTTCTGGTCGAGACTTTCGGCACTCACAAAGTGAACCCCGAAATCATTCCTGACCTGATTCGCGCGCATTTCAAGCTCACGCCCAAGGGCATCATTGATTCCCTGAAGCTGCGCCGGCCGATTTATTGCAAGACTGCCGCCTACGGCCATTTTGGTCGCAACGATCCCGACTTCACCTGGGAGGCGACCGACAAGGCCGTCCAACTGGCCAGCGACGCCGGTTTGCGTGAGCCGGTTGCCGCAGGAGTTAGAAAATAGTGGTCAGTGGTCAGTGGCCGGTGGGCAGTGATCAGTGGGTCCGGTTTTACTACCCACTGGCCACCGACCACTGGCCACTAGCACCTCCACGAAATCCAGGCTCAAAACCGACATAACAAAGTACAATCACAAACAGCAGCGCCACAGGAGACGTATGTCAACCACTTCGACGCAAGTGCAGTGCGATATTAAAGGCATCGAGTTCGCGGACCTCGGTAAGAAGCGGATTGAATGGGCCAATCAATCCATGAAGGTCCTGCAAATCATCCGCAAAGAATTTATCAAGAACCAGCCGCTGAAGGGCATGCGCATTGCCGCCTGCCTGCACGTCACCGCGGAAACGGCAAACCTGGCCATTTGCCTGCGCGACGGCGGCGCCGACGTAGTTCTCTGCGCCTCGAATCCGCTCTCTACGCAAGATGACGTTGCCGCCAGCCTGGTCCGCGACAGCGGCATTCCGGTTTTCGCCATCAAGGGCGAAGACAATGACACTTATTACAACCACATCCTCGCCGCCCTCGATCACAAACCCCATCTCACCATGGACGATGGCGCCGACCTGGTCAGCGTTCTGCACACCAAGCGTCAGGACGCGCTCGAAAGCGTCATTGGCGGTACCGAAGAAACCACCACCGGCGTGATTCGCCTGCGCGCCATGGCCAAAGAAGGCGTGCTGCAATACCCCATCGTCGCCGTCAACGACGCCGATACCAAGCACCTCTTCGACAACCGCTACGGCACCGGCCAGTCCACCATTGACGGCATCATTCGCGCCACCAACTTCCTGCTCGCGGGATCCAAATTCGTGATCGCCGGCTACGGATGGTGCGGCCGCGGTCTCGCCAGCCGTGCTCGCGGAAACGGCGCCGAAGTCATCATTACTGAAATTGATCCGACAAAAGCTCTCGAAGCCGTGATGGACGGATTCCGCGTAATGTCCATGCCCGAAGCCGCAAAGCTGGGCGACGTTTTCTGCACCGTTACCGGCAACAAGAACGTCCTCGACAAAGAGCACTTCGAAGTCATGAAAGACGGCGCGATTATTTCTAACTCCGGCCACTTCAACGTGGAGATAGATATTCCCGCGCTCGAAAACCTGTCATCTTCAAAGCGCACCACGCGGACCTCTGTCGAAGAATATTCCCTGCGCGATGGCCGCAAAATCAATCTGCTGGGCGAAGGCCGTCTCATCAATCTGGCCGCCGCCGAAGGCCATCCCCCCTCCGTCATGGACATGAGTTTCGCCGACCAGGCGCTCTCGGTTGAGTACATGGTCAAGAACCACGCCACGCTGGAGAAGAAGGTCTATCGCGTCCCCGAAGAACTCGACAAACGCGTCGCCCGCCTGAAGCTGGAATCCATGGGCATCAAGATTGATCGCTTGACTCCGGAACAGGAAGAGTATTTGGCGGGGTGGAGCGAAGGGACTTAGTCTTGTGTGGCGCGGACGCCCTCGTCCGCGAAGGCAATCAGCGAAAAAGGGCGGCGCAAGCCGCCCTTTCTTACTTCCCCCCTCGCACTGTCATTCCGAGCAAAGCCGAGGAACCCGCTGTTTGCCTGCAGCTATCGAACTCTCAAGAGCACCAATGACTCGCTTTGACCCGCGCGGGTGCCCCGTCCTTGTCTCCCCGTTCTTTGGGGAGACAGGGCGGGGCCTTTCGAAAAAGCTAATTCAGCTCAAGCCGATTTCTTCGGCAAACTGAACTCGATCACGCGCCCGCGTTCATCCCGCGTACTCCGCCGTTCGTCCTTGCGAAAGTTTTTCGGGATGTAGAACTCAATCACCTTTGCCATGACCATTCTCCCCTTTGCCCCAACGCGACCCTCTCCTACATTCTAGAAACCCGGGCGCAGGAAAAAAGTCGTTAGTCGGATGCCCCCTTCACCGCCAAGGCATTGGGAGTAATGGATTCTGAAACTTGGGGGAAGCCGCCAACTTGAGGGTTAAGGCAGAACGAGGTCACGAACGCCACTAACCGCAACGGCTCCGCCAACTTTCCCCCTCGATGATCACCTAGTCCCGGCGTTCATTGGGCCGGTGTTCATCGGGAAAGACCACTGCGAGAAGATCCTTTGCCCCCTGGTCTCCGACGCTGGCATGACCGAGGAGGATAAAGGTTTGCCTCCCCAGTGTTGCCAGTGGCGCACCTCATCCCATCTGACCTGTTTACCAGTTTGATTTTGTTACGAAACCGGACGCTTGTAAGGCAAACCGCGACCCAAGCCACACTGCGATCACTATCCACAACGGGTCGCAGAAATCGAACAATGGTCCCTACCGCGAGGCCTGGGATTTGCTGATGAGCAGTCAGCATCCAGTCGTCAACCTTGGATCAACTTCCGCACCGTGAAATGGCGGCGGAGTCTTCAGTCCCTCCGGAATGTACCGTATTGACACGTTTTAATATACGGTATACACAAGGAACCCGTTGTTCTCTGCTGCCAGGCCGGAGGCTAACGGTCCGGGGCAAGGAGGCGGTATGCAGCGAAGGTTATTGTTTGTGGGTTTGCTCGCAACAGTGGCAGTTCTTTCATCGGTCGTTGCGCAGGCGCAGATGCAAGTTTACGGGTCGTGGCATTGCGGCAATGATTTCTGCACCTGGGCCAGCGTGCGTGACATGACTGATTTCGATACTAAAAACCACTGGCTGATTGATCGTGGCGACGGATCGGGGCTGGCCTCGGTGAATCTGGTGATCCTGAGTTTTGTACAGCCGATGAAGCTGCTGAACAAGACTAACGACGCCGGAGATGTGAACGGCGTTCCCGTAGGAATGAATGCAGCCGTGGTGAACTATTTTAAGAGCCACAATGTCCGCGTGATGCTGTCCATTGGCGGAATCACTTACACCAGTTTCTGGGACCAGGCGCTGTCTTCGAATCCCACGCAGCTAGGTTTGAACGCGGCGGCAGCGGCGCAGAGCCTGGGTGTGGGGATTGAGATTGACTACGAAAACAGTTCCAGTCCAAACCTGACGGGGTTGCAGTCGTTCGTGAATGCGTACCGCTCGCAGATTCCCTACGACGCCACGGGAGCGAATCCGGCGGCACGGTTAACGATCGACCTGGGCGCGGGCGATCAGTATCTGACCGACCTTTCGCGTTACGCGACGATAAACTTTCTGAATAATGCGTCTCCGGTGCTCGACTACGCTAATGCCATGGTTCCCAACAAACAGCCGCCCAGCGCGTCTTCGGCGGAGAGCAACTGGCAGCAGCACATCACTGGAAAAGCCAACTACGCGCCGCCCGTCCCGCCGCTGGCCCCCAACCGGCTCACCGGCAGCCTGTACGAAGTGACCGGAAGGAATGTTGCCCCCGAGTGCAACAACTTCAGCTCGTCTCTGGAGAACAGCACCGGCAACTACGTAGAAACCGTCCCCCCCGCCGGCGCCGGCACCACCCCCGGCATGCTCGGGCTCATGCTCTGGGCGGCGGAGTGCCAGGGGACGCATTCGATCTGCACCACTCCGCCGAATACCTGTGAAGCTGGGGTGGGGACGGGGGCGAAAACCTACAGTATTCCGCTTCCCATGCCGGCGCTGCGGCGGCAGTAGTTGATTGATCCAGGGGGCAGTTGACGCTGCTCCCTTTTTTTCTCTTTGCTCTTTGCTTTTTTCTTCGCATTCCAACCTTCCACATTCAAGTTTTCCCCGCAATCGCCGATCTCTCTTTTGCTGGCCCTGAAAACGCCTATGAAAATCCTAATCGTCGATGACAGCAGGTTTCTGCGTGTAGCCAATGAGCGGGCGCTGGTGAAAGCCGGGCATATCGTGATTACGGCTGCTGAGGGCGAAGACGGCCTCCGCCTGGCGCAGGAACACAAGCCGGACCTGGTGGTGCTCGACATGATGCTGCCTAAACTTTCCGGGCCGGAGGTGCTGCGGGCCTTGCGCAACGACGCAACCACCGCTTCCACCCCGGTCATGGTCCTCACCAGCCTCCCGCAATGCAACGAGGGGAAGTTGATCGGGGAAGGGGCAACCGCGTATTTTGCAAAATCCGAACTCAGGGTGGACCTAGGTACCGGCCTGTTTGTGAAAACCGTCGAGCAAATGCTTCTCAAGGTCAAGGCCCAAGCCGCAGGCCACTGACTTCCCGAAACTGCTCCAGCAGAAAAAACCTCACCAGATTTGTGTGATAGATTTTGGGTGTCTGCTACGCAGGAACCCGCCATGCCAGAAAAAGACCTCGCTTCCTGGGCGGTCGATACGGCCGCGCAACGCGGCGCCACCTACGCAGACGTTCGCGTGGTGCAGCACCGCAGCCGCGCGCTGGCCACAAAAAACGGCAAGATCGGCAATGCGTCAGATTCGCAATCGCTGGGATTCAGCGTGCGCGTCATCGTAAATGGCGCGTGGGGATTCGCCGCGTCGGCGGACATGAGTCGCGGATCGGTCGAGGCGACGGCGACGCGGGCGGTGGATATCGCGAAAGCTTCGGCGACGGTGAAACAAAGTGAAGTGAGGCTGGTTCCAGAGAAGGCAGTTACCGCCGACTGGACCACGCCCTACAGGGTTGATCCGTTCACGATTTCGGTGGAGCAAAACCTGGCGTTGCTGGAGAAGATTGACGCGGAGTTGCGTTCGGTTGCGGGAGTGACGCTGGCCGAAACCAATATGAATTTTCGTCGCGAGGAACAGTGGTTCTTCTCGTCCGAAGGCTCGAACATCCATCAGACGAAGTATGTGACTGGCGCGGGTTACGTCGCCTATGCGTTCGCGGGAAGCGAGATTCAGAAGCGTTCGTACCCGAACTCGTTTGGAGGCCAGTGGCAGAACAAGGGCTACGAACTGATTGATGAGCTCAAGTTGCTGGAGCACGCACGCCGGATCGGCGAAGAGGCGGTCGCGCTGCACGGCGCAGATCAATGCCCAGAGGGCGTGTTCGATATTGTTCTCGACAGCTCACAACTGGGATTGCAGATTCATGAATCGGTCGGCCATCCGATTGAACTCGACCGCGTTCTGGGAATGGAAGCGAATTTCGCGGGAACTTCCTTTCTGACTCTAGATAAGCTGCGCACCCTGCAATACGGCAGCGAGTTGGTGAACGTGGTCGCGGATGCGCGGCAGGAACACGGCCCCGGCCTCGGCACCTTTGCCTTTGACGATGAAGGCGTCCCAGCGCAATGTACCCCGATCATCAGCAATGGCCTGTTCACTGGATACCTCAGCTCACGCGAAACGGCTCCGACGATAGGGCTGGAGCGGTCCGGAGGAACGTTGCGTGCCGAGGGATGGAACCGCCTGCCCATCATTCGCATGACCAACATCAGCATTCTTCCGGGAGAGAAGCCGCTGACGTTCGATCAGCTGATTGCGTCCACCGACCACGGCATTCTGTTCCAGACCAACCGTTCCTGGTCCATCGACGACAAGCGCTACAACTTCCAGTTCGGCACCGAGATTGGATGGGAGATCAAGAAAGGAAAGCGCGCGCGCATGCTCAAGAATCCCTCCTATAGCGGATTCACTGTTGGCTTTTGGAATTCGATGGATGCGATTTGCTCGCGAGATGAGTGGACGCTGTGGGGGACTCCGAATTGCGGCAAGGGACAGCCGCAGCAGGTGATGGGGACGGGTCATGGGGCGAGTCCGGCGAGGTTTAGGGGAGTGAAGGTAGGGAGTGCGTATAAAGGAACGTGACAGCCGTTAGCTTTTAGCTCTTAGCCTTTAGCTAAATCAGATTCGATTTGGCTAAAAGCTAAGAGCTGTTTTCAATGCTGACTCGCGATCAAGCCGCTGACATTTTCTCCCGCATCCGCAAGTACGCGACTGCGGATGAAGTGGAGTGTCTGTTTTATGGGGGACATTCTGCGCTCACACGTTTTGCCAATAACACCATTCATCAGAATGTTGCGGAGGAGAATTTTGGGGTTTCGGTGCGGACGGTTTTTGGCGGGCGGACGGCGCGGGCAACTACCAACGCGTTTGATGACGAAGGCTTGCAGCGAGTAGTGCAGGCTTCGGAGAGTTTGGCTCGAGTGCAGCAGGAAGATCCGGATTTGTTGCCGGTGCCTAGCACGGGCGGGGACGCCCGTGCCTCCACGAGCGATGCGGTGGTGGTGCCGACGCGATACTTTGACGAGACTGCCGCGCTCACTCCGGCCGAGCGCGCCGATGCCGTGGGGAAGATTGTCTCGATTGCTCAGAAACAGAAACTCACGGCTGCGGGAATTTTTGCCAGCTCTGAAGCGGTTGAAGGCATCTTCAACTCGCGCGGATTGAGCGACTGGCACTCGCAGACCTCCGCTGAGATTTCGATCACAATGCTGGCCTCCGATTCATCCGGATGGCAGAAAGCGAACTCGCCGAATGTGGCGAGTCTCGATCCCGCGGCGTTGGCGCAGATCGCGGCGTCGAAGGCCGCGAAGTCTGCATCTCCGCGCGAGATTGCGGCGGGGAAGTACACCGTGATTCTTGAGCCGTCCGCGGTGCTCGACATGGTGGGGTTTGCTTTCTTTGATTTTGGTGGGCTGGCCATTCTTGATCAACGGTCGTTTCTTAGCAATCGCATCGGCACCCGTTTATTCGGCGACAACATCACGATCTGGGACGACGTGGCGCATCCGCTGCAATCTGGATCTCCATTCGATGGAGAAGGACTTCGCCGCAAGCGAATGAAATTGGTCGAGAACGGAGTCGTCCAACGTTTGGTATATGCCCGCTCCAGCGCGGAGAAGATGAAGAAGTTGGAATACGCAGACAAAGTTGGCCCGATTGAAGCCACCGGCCACGGTTTCCCCATTCCCAACGAGATGGGCGAAGCGCCGATGAACATTGTCTTCGAGCCGTCGCGTGATCCCAAGACGGTTGACCAGATGATCGCTTCGACCGAGCGCGGGATTCTGGTGACGCGACTCTGGTACATCCGCGAAGTTGATCCTTACGATAAGATTCTGACCGGGATGACTCGCGACGGGACATTTCTAGTTGAAAACGGAAAGGTGGTTTGCGGACTGAGGAATTTTCGGTTCAATCAGAGCCTGATTGAGATGCTGTCGAATGTCGAGCAGATGAGCGTCCCCGTCCGCACCAGCGGAGAAGAAGCGTTCGACATGGTAGTGCCGGCGATGAAGGTGAATGGGTTTAACTTTACGGAAGTGACGAAATTCTGAAAGTAGCACTTCGCATTTTAGTGGCACGAGTTTGGGTGGGTGGAGTTCAAGATGCGAAAGGCGGCTAACCCTTACAGTGCATTCTGCCCGCCGGCCCACCCTTTGAAAACCTGCAAAGGGTGGGGCAGCCTAGGTTTTGGGTCGTGCAGCAGGTGGGCCAACCCGCCAACAAGCTTAGTGTGTACATGCCATAATTTGGTGAATTTTAGACTCTGAGGGGTAATCACGACTGTGACCATCGCGGTCATTCCCGTCATCACAAAGCGGGTTCCTCGACTACGCGGATCGTTTCACGATCCGCTCCGCTCGAAATGACGGAGTTGGGGAGAGCTTATCGGCACGGCTCTAAGCCCTGTCTTTTCACGAATCTTTCGCCAACCTCAGCGGCTTAAAGCCGACGTCGTCGGGACGTTTGCTGTCGGCACGAGTGGAACTCGTGCCCTTCCCGGTTGTCCGTTGAGCGGTCCTCTCGTTGCTATCCGCTGAATCCTGAGTGCTGAAGGCCGACCGCTGAAGACCGAATCGCCATCCTACCCGCAAGTTCATGTACCACAAGCCTTTATCCTTGAAGGCCAATGACTTCGGTAACTTTCGCCGCTGGATTCTGCAGTGTAGTCTGCGCATGATGTCCAACGAATCTATCAATTCTCCTGGGGCTGCGAAAGCCGCGCGGTCGCGCTATTCCGACGTGCAGGGTGCGGCGCGTTTCCCTGTGAAGCTTCCGATCCATATCAAATCGCAATCCGGAGACACCAACACGGAAAGCGAAAACATCTCCGCCAACGGAGTGCTGTTTCACTACGACGTGGATATGCCGGTCGGCTCGACAGTTGACTTCACGATTTCGCTTCCGGCGGAAGTTGTCGGAGCGGAAGCCGACGTACAAGTGGAATGCCGAGGCCGCGTAGTTCGCAGCGGCGAGCAGGATGGACGTCGCGGCGTGGGCGTGGTGATTGACGAATATCGTTTTGAGCGCCGCTGAGCTGCGGCGACGAAGAGCAAAGTTTTGAGCGTAGCTGAGCGAAGAACAAGAGCAACGGCGTCGGACAAGCGTGTCCTGAGCGAAGTCGAAGGAAGTGTCCGACCCACACGAGTAAACCGATGGCAAGCGCTGGTTTGAGCACGGGAGAAGTGACAGTGGCCCCTCCGGAGATGGAGAACAGGGAACAGTTCATTCGTGTGATCGTGGCCGACTCGCAAGCCATCTTCCGCGCCGGGCTGCGCAAAATCTTTGCCGTAGAAGATGACATTCGAGTAGTAGGGCAGGCAGAGACTCTGCCGCAGGCAGTTGCCGCCGCGCAAAAATTTGCCGCAGAAATTCTGGTTTTTGAAGTGGCTCTGGCCGAGAATCCTCCCGAGGCAGTGCAGGACATCCTGAAGCAGGCGCGCACGCTCCGGGTAGTGGCGGTTACGGAAACGCCGGACCAGGAACTCACGCTGGAGTTATTCCGGCGAGGCGCACACGCTGTGGTTTCTCGCGAAATTGATTCCGAACTGTTCGTCGAGTGTCTGCGCAAAGTCTCGAAAGGCGAACCCTGGCTGGAACCTCATGCAGTGCAGTGGGTGCTGGAAGCGTATCGCAATCAGGGGGGGCGTCCGACGTCGGCGCGGACCAAAGTTCAACTCACGCCCAAAGAGGCGCTCATCGTTTCCGGCGTCACCCAGGGAATGAAGAACAAGGAAATTGCGGTGCGGGTGGGAACTACCGAGCAGGTCGTGAAGAATTATCTGCGCAAAGTCTATGACAAGCTGGGCGTAGCCGACCGGCTGGAGCTCGCACTCTACTGCCTGAACAATCGCGTGCTGCAGGACGCGAAAATAGCCGCCCCAGCGGAGCAGTCCAGAGCGACCTCGGAACCGGCGAAAGACAAGACGGAGTCTTCGAACAGCCTGGAAACGGCTGAGACTCCCAAGAAATTTTCCTGATCAAGCCCTCCAAGCCTGCAATAGCTCTGACCACTAGACTGATCCAAGTTGCCGTGGCGGCTTCGCACCCATAGAATCGAAGCAGCAGGTTTTGCCTGCATTGTTTGTCCCTCAGCAGTAGCTTCCTGATAAGCGCCGGAGAGATGGCCGAGTGGCTGAAGGCGCACGCTTGGAAAGCGTTTGGCGCTTCTGATCGGTCATCGCTTGCGTGTAAATGTTCATGGTGGTGCGGATGTCAGCGTGGCGCAAAAGCTCCTGCTGTACCTTGAGGTCCTCGCCGTTGGCGTGTAATAAGGACGAAAAAGTATGCCGGAAGGTGTGCCAGCCGATGCCAGAGCCGAGTCCTGCTTTGCGGCCTAACGGTTCAATTCTCCGCTGCTGGATACCCCAACCGCGATAGGGCCATTCCCCATTTTGCGATGGACTGGCAAAGACCCAGTCGGAATCGCGATGGAACGGTGTTTTCGCTTTCCAACTCCAGAGAAGTTCCGCGAGTGCTGGGTCGAGCGGAAGACCTGCCCGCGAGTACTTGGTCTTTACCTCGTCGACTACTCCAGCCACGATTGCCCTCCGAACCAGAAGGCCGAGCGTTTCCCACTGAAAATCCCGCCATTGCAGCGCTAGCAACTCACTGCAACGAAGACCTGTGGCCATGTCCAGTATGACCATTGTGCGGTAAGGTTCTTCGTCGAACTGCGCGAGCAAGCGATGACATTCTTCCATAGTCAATGCACGCGGTTCGCGTTGCCGCTTGCTAATTCCGCGTACACGAACCAGCTTCATCGGATTCTCGCCGAGTTCGATCAGTTCCCACCGCATGGCAGAGTTGAACATCACACGCATGATGTTGTGTATATGGCCTCTTGTTTTGGGAGCCAAATCCAGAGACTTAAGCCATTGTTCTACTGGAAAGGCTTTGACGCGGGAAATCGGATACTCTCCCCACTTTGTTTTAACGTAGTTGTCAATGTACGACGTATACGCCGCCCTGGTGGAGTGGCGCAGTTCCGGAACCTCTTCCGCGAGATAACGATCGGCCAAAGCACCAAACGTTACAGCGCGACTGCTTGCGTTTTCCGGATTGGCAACGAGCCTCAGGTGCCCGGTTTGTTTCCAAGCCAGCGCTTCGGTCGGATATTCGAGCAGGCTTCCAACTTCCACGCTTCGTTTCACTGAACCTCCTTTCATCTTCGGTTCCCGGTAGCGATAGACCCAGATACGGGATCCATCAGTTTTAACTTTGGTTTCCAACCATCCAAATTGGTAGGTTCTCCGCTTCATTCAGAAACTCCCGTTTCCGAGTTGCCGCGGAATGATGAGCACCACGAGCTTAATGGACAAGGCATTGGCATGTCACGCAATTCTCAAGAGACTAGCTCGCGATCTTTTGTACCCATCGGTTCAAGTCCGAAGCGCGGAAACGCCACAGCTTTCCGATGTGAATGCTCACGATTTCACCGTCACGAGCCATTTTCTGGAGGGTCTTGGGATGAATCCTGAGCAGACGGGCAGCTTCGTCACTGTCCAGCAGCGGCTCGAACAGGGGGTCGGGCTGGGTTTGTTGTTTGGGTGGTCTGCGGTTTGTGCTGTGCATAAAAACTCCGAAATACCCGTTTGGCTGGAAGCAGCTTGGGCGGAACACGGCGTGCGTAGTGGGTGTAGCCAGGCAGGTTCCTCTTGAGGAATTCGTCTTCGAGTTGAGCGCGTCGCAAGGTGACCAAAACAAAACAGGCGGCAGAAGCCAGGGCAACCCAGGACCCGATAACAAGAGCGCTGGCGGGAACAGAAATCAACATCCCCCCAACCGCTGTGCGATGTTCCTGACGGCAACTTCAAGAGACCTCGGCTGAGCGTTAGACCCTGCACTTCCTCGACGCGCACGGCGCGCTCGATGAAAACGTGCTCCGGGCCGTTGACCATGATCTCGCTGATCTCTGGATCGAGGATCATGTGTTGAATGGGTCTCAGAAACGGCAGGATGAGTTCGAACCCGTTCATTAGAGTTCTCCATCGGACAACTGGCGGAAATACGACTTGTTCATGTCGTTGAAGTAGGGTTTCAGGTACATGAAAGTCGGTGGCAGAGGATTCAGCCCGTCGTAGGCCAGGGTCACGGACTGCGCGTTTTTCATTTCCGTGAAGGTCTTGAAGTCGAAGCGGAAGTCGCTCTGGGTGTTGTAGCTCTTGGAAGTTGTGACGTTGGCTTTGTGCGCGATGGCCTGGCCGGTCCAGAGACTGACACGGGCGTCATGCCCGCTTTCGGAGATGTTGTAGTTGACCTTCCACTGGTCCTCCCTCCCGCAGAGTTCACTGGCGATTTTGGCGGAGAACTCATCGGACAGGGCCAGAAAGATCTTCGTCCGGAAGGTCTGCATGAGGGTGCGCCAGGTCTCGCCCGGCAGTGTCGAGCGCAATGAGCTGATGCTCTGAGTAGCCACAATGGGAATGCACTTGGGCTGACGGGACAAGGCGAAGAACTTCTCGTCGCCGGTCGGGTCGTTCTCGCCCACGGTGGCGAAGTGTTGGTACTCGTCGCAGATGAAAAAGACCTGCCGGAAATACTTCTTCGGGTTCTTCTCAATGTTCGGGATGCGGTTCAGGACGGCACGTTGGAAGTCGAGCTTCATCATGACGCCGATGGCCTTGGCCAGACCTGGGTTCAGGGAGACCGGAAAGTTCAAAGCGCACACTTTGCCGGCTTCGATCAGGTCTGCAAATGGAGGCAGGGGCCGGCCATACTTGCCGTCGGCGTTGAGCTTGGGGTCGTAGCACTCTTTCGGCGGGCAGAATGTCCGCTTGACCATCGGGTTGTCGTCGAACAATGAGAGAAAGACAGAGATGCCTTCCACGATTGACGTGCGTAGCTTGTTCTCGATCCGACGCCAGTCGTTATAGAACCACCTCTTTACGCCTTCTAGAATCTCCCGTTTGAGAGGGTCAACGCCCTGCAGTGGATTCTCCGTCTCGCAGTGGAAGTTAACTTTGGCGGCCCGCAGAGCTTCTTCCAAGGCAAGCGAATGCGGTGCCTTGTAGCTTCCAGCGGTCTCGTCGAACGCGAAACCGAAGCGCTCCAGATCGGGATGGTCGAGGAATGCCTGAGCGGTGATGATGCAGGAGCTCCGGGTCTGAAGCATCCGCTCGGCCTCATGGATTCTCTTCTCCAGGAGTTCGGGGTTGATAGCGCATTCGTAGACATCGAAGAGGGTGACGTAGTCATAGGCGACCTTGTGCAGCTGGATGATGAACTTCACGAGGTTGGTGTAGGCCTGTTGCCAGAAAGGCTCCTTGCCTTTGCCGAAGAGATTGTTGAGCAACGAGGCGATGTTGTATGCGAGTGCATAGGCGTCGAGACCGTTGTGCAGCGGGTTGTAGCGGTAGTCCGCGTTCAGGTTGACCTCGACGTAGTCTTCTTCGCGTCCGTGGCGCTTGAGGATGTCTTTCACCTTGTGGCAAAAGTCACCTTTTACTTCGAGCACGAGACCGCCGATGTGCTTCTCGCTGTCGTCAGCCCGGTAGGAGATGAGCTGCTCGGCGTACGGATACATGCAGCCGCTG
>WNFC01011554.1_pt1 | contig 16364 bp, 7 predicted proteins | sample 5400541 | NCBI WGS metagenome assembly WNFC01 (sample SAMN13153342, study PRJNA577476) | soil metagenome | isolation source: 120 cm saprolite under Douglas fir tree site 2 hole 2 replicate 1 | place: USA:California | collected 2015-04-18
CAGACAGCATGGCTTTCATGACTGCATCGACACCGAAGACATGTTCACCAACTTCTTCGCCGACATGCGGGAACGGCATATCCTTCCGCCACTCCGTTAGATCCCGGCTTACTTTGTTCAGGCTGGTCGAGTGAGGAAACATTGCTTTTGGTGAATGCATCTGACGAAATCGGCGGAATTGAGCTTATCGGCGGTTGGAAAATCCGGGCCGACTCGCGCGCGTATCGACTTAACCGGCATAGAGAGCAGGAAGCGTGCGCGTCCGGCACGTCGCCACCCCATTCGTCCTCGCGCAAAACGGTCCCTTATGGCATGGAAGAGGCCATAGTTCAAGTGTTCGTGACTGGCACGAACAACACACCCGAACATTGAATGGGCGAAAACAGCCCAACTGGTCCTAAACCATCCTAAAATCTCCTCCGCTATAAGCTACTTACTTTCAAATACTTCCGCTGATTCCAGGCAACTTAGCTCCAGTGCATGTGTTAGTGACTACTATTTTGAATGCGCAAAAGTACTACTCCATGCTTTGGTACAACCGCGGTATAGCTGCCATTTTCAACAGCAATATCTTTGCCTGCCCACACGTCGTGGAGATTGACTGCTTTTTTGAGGCCCACATCACTCAGCTTCAGCGTCATCGACGTCTCCAATTCACCACGGTTGAATAGCGCCACGGCCTTGGAACCGTCTGAAAGCGGTTTAGACCATATCTCCAGTGGGCCAACGGCCGATAAGCGATCGCCCTGAATTCCCAAGGGATCCTGATCGATGGCGATCACGTCACGGTTCTCGAGGATTGCGAGTGTCTCCGGCTTCATCTTGCTCAGGTCGTTGCCGGCCAGCAACGGCGCAGCCAGCATCGCCCAGAGGCTCATGTGCGTGCGATATTCATCGCCATTCATACCGCCGTTGCCCACTTCAAGCATGTCAGGATCGTTCCAGTGACCGGGGCCCCCATACTTCGCCAGCCCTGCCTGGGCAAAGCCGATCAGCGACATTCGCTCGTAGGTGTCCTTGATATCACCAGTGGTGCGCCAGAGATTGCCGCCGACCTCAGGTCCCCACTCCCACACGCTGTTCATGCCATACTGGCAGAGGCTGTAGATGATCGGACGCCCAGTTGCGACGAGCGCATCGTGCATCTTCCTATAGGCCAGTCTCTGCAGCGGGAATGCCGCGGCGACATCGCCATGACCTTCCTTGCGCAGCACGTTGCCATAACTGCAAAGGTCGTACTTGAGAAAGTCGATGCCCCACTCAGCATAGGTCTTTGCGTCCTGCGCCTCGTGGCCGAGACTGCCTTCGTATTTCGCGCAGGTCTTGGCGCCGGGCGAAGAGTAGATACCCAGCTTGAACCCCTTTGAGTGGACATAGTCGGCGAGCGCCTTCATGTCGGGAAACTTGTTGTTGCTATGGAGGACGCCGTCAGCATCTCGAGTGCCCTCCCAGGAGTCGTCTATATTGACGTAGATGTAGCCTGCTTCTCGCATGCCATTGGCGACCATGGCGTCCGCGGCGGCCCGCACGTCTGCATCGATCACCCTCTGGGCAAAGTGGTTCCAGCTGTTCCGGCCCATGGGTGGCGTTGGGGCCAGCGGCACAGGCCGTGCGGTCTGCGCGCAGGCAGCAGCGACAAAGCCGGAGAGCAATATGAGTGCAAGAGACATACCTATGGATTGGGTAATTTGCATAAGCCTGATGTTCTCCAAGTTCGCTGGCGCGAAGTAGATTGCAAAACTGCTGGTTCAGGATCGGGATGAGACTGAGGCTGCGACGGCGCCATCCTCCTGTTGGTTCGGATAGCTGAGGCAGTAGCCCGCGTCGATGAGTAGGCCGCCGTCCTTAGTGTGTGGATGGGTGAAGCAGTGTGCGGATGGGTGAAGCGATAGATCGCGACGCGGCGAGTTGTAGTGACAACTTGCGACGGCCGGAGCCAGCGTGAGAGCCGTGATGAGAAATGAGACGAGCCTTCTTTGCATGGATGCTTCCCTGTTCCAGACGATCTGCGCTCGTGCCTTTACACGCTCTCCGGAGTCGCAGCAGCAACTTTTATTTCGATCTGCCGCGTGCCGAACCTTGGATGCTTCGCGCGAAGCACGATAGTGCCGGGCTGCTCGGTGGCACGGATCCAGATCGCTCCCGTACCGCCGGTGAGCCCGAAGGGGTTGTCGCCGATGATCTGCCCTGGTCCACTGAGTTCGAAGACGATCGGGTCATTCGCAATCGGACGGATGCGGTCGAACTCGTCGGTCACACGAAGCACAATGCGGGTGGTGTCCGCGCCGTCGGCGAGGAGTTCATGGTCGTCTGCGATGGCGGTGAACTTGCGGTCGACGCCCTTGCCGGAAAAGGTCTTCGAGATGACCTGCTTTCCATTGATGTAGCCGTCGATACGAAGGTCGCCCCAGTTGCGGATCTGCGCTTTGCTGAGCGGCACGCTAAAGGGCGCGTACTTGAGCTGCGCAAACTGCTTGCGGTCAGGCTCGGCTTCTACCAACAAGTTGAAGCCGGAGCCGCTGTCGAGATAGAACTTCAGGTGATCGCAGTTGGAGCAGACGACGGCGGTGGTAAAGCCGGTGTTCTCGTCGTTGCGTGCCCAGTGGTAAGCCGGTTCAAGGACGACTTCTTCTTCAGGGTCGCACTGTGATTTGTAGAAGCCCGCTGCAGGCTTGGGTTCGCGGAAGATGTCCGAGACGCCGTGGTAGCAGATGCGATCGCCGCTGCCGAAGTTGGCGTGTGTGTTGTAGTCGAACGCGCACCAGCCTAGGCCGCCGGAAAACTGAGAGTCGGAGGCGATCTGATCGTGAATCCGTGCGTGACGAAGCGTGTGTTCGCGCAGTCGGTCGGAGTTATCGGTCGAGCGTGTCGGGAAGGTGTGGCCAACGAACTCCGTATTGAGGTACAGCGGCTTCACCGGTGCAAGCAGTGGAAAGCCAAAGTCGTTATTCGTGTAAACGTCTTCGAGCAATTCGGAGACAAAGCTGGAGCGGATACCGCCTGTCTGCCGGGTCTTGTCGAGAGAGTGCGCGAGAGCGTTCGTACGAACATAAAAATCGTGATCGTCCTTCGACTCATTGATGCGGACACCCCAAAGAATGATTGACGGATGGTTCCAATCGCGACGAATCATGCGACCGACATTGTCGACAGCGATGTCCTTCCAGGCAACGTCGCCGATGTGCTGCCAGCCGGTGATCTCTTCGAGAACGAGCATGCCCAACTCGTCGCAGGCGTCGAGGAAGTGCCGCGACTGCGGATAGTGCGACGTGCGGACGATGTTGCGCTTGAGGCTGTTGCGCAGAATCTCCGCGTCGCGGCGCTGCACGCGGGCGGGCATCGCCTGTCCAACAAACGGGAATGTCTGATGGCGGTCGAGTCCGCGCAGCTTGACGATCTTGCCGTTGAGCGAGAACCCTCCCGGCGTGAACCGCGCCTCGCGGAATCCCATGCGGCGGCTGTCCCTGTCGATGGGCGCGTCTTCATCCAACAATTGCACGTGGACCCTATACAGCTTGGGATTTTTGAGGTCCCACAACTGGATCGCGCCGAGCTCTTTCAGCGTCACCGTCTGCGATCCGCTCCTTGTCTGCGGAGGAACGTCTTCCATCGGCGCGCTCTGCTTCGCCAGCACCTTGTCACCATCGCGCAACTCCACCTGCCAAAAATAGCGATGCGGATCGATCGCCCCCGAGGAGCTAAAGAAGTACTCCACCTCGAGCGACCGGTGACCGGAGAGCGGATCGATCGCGCGAGCGACCATATTCTCGATATAGAGCGCCGGAACGATGCGGAGATTAACCTCGCGATAGATGCCGCCGAAGGTCATATAGTCGATCTCATAGCCGAAGGGCGGAATGTCGTTGCGTTCGGTCGAGTCCAGGTGAACGGCGATGACATTGTCGCCGGCCCAGTCCACATGCTCGGTCAACTCAAAAGAGAACGGTGTATACCCGCCCTTATACTCACCCAGACTGTGTCCGTTGATCCAGACCGTAGAGGCCGTCATAGCTGCTTCGAAGTCGACAAAGACGCGCTGGCCCCGCGCAGCACGCGGCAATCTGAAATGACGGCGATAGGTCGAGATAAACTCGTACTCCTTGTCGTCGAACGAGTGCCACGGCAGGACCTTGTTGGTATGAGGGATCACGACACGCGTGAAGACTGTGTCGTCGAACTCCCGCTCGTAATCGCCTTCAACAACCTTCGGGCTGTAACGCCATCCGCGATTCATCGGAAGCATGCGAAGGTCTCGCTCCTGCGCCGCGTGCGGCTGTCGCTGCGCCAGCGCAAGAGCGTTGGGTACGAGCGTCGCTCCGGCAGTAAGGGTTGAGGCCTTCAAGAAATCTCTACGATCCACAGACGCTCCTTTGTCACTGATGACCTCGCTCTCTACGGCTCGGCGCTGAATTCAATCTCGTTTGCCCAATGTGTCTTCCAGTCGTCGTGGAAGGTGATGGAGTTGGTAATGGAGACGCTGCGGTCTGTCGCCAGCTCATGCGCCGGCCCTTTGTTGTCGCTGACGCGGCAGCTGAACTTGATCGTCCTTCCGCTGCGGATGCGAGCGTAGACCTCAGGCATCTCGCTCCACGGTATCGCTGCTTCGACAATGCGTGTGCCGTTGTCGCGGCGGATCACTAGTTTGCCCGCTGACACCGGGCCGCCGTCGATGGGCGACTTCGGTTGGCGCGGGAAGAAGTGCTTGCGCGGAATGCCGGGTGCCTGCAGCCGCCAGATCTCCGTTCCACCGCCGAAGTCTTTGGCGACGGGATTCAGCGCGTACTCGTAGTCCGTGTCCCAGTACATGACGAAGTGTGGCATCACGCCGGGGGGATTCGGCAGCCATGGCTTGTTCGGCAGCACGTTGAACGCGATCTGCACATTATCGTGTTCACCGCTGCCGGAGGGCACATCAAAGTGCTTGCGATACGAGTAGTGACGCACGCCGGCCGGCCAGAGTAGGGTTGTGCCGGCCATTTCTGCTGCGCGATCGGGATAAAAATAGGAGTCATCGTCGCGATTCGCAAAGCGAATCATGCCTGGATCGATTGTGTTGTCGGCGATCTTCGCGGCGAAGTAGAAGAAGTTTTCGTCGTAAGCTAGATAGGCCGTTGCGAGTCCGCTGATCGCTCCCTGGCTGAAGTCCTTGAACGGCAGCCACGCCTCTTCCGTCATATTGGCGCCGATGCCAGTACCCGGAAGAATCTGCGGCAGCACACCATCCCAGTCCTTCAAATCACCATCGACTATGATGGTGCGGTGAGCGATCTGGTTGACATGCAGATCTTCCTTATGGCTCGACATGCCATCGACACCCGCATCGAGGCTCGCAGAGAGTGCATACATATTGCTCGATGAAGCTCTGCCACCAGTGACCGGGAAGAGCACGTCCTCGGTCTCATTGGCGGCAAGTGTTACCTGTTTGCGATCCGGCGAGAGCGTCACGCCCGCGAGCGATGCGGAGACATTGCCGGTAACAGGATGATCGAGGACGTTCGTCAGCGTCAACCGCAGCGACGGTTGCTGATCGATACGTGCCGTCAAGTCGTGCGCCTTAATCTCCACCGGCGTAAGGCCGTGGATGTTTGCGGTCTTTGTGGCAGCAAGCAGCGCCGTGAACGAGCCTGGCCTGCCGTCACCGCGAAGGAAATAGCCGCTACCATTCAGCGGAACGGTGAGTACATCGCCCGCTCCACTCATGTCGTTCCCGGTACTGTCGAAGAGGCGGAAGCGGTGCTCTCGATTGTCGAGCGTCATCTGTGCATCCGCGGCAACCTGGATTGAGCGGAAGACGGTTCGGTTTGGATCGTAGAGTTGTTTGAGATCGCCGAGCACGACAATCGTTCCGTCCTCTATGTTGGCCTTGCTGCTGCCTTCCGGCGGCAGTCCGTCGAAGAGAAATAGCCACGGAAGCCCGTTCTGGAAGAGCAGCCGCTGGAACGTTCGCTGACCGATGAACTTCTGCGTCGCAGCGACAGCCGCAGCTGGAGCCCACGCCTGCACAATTGGAATCAGTTTGCCATCGATCTTGACATTGCGGCTGTCATACACATTGCCACCGTAGATGCCTGCGGTTCGCGATTGCCCCTGCGCCCGCATGGAAGCGATGATGGCTGGAAAGCGATCTTCGGAGTTGGCGATCCAGCTCTCCGTATCCCACACGCGCACAGGGCCCTGTGGGCTCTTGCGGTTCATCCACTCTGGCACTTCGGCGGGATCAGCTGCCAGCGCCTGATAGTGCACGCTGACGAAGTCCAGCCACTTGAGAAATTTGTCCGAGCCATCGGCGAAGAGCTTGTCGCGCGCATTCGACGAAGAACACGTGCCGCCGATCAACACTTGCACGCCCGCCTGCTTGCGTGCCGCTTCGACGCCCAGCGCCATGTGCGTGAAGATCTCCTGGTAGCGCGGAATGTCGGCCTGCCAACCAGAGATCGAGATACTCTCCCAAGGCTCGTTCCATAGTTCGACCGCGTTCAGATTACTGTTGGGCCATCCATACTTCGAACTGATGCGCTGGACCCACTGCTGAAAGTCTGGATCGTACTGCGGCATCCATGCCTGGTCAGCCTTGGTTTTGACCATGGTATTGCCGCTCGAAAGCCATGGTCGCGGCCGGCCCATGGGTTGGGTCTGCATGGAACCGCTGTCGAGCGTCAGCATCACAGTGACGTCGTGGTCTTTGGTCCACTTCATGTACTTGTCGAGATTCTGATCAAGCTCCGCATATTCCGGCGCGGCCTTTGGCGCGTATGATGCGGCCAGGCGCATGCCTTTCACACCGAGCTTCTCGAACAATACCAGCACACCCTCGTTCATGAACTGCGGCCGCGTGGCATCGAGGGCATAGGTCGGATATTGCACACGTCCGGCTTCGGGCTTCATCGAACGTACAAGCGCAGCAGCGAAAGCGCGGCCATGCTCAGGGACATCGGCGATCAGCGCATAGCCTCCGAAACGTTCGGCGACCGGAGGGGTGACCGTAATGTCCTGAACTCCGGAGGCAGGCAGGTCGACCTCGATCGGGGTATCGCCTTCGTCCGCTATCCTGGTCACGTGTGGCGCCCAAACCTCGCCGACCGGCGTGCGGGTTTGGTAGCTGATCGTATGGATAGTGCCCTTTTCACGAATAGGCTGCTTCGTCTTATTCGTAAGCCTGAAGGTGAACGTAGCGGACTCATGCGGAAGCAGCACATTCGCCATGATGGTGTTACCGGCTTTGACGCCAATCTCCTGCACGGTATAGTCGCTGGCCTGTTCGGCAGGGGTCAGGCCAAACGCTTCGGCGTATCCCGGCATCTTTGCGCCAGTCACCATCTGCGCATCCACGCGAGTGCCGGAGAAAACGGACAACGAAATGGCGGCCGCGAGCGACATGCTCGTGAGCAGAAGACATAAGCTGGAGCGACTACTTCTCATGATGATCCTGCGGGGTGCCCAGCTTCGGCTTTGGCCCCATGTCAAAGGTGAGTATCGAACCCCCTACGATATCGGCATGCGTGATCTCGCTTCCGGTCACCGGCGCCCCATTGAGGGAGACCGCCTGCACATAGCGGTTCTCTGCCGACGTCTTTGGCGCAACCACCGTGAAATCTTTGCCATTTGACTGATGGATCACGACTCGCGAGAAGATGGGCGATCCAAGCGCATAAGTAGGCGTGCCGGGGCAGATTGGGTAAAACCCCATAGCACTCAGCACGTACCAGGCAGACATCTGCCCGGCATCGTCGTTACCCGGCAGACCACCTGGGTCATTGTGAAACTGGCTCGCAAGGATATTGCGAACGCGCATCTGCGTCTTCCAAGGTGCGCTGGCAAAATTGTAGAGATACGCGATGTTGTGGCTCGGCTCGTTGCCCTGGTTGTACAGCTTCGCAGCGAAGAGGCCATCGAGCTTGGCGATGAAAGCTGCGTCGCCACCGATTGCCTTAATAAGGCCGGGCATGTCGTGCGGCACGAAAAAGGTGTACTGCCAGGGCACGCCCTCGGTGATGTAGAAAGCGGGCTTGCCGGGATCGAAGGGTTGAACCCAGGTGTCGTTCTTATAGCGCCCACGAACAAATCCGACCGAAGAATCGAAGACGTTCTTCCAATTGCCGGAGCGCCTGCGAAATGTTTCGGCATCCGCGTGATGGCCGAGCGCTTCTGCAAACTGAGAGGTGACGAAGTCGTCGTAGGCGTACTCCAGCGTTCGCGATACCTGCTCGTGATGATGGAAAGCGTCGAGCACCTCATCTTCGAGCGGGATAAATCCGTAGCGATCGTAAGAGCCGAGCGCGCGACGGCCCTTGCCTTCAACGTAATCCGGGTGCGGCGGCGTGACCGTTGCATTTTGTAGCACCAACTGATAGGCATCCTGCACGTTAAAGCCGCGCAGACCCTTCGCATAGGCGTCATAGATCACGGCGACGGCGTGGTCCCCAATCATCTCCGAGGTGTAACTGTTCCAGGTTGGAAAGATGGGTAGAAAGCCGCCCTGATTTCCCTTGTCGATGAGTGATTGCACCATCTGCTCTTCGCGCTTCGGATCGAGGATCGTCAGCAACGGATGCAGCGCACGGAAGGTATCCCACAGGGAGAAGTCGTCGTAGTAGGCGCCGTCGTTGACTGCCTGATGGAGCTTCCCTTCCTGTGCAAACCCGTTGTACGTTCCATCAGCATCGCTCACAACGCGAGGCGCGAGCGATGCATGAAACAGTGCCGTGTAGAACGTCCTTTGCTCGGCAGATGTGCCGCCTTCAATCTCAATGCGCTGCAGCAGCGTCCGCCATGCGGTCTCGGCAGCTCTCCGTGTGCCGTCGAAGTCCCATCCGTTGTTCTCCGCATCGAGGTTATTCTCGGCCTCTTCAATACTGGTGAAGGATGTACCTATCTTCACCAGTATCTGACGCACCGATCCCGTCTCCAGCGAGACATACGCACCGAGACGATTGCATCCTTTACCCTGCTGCATGGAGTCAGGCATGATCGCCTCGCCGCACCACGTTCCGAGCTTCGCTACAGGACCTTGAAATCGGACAACGAAGTAGCCGCTGAAGCCCGCAGACTGACCCGCTCCCTGGTACAACCGATGGACAGGGTTATACCCGACGATCTCGTGCCGCTCCAGTTTTACTTCAACGAATCCCTCTCCCGGCTTCGCGTTTGGTTCGACCAACAGATTCGCAGTTTCACCCGCGGGAAAGGTGATTCTCAGCATCCCCGATCGCATCGTCCCGGTTAACTCGACCCTCGTCCGGTAGTCGTCGAGCATCACCGAATAGTAGGCCGGGCTCATCACCTCGGTTGCGTGTCGAAAGAGGGAGGCGCGCGCCAGTGGGGAGACCTTGAGCGCACCAACCGTTGGCATTACAGTGACCGTGCCGTAGTCCTGGGTGCAGCTACCGCTCAGCCAATGGCTTCCGCGAAAGCCAGTCAACTTTGGATCCTTGTCATAGTACGGGGAGAGACATTTGTCTTCTGTGGGCTGGGTCTCGGGCGTCCAACCTGTCATGCCAAACGGCATCCCAACGACCGGATACGTTTGGCCGTCATTCGCAGTGCCGATGCGGGGATCGACCAATCGATAAGAATCGACAGTGGCGGACACACATTGCGGCGTTATCGCCCAAACCATGGGCAGTGCTGCAAGCAGGCAGTAGCGAATGAGCCATCGAATCCCAATGTCACGGGAAACCACGCCTTTGTCTGGGGTCACTATTCGTTGTGAAACAAAGCAAAGAGTCCTGAACAGTGTCGGCACCGTATCTTTCGTTACCTTTCCATCGTGCTTCGAAAACGTTGCGTTCTACCATTGCTCTCGAATCCCTTTATTCCCACTCTGATCCCGGGTAGAACGGCTGTCAATTGCGCGAAGTTCCTTTTCTTTGTGGGCTAAAAACGTTTTATTTTTGGAGCACCCATTGCTGGTGTCTGAGTTGCAGCCAAGAAGCTCATGAGAATGCCAACCGCCTGCAGCATGCAACCCAGATATAGCGCAATGACCTTACAGCTGCCTCTAGGCCGACTGCCATTTCCTCGATCCATAGCGTTTTGCCTGACAAAATAAGCGGTCGTCGTTTCCTCTCGCATGACCTAATGGCGCGTCACCATCGCTCAGGAGAGTTGCCAGAGTCATCATCGACCGGAGCGATTTGCAGAATTCTCTTCTACCTATTATTTCGACACCTCGTTCACGACCGGTCACAGTCGGATTCTTGCCTGAGTTTTTGTGCACTCCATACCGCAATCGGATTAGAAGGTAAACTTTGCTCCGACCTGGATGGTGCGGGAGAAGCCGGAGGTGTTGCCGGGGTTGAGGTTGCCGAAGTTTGCCGGCGTGTTGAAGGTGCCAGTGGAGTTGATGTAGAGGGTGCGCGTGCCGGCGCCGAAGTAGACGGGATGGTTGAACGCGTTGATGAAGGTGGCAGTGAAGTCCAGCCGGCGAGGGCCGCTGAGGGCAAGTCCTTTGGCAACGGTCATGTCGAAGATGAACTCGCGCGGACTTCTGGCGCCGGCGAGGGTTCTGGGTGCGTTGCCGAAGGCTGGGTTGTCGAGCGAGCCGGGAGTGCGGAAGGCGGCGGAGTTGAGATAGGGGGTCGGTGTGGCGGCGAAGGGAGCCTTCTTCCAGTTGGGATTGATGAGCGGAACGCCAGGGACGATGTCGGGGCGCAGGGTGAAGGCGTTGGGGAGTGCATTGGAGACGCAGCCGGCCGCCAGGGTGCAGCCCACTCCCTTGGGCGTGGTGGAGTAGAAGTAGCCGGGGTTGCCCAGGGTGATGGTGTTGGGGAGTCCGGACTGAACGGACATGATGCCGGAGGTGGTGAGGTTGCCGACGAGCAGATTGAGGAAGTAGTTGGCTGTGCCGAGGAAGCGCTGGCCCCGGCCAAACGGGAGAGAGTAGAAGTAACCGGCCTTGAGCCTGCTGGGCTGATCGTACAGGGCGACGGACCACTCGCGGGAGAGGTCGAAGGGATTTTGCGGAAGGGTGGCTCCGAAGCCGCTGCCTCCGGTGGTGTTGGTCTCGGCGATGTTGTCCATGGTCTTGGACCAGGTGTAGTTGGCGAGCAGAGTGAGGCCGGCGCTCACGCGCTGGTTGACGCTGAGGTACATGCCGTTGTACTCAGAGCTGCTGTTGCGGGGATAGATCTCGGGGAGATTCTGGTTGAAGAAGTTCTGATAGGGAAAGAGGCCTTGCATCACGCTTTCATTAAGTGAAGCGCTGCCCTGCATGATGCCCCACTTGTTTGGGTGCGTTTCAAGGAAGTTCGCGTGTGACTGGATGGTAGAGACGAGATCACTGAGCTTTGGCGTATTCAGAGGCGCATTGAAACTACCGATGAGATGGGTCCCCTTGAGCCCCTGATAGGTGGCCTGGATGACGGTCTTCTGCGTCAACTGGTACTGCGTGGTGAAAGACCACTGCTGGACGTAGGGGACGGCCGATGTCTGGTTGACGTAGACCGGTGCAAAACCATTAACAGTGTAGATCGGCCCGCGGCTCGGAAGCGCCGTATAGGCGGAGCTAAGAGGCCCGACCGGATTGGTGATGTAGTTGACGACGGAGTTGGGGGTGAGACCACCGTTCTGGCCGCCGACGCCGGCGGAGGCAACGTTGAAGTTGGGGTCTGGCGTGTTCTCATACCCGGTAAACGGAAGGCGCTGCATGCTGTAAGCGGCGCGGACGGTCATGCGAGAGGTGGGAGCGTAGGCGATGCCGATGCGGGGTTCGAAGCCCATCCAGTTGACCGGCCAGAGGTTGGAGCGGCCGTCGCAGCCGTTGGAGAAGCAGAAGGCGGCTGTAAAGGGGTTTCCATTCAACGTACCGGGCATATCGGTACGGACGAAGCCCTGATTGCTGCCGGCCTCGACGCGCGGCATCTCCACCTCATAGCGCAGGCCGAGGTTGAGGGTGAGGTTGCGGGTAACGTGCCAGTCGTCCTGGAAGTAGGCGGCATAGTAGCGCCAGCGATAGTAGCCGGGCACCGACTGCGGCGTGTTGGTGTAGGCGCCGATGTTGCCGAGGACGAAGGCGCCGAGCGAGCTTCCAGCGCCGAGCGGTCCGTTGACGGAGTTGGCATTGAAGGCGTACCGGCCACCGGTGAGGCCGCTGAGATCGTACTGGCTGGACTGGATGCGACGGATGTCGACGCCGAACTGGAAGAGATGAGTGCCGTGCGTCCAGGTGAGGTCGTTGCCGAAGAGGAAGTTCTGATTGACCTGAATGGCAGCGTTGCCGATGCCGTACCCAACACCCGAGAAGCTGGCGGGACCAAAGCTGCCGAGGCTGGGGAATCCCTGGCCGGAGATGGATGGGGTAAGACCGTACTTGGCTGCGTAGTCCGTGGAGACACCGGGGGCGGAGCGGTTCTGACGGTTGCGCATGAAACCGAAGTGGAAGTTGTTGACAAGCTGGTCGCTGAAGAGGTGAGTGTAACCAAGGGCGACGTTACGGGAGAAGGATTCGTCGCTGGGCACCTGTTGCAGGATATTTGTGATTGGGAGCGCAAAGTAGCGGTTAGCGATGACCGGGATATTGGTATAGCGGACGACCTGGTTGGAGTTGTTGATCTGATGGTCGATGCGGATGGAGTAGCGGTTGTCCGTATTGCTTACGCCGCGCGAGTAGAAGGCGTTGGTGCCATCGTTGTCCCAGGAGGCATCCGGACGATAGAAGCGGATGTAGGGGCCGGGGTTGGAGGGAGTGGGCATCTGCGAGAGGACGAACTTGGCGAAGGGGTTCTGCGCGAGCTGAGGGGCGACGTCGTTGGGGCAGACAGTGGCTGAAGGGTTTGCGGCAACCATGCCTGGCCGCAGTCGGCCAGAGGGCCTGTGACCTGACGGAATAGTCCCGAGCTGGTGTAGATGGGGCCGGAGGGAAAGTTCTGGGCGTTGACGTTGGACTGATAGTAGACGCCGTTTCCTGTGGGCCGTTTGGCTATGATCGCCGCCCCCGCTCCCTGCGATCTGAGGATGGTTTGGTCGATGACGGCGAGGGAGTTGTTGAGGTTGCCGGCGAGTTCATCGGGCGTCAGGAAGGTGCCGCGGTTGGTGAACTGGTTGGAGAGACGAGCGGGCTCGAAGGCGGCAAAGAAGAAGGTGCGATTGTGGCCGTTGTAGAGCTTCGGAATCCAGACGGGTCCTCCTACATAGAAGCCGTAGAAGTTCTGGTGCAGCGCGGAGCGGGCAGTGGAGCCAAGAGGGTAGGCGTTGAAGCCAGGGTCGGTGTGACGCCAGCTGACGGCTCCGTGATATTCGTTGGTGCCGGACGGCTAGCCTGGATGATGACGCCGCCGCCGTTGCGGCCGTACTTCGCCGACATGCCTGCCGTGATGACCGAGGTTTCGCCTACGACGAGGCCAGAGGGATTCACGCCGGCGCGCGCGTAGCTGCCCTGGATGACGTCGGAACCGTCGACGAGGATCGCGTTGACGCCGGGCCCTCCGCCGCCGATGCTGATACTGGCGCCGGGGGTAACGTAGCCGGTGAAGGCTCCGGGGTTTTCGGTGGCGATGCCTCCGGGCTGAAGCGGATCTCCATTGACGCCGGGGACCAGCAGCGTCGCCTCCAGCGAGCTCTGCTCAGGATAGGGGAGGTTTTCGACGATGGTGTGGTTAACGGTGGTGATGACGTCGGAGCTGTCTTTGTTCAGCAACGCGCTGTCCGTGGTGACGGTGACGGTGACGGTCTCCTTGCCGATCTGCAGCACGGGAGGGAGGCTGGAGGTCTGGCCGGCGCTGAGGACGATGCCGGTGGTGGTGGAGCTTTGAAAGCCCTTGCCGGAGACGGTGACCCTGTACTCGCCGGGATTGAGAGCCTGGATGGAGAAGAGGCCCGAGCCGTCGGTAACAGTTGTTCGCACGACACCGGTCGCCGTGTTCAATACACTCACGCCCGCGCCGGAGACGATCGCACCGCTGGAGTCGCTGACAGTACCGGTGAGTGCGCTTTGCCCGGTTTGGGCATGGAGGCTTCCGAGAAGAAATAGCCCCATCATCATTAGAACTCCAAACAAACCACAAACGTTCACCCGGGGCCCAGGCTTTGAACTTGAGTCACCACGTCCTCCAAAATCCATATTGAGCAATAAATACATCTTCACAATCGTCATCCTGTAGTCTCCTGGGAAGTACGTCCTCGGTTCGCCCTCGCATACGAGAGCGAATCCGCTGCAAATCAACAGCGAAAACACCGATCTCTGTGCGGAGCTATTCTTGAGTTCGGCATGAGTTGTAGTTTGCATCGAGAGGTAGTGTCAACACAGCATTTGGCTTTTCACGGGGGGTAGTCGCCGTATTTTCCGACTAGTCGTGATTTCTATCGGCAAGACTCCAGAAAAACTCTCGATGGCCCCGAGCCCCAGTTTTTGCGGTGAAAACTACGGCTCTCCCCAACCTTTAATAAGGTCTTATGGTCTCGGACGACTGGTTTTATACAAGTCGCGCCTTAAGGATTCATGATGTTTGTTTTGTACAGCAAAATGTATGACCCACTCTGAGGAAGAGCTAGATCTGAGGGTTTCTGCTCGACGGAGGGCCCTCGTCACACCATGTGACGTTTAGGTGCATTCTTCATCCACGCGTCATTAGGGTAAATTTTGTCAACGTTCTCCGTAGTAAGGAGCTCGTGCTGGATAAAGATAGCGGGTGGCACAGATCTCCGGCTAAGGATATCCAGCGCCAGATGAATGATCCGTACACCATATGTTTCCGGAAAATAGGCGACCGAGCAGACCAACTGAATGGCCTCCTCATCTCTTCCCGAGCTAAGACGCTGCCATCCTGTCCCGCGATGGCACACTCCTTTTCGAGACCGACTTCTCGAAACGCCTGCAGCGCGGCCATTGCGGTTGTATCATTCACTGCGCCAATTAAAGTGCGGCCCGTTCTGCGCCGGCGCAGATGCTTCCTCACGATGTCGAGCGTCGCTTCAAACTGACCGCCCTTTGTGTCGTAATGATGATTGGGTATACCGGATGCATTGGGCAGGAGTTCTCCAATGCCATCCACCATTCCGGTCAAACGGGCATTAAGAAGAGGCCCCGCTGCGTCGACCCCTAGCAAAATAACCTGTTCTGCATTGCCTTTCCAGTGTTTCATCGTCCAGCGTGCCAAATAGCGACCAGCCATTCGCCCTGCTTTATAGTTATCTGCACCAAAATAGACGGCGCCCGGATGCGGAATGTCCAAAGCAATGTATGGTATTCGCGCATCTGAAAACTTCGCGGCAATCTGAGCCGCGACATTGATGTTGATTTGAGAGTCGATAACAAGGTCCACATTTTCTGTTACGAAGTTGTCCGCATTCTGGAGAGCCGTTCGTGCACTGAATTTATTGTTCAAGATCAGCAACTCAATATTGGCTGCACTGGCTGCCGTAATCAGCCCATCGGTGACCGCCGCAGTAAATGGAAGGAGATTGCTCTGTGAGGCATAGCCAAGGCCAAACCGTTTCGCTCTCGTGGTCTGAATGGATGACCGGTATCCTTGCTTTCCGGCACGCTCAAGCAAGCCGGTCTCTACCAGAGTCTCCAGGAGCCGGAAGGTAGTGCCTTTGTTCAGGCGTACTCTTCCCGCCACGACACGCAGGTCAAGAACCTCAGAGGTCGACGAAAAGGCATTTAGGACTGCCACCGCCCGGACCACGGACTGAATGGTGTACGAACGTTTGCGGTCAGGATACTTTCCAGTGGCAGAAGAAGCGTCAGGTTCCATCTCGCGAAACAGTCTAGCATTCCCATCGTCACCCCATACAACGGCTTGATATGGCAGTTTGCCTAGATTTAGGCGTTAGGAATTTCGTCAGAAGCAGCTCATTTCGTTTTATTGAACAAAACGAAATGAGAGAGGCAATTTAGCGGTGACGTGTTGCCCTTCTACTGCTTATTCTTTGTTCCTGTTCGACGTTGGTCTTGAAGACTGCCGCTAATTATGAAAGGGATGCTTGAAGCGATCCGAAATCAATCTGTTCATTGCCAACGCAATCGATTTTTTTGAGGAGCATCATTTCTCCTTGCCCCCGTTTGCGCATTGGACTCTAGAAGCATGGCGCGAACGTGGACGCGAAACGGATGAAATTCGACAGCGCCAACTAGGTTGGGATGTGACGGACTTCAACTCTGGCCGCTTCGCGTCATGCGGGCTCACGCTCTTTACGCTTCGCAACGGCGGCTTCAGTCCCGTCAGTCATCATAAGTCGTATGCGGAAAAAATAATGATGGTTCGTGAGAGACAGATCACGCCTTTACATCGCCATGATCGAAAGACCGAAGACATCATTAACCGCGGTAACTCTGCCGCGGGCGAACTCGTTGTGCAGCTATACAATTCGACAGAAGACGGAGGGCTCGCTAATACTCCAGTCACCGTTACTTGCGACGGCATCAC
>WNFC01007382.1_pt1 | contig 16362 bp, 17 predicted proteins | sample 5400541 | NCBI WGS metagenome assembly WNFC01 (sample SAMN13153342, study PRJNA577476) | soil metagenome | isolation source: 120 cm saprolite under Douglas fir tree site 2 hole 2 replicate 1 | place: USA:California | collected 2015-04-18
ACCGGCCGCCGCGGCGCCCTCACCTCTCGCGCCGGCGCCGTGGCCTTCAGCCGGGCGAGGCTTCGCGCCTTGCGCACCGCCGTGTCCACGCCGCCCAGCTCATCAATAAGCTTCCGCTGCAGGGCCTGGCTGCCAGTCCAGACGCGCCCGCCAGCCACCGGGTCCACCTCGTCGCGCGTCATCCGGCGCGATGAGCCGACAGACTCGAGGAACAGCTCGTACACGCGGCCGATCTCCTTCTGAACGATCGTCCGCTCCTCGTCCGTGAACGGATCATCGTCGCCTTCCAGAGTCACATGCTTGCCGAACGCCACCGTCTCTCGATTGACCATCAGCTTCGAGAAAAGGTCGCTGGTCACGAGCTTGCCCGTGAAGACTCCGATCGATCCGGTCAGCGTCCCAGGCCGCGCCACGATCCATTGCCCCGGAGTCGCCACCAGGTAGCCGCCTGAAGCCGCTGCAGACCCCATCGCGACCACAAGCGGCTTGCGCTTGGCGATGAGCTCGACGGCCTGCCGCATGGCCTCTGACGCCGTTGACGATCCCCCGCGCGAGTTGACGAAGAGGACCGCTGCCGCCGCGTTCTTGTCGGCGGCGATCTGGCGCGCGAGAGGAACCACGCTGAGATCGCCCGCGCGATCCTGGCCCACCAGCGGGAGGTCGATCGGCGGCCTGAGCGGCAGCGTCTCGGTGCGCCCGTCGACGATCGTGCCCTCGATGCGCATGATGGCCACGTATCTGCCCCTACCGGTGGTCGGGCGCGGGGCCCTCAACCGGCGCCGAGCCTGGTCCCACGTCGCGATCCGAGCGCGGTCGCCGCCTCCGCTCAGATGATCTGGAAGCTGCTCCTCCGGGAGCACCCCGTCAACTACGCGCCTGTCGAGGGCACCGCTGTCGGTATACGGAGAGTCGTCGATGAGCTTCGCGGCTGCGTCCAGCTCGATACCCCGGCTCTCGCCGATTGACCTGACGAGCTCTTGATGGTTCGACTCGAGAAGCCAGGTCACCTGCTCGCGCTGCTCGGGCGTCATCTTCGATTTCGTGAGCGGGTCCGGGGCGGACTTATACGGCGATATCTGCACGAAATCCGCCTTGATCCCCACGCGGGCCAGGCCGTCGGCCAGAAACACTCCGGTCGACGAGAAACCGAGCGGGCGCACCAGGCCGGCGGGCATCAGCAGGATCTCATCGCATGCGGAAGCGAGGTAATAGGTCGCAGTGGTGTAGAACGGCGCCCACGCAATTACGCGTTTGCCTGCACCGCGCAGCTTCGAGACGAGCTCTCGCATGTCTTGCAGACTTGCCATCGACATGGGCACCGGGCGGAGGTGGAGCACGACACCTTTGGCCCGGCGATCGCGTGCGATCGCGTCGAACCTGTCCCCGAGCTCCTTGACGCTCAAACGCGGCCGCGAGACGAACCGCTGCCAGAAGGGCCCCGGCGGGTCGGGCAGGGTGGGAAGCCCATCCTCCAGGACGAAAATGACATACTCCGGCGCTCTGCCGATCGATCGCCGCAGGCTCGACAGCAGCCACCAGACGTAACGGAACGGATAGGAAATCAAACCCGCCTCAGTTAACAGCTTAGTTTGCGCGGGGTACGGCTAAATTGTCAGACTACTTTCGAAACCTCGAGGTGCTCGTCGAGCTCATCGCTCAGGCGGGTCGCCCCGTACTCCTGGCCGACATGCTGGTGGTACGGCACGCCGGTGAAGAGGTGGTGGCTCCGGGTCGGGATGTCGGCGTTCGGTGCCCACTCCTTTCGCTGCAGCGCCATGTAGCCCTCCTCCTGGCTGTGCTTGAGATCGTCGAGCAGCACCGACATGCCGTGGCCGGCGGCGTGCTGAAGGGCAAGCGTGATGAAGATGAAGCCGACGCCGAGCTCGCCGAGCTCGTCCCACGTGATCGGGTCCTTCTCGTTGTGCCACTTGAAGGAAGACGAGTAGTTGAAGGCGAACCGAGCTCTCGGGAATCGCTTCCGAATCTCGCTGCAGAACTGCTCTGTCGGCCCGCGCTCCGCGGTCGGAAACTCGCACCACAGAAGATCGGGGACGCCGCAGTCCAGGTATCGCAGTCCGCGGTCGATCGCGAGCTGGATGCCTCGTTTGGTCTCCGGCGCTTCGGTGGCGGAGACGGCGTCCGTCCTGGCGATGATGACGAAGTCCTCATGACCGAGGTCGTCGGCCGCGTTGCGCATCATCTTGAGCTTGCCCACGAACTCGTCGGCCGCGATCAGCGCCTTGCCCGCGATATGGCCGCAGCGCTTGGGCATGACCTGGTCTTCGAGGTGCGCGGCCGCAACCCCCGCCCGCACGTATAGATCGATGGTCCGCTGGACGTTGAACAAGTTCCCGTAGCCGGCATCCATGTCAACGACGACCGGCGGGATCTCGAGATGGATGGGTGCGACTCCCTTATCAGGGTCGCCCATCGCCATCGTGAGCTGAAACTTGCGCAGCGCGCTGACGGTGCGGCGAGCGCCGTCCGCGATCTCGACCGATGAGTAGATGTCCATGTCCGTGGTGCCGAGGTGACCGATGGCGAAGGAGTAGCCGCTGAAGTACACGGCGTCGAAGCCGTGATACATGACCAGCTCGGCGCCGAACGGGTCGTAGACGCCCGGGCCGAAGACGAAGGGCTTGGTCGTCAGGAGGCGGCGGAGGCGCCGGCTCGGGTCCTCATGACGGGAGGCTGGGACTTTAAAGCCCTCGGGAAGGAGGGGCGTGGAGATCAGCTCCATCGGTCCGCTATTCGTTTTCGTGGTCGCAGTTGCAAGGGTCCGGGCATTCGCACTCGTGAACGGACGGTTGGCCCGAAGTTTCGAGTTCCGCCGAGTGATCGTGCCCGTCATTCCTATTCATGTACCGCAACCTATCAAGCAGGTCGGTATAAGTCCAATTGATTGATTTGATCGTAATGATCAATAAAACCGATAGCTGGCTGGACTACTCGGACCCCTGTCCCTAGCCCTCTCCCCGGCGGGGAGAGGGGATCAGCAGGGCCAGGAATGCCGCCACGATGCCTTCCGGCTTGCCGGCATCCCGGCGCCGGTAGGCGACGATCGAGTTGTGCATCGGCGGAGCGTCCTTCATCGGGACCAGGCGCAGGGTCTTGCCTTCGACTTCGCGCGCGACGGCGGTGCGTGGCAGCAGAGCGACCCCGAGGCCTCGCTCGACCATCTTCTTGGCGGCTTCGATCGAGTCCAGCTCCATAAGGCCGCGCAGCATCGCCCCGGATGAGACGAAGGCGGCCTGGGTGATCTCGTAATAACTGGACGTGCGGTCGAACATGATCAGCTTCTGGCCGGCGACCTCGGCCATCGTTACGGACCGCCTCTTCGTGAATGGATGCTCGGGAGCGCAGACAAGCACGAGCTCCTCCGTATGGAACGGAGTCAGCTCCAGGTCGGGGTGACGGATGGCCCGGCCAAGGCCGAGCTGCACCTCGTCGCGTAGCACGAGCTCGACGACGTCCTCCGAGTGGCCGGTGCGCACCGACACCTCGACGCGCGGATGGGTGGCGACAAACGTTTCCAGCAGCTGGGGTAGGACATAGGTGCTGACGGCCGGGGCCGCCGCGATCATCAGGTGTCCGGCCGAAGCGGACATGACCTGCTCCAGCGCGTCGCGACCTTCGGCGAGCGCACGCAGCGCCCGTTCGGCATACGGCACCCAAGCCTTGCCTGCATCCGTCAGCCGCATGCCGTGCGGGGTGCGCAGGAAGAGAGGAGTTCCCAGCTCGCGTTCGAGGCCGTGGAGGCGGGCGGTGAGGGTTGGCTGGGTGATGAACAGCGCCTCCGCGGCCCGGCTGACGCTGCCGCGGCGCGCCACCTCCAGGAACCCTTCCACCTGGACGAGCTGGAGCGAGTTGACCTTGCCGTTACGCGGTTCGTCTATGGCCACGGCCGTGGCCACAAATTCTATCTATGGCGCCGTAGAAGCGAAACTCCCGACCAGATCGCCAGCGCCCACACCGGGCCCATCGTGATGATGAAGGGACGGATCGTGTCGCTGGCCGAGTCGGAGCTGCGGTCGAAGGCGAGGAACACGAGGACGGTGCCGTAGGCGAGCATGGCCAGGGCGGCGGCCACGCCGGCGACAGTCGACCATCTCATCAGCGGAATGTTGAGACTTTATCGCCCGTTTTTATTCGCATGAGCGCTTTCTTCGGATTTCACATGCCCACCTTCACGTTTCCGGGTGTTCCCAACGACCGCATGTTCGACCGCGTGGCAGAGAACGCGAAGGCGGCTGAGGCGGCCGGCTTCGATCTTGTGACCGTCATGGACCACTTCTACCAGATCCGGGGGATCGGTCCGGAGACCGAACCGATGATGGAGGCCTACACGACGCTCTCCGCGCTCGCGACCCAAACGTCGCGCGTGAAGCTGGGCACTCTGGTCACCGGAGTCACCTACCGCAGCCCCGCGTTGCTGGTCAAACAGGTGACCACCCTCGATGTCATTTCCAAAGGCCGCGCCATCTTCGGAATCGGCGCTGCCTGGAACGAAGACGAGCACAGGGGTTACGGCATTGAATTTCCGCCCATCGGCCGGCGCATGGACCGGCTCGGAGAGGCGCTGACGATCGCGAAGCTGATGTTTACCCAGGACCGGCCGTCGTTCGAGGGCACGTACTACAAGATCGATCGCGCCCTGAACGTACCGCGCCCGATTCAGCCGGGAGGTCCGAAGATCCTGATCGGCGGCGGCGGCGAGCGGCGCACGCTGCGACTGCTTGCAGAGCACGGCGACATCGGCCACTGGTTTGGCGGCAACCTCGAGGACCTGAAGCGAAAGAAGAAGGTTTTCGAGGAGCACTGCGCGGCGGTGAATCGCGATCCTTCAGACGTGCTCTTGACCGTTGGTCTCACGCTGGTGCTCGCGGAAAACGAAAAGGATGCGAAGGCCCTCATGGATGGCCTCAGCCCGGAGCGACGCGCCATAGCGAAAACCGCGACCGTGCGTCAGGCCGCGGAGGTGCTCGCCGAGTACATGGAGGCGGGCTTCGGTGGCTTCACGTTCAACAACAACGTCCTGCAGACAAAGGAGTCGATCGCGCTCGCGGGCGAGCTGATCAAAGTCGTGAAGGGCAGCGCTGTCCCGGCTTAACTTTTGTAATTGAGCTCGCCGGCCGTGACCGGGACGCGAAGGAAATTCTCAGGCGGCGCCAGAGGGCACGCCCACCTGGGGCTGTAGGCGCACGAAGCGTTGTATGCGTAGTTGAAGTCGATCACGACGTCGGGTGACCTGGGAGTGATCTCCAACACGAGGCCGTCCGTGTCCTTGGCGGTGTCGAACAAGTAGCGCCCCGCGCCATACGTCTGGTGCGGGGCGGTCGTGTCTTTGAATGGAACGAACAAACCACCGGCGTACTGGACCAGGCTGAGCACAGTCAGCCGGCACGGCTCGCCGGCCAATCGAAACACGAGAACCCCAGCTCGCCGGTACCGCACCGCGCCGTCCTCGCCCCCCGTGTCGATGAGGAGCTCGGAGCCGTCGGCGGCCTGCATCTGTGCATCCACGCGGAAGGCAGGATCGTGTGGAAAGTAGTGGAGCCCGCTGAACGTTGCGCGTTCCTCAGGCTCGATCGGCGATTGCGGGTGCGACTTGAACAGGCGGTCGCGACCATCACGGAATTCCGTAAGCGCATCGGGGCCGCTCAGACGGAAGAGATCGCCGACGCGACGCCGCCAATCAACCAGGTCGAGGAGATCGGTCGCCCCGGTCGTCACCAAGTGTCCCAGTGCACGATCGGTTCCAGCGGAATTCTCTCCGCTGGCTTGAAATCGCCGCCGGTGTGGAATCCGAGCGTGATCAAGGCTGCCTGGGTGATGCGGTCGTATGGGATGCCGAGCAGCTCGGCGGTTTCCTTTTCGTACTTGAGGTGGAGCGTGGTCCAGGCCGTTACGAGGCCGCGATGTCGGGCCGCAAGCATGAAGCTCCATGCGGCGGGAAGGATGGAGCCGTAGAGACCGGCGATCTCCAGATTCGTGACCCCTGGAACGTCCACACGTCCGTGGATACAGGGGATGACCAGCACCGGCACCTCATGGAATCGGTCCGCCAGGTACTGCGACGACGAGACGATGCGGGGCATCTGGTCGCGTCGGACATCGTCCTCTGCATAGCGCGGGCCCCGCCCGCTCGAGTACGCCGCCCACGACCGCCGGTAGAGGTCACCGATCACCTTCTTCTTGTCGGGGTCGGTGACGATGACGAAATGCCATCCCTGCCGGTTGGAACCGGTGGGCGCCTGGACCGCGACCTCGATGCATTCGAGGATGAGCTCGCGGGGAACCTGCCGGTCGAAGTCCATTCGCTTGCGCACCGAGCGCGTCGTAGTCAGAACCTTATGGGCGTCCATGGCCTCAATTGTCCCCCGCGGCGCTGCGTAATACCATGCAAGCGTGATCTCTCAGGAGCTGCTCGAGATTCTGGCCTGCCCCAGGTGCCACACCAAGCTGGAGCTGAAAGAACCGGACCACCTCCGGTGCCCTCACTGCAAGGTCCTCTATCCGATCGTCGACGGCATCCCCGTGCTGCTCATAGAAGAAGGCAAGCCGGAATCAGAGTCTAAGTAACCTCAAGCGGCACACTGGAGATGGCTGGTGTCGATAGGCGATTGCGGGCTGTGCACCTGCTGAACGGCGGTCGTGATCTCGTCGTCGGTGAGCGCATAGGCCTGGTCGGGCTGGCTGGCGGAGGTCGCGAAAACGATCCCGACCACGTGACCTTGCAGGTCCACCAGCGGACCTCCCGAGTTCCCTGGCCTGACCCTGGCCTGGATCACAAAGATCTCGCGGGTGACAGGCTTCTGGTTGTAGATGTCTCGACCTGCCGCCTCGATGGCGCCGTCGACGACCGCCGGCTGCACTGACTCCGGACCCCCGCCCGGGTACCCGATCACAGCTCCCTTCGTCCCGCGTTCGGCGGGACCGAGACCGAGAGCGGCGCCGGCGTAGTCGGGGACGTAAAGAAGAGCCACGTCCCGATCTGGGTCGAAATAAGCGACCTCGGCTTTCATCCCAATCCCTCCAGGGGTCTCAACCCGATGGTTGGCTGTTCCGGACACCACATGCGCGTTGGTGACCACGTACCCATTCCCGATTGGAAAGCCGCTCCCCGTCACCAGGCCGCCGCAGCCGGTGCCGGTCACCTTGACCACGAACTCTTTGGCGTGCTGCACGCCCGGAGTGTCCACCGAGGTGGGGATGGGGAGCGGGGCGGGCAGCGATGGCTCGAGGCCGGCGAACACCGGCGGGAACGTGACCCCGGACAGGATGCCCTCGACACGCGCGAGAAATGCGGGCGGGCGGGGGGCCAGAGAATCGAGCGTGCGCAGAACCGTCGATCTCTGGATTTCCTGCGCGATCTCCTGGCTGGGACCGCGCGAAAAGCTCAGGCCCAGAAACCAGCACATGGCCAGGACTGCGATCGTCGAAAGCGCCGCGCCACCAATCGAATCGGGCATGGTGTGAAGGCCCCTGCGCAGGATGTTGCGGCGGATCGGCTCGCCTGCGGCGAAGCCGATACTCGACCCGAGGCTCCCGCCGATAACCAGGACGAGCACAGCGCCGATCGGCCGCGCGACAGGATTGTGGATGCCGATGTAGTCAAGCAGCGGGCCGGCGGCCGCCGCGCCCAGCACCACCCCCACGACCAGGCCGACGTACTGGGCCAGGGAAAGCCAGAAGCCTCGACGGTAGCCGTTCACCAGGCCCACCACGGCGGCGGCCACGATGAGGAGGTCGATGAGGTTCGGGGTCAGATCTCTAGTGGTGGTCGGTGGGCTCGGCTGTGTCGATGTCCTCGGACGCCCGGTTGCGCGCATCTCCACGCAGCACCCACCATCCCAGCCCGGCCACACCCAGCAGCGCGACCGCGAACGTGATGGTCATCGCGAGCCACGCGGGAACCCATTCACCGGCGAGAAAGATCAAGGCTGTTACGCCGGTACCGGCGCCGGCTCGGGTTCCGCCGGTAGCTGGCCTGACTCGCGCAGGTCACGCAGCGGCATGAAGCTGCGCACTGGCGGAACCTTCGCGAAGTTGTAAGGAGGCGGAGGCGAGGTAGTCGCCCACTCGAGGGTGTTGCCATGCCACGGATCGTCGCCGGCGATCTCTCCGCCGTTCCAGCTGCGGATGACGTTGATGAAGAACAGCAGCACCGAGAATGCGATGAGGAATGACGACACCGTGATGATCGCGTTGGTCGTGGCCCATGCGGGGTTGGCGTAGGTCGCGATGCGGCGCGGCATCCCCTCCAATCCGAGCGTGTGCATGATCAAGAACGTTCCGTTGAAGCCGATGAAGAGCGTCCAGAAGTTCCATTCGCCGAGGGTTCGATTCAGCAAGCGCCCCGTGATCTTCGGGAACCAGTAATAGATCCCGGCGAAGATCGTGAAGACGCTGCCTCCGAACAGCACGTAGTGGAGGTGGGCGACCACGTAGTACGACTGGTGGAGCTGAGTGTCGACCGGAACCGAAGCCAGATAGATGCCCGTGATGCCGCCGATGAGGAACGTGGCCAGGAATCCCCAGGCGAACTTCATCGGCACCGTGAACTCGACCGATCCCCACCAGGTCGTGGCTATCCAGTTGAAGAACTTGATGCCGGTCGGGACCGCGATCAGCATCGTCATGACCATGAAAAAACCCTCGACCCACGTGTTCATGCCTACCGTGAACATGTGGTGAGCCCACACGGTCATGGACAGAAAGACGATGCCGAACAGAGCGGCGACCATCGTCGTGTAGCCGAAGATCTGCTTGCGCGCGAAGACCGGGATGACCTCGGAGATCATGCCGAATCCAGGCAGGATCATGATGTAAACCTCGGGATGGCCGAAGAACCAGAACAGGTGCTGGTACAGCACCGGCCGTCCCTGCGTCGTGAAGAACTGCGTTCCGAGCTGGCGATCGAACTCGACCAGGATCATGGCGGCCGCGAGCGGCGCGCCCACGACCAGCAGCAGGATCGAGGTCGAGATCTGCGCCCATACGAACAGCGGCAGGCGGGTCAGCTTCATGCCCGGCGCGCGCAGCGCGACGATCGTGGTCAGGAAGTTGGTCGAGGCCATGATCCCGGAGATCGCCCACACGATGATGCTCAAGGCCCAGAAGTCGACCCCGAGGCTGTGGCCCTGATACGCCTTCTCGGTGAGCGGCGCGTAGCCAGTCCAGCCGGCGTCCAGCGCGCCACCCGTGAAGAAGCCGCCGTAGTAAAGGAAGATCGAAACCGGGACCAGCCAGAACCCGAGCAGGTTGACGCGCGGGAAGGCCATGTCGCGCGCGCCGATCATGATCGGGACCATGTAGTTGGCGATCCCGGTCAGAAAGATCGTGACGAAGAAGAAGATCATCGTCACGCCGTGCGCCGAGATGAGCTGGTTGTAGGTCTCGTGATCGACTACGGACAGGTTCGGCTGCGCGAGCTGCAGCCGAATGATCAGTGCGAAGATGCCCCCGATCACGAAGCTCAGCAGGCCGGTGACCATATACATGATCCCGATCAGCTTGTGGTCGGTGGTCGTGAGCCACAGGGTGATCGGCTTCCAGAAGGTGTCGTCGTAGGCCTTCGGGCGGGGCAGGACCTGTATTGCGGCCATCGATTCTTATCCTAACTCGCGGTCGTCGGGGCGCTTCGCGCCGCGTGTTGGGCCTTCGCCTGCTGCTGGACCCAGGCGTCGAAATCGGATTGGGTCATCGATTGCACGATGATCTGCATCGTGCTGTGGCCGGCGCCGCAGAGCTCGGCGCATTCACCCCGCCAGGTGCCGATCCGATCGATCTTCAACCAGGTGAAGTTGTCGTAGCCGGGCACCGCATCGGTCTTGCCCGAAATGGCCGGCACCCACCACGAATGGATCACGTCGGTGCCCTGCAGTCGCAGGCGGATCAACGTGTTCACCGGGACGACGAACGGAGTCACGTCACCGGCGAGGGTCCCCTCCTGGTGGATGGTGAAGCCGCCGGCTTGGGGATACGTGTAGTTCCAGCCGAACTGGTGGCCGGACACGACGATCTCGAAGTCGTAGTTGCTGATGGGCTGGAAGTCAGTCTGCAGCTCGTTGAAGCTGTAGCCGGCGATCGCCAGCACCACGATCAGCGGAGCTATCGTCCAGGCCCACTCGAGCTTGGCGTTGCCGTGGATCTGGGGTGGGATATAGCCGGCAGGTTGCTTGGACCGGCGGTACTTGATGACGACCCAGAGCAGCGCCAGCTCGACCCCGAGGAAGATGATGATCGCCGGGATCGAGATCCCGATATAGGTGTTGTAGATGCCCTGGCCGTTGGGCGACACCGGGGTGGGGAAGATGGGCGAAACCCCGCCAGGCGCCTCGCAGGAACCCAACAGGAAGACCGCGGGCAGAATGGCCAGCGGCCACAGCCGCGCGAGGGAGCCGACCTTCACGGCGCCCAGTATATCGACGCCAAGAGGCGCGACTCCCGGACCGTTTCCCATGCGCTGATAGAATCCGGAACTGAACTTGGCCGCATCCAGGGAGCCGCGATACGTCGACATCTCCAACCTTTCCCTGGCCGTCGACTGCCCGCGCTGCGGGTTGAAGACGCCGAGGTTTCTCGACCTCTGCCGCAACGACGGCTACAAGCTCTGGCCGTCGAGCTACGTCGCCTCCGCGGCGTTCAAGGCGTGGCGCGACGCGGATTCGTCGCGCGCTGCGGCCTCGCGCTACGACATGGAAATACCGCAGCACGTGGAGAACGTCGTCGACTTCGACGCCAGGGCCCGTGAGCTGGGGATCCACATGCCGCCGCCCAGCAGGTGGCCGTTCGTCATCTGCGCGGGCGCATTGTTCCTCAGCCTCGCCGCGATCCCGTTCGCAACCGAGGTTCGCATCACCATGGCGGTGGTCGGCGGGTTGATTTTCCTCGTCGGTGTGGTCGGCTGGGTCCTGGTCGAAGATGTGCAGATGTACCCGGCCGAATCGGCTGACGGTGGCGAGGTGCACCACTGATGGCTGTCGCGACCCTGCACCAGCAGACTGGACCGCAATACCCGGCGATCAAGCCTGGGATGATGGGGATGTACATCTTCCTCGCTTCCGAGGTGATGTTCTTCGGAAGTCTCTTCGCGAGCTATTTCTACCTGTACGGCTCGCACATCCAGTGGCCGCCGCCCCCGCCCGCGAGCACGCCCGAGTTCTACGTCAACTGGTGGCCGATTCCTGCGATCAACACGGTCGTGCTGCTGTCCAGCGGTGTCACGTGCCACTTCGCCAGCGACAGCCTCGCGCAGGGCAACCGCCGCCGGTTCTTCATGCTGTGGATTGCAACGATCATCCTCGGCCTCGGATTCGAGTTCGGCCAGGTCTATGAGTTCATCGCGGCCTACGGGCGCGGTCTGACCTTGAACGGCTACAACACTTTCGCGAGCGCCTTCTTCACGATGACCGGTTTCCATGGCGCGCACGTCCTCGGCGGACTCGTCCTGCTCGGGATCATCTTGTACCGAGCCTCCAGAGGTCAGTTCTCCCCGCAGCATCACGTCGGCGTCGCCGCGGTCACGCTCTACTGGCACTTCGTCGACGTGGTGTGGATCTTCCTGTTCGGCATCCTCTATCTGGGGGTCACACTGTTCCGGTGAGACGGTTTGCGGTCGGCCTGCTCGCGGTTGCCTTGCTGGCTGCGTGTGGTGGCGGCGGGGGAGGCAACGCCCAGCCCGCCGGCTCGATCAAGGTCACGATGACCGAGTTCGCATTCAATCCTTCGAGCCTCAGCGTGCCGTCGGGCAAGGTCGTCTTCTACCTGGTCAATCAGGGCTCGGTCGCGCATGACATGGTCATCAAGGACAGCTCCGGCGCCATCGCCGGGCGGAGCGAGCTGGTATCGGCGGGCGACAGCTTCGTGTTCACAGTGGCCAGTCTGGCGGCGGGCAAGTACAGGTTCATCTGCGATCAACCCGGGCACGAGGCCGACGGTATGTTCGGGACGCTGACCGCTACTTAGACGGGCTCGGGCTCGGGCTCGGTGACGGCGTGGGGGTCGGCTTGGGCGAGGGTATCGGCGATGGGCTCGGCCCGACCTTGAGGCTGAGGAGCTCGATCTCGAAGACCAGGGTCGCGTTTGCGCGGGGCTCGCGTTCAGGTCGACCGGGAACGGAGTGCCGCGGTCTCGGCTGGAGTCGAACTTCGTGCAGTCGCGGAGCCACCCGGTGTAGTGGACGGTGACCGCGTCATTGCCGTGGGCGACGGCGCCTGTGCCGACCGTGAGCTCGATGTACTTGAGCCCGTCCGGGTAGGTGACCGCCGGCAGCCCGTTGCCGGCGTTGCAGTCGTCCGTACCAGGCGACGGGCTGACCGTGCCGGGGCTTTCGTTGGCGACCTGTCCCGAGGTCGCGTACGGGTCTGCGTAGCCGCAGGCCGCCAGCGCGAATGCAACCGCGAGCGCGACCGCCAGGACGCCGCGCGGCGCCTCCCTCACGAGGCGGTGATGTCGATCGAGGTCATGCGATCGCCAACCTGGATCGAATCGATGACGTCCATGCCCGAGGTGACCGACCCGAAATGGTTGTAGACCCCGCTGGTGGCGAGAGACGGCGCGTCGCCGGTTGTGATGAAGAACTGAGAACCGCTCACACCGGCCGAGCTCGAAGCCATCCCCGCGGTGCCGCGTGGCCATTTGGAAGGGTTGGTTTCATTGGGCAGCTTGTAGGCGGGGCCCCCGGTGCCGTTCCCTAGTGGATCGCCCCCCTGGACGACGAAACCTGGCACCACGCGGTGAAAGGTGAGGCCGTCGTAGAAGTGGTTCTGTGAGAGGTAGACGAAGTTGTTGACCGTCTGCGGGGCCACCTTAGGATCGACGAATGTGATCGTGAAGGCGCCGCGCGAGGTGTGGACGGTCGCCGTGTACTTCTTGGTCTCGTCGATGACGGTTGGTGGCGGCGTGGTTCGTTGCTCCATGCAGGTGACAATTCCATTGTCGCAGCCTGCGGGGGCCGAGGTCGCCGGCGCGAGCTCGGCGCAGGCGCACGCCGCGAGCGTTGCCAGCGCCAGTGGAAGGATTCGCCCCACCGTGTGAATTTAGAGGATCTGGTCGTCAGGGCCGCTCGATCCGAGGCTCCCGGGTACCCAGCAGGACGAGGACCGCCAGCCCCAATGCCAGCCCGGCAGTCACCGCGAGCGCAACTCGGACGTCGCTGGTGGCCGCGATTCCGCCACCGACCAAGGGGCCGATGAAGAATCCAAACGCCACGGCGCTGGCGTTGAATCCGAAGACCGTGCTCTGCGCCTCGATCGGAGTCTCGAGCCCGATCATGCTCGCCGTCGCCGGCACGAACGCGCCGTAGAGGAGCCCAGCGACGCCGACGGCGATCACCACCCATACCGCATTGGGTGCCACGACCAACGCGCCGACCGTGACTGCGAGCAGCACTGACGCCAGCGTGAGCATGCGCACATAGCCGATGCGGCGGGTCACCGCCGTGTACCCAATGGCCGAGACGCTGTTGGTCAGCCCCGCGGCGCCGAAGGCGATCCCGGTCACCGACGAGGCGGCGCGGCCGAGCATCTCGATGAGCCTGAGCACGATGAGCTGTTGCGTTGCGGTGTTGACCACGGTGATCAGTCCCTGCGCGCCGATCAGCACGACGAGCGAGCGCAGCGCACCCGGGCGCTCCTTGATCATCGCGAGCGTTCCGGGCCGCGACGCATCGCGCGGCTTCAGCGGGCTCTCGCGGACGACGAGGAGCACGGGGATCATGGAGATCACCAGCAGGATCCCGCCGCCGAGAAAGACCAGGCGCAACCCGAAGGCAGACCCGGCTAGGCCTCCGACCACCGGCCCGACAGCGCTGCCAAGCGCGACTGCGGACGTCACCACCCCGAGCGCCCAGCCGACCCTGTTGCGTGGCGTTTCCACGGCGACCAGCGCCGTGGCCGCGGCGACGGTGCCACTCGTTGCCCCCTGGAGGAAGCGAAGGACGACGAGCTGGATCGGCGTCTGGACGAAGAAGATGAGGCCGACGGTAATCGCGCCGCCGAGCATCGAGCGGATGAGCATCGGCTTGCGTCCCAAACGATCCCCGAGGACGCCCCAGATCGGGCTGGCGACCGCCATGGCGAGTCCTGACACGCTGCCCGCGGCGGCCGTCCACAGGTCGAGGTCGCGGCCGGGATGGACGCCGAGGTCCTGGGAGATGAAGATCGAGAGGAAAGGAAAGGCGAAGCTGAAACCAAAGATGGCCGTGAACTCCGCAAACCACAGCGCAACCAGATTGCGCCGCCAATCAACAGCCGGAGTCAATCGTTTCCGCTCTCGCCTCGAGCCTTCGAATCCTTCGCGATTGGAGTCCAAGGCACGGACCTAGAATAAGCGTCCACTCTGTTCGCCTTCCGCCGCGGGCGGCTAGCTCAGTTGGGAGAGCGCCAGCTTGACATGCTGGAGGTCGGGGGTTCGAAACCCTCGCCGCCCACCAAAACAGAACGGGGTGGTGCGGTGCTGGTGCCAGGTCGGGCGCTTTCAGTTATTCCGTCCGTTTGGCGTCAAAGAAGCCCTTCGCGCGGCGCCCAAGCGCGCGTTTGGCGCCAGACGAGCGAAATCGATTTGGTGGCCCTCATTCGCGGACGACTAGAAAAAAGGACGATAGGAAATGACCTCTACTGCCAATTCATCGCACCGCCCACTCGCCCTTGTCACAGGGGCATCCGCCGGCATCGGACGAGCTTATGCGGAGCGCCTGGCATCGGAGGGCTACGATCTGGTCGTCGTCGCGAGGCGAGCCGATCGACTCGAGGAGGTCAAGCGTCAACTCGAAGCGAGCGATGGCGTTTCGGTTGAGCCCCTGGTCGCCGATCTATCGACGGAATCGGGTAGGCGCGCGGTAGATGCCGTCGCGACCCAGTCACGGCTAGAGTTCGTGGTCGACTGCGCGGCTCTCGCCTACTACATGCCGTTCTTAAAACTCCCACGCGACAAGGCCGAGGAGTTGGTGAACCTCAACGTATTGGCGCCGGTGCAAATGATTCACGCCGCGCTTCCAGGTATGGTCGAGCGCGGAAAGGGAACCGTCGTCAGCTTCGCCTCGCTGCTCGCTTACAGCGCGGCCTCAGAAAATCCGCAGCTGCCCACGCGCGCGGTCTATGCCGCCAGCAAGGCGTTCCTTCTCACCTTCATCGAGCTTCTCGCCCTGGAGCTGCGTGAGACTGGAGTCAAGGTCCAGATCGTGTGCCCTGGCATCGTGAAGACAGAGTTCCACACTCGCCAGAACCTGGACATGTCCGCCAGGCCACGTCTCGAGCCGGAAGAGGTCGTCAGTGCGAGCATGATCGGCCTCCGACGAGGTGAGGTCGTTTGTATCCCGACTCTCGAAGAAACCGATCGCCTTCAGAATCACGACCAAGCAGAAGCCGACGTCTTGGCGGCCAACATGCGGCCCTCCTTGGCCGACCGTTATTTGTCCTGACCACGATCGGTGGAGTAGCCCACGCGGGACGCAATTCGAACCGTCTCGACGGACTCGATCAGCTCGCCGAGCGTCGGCTTCGGCGTCCACCACCGGGCGGCGCGAAAGGGTCGACCACATCCACTTCGGCGAACCGGCGGAGCCCAATATCGCGGCTGTAAATCCTCCGGACGCCGTGCTGCCTCATCAGCGAAATGAGGTGAGCGTCGGGCACGTCGTTTCCGCGTGCCTGGTCGCGGCTCGTTTGACGGAACAGCTCCCAGAATCCCTCCGCCTCGCCTGGTGTTCGCACGTGCGATCGCTGGAGAAGGGCTCCGACGTTGGCGGTCGCGTCGCGTGCGCTAAGCGGCTTCGGGAGGATTGCGGGGTGCGTAACGATGCGCATGTAACCCAGTACGGCCGGCCAGAACAAATACAGAAGGTCGGGTCCAGCCGCTAGACGCGTGACCAGCTGTAAGGCTTGCGGGTAGACAGGATCGCTCTGATTGCTTGCGTAGACGAGGACATTGGCGTCGAGGGTGGCGCTCACTGGCGCGCGTCGAATAGGGCCCTGACTGCCTCCTTGTCTTCGAGATCAACCAAAGGCAGGCCCAAATCCTTGGCGATCCACGCCAGGGCATCGGGATTCCGTGGACGCCCGCCATGCTCCCTAAGAGACGTGACCAGCAGTTCGGATGCGAGCTGGCCCATGCTCTTGCCCGCGGCCTTACTTCGGCGTTTGAGCTCCTTGACGACTGTGGCATCGAGATCGATCGTAGTGCGCATGATGCGTGATGCTACCACGGCGCGCATCAGATGAAGTAGCCCCAGCGGGATTCGAACCCGCGATCTCAGCCTTGAAAGGGCCGCGTCCTAGTCCACTAGACGATGGGGCCTAGCTAGGTACTCTAATTACCGCCGTTGCCTGCACGTCCCCGGGACCACATACATGGCGAACG
>WNFC01003818.1_pt1 | contig 16360 bp, 14 predicted proteins | sample 5400541 | NCBI WGS metagenome assembly WNFC01 (sample SAMN13153342, study PRJNA577476) | soil metagenome | isolation source: 120 cm saprolite under Douglas fir tree site 2 hole 2 replicate 1 | place: USA:California | collected 2015-04-18
CCATTCCCTGGAAGCCTGTGTTCGCATTTGAGAAGCGGTTTTCTAGACAACCGGGAGTTGCGAACGAGATTGCACTGGCATGGCAACCGCATGCCATGCCAGCGGAGAACCCAATCAGCGCCGATCGTTTCGAGTTTGGAATGAGGGTGGGAAACCACAATCCTAACGACGATGTGCGACTGCTTCTTCCGGTTTCAGTGACAGGGCTGCCGACGGATTCTGTATTAAAGGAAGATAACGCCGAGATGGTCCTTACGGATGCAGGTGGGAAGCGCCTTTACGCCGTCGATGGCGGGCCGATTGAGATTCGACGCGAGGGCTCGGAAAGCGGGCCTGTCGCCTATGACCAGGCGGCGAAGATCCCTGTGCAGGTCTATCAGGACAACAAAGACCGCTCTGTTCGGGTGGAGACGACGTATTCGATGACGCTGTTCAAGCTGAATGCGTCGTATTCGATGGCGGTAGGTGACGATCGACTGATAACTGTTTGGGGCCGCTGCGAGTCGAAGATCAATGTTGCGGCTACAGCAGTCGAGGTGAGATGCATGCAGATGGGCAAGGGGCCGACCTGCGCGACCGTGTTCCTGGAAGACCCGCGCGATGGCAGCCGCAACCGTCCCAACACGACTTGCAACCCGAACTATTCGCCTTATGTCGACCGACCGATTCCGGATGCTGTATCGCATTTTCGGCTAGTGCTGCCGTTCCGGGATCCGACGGGACAGGTGAAGTATGCGGTGGATGGATCGAAGATGGATGGGGCGCAGATCGTGATTCGTGTGTATGAGCCCGCGGACCACTTCACGCGAGCGGTTACTTCACCCTTAGTCATGATGAAGGATCTGGCGGTCCACTAAATTGGGCGGATTAGACTTCGATCAGGCATACCAACTCTGGACGAATTGTCGGCTCGGGAAGTAGTTCCTGTGGTCCGCGCACTAGTAGGGTCAGATGTGCTTCTTTCCAGCCAGTCTCATCATGGCTCACATCCCCACTCACTTCAGGCTTCGCCCTCATCGGAGTTCCCATCAGCCGGGCCACATCCGCATTGCTCTGCATTCTCGCCAGCACCATTTTCACCGCTGTCGCACGCTCCGTTTCCTGCCGGCGACGAAGTGACACCATGATCCACGTCAGCGTCATCAGGCAAATCACCAGTAGCCCGAAGAGGATAGTTTTACGATTCCAGTAGGGGACTTTCTTCGAGTGGCCGCACAGCGGGCACACTCCCCCATGGTGGTGCGCATCCGCGAGCGAAGAATCCAGAACCTGATCCACCGCAGCATTCACTTGCTCTTCTGTGGGATCGAGCACAACGCCGCAACCATTGCAGTTCATATATTTCCTCCCGCGCTTACGTAAATCTCTGTTACGGCTCAACCTCTAACAATCTCTACTCCTTCGCGAGCAACCTTTGCAAGGCATACCAGGTTCCTGCCGCATGCCAACCTCACACGTCCGATTCGCGGATATATATCTCTGGACCGGATGGAGGTTGATTTGTACAACGGCGTCTCGCGTGGCAGAGTGGACCAACTCTGGGTGTAGAAGGCCGCGTTTCCCAGGGCTGACTACCTCCCTGCGGACGGACCTACGCTCGGTGCGATTGCATGAGGTTCGTAAGAAACTGATTGAGGTGGCGCTACCGCTGGAGGCAATAGATATAGCTTCGGGCGCGGGAGAAGTCCATCCGGCGCGGGCGCCCCAGCCATTCCCATTGCGTGCCGTAGCCATCCAGTCGGATGATCATCTGTCGGAAATCACTCGATATAAGGTGAAACGATCGAATCGACAACGACACTATCTGTTACGCCCGGCCCGAACAAGAGCCCGCTAAAGGATTCGTCATGACAGATCACTTTCCAATTTACCATTTGAACTCAGATGAGGGATCCGTATCCCGGTAGGCTAGTCATGGCCAGCGCCTCTTCAATATCGGAGACGACTTTCAGGTAACCCAGTTAGGAAGTAGCAGGATCCTTCGCAATGGCAACCGCGTGGTTGAATTTGCGGAGGAGAGCGGAGGAACCTGGTCCGCTGACGAATCTCAACTCTGGAACCCGAGCCTGCGCCCGAAACTACTCTCAGAGCGCGAGGGTGTGGCTAAGGCCGAGAAATTGGTTGCCGAGCAGCAGCTTCTGCCGAAACTAAGCAAGCCATTTCCGTTCGGCAAGCCGACGGTTGGTGGAACTCACGTTTCACGAAAGGAAGTGAAAACTGGAAATCGAGAGGATCACCGACTGGACGTTCAGGTGACGTATCCAATCTATGTAGGTGAAATTCCAATAGTAGGGGGAGGCGGCGATTTCAAGCTCACGCTGGGTCATCAAGGCAGTGTGATCGCTTACTCGGGCGTCTGGCGGGGTGCAGGGAAAGCCTTCGATGCCGAGATCATCGGACGAAAGCAGGCGGATGAAAGGTTTCGCGCGCTAACGCACAAGCTGAAAATAGAATCGTTCGACGCCACACTGGCCTACTACTCGGCCCCGGCTTTTCAGAGACAGGACTTTCTGTACCCGGTGTATGTTTACCGGGCCACGGCGATCTTTGACGATCAACGGGTGCCGTTGCGACAGATAATCATCCCCGCGACCGATTTCGGTCCGCTTGCACCCGTGCCCAAACCGCAGCGACCACGCCAAAAGACGACGGCGGAGTTCATTCGTCGCGCGAAAGGACTCAAAAACGAGGCTAACATTCGAGGCCAGGAGAAGCGGGCCTATGCGACGGCCGCGGTGAATCCATTCGAAGTCGGGACCTCGTGGATCGGCCTCAGCGGTGGCTTGGGTGGCAGCCAGTCCAACGCTCAAGGTTTTATCGACGAGTGGGCCAATGCGGGGTGGATCATCGATTTTAACTGGGGAGACGGCAACGCGTGGGAGTCGGATTGGACCAGCAACGACGACAACTATGTAGACAACGCCGATTTTGTGTTTTACACAGGGCACGCTAACATGAACGGCTGGGTCTTGGCGAACACTGGCGGAGACGGCTTCCTGAACTTCAGCGAGACCGGCGCTGGCCCGGAGACGCCCGGAGATCTGTGGGGGCAGAATGATCTCGAGTGGGCTGTGATCGCAGCCTGCGGGCCCCTGCATGATGATCTTATTTCGAGTGGCGGCGGCGACGTGTTTCAGCGCTGGAGTGGCGCTTTTGACGGCTTGCATATATTGATGGGATATGGAGCCATCACGTATGACAACACGGATGAAGGCCGCAAGATCGCGCAATACGCCAAACGCGGAAGCACGCTAATTAGCTCATGGTTTCGCGCTGCGCAGGAGATTCAACCGGCCACCAACGGGGCGAGCTCTCCCGACGGTCCAAACATTTGGGTAGGTGCGATGTGGGTCGGCAAGAACGGCGCCGATCCGTCGAACGACCACGCCTGGAATTGTGGGTCGGTTTCCGCGGATCCGACGTCGCCAGCATGGTATTCGGCCATGTGGACAACGTGCTGAGGAAATGCGCTACGAAAAGAAGCGACGACTCCGGCAGTCGGGAGAATGTTATTATTTGCGATCTACCGCTTATTCGTTAGACGGGGACGTCCCAAAAAGCGTAAGTGGCGTCTGCTACGGATCTCTCGGCTTGCGGTGCGGGCTAGTCGTGAGGAACCGGTCAAGAGGGCCCTGCTATTCAAGACAGCAACTTCTCTTTGTCGAGAGACGGAAAGGTCGTACAAACGATGACTACTAGAAAGACACTTACCACGAAAAAGAAGGCTGCCAAGCGCGCTAAACCAGCGCGATCAGGAGCATCACAACCTAAAATTGGCGGCAATGGCCTGAAGGCATTTTCACTGCATGCCTTCAGCGATGGCGGAGGCGCTGTTGTTTCGAAGTTGAGAGACGAGCGTGCTTCTCACCCCATGTTTGCGTTGGGCACAACGGCGCATGTTGAACAACTCGATACGGAGACGGTGGCAAAGAGATATCTGCAGCAGGCTCTACAGAGCAAATCTGTGCCGAGCCTGACGGCGCCTAAATCCGGCGACACCTCAAGCGAGTTCAAGAGCCTAGGCACAGAGACAATTCCGCTGACCTCAACGAAGACCGTCAAGTTCCGGCAGACATTTAATGGAATTCCAGTATATGGATCACTTGTCACGGTGGAACTGGATGACGAGAACAACCTGGTAAGCATCAACTCGTCGCTTGGCGAACCGAGAGACGTGAGTCCTATAGCGAAGATCTCGCCATTGGAGGCAGTCAAAGCAGTGAAGGACTATCCGGGCTTCAAAAAAAACCTCCAGGATATCGTTCCCCACCTGAGCTATTACTACGACAATGCGTTGGCGAAATGGAGGCTGGTTTTTATCCTTGAAGACGTGCCCGTATCGCTCGAACGAAAGGCCGTGCATGGCACGAAACCAGCTCCGTTGTACATGGATTACGTCGTGGACGCATTGACAGGCAAGGTGGTTACTGAGTTGCCCCGGACTCCGAGTTTGGCTTCGGAGGTTATCAAAGCTTCCGACGGAAAAAACATAGCACGTGAGATTCGGGTAGAGACCAGCGGGAAGACAAAACTTCTGAAAGATACAACATTGAATGTGCAGACCTTCGACTTTAAATTCGCCGATCCTTCTGCGAATGAAAAAAGTCTACCTGGAGCCGTTATCAAACTTCCGCCGAACCTTGTGGCTTCGGCTGTCAGCGCGCATGCGAATGCAGCTGCGGTAGCCGAGTTCCTGCGAGGTGTATTGAGCCGAAACAACATCGATAATAAAGGCGGCTCAATGAATTCGAGTATCAACTGCGTAGTGAAAGAAGAGACCGATGATGGGCAGCAGTGGTTCAATGCATATTGGAACGGTAGCCAGATGGTGTATGGGCAGCGGCTCAACGGGAAGACATTACTTTCTCTCTCGATCGATCTCGACGTCGTTGGACATGAGATGTTTCATGGTGTAACGGACTACACGGCCCGTTTGGAATACGCAAACCAATCAGGCGCAATGAACGAGTCATACTCGGACATTTTCGGTATCATCATTGCCAACTTCTTGAACCCCAATACGCTCACCTGGAACTGGTTGGTTGGGGAGGGGCTGAGTCCCGACGGCAAGCCGTTTCGCGATATGGAACACCCTACGCGGTTTGACCAACCGGACAACATGAAGGATTACCAGAAGCTGCCTAACACCCAGAAGGGGGACTGGGGTGGGGTTCACACGAACAGTGGAATTCACAATAAGGCGGCGTTCAACATTCTGACGGCGGTGGATAAGACGAAAAAGCTTCTCTTCGAACCGAAAGAAGTTGCCGCTATCTTTTACCTAGCGTTGACCCAGCAACTTTCGCGAACATCCCAGTTCAGCGACAGCCGGCGCGGAGTCATTATCAGTGCGCAGTCACTGTTCAGAAATAGACCCCAACAGGAACAGAAAGCAAAGCTGGATGCTATAGCAAAGGCCTTTTCAGCGGTGGGAATTACATAACGGCTTTGCCACGGGAGGGCTAGCCTGTATGTGGATGCAGGCGGGCCCTTTTTTGCACGCGCTGTGCCGGAGGAAGCAATGACCTCAATGAGTATCTATCGGAAGAACTTCATAGGTAATTGGAGAAAGCAACTGTGGGTCCTGGTTTTCACGACTGGGCTCTCTTGCCTCGGCCAGACAGCTCAGCCTCCGCTCGGTGCCACTCCAAAGCAAGGTGGAACTACTTTCCGACTCTGGGCGCCCTTCGTTGACTCTGTGGTCGTTAAAGTCGATGACAGAGAACCGGTGCGTATGTCGAGAGAGGACGGTCACCCTCAAGCAGACGATACCGTGTGGGTAGCAAATGTACCCAGAGCCAAAGTCGGTGATCACTATAAGTATCTGATCACCTCGAGTGGGGTCACACGCGAGTTCATCGACCCACGGGCCCGACAGCTCACGAGTCCACAAGTCGGAGGTGAATCGCTCATCGTCGATCCTTCGGTGACATCCTCACAATCCGTCGAGCCCTCATTTCGCCAAATGGTGCTCTACGAGCTGCACATCGGCACCTTCAATGTCCTACCTGGACAAGCCACGGGTACATTCGAGAGCGCCATTGAGAAGCTGGACTTTCTGAACCAGTTGGGTGTGAACGTTGTCGAGGTCATGCCCGTCCATGAGAATGTTAGTTCCAACAGCCATACGCCGGCGAACTTCAACTGGGGCTATGACCCGGTGCAACTCTTCGCCGTGAACTCATCGTATGGGACACCGCAGGACCTGAAACGCTTCGTCAAAGCGTGTCACGACCGCTCAATCTCGGTGATCCTCGACGTGGTTTACAACCATCTAGTCCAGGACAACCTGCTGATGAGCTTCGGTGGGGCCACAGGACCGGGTTTCAAGGACGGCATCTTCTTCTATGGGGACAATCGCGAAGATACCGGCTTCGGTCCACGTCCAGACTACGGTCGCCCTCAAGTGCGGGCATACGTGGATGACAACGCCCTGATGTGGCTCCGGGAATACGGTATTGATGGCCTGAGATGGGATTCCACGATTAACATTCGCGCGTTCGACAGCGGCAGGGCGCCTCTCCGGGAAGGCGGCCAACTGCTGCGAAATGCGAATGACGACTACCGCAACACTGAGCCAAAACAGCCCAACAAGATCTCAATTGCCGAGGATTTGCAGGGCTCTGCCGACCTCACTGCGCCGACAAACAGGGGCGGTTTTGGTTTCAATAGCCAGTGGGACGACAACCTATTCTTCGACCTCAGGCGAGCTGTGTTCGCGGCGAACGACGAAGATCGCAACATCGGCGCTGTCAAGACATCCATCGAGAGAAAGATCGGCCCAAATGCCTTTGGGCGCGTCATCTACTCAGAGAACCATGACAAAGTTGGGCATCCTAACGACCGAGCTGATGGCAGGCCGCAAATTCGTCTCCCCGCGCTGATCGACGAAGGCGACCACGAGAGCGTTTTCGCCAAGAAGCGGTCGACCCTAGCCGCAGCAGTCGTGTTGACTTCGCCTGGTATTCCTATGATCTTTCAAGGTCAGGAAATGCTCGACGACCGGACGTTCGACTTCTTCACAGCGACTCCGATCGACTGGAAGCGGCCCACAAGACTCAAAGGGATCGTTTCGATGTATCGGGACTTGATCGCCTTACGTCGTAATCTCTTAGGAAAGACTGGCGGACTAGCCTCAGAAAATGTAAATGTGTTCCATGTTGACGAGCAGAACAAAATCCTCGCCTTCCACCGCTTTGGCAATGGTGGGGCCGGCGACGACGTCGTTATCGCGGTGAACCTTTCAAACCTGGATTTTCATTCTCTTAATATCGGGTTCCCGCGTCCGGGGAAGTGGATTGTGCGCTTCAATAGCGGTGCAGCCACTTACGATCCAGAATTCAAGAATGGCGACAGTTTTGATACCACTGCTAATCCGGGGCAGAAGGATGGCCTTAACTTCAATGGTGAAGTAGGAATTGGCGCTTATAGTGTTGTAATCCTGTCTCAGGACTGAACGCAGGTCACTTGGAGGTGCTCACCAAGGCGTCACGACCCGATCGCTCGGATAACTAAGAGGTCATGATCTACGAACACACGCAGGAGTGTCAGCTGGCTGGGCGTCCGGAACGTTATGGTGTTGGAAGGTGCGCCGCAGGATATTCGTTTCCGACAACGGCGGAGCTTGTGGCGAAGGGCCCGCAGAATTGGGTCGCTAATATAGGCGTGAAGACTCTTTATTTCGCGAGTCACGGCGCCTTATCCGCGAAGCGGAAGAGCTTTTAGTTTTCGATTTTGCTAGTATTCTCATGGTACTCGGGCTCTTCTCTCCATGGGAGGAATGATGACCAAGAGAATTCTGCTGAAGTCTGTTGTTCTATTGCTGACGCTCAGGTTCGCTCTCGTGCCTTCGGTATTGGCCGACGGAGGAAAAGCCAAAAACGTTATCTATGACGGTGAGGCGCGACCCCAAACTGGAAATGGAGAGTGGCAGTTCACCATCGATACGAGTCCCGTCATTTTTTATCTCGGTACGGTGAACAACAAGTACCATGTATTGCTGATTCGCGTTAAGAACAACACTGAGGGGCCGCTCAACCTCGCCAAGGATCAGGACACCATCGAGTTGCGTTTTTCCGACGGGCAGAAGGTCAAGGGCCTGCTAAATCTCCCCGCGGCCGACCGGGCCACTTGGGACGGCTTGGAAACGGGAATACGCACGGCGGTCGCCTATCCGGAAGTCGTCCAGCCTCGCGAGGAAGAGGGCATTTATTTCTACGTCCCTGTTGGCGAGGTACAGGATCCGCGCAAAAAACACGAGATGCCGAACTCCATCATCTACAAGATTAAGAGCCTTACAAGTCCCGTTGAGCTGCACCGGCGCGGCGTCGCCAAGGCATAGGAATCGATGATTTCAAAATTCCTTGAACTGATTCTCGATCATCTCAAGGCCAAATCTTACTGGCCGCTGATTGAACCGGTTTTTACCCTGATGGCCCTATATGTTGTTTCCGGTGTCATTGCCTACCAGTTCATCGAATGGCGGTATCACTTTAGTCCTGAGCTAGGGACCTTTTTGCACAGTTACATCGTCAAGCAGATCAGCGTGGTTTTCCTGACCTTCGCGCTGCTGGCGCTTGTCTTGGGGACAAGCTGGAAAACAGGGGTGCGTACTGAAGTTGGTTCTAGGCTCGGCAGCTGGGTTCGCACCGGGGCGAGGAAGATGGCGGTTGCGGGAGTGATGGTGGTCTTCGGGACCGGAGTATTTCTGCGCCTTGCTCCACATCGCCTCAGCCACATCAAGATTAAGTTTCTTGAGAGCCCCAAATCGTTCAGCGAATATCCATCCCCGCCATGAGCATTTGGGATCTCCACAAGATTCGCCGTGAAGCGAAAGCAGAAGGAGTGACTGACTCGCAGGTAGATGAGGTGTACATCAAGCGTCGTTATTTCCGGATGCGCGAGATCGAGGAACAGGCAGTAATGAAGACAAAGGCTGCCCTCAAACTATCTGAACGCCGCCGCGGGTGGGAGACGGCTCCAAAGCCACAAGTCGTCTCTGCTCCACAGGCTGAAGCTGACCTCGATTCTGACCTTGGTCAGAGCTACGAAAAGGTAAGGGGGTTTACCGAAGATGACTGAAGATGCAGTTGAAGCTCGCGATCTGCATGCTACGGCGTTAGAGGCACTCTACTGGGATGATGCAGCGCGAATCAAACGAGTTTGGGACCTTAAAACCCAATGGATTCCCTATACGCGCGCAAAGATCCTGATCCGCAAGGCTGAGGAGCTCTTGAGTCGGCCCAAGGCGCCTCGTATGCCCTGTCTGCTTATTTACGCTGAGCCAAACTCCGGAAAGACTGCGATCCATAGGCATTACTGCGGGCTGCATCCTATCGACTTGAATCTGGAGGGCGATGCCATCCGAGCTCCGGTCATAGGTATTGAGACCAGAAGCCCTGATGAAGGTGCGCTGTACGATGCGATCTTAAGAACTATCCACGCACCATTCAGAGTCCAGGATCATGTCGAAAAGAAGCGACACCAAGTGCTGACAATCCTCGAAAGGATTGGAACTCGCCAATTTCTGATTGACGAATTGAACACGGCGATCGCCGGACCCCTTCTGAAGCAGAAGAAGTTTTTAATAGCGCTGAAGAACTTACTGAATGAACTCAAGATGACGGCTTTCGCAATGGGCACACCAGAAGCTCGAATTGCTCTCGCCCCAGATCCTCAACTGGAGAGTCGATTTGAGATGCAGGAACTGCAACGATGGACCGACGGCGAAGAGCTCAGGAAGTTGCTTGAGAGTTTCGAATGCCGCCTGCCCCTGCGAGAGCCATCAGAGCTGCAAGCGCCTGCGTTTGCAAGGAGAATCTACGAGTTAACCGAAGGCTATATAGGAGAGATCGCTGAGCTCCTCATGCGTGCCGCAGTCAAGGCGATCGTGACTAAGAAGGAGCGGATTGATCGGAAGGTCCTGGATAACCTGAATTGGACAACCCCTTCGCAAAGAAGAGGAGAAGCACGTGGACTGCGCAAAGCCTTGGCCAGTTCGTCCTCGACCACGTAGGGACGAGTTATTGTCATCTTGGCTGCAAGAACTCGCACGCGGTAATGGCAAAAAGCTTCAGGCCTTGTGCGATTGTGTGTTTGGAAAAGATCATCAGATCTGGAATCGCGACGTCGACAGGCTTGCACCGCAATGGTTGCTGGCCGAACTTGGTCGCTATACCGGAGTATCCGGTCGGGCTATCGTAGCAACCACGTTGAATGAGTACAGGGGGAAGCTCTATCGAACGCGAAATACCTCTGGTCAATTGCGCTGGATATTGCCTCTCCAGATGTACCACCGCAAATACCTCGGATTTGGGCTGCAATACTGTTCACAATGCCTGCTCGAAGATGATGAGCCGTATTTCCGCCGGCGTTGGCGAGTGGCTTACTACACATTTTGTCCCGAACACAATGCGCTCCTTCGGGATCGGTGCTGGCAGTGCGGAGCCTCTGTAGCATTCCACCGTCGAGAAATGGGACGGCCGATGTTACTCCTCGTCGGTCCGATGAGCATCTGTCACTCCTGCGGTCACGATCTTCGTGCGGCTTCGCCTCTCCCAATTCCCCTCTACAACCAAGAGTCACACCTAGAAACGATCGAGTTCTTGAAGAGCCTCGAATCGAACCACCGGGCAGATCCCCGATTTGGTTTATCTTTCCACGCAATCCTCCACCAGCAATGCCGTCTAATTGTGTCTGAGCGAACCGCGCCGCGGTTTAGGGAATTCATTCAACAACAGATCAAGTGTCCGGATATGCGGTTCCTGAATGGGCGATTTCCATTCGAAATGCGATCCCTTGTCGAGAGACATCACGTTATCGCTATGGCCATGTGGGTAATGTCAGACTGGAGGGACCGCTTGGCATCGGCTTGGAAGTCAAAGGCCGTGAAGTACAACGTCTTGCTCAAGGATTTGAGCAATCCTCCTCGAAAGTTCGTCTCCTTCGCTCAACACCTGAATCGAAACTGGATTTCCCGGCAAAAAGCAGCTGGTAAGAGTGGAAATCCGACCACCTCATCTTCTGCGCGCGCTCAATTCAGAACTCCGCAAAGTTACCGCGACATTCCTTAAGGTCGACTCCCGGACATGAGCCTCGCGAGAAGATGGTGATAGATTCGGACATTGTCGTGCTTTTTCGCAGATGGACGAACGCTATACACGGTTACGAGGCAATGCGGAGGCCAGTTGTCGAGCGTGTCCCGTAACGGACCAAGCCCCGTAGGAGCCGACGACATAGAGATTGTTCTTGGCGCGGGAAACAGCCACATTGAGGATGTTAGGTGTGCCTGCCGCCCAAACTCGCGCACTGTTCTGAGAGGCCTTTGGTGCACCAAGAAGTAGAATGACGCTGTCTGCCTCGCGGCCTTGAAAAGTGTGAATCGTTCCGATGCGGTTGGCGGTCCACTCCCTATCGCGAGACTGGAGAGCTGCTAACAATGAACGATCAGTCTCAAGGAGACTGCGCATCTCCTGAGCGACAATCCGGAAGGGGGTGATGACGAAAACGTCTGGATTGACTGTCTGCGCTTGCGCAATCTTCCTGAGCAGTGAGAGAACAAGCTCTCCTTCCGCGGGACACCATTTTGAATCCGCGTCTCCATCGATATCAAACCACTGCGAGGGCCCCAATACAGCACCATCCCTGCCTCCGGCATTCGATGCGCGGGTGGCATAAACCATCTGGCGGTCATAGGCGATGTGGTTGGATATCCCGAACATGGGCTCTTGGCATCGGCGATGGACGAGAAGCGGAACCCCCACTCTTCTCGGTCCGAGTTCGGAGCGGAAGGCGGCTTGGAACTTCGATGCCCTGTCCGCCAAGTTCTGAGCGGAAGCATCCGGAGCGGCCCAGACGGGTTTATCTACCTTGAAAAAGCTGCATATCTCTGCGCTGAGGCGTTCGGGTAATGTGACGACAGGGGGGATCTGCAAGGGGTCTCCCACGACAATGGAACGCTTGGCACGGAGGATCGCACCCACAGCCGCTTGCGGCAAAGCCTGTCCGGCTTCGTCGATAAGCAACCAGCCGATGCTTCCCGCAGACAAATTGCCGAGCATCCGATCGACAGATGCAAATGTAGTTGAGATGACCGGGACAACAAGAAACAGTGTCGACCACAAATCTCCGAGGAGCTTGCGTTGTCCCTCATCCGGCAACGGGCCGGAAGAGAATACTCCCATCAGGACACTGAGGTTGTGCAGGACCTTTTGAGCCGCGACATCGATGAATGCACGGTGTACGGCCAACGACGCGGCGAAAAGTTCCTCTCGCTTTCGGTGCAAGCTATCGGGTATCCATGGGGACGCGAGATTCCAGACTTCGTGCCCTCTTTGAAAGAGGACCTCATCCACGAAACGCTCTCCTAAGACAGCGCGGTGAGACTCCAAAGATCGTGAAAGCTCGTCTACCTGGTGTCGCGGCTGGACAAGACTCTCTTCTTTAGCTCGAATTCTCTCCCTCTGTTTCTCCAGTGAGCTCAACGCTTCTTGATGATATTTCTCGCTGACAACGAGTTGTTCTTTCGATGCACGCACGGCCGCAACAAACGGTGTATGGGCCATTGACCACGCCTTCCATGGTTCCGTACCGAGCAGTCTCGCCAACAAACCGGGACGTGTAACACCGTGTTGGTCCTTTTCAAGAACTCTCCGTCGGTGCTCGTTCGAAGCGTTCTCAAGATCGACGCGAAGACTTACAATTCTTTCTTCAATCATCTTCTGCGCGGCTGCCAACTGTGCCAGAGAAGTCTCTTCCACTTGCAGGTTGTAACAGGATTCGGCGAGTTGGAGGCACAGCTTTCTAACCTCTTCCAAGCTCTTTAGTTCAGCTTCGATCGCCGCGTTCGATTCCAAAAGGCGCGTCCGTGCCTTTTGCCAGTTGGTGCGGGAAGCCTCCGGAAGTGGCGGATTTTCGGCGAGCACCACGCCAGGTTGTCTTCTTTCGAGGATTTCCCCTGTTTCCGGATCTTTGATCTCGAGGAGGACAGAATCTCCTTTCGCCGCCTTCAGGTAGAGCCGAAAGCTGTAGTCTTCGTGCCACCAAAACGATTGTTGGAACGCTGCGCGATTCTTGGCGTTCCCGAGCACGGCAGCGATCAAGCCCCAAGTTTCGATCGGCTCGGAAGAAAGCTGCTCCTCATCGTCCGATTTTTGACCTTGTCCATGGATTAGGTCACTGACCGATTTGAAGTAGTTCAGCTCCGTTGCAGTCTGTCCGATTGCCTTCTTCGCGGGCAACTCCTTGCTTATGTTTTCGACCGCTTTGTTGTTGCTAGACGCAACTAAGATTTCATGTCCCTTGATGGTTGGATCGAGCGCATAAAGATGAAAGAATGCCTTTTCCCCTAGAGATACACGTTCTCCGGAGGCGGTGAAAGCCTTTTCGGGATCCTCAAAGGAAGCCATCGCCAGGGCCGATCGAGGACACATGCTGAGACGATGTCCCGCAGCAACGTTGTTTTTCCCGTGCCCGGTGGACCGTTCACGGCCAGAATGCCATCGCCGTGCCCCAACTCCGAACGAGCTATGTTGACTGCGGCTTGTTGCAGCACGACCAAAGGATGACCGCTGGGAGCCGGCCATTTTGCATGAGGCATCCCTGCAGGCGCTACCACGCTCTCGAGGGCTGTCCTGGTCGATAGAAGATCAACTGTCTCAGTTGGTCTATCGATCCCGAGATACCTCCGGAGGCCGGCCGGAACAGCATTTTGTTCGAGGAGCTTGGAGACGCAGCCAAGATCCCTCAGAAAGAAAGAGTTGAGCAGAGAGACCTCTGGTGGGTTCTTCGCTTTGAAGTAGTGATAGACGCGAAGAGCAAACTGTGGCGGTTCGATCAGTTGTGGGGACAGGCCACACTGCTCCACCAGCCATTGGTACGCTCTCTTAATCGTGGGAAAATCAAGAGGAATTGGCACTCCGTCGGGATCGAAGCGACGGATGATGGTATCGAGCTTTTCCACGAGCTTCGGCTCTATGTTTGGCCATGCGCCCAATACGTTGAGCCTTTTCTGCAAGGCGAGAGGGAGAGCCCACGCAAAACTGGAGACAGCAATCCCATTTTCTTCGACAACAACACCATTCTTATCGACAAGAATTGCAGCCAACGCAGCTCTTTCGGCCGCGGTCCGTCGCTCCAATTCTTCATCACTGCCAAACGCTTTCATCAATTCTTCGGTTGCAGATCCCATCGAAACGGAACCAAGAATGACCTGGTAATAGAGGCGGCGATTGGGGCGAGAGCGTTCCCCCATATTCCACGGTAGGCGCCCTTCCGACAGGCGGGCTACACATCCTCGATCACCGGCCGCCAAATCTTCGGGGCGACGATAGGTTTGCGGCGACAACGCTTCCTGCGCGATCCAGGTACCTACAATGCCTGCGGGTTCATTGCGATCTTTGGGAATGGGGATTGATGACAAAGTTCCGAAATCATCAATCGCAGGGGTTCCAGTGTTCGTGCTCTCCACAATGCCTGCCGGCGCCGATCTGCTAGGTTGCAGTCGCGTCGCTTGAAAGATGGTGTTGCTAGAGTGCGTTTGTGGAGCAGAGAGCTGTTGAGCTTTTAAGACCTGGCGAACTTTCGCATACAGTTTTGACGCCCGAGCCGTCGTCCGACGCTGTAGCTCGTGCTCTAAGGCGCGAAGGATATTGACGTCCAAGCCAGGTAGCTCAAATAAGGCCTCTAGCTGGGCAATCGATTTGTTGAAATACGGTCGGGTCGGTTTGTCTTGCATCTCGGTGCCATACCATCGCTATCTTCGAAAAAGAGTCTCGGAAACAATTCACCAGTCGAGCAAGGCACTCTGGATAGCTAGCGACTCTTGGCGAAGTGCTCAGAACAATGCTAACCCGAGCCATGGAGGGCGAAGCCTAGCGTAAGGACAGAACCCGAGGTTGCGCCTGGAAGGTGTAACTGCCTGTAGCGCACCCGCAACATGCGTCTGTGCATTCGGCCAGAACGCGCATTCGCTCAGCCGCACGCGGCGCGCGTGTGCCACGATCGGCTCATGACCGAGTTCACTGAGCAACCGGCTCACCCACGGTGAATGCGTTCCGGTCTCCAGTGCGATACGGCTCCGAAGCATCGCTCCGAAAATCTCTTCTATCGCCTTGGGAGTCGTGCTCGCCTTCTGCTCCAGCAAGACTTCACCTGCCTCATCCAGCACGCAATAAAAGCTCGACCTGTCGCCCAGATCCAGTCCGATGGTCAGGCGTCCGTCCTGCTTGTTGAGTGTCCGCTGCATCATAGTAGTGGTAAGCTTTTTCATCGCCGGTCTCCTCTATCTCCCGCGCTTCGAGCGCGTCGATAACTTGGGAGCTTCACGCATCTTGTTGAAGACCGGCCTTCTCATCCCATCTGTTATCGCCAGTTGACAACGGAAGGCCACTTGCCAACGACTCTACGGCGGTTTGGCAATCGAACCGCGAAATGGAAATACAAAGGAAGGGAGCGTGTCTCCGCTTTGAACTCGGAGATTCAACAGGGCCTGAACAAGACCGCCCAAACAGTTGGGCGAGTAACGATGGTCGATCCCGAGCTGCCTTCGGAAACAACTGGCCGAATGGAACATTGCGTGAAAAGAGCCTGTGCTGCCCTAGGACGCCTTCAGTAAAGGCTTAGATAATTGCACTTGGTTGTGGCTCCCGCGGAGTCGACGGTCATGACTGTCAGAAAACAGCTGATAACGGACATTGCTGATTACGAGCCCGCCCAGCAGAGTTGCCTAAATTTCGGCCATAAGCATTACGCGGTCTTCACGTAGAGAATCGTCCAGAATCACGACTTGATTCCGCAAACTGGACGGCTGGTGCCCAACCTTGTTTTACCGCAGTACAGAGAAAGTATGCCCTGGCAGATGGCTCAGGATTGCGGCCCCTTGTTGCTGCAATTCTCACTGCGTCCTGGTACCAACCTGGTCGAGGGTTCCCCTTAAGCAAATGGTGCAAGTGATGTAGATGATTCGTGGATCTCAGAACATCAACTAGGTAATCCGGCCAGTCTGAGAAAAGACCCATTGCTGCCTGGAGCATAAAAGCCCTGGATTTCACGTCGAGATATTCGAAATCGTATAGGCCAGTCCAGTGTCTGGATGTGATCTGGTGTGAGTCGGGCAGGAATTGCAATCTCATATGTCTCGCCAAAACAGATTGACGACACATAACTTCAAGGAGCCTGTGTAAAACAGTAAAATAGTCAAAGCATGTGGTCTTTCTAGGGCGTGTTCACGCTAATGGCTAGTTTCTGTTAATCTGGTTTTACCGATGGAGATAAGCGAAGCGCAGTACGAACGGATCAAGGATGCGCTGCCGGTGCAACGGGGGAACGTCAGTGTGAGCAATCTGCAAGTGCTGAATGCGGT
>WNFC01004142.1_pt1 | contig 16359 bp, 12 predicted proteins | sample 5400541 | NCBI WGS metagenome assembly WNFC01 (sample SAMN13153342, study PRJNA577476) | soil metagenome | isolation source: 120 cm saprolite under Douglas fir tree site 2 hole 2 replicate 1 | place: USA:California | collected 2015-04-18
AAGACGACGCTGACCTCGGCGATCACGAAGGTGCTGCACACGAAGTACAGCGGGGTGGCGGTGCGGGACTTCGGGACGATCGACAATGCCCCGGAGGAGCGGGAGCGGGGGATCACGATCGCGGTGAGCCACGTGGAGTACGAGACGGCGAAGCGGCATTACGCGCACATCGATTGCCCGGGGCACGCGGACTACATCAAGAACATGATCACGGGGGCGGCGCAGATGGACGGGGCGATTCTGGTGGTGGCGGCGAACGACGGGCCGATGCCGCAGACGCGGGAGCACGTGCTGCTGGCGCGGCAGGTGAACGTGCCGAGCTTGGTGGTGTTCATGAACAAGGTGGACATGGTGGACGACCCGGAGATTCTGGACCTGGTGGAGCTGGAGGTGCGGGAGCTGTTGAAGAAGTACCAGTTTCCGGGGGACGACATTCCGGTGGTGCGGGGGAGCGCGCTGGGGGCGATGGAGAAGCCGGAGGACGCGGTGGCGGCGAAGTGCATCTGGGAGCTGATGGAGGCGGTGGACAGCTACATTCCGACGCCGGCGCGGGCGGTGGACAAGCCGTTTCTGATGCCGATCGAGGACATCTTCACGATCACGGGGCGGGGGACGGTGGTGACGGGGCGGGTGGAGCGGGGGATCGTGAAAGTGGGGGAGGAAGTGGAGATCGTGGGGATGCAGGCGGAGCGGAAGCTGTTGGATGAGGGGCAGGCGGGGGACAACATCGGGGCCTTGCTGCGGGGGATCGACAAGGACGAGGTGGAGCGGGGGCAGGTGCTGGCGAAGCCGAACTCGATCAAACCCCACAAGAAGTTCAAGGCGGAAGTGTACGTGCTGGGCAAGGACGAGGGGGGGCGGCACACGCCGTTTTTCAACGGGTACCGGCCGCAGTTCTATTTTCGGACGACGGACGTGACGGGGGTGTGCACGCTGCCGGCGGGGGTGGAGATGGTGATGCCGGGGGACAACGTGACGATGACGATCGAGTTGATCCAGCCGGTGGCGATGGACAAGGAGCTGCGGTTCGCGATCCGCGAGGGGGGGCGCACGGTGGGCGCTGGCGTCGTCGCGGAGATTGCGGAGTAGCCCATGCGCGACATCATCTCGCTCGCCTGCACCGAGTGCCAGCGTCGGAACTACACCACGACCAAGAATCGGCGGACGCATCCCGACCGCATGGAGATCAAGAAGTTCTGCAAGTGGTGCCGGAAGCACGTGCCGCACAAAGAGTCCAAATAGTGCGGGCGCGGTCAGTCACGAACAGGGACGACATAGAGGCTTGTCGAGAAACGATATCGAGCGGCCCAGATTGGCCGCGTTCGAGCGCGGGCTTGGCCCGCGCAACCGAAATTTCATGGGGGAGGCTCGGAGGGGGCCCTCCGAGGCCCCCTTCGATCGAAGGCGTGTAGCTCTAACGGCTAGAGCACCGGACTCCAAATCCGGGGGATGGGGGTTCGAATCCCTCCACGCCTGCCAGATTTGATGGGTTGTCAGACGAGCGGGGCGGACGGACGGCAGTGAAGCGGGTCAACCGACTGAGAGGACATGGGTTTCTTCGAGCGCGTCCAGCAGTTCTTTCGAGAGGTGCTGGGCGAGTTCCGGCGAGTGAGCTGGCCCAGCCGAGCCGAGGTCGCGAACTCGACGGTGGTCGTGCTGGCCGTGGTCGTCATCCTCGCCGTCTTCCTCGCGGCGGTGGACATGGGGCTTTCGTGGATCGTGGAGCGGGTTCTCCGATGGGGTTAGCTCAGGCGATGGGGGTACGGCAGGCATGAGTGAGACGAGCACGTCCGCGAAGCAGTGGTTCGTCGTCCACACCTATTCGGGGTTCGAGAACAAGGTGGCGGCGGCCATCGAGTCGCGGGCCAAGATCTTCGGCCTCCAGGATCTCTTCGGGCGCGTCATCGTGCCCACGGAGAAGGTGCGCGAGATCCGGAAGAGCAAGAAGATCGAGACGGAGCAGAAGTTCTTTCCCGGCTACCTGCTCGTGGAGATGGAGCTGACCGACGACACGTGGCACCTCGTGCGCTCGACGCCGAAGGTGACGGGCTTCGTCGGCTCGGGCGCCAAGCCCGTGGCCCTGCCCCCCGAGGAGGTCGAAGGCATCCTCAAGCAGATGGAGGAGGGGGCGGAGAAGCCCAAGCTCAAGTCGACCTTCCAGAAGGGCGACAAGGTGCGGGTCATCGAGGGGCCGTTTGTGAATTTCCAGGGCTCCATTGACGACCTCAATCCGGAGCGCGGCAAGCTCAAGGTGATGGTGGCCATCTTCGGACGGATGACCCCGGTCGAGCTCGAGTACTACCAGGTGGAGAGGCTCTAGGGCATGGCGAAGAAAGTCCAGGCGATGGTGAAGCTGCAGATTCCCGCGGGCAAGGCCAACCCGTCGCCTCCCGTGGGGCCGGCCCTCGGCCAGCACGGCGTGAACATCATGGAGTTCTGCAAGGGCTTCAATGCCCAGACGGGATCCCAGGAGGGTCTGATCCTCCCCGTGGTGGTCACGATCTTTGCCGACCGGTCCTTCACCTTCGTGGTCAAGACTCCCCCCGCGGCTATCTTGCTGAAGCGGGCGGCGGGCATCGCCAAGGCGTCGGCCGTGCCGCACAAGGACAAGATCGGCAAGGTGACGCGGGCCCAGGTGCGCGAGATCGCGCAGACCAAGCTCGTGGACCTGAACACGGATTCCATCGACTCGGCCATGCGCACCATCGAAGGCACCGCCCGCAGCATGGGCATCGACGTCGTCTGACTGCGGTTCGAGCTGAGTGTTCGAGCTGAGGGGCGGCCGGGCCGGAGGCCCGGGCGTCACGAGGCGAGGGCTGAATTGAACCGAGACGGGAGCGAAAGACATGCCAGTGATGACGAAGCGGATCAAGGCGACCGAGGCGCTGATCGACCGGGCGAAGCCGTACTCCGTCGAGGAGGCCATGGACATCCTCAAGAAGGCGCCCGCGGCCAAGTTCGACGAGACGGTGGACCTGTCGATCCGGCTCGGGGTCGATCCCAAGCACGCGGACCAGATGGTGCGCGGGGCCATCGTGCTTCCCCACGGCATCGGCAAGACGGTACGGGTGGCCGTGTTCGCCAAGGGTGAGAAGGAGCGCGAGGCGCGGGAGGCGGGTGCCGATGTCGTGGGCGCCGAGGACCTCGTCGAGAAGGTGCAGGGTGGGTTCATGGACTTCGATTCGACCATCGCCACCCCGGACCTCATGGGCCAGGTCGGCCGTCTCGGCAAGGTGCTGGGTCCGCGCGGGCTCATGCCGAATCCCAAGCTCGGCACCGTCACCTTCGACGTGGCCCGCGCCGTGCGCGAGATCAAGGCCGGCAAGGTCGAGTTCCGGGTGGACAAGGCGGGCAACGTGCACGTGCCCATCGGGAAGAAGTCCTTCGCCCAGGAGAGTCTCGTGGCCAACGCCATGACCTTGCTCGAGGCGATCGTCAAGGCGAAGCCCGCGGCGTCCAAGGGCGTGTACCTGCGGTCCATCACGCTGTCCACCACCATGGGTCCGGGCATCCACGTCGACGCGCAGCGCGTGACCAACCAGTTCAGCAAGAAGCCGAGCTAGGAGCGGAAACGTGCCGACTCAAGAGAAGGTAGACAGCGTGGCCACGCTCAAGGAGCGACTGGGCGCGGCCAAGACCGCGGTGCTGACGGAGTATCGCGGGCTGAGCGTCCGCCAGATGTCGGAGCTGCGCAAGCAGCTGAAAGCGGCCGCGGCCGAGTACAAGGTGGTGAAGAACCGCCTGGCGCGCCTGGCCGTCAAGGGCTCGCCCCTCGACGCGCTCGGAGCGCATCTCAAAGGCCCCACGGGGCTCGTCTACACCAAGCAGGACGCCGTGCCCGTGGCGAAGGTGCTCCAGGCCTTCGTCAGGACCAATCCCCAGCTCACCATCAAGCTCGGGATGGTCGACGGCAAGGTGCTCCAGCCCGCGGAGCTCAAGGCCCTGTCCGAGCTCCCGTCCAAGGAGCAGCTGCGGAGCCAGATCGTGGGCGCTATCCAGGGTCCCCTGTCGCAGCTCGTGAGCCTGCTCGAGGCGCCGCAGCGCGAGCTCGTGTACGTGCTCGAGCAGCGGGGCAAGGGCGCGACGGAGTCGGCCTGAGTCGAGTCTTCACATCACGAGGAAGCAACCACACACGGAGGCGGACGAGACATGGCAACGAACATCGAAGAGATCGCGGAGAAGCTGGACTCGCTGACCTTGCTGGAGGCGTCCCAGCTCTCCAAGCTCTTGCAGGAGAAGTGGGGCGTGTCGGCGGCGGCCGCGGTAGCGGTGGCGGCGCCGGGCGCAGGGGCGGCGGGAGCGGCGGGGGGCGGCGCGGCCGCCGAGGAGAAGACGGAGTTCGACGTCGTCCTCATGGCCGCCGGCGAGAAGAAGATCCAGGTCATCAAGGTGGTGCGCGAGCTGACCGGGCTCGGCCTCAAGGAAGCCAAGGACCTCGTGGACGGGGCGCCCAAGGCCGTCAAGGAGAAGGTGGCCAAGGCGGAAGCCGCGGACATGAAGAAGAAGCTCGATGAGGTGGGGGCCACCGTCGAAGTCAAATAACCCTCCCGCGCCAAAGAGCTTGACACGGGGCGCGCGCGCCCCCTTCCACCAAGCGTGGCCCCGGCCCACACGGCGGGGTTGAGCACCCGGCGGCCTCTCGGCGCCAGGGCGCGGAGGATGTAATGGCAGGGACCATTCAGTGCGGACGTCGGGTCCGCAAGGACTTCGGCAAGATTCCGTCGATCGTCGAGATCCCGAACCTCATCGAGATCCAGAAGCGGTCGTACGAGCAGTTTCTGCAGAAGGACATCGCCCCGGAGCGCCGTGAGGAGACGGGTCTGCAGGCGGTGTTCAAGTCCGTGTTCCCGATCGCGGACTACAACGACAACGCCCTGCTCGAGTTCGACAGCTATCACTTCGGTGATCCGAAGTACACGGTCGAGGAGTGTCACGACCGCGGAATGACCTTCGCCATTCCCCTCAAGGTTACGCTGCGCCTCGTCGTCTACGACCACGACAAGGAGGCCAAGACCCGTACCATCCGTGAGCAGCGTGGCCAGGAGGTCTATCTGGGCGAGCTGCCCCTGATGACGGACAAGGGCACCTTCATCATCAACGGCACCGAGCGCGTGGTCGTCTCGCAGCTGCAGCGCTCCGCCGGCGTGTTCTTCGACGATGACAAGGGCAAGACGGTGGCCTCGGGCAAGCTCCTCTACTCCGCCCGTGTCATCCCCTATCGGGGCTCCTGGGTGGAGTTCGAGTTCGACGCCAACGACATCCTGTACGTGCGCGTCGACCGCCGCCGCAAGATGCTCGCCACCGCCTTCCTCCGCGCCTTCTGGTTCCTCGAAAAGGGCGTCATCCTCTCCGACGCCGAGATCCTCGAGAACTTCTTCGAGATCGAAGAGGTCCTCTCCTTCGAGGACCGCACGGCCTGGGTCAAGCTGAACCCCGAGGCCCACAATGGCATCAAGGTCGCCGACGACATCAAGCCCCCGCGCCATCGCGAGGCCATGGTGGCGGCGGGCAAGACGCTCAACCCCAAGATCATCGAGAAGCTGATCGAGGCGGGGGTGACCAAGATCCCCGTCCGCGCCGACTCCCTCGTGGGCCGCCGCACGGGCGACCGCGTGGTGGACGCCGACACGGGTGAAGTCCTCGTGGAAACGAACCAGGAGGTCTCCGCCACCCTCCTCACCCAGCTCATGGCCCGAAAGATCTCCGCCCTCAAGCTCCTCGCCCTCGTGCCGGGCAAGACCGACGGCTCGATCTACGAGACGCTGGCCCGCGACCACTTCAAGAACCCGGACGAGGCCCTGGTGGAGATCTACCGCCGCCTGCGTCCGGGCGATCCGCCCACGGTGGACTCCGCCCGCGCGCTCTTCCGCGGCATGTTCCTGGACGCCCGCCGCTACGACCTGGCCCGCGTGGGCCGGTTCATGATCAACAAGAAGCTCGGCATCAACGCCAACCTCAACGCCAAGACCTTGCGCAGCGAGGACGTGGTGTTCGTGGTCCGTCACCTGCTCATGGTGCGGCTCGGCACCAAGCCCACGGACGACATCGATCACCTCGGCAACCGCCGCGTGCGCTCGGTGGGCGAGCTGCTGGAGAACCAGTTCCGCGTGGGCCTCACCCGCATGGAGCGGGCGGTCAAGGAGCGGATGTCCATCTCGGACATCACGAACCTGATGCCCCACGACCTCATCAACGCAAAGCCCGTCTCGGCGGTGGTGAAGGAGTTCTTCGGCTCCTCGCAGCTCAGCCAGTTCATGGACCAGACCAATCCGCTCGCCGAGCTGACCCACAAGCGCCGTCTTTCCGCCCTGGGGCCGCGCGGCCTCTCGCGCGAGCGGGCGGGCTTCGAGGTGCGCGACGTCCATCCCACGCACTACGGTCGGATCTGCCCGATCGAGACGCCGGAAGGCCCGAACATCGGCCTGATCTCCTCGCTGTCGACGTACGCGCGCATCAACGAGTTCGGCTTCATCGAGACGCCGTACCGCAAGGTACAGAGCGGCGTGGTCTCGGACGAGATCGTGTTCCTCTCCGCCCTCGAGGAGGAGCAGTTTGTCATCGCCCAGGCCAATGCCGAGCTGGATGCCCGCGGCAAGTTCGTGCGTGACCGCGTGTCTGCCCGGAAGAGCGGCGAGTACAAGATGGTCTCCCCCGAGGAGCTCAACTACATGGACGTGTCACCGAAGCAGCTCGTGTCGGTGGCCGCGGCCATGGTCCCCTTCCTCGAGAACGACGACGCCAACCGGGCCCTCATGGGCTCGAACATGCAGCGCCAGGCCGTGCCGCTCCTGCAGCCCGAGGCGCCCTACGTGGGCACGGGCATGGAGCACATCGTCGCGCGCGACTCGGGCGCGGTGGTGCTGGCCCGGCGGCCCGGAGTGGTGGAGTACGTCTCGGCCAACCGCGTGGTCGTCCGCGCGGAGACGCGCTCGAAGAAGGCGGATCCCGTCCAGGACCTCCCGCTCGACATCTACAACCTGACCAAGTACCGCCGCTCGAACCAGAACACGTGCATCAACCAGCGGCCCATCGTCAAGAAGGGGGACCGCGTGCACGTGGGCGACGTGGTGGCGGACGGGCCCGGCACCGACCAGGGCGAGCTCGCCCTGGGCCGCAACGTCCTCGTGGCCTTCATGCCGTGGGGCGGCTACAACTTCGAGGACGCCATTCTCGTCTCCGAGCGGCTCGTCAAGGACGACCGCTACACCTCGATCCACATCGAGGAGTTCGAGGTGCAGGCGCGCGACACCAAGCTCGGCAAGGAAGAGGTGACGCGCGACATCCCCAACGTCTCCGAGGAGGCCCTCAAGGACCTCGACGACTCGGGCATCGTCCGCATCGGGGCCAAGGTCAAGGCGAGCGACATCCTCGTGGGCAAGATCACGCCGAAAGGCGAGACGCAGCTCACGCCGGAAGAGAAGCTGCTCCGCGCGATCTTCGGCGAGAAAGCCGGCGACGTGCGGGATACCTCCCTCACCGTGCCCCCCGGCATCGAGGGCACCGTGGTCGACGTCAAGGTCTTCTCGCGGCGCGGCGTGGACAAGGACGACCGCGCCAAGTCCATCGAGGAGGAGGAGGTGGCGGGCCTCGAGAAAGACTACCAGGACGAGATCGCCATGGTCGAGATGGAGCGCGACCAGAAGCTGAAGAACATCCTCGTCGGCAAGACGCTCACCCAGGACATGGTCGATCCCATCAAGAAGGACAAGGTCGCCAAGAAGGGCGACCGGATCGACCGGGAGGAGCTCGACAATTTCTCGTGGCACGAGTTGAAGAAGATCAAGATCAAGGAAGACGACGGGCTCGCCAACACCGTCAAGCGGATCGAGGAGCTGGCCGATGACCAGATCGCCTTCTTCGATCGCATGCTCGAGGAGCGTGTGGGGCGCCTCCGTCGCGGGGACGACCTGCCCCCCGGCGTGATCAAGATGGTCAAGGTCTACGTCGCCGTGAAGCGCAAGCTGTCCGTGGGCGACAAGATGGCGGGCCGTCACGGGAACAAGGGTGTGGTCTCCCGCGTGCTCCCCGAGGAAGACATGCCGTACCTGCCGGACGGGACGCCCGTGGAGATCGTGCTGAACCCGCTCGGCGTGCCCTCGCGCATGAACGTGGGCCAGATCCTCGAGACCCATCTGGGTTGGGCGGCCAAGGCCCTCGGAGTGTGGGTGGCCAGTCCCGTGTTCGACGGCGCCACCGAAGGCGAGATCCGCGACCACCTGAAGCAGGCAAGCCTGCCCGGCTCGGGCAAGACGCGGCTCTTCGACGGGCGGACGGGCAAGTCCTTCCATCAGGACGTGACGGTGGGTCAGATCTACATCCTCAAGCTCGCCCACCTCGTCGACGACAAGATGCACGCCCGTTCCATCGGGCCGTACTCGCTGGTGACCCAGCAGCCCCTCGGGGGCAAGGCCCAGTTCGGCGGGCAGCGCTTCGGCGAGATGGAGGTATGGGCCCTCGAGGCATACGGCGCCGCCCACACGCTGCAGGAGATGCTGACCGTGAAGTCAGACGACGTGGAGGGGCGCAATCGGATCTACGAGGCCATCGTGAAAGGAGAAAATTTCCTGGAGCCGGGGACACCGGAGTCCTTCAACGTGCTCGTGAAGGAGCTGCAGAGCCTGGCCCTGGATGTGGAGCTCGTGCCCAAGGACGGCAAGAAGCCGGCCTAGCCGCGCACGAGGCGAACAAAGTTGTAGGGTGAGCTGGAGGACGTCGCGGGGCGGGGGCCCCGCCGTCCGAGGCGAACAAAGTTAAAGGAGATCGACAGAATGTTGACGGATCGGACATTCGGCAGCCTGGTTCGGGAAGAGAAGCCCACGAAGGACCTGTGGGGGATTCTCGATCGGCACCCGAAGCCCATGACCTTTGGCGCCATCCGCATCAAGCTGGCGGCGCCGCAGAAGATCCGCGACTGGTCGCACGGCGAGGTGAAGAAGCCGGAGACCATCAACTACCGAACGTTCAAGCCCGAGCGGGACGGTCTCTTCTGCGCCCGCATCTTCGGGCCGACCAAGGACTACGAGTGCGCCTGCGGGAAGTACAAGCGGATGAAGTTCGCGGGCGTCATCTGCGACAAGTGTGGCGTCGAGGTGACCCGCGCGCGCGTGCGGCGGGAGCGAATGGGCCACATCGAGCTCGCCTCGCCCGTCTCGCACGTATGGTTCTTCAAGGGTCTGCCCTCGCGCATCGGGCAGCTCCTCGACATGTCGCTGCGCGAGCTGGAGAAGATCCTCTACTTCGAGGAGTACGTGGTCCTGGAGCCCGGGAAAGTCCCCGGGCTCAAGAAGAAGGACCTGGTCGCCGTGGACAAGACCAGGAAGCTCCAGGAGGAGCACGGCCACGATGCCTTCGCGGTGGGGATGGGCGCCGAGGCCATCCGCGAGCTGCTGCGTCAGATCGACATGGACGTGCTGGCCCGCGAGCTCCGCTCCGGGATGGGCGTGGAGACCTCGGCCCAGAAGAAGAAGAAGATCGTCAAGCGGCTCAAGGTCGTCGAGGCCTTTCTGAAGTCGGGCAACCAGCCGGAGTGGATGATCCTGGAAGTGCTGCCCGTCATCCCGCCCGAGCTGCGACCGCTCGTGCCGCTGGACGGCGGACGGTTCGCCACTTCGGACCTCAACGACCTGTACCGGCGCGTCATCAACCGCAACAACCGGCTCAAGCGCCTGATGGAGCTGCGCGCGCCCGAGATCATCATCCGCAACGAGAAGCGGATGCTCCAGGAGGCCGTGGACGCGCTCTTCGACAACGGCCGCCGGGGCCGCGTCATCACCGGGCCGAACAACCGGCCCCTCAAGTCCCTGTCCGACACGTTGAAGGGCAAGCAGGGCCGCTTCCGGCAGAACCTGCTCGGCAAGCGCGTGGACTATTCCGGGCGCTCCGTCATCGTGGTCGGCCCGTACCTCAAGCTCCACCAGTGCGGGCTGCCCAAGAAGATGGCCCTCGAGCTCTTCAAGCCCTTCATCCTGCGCAAGCTCGAGGAGCGGGGCATCGCCTCCTCCATCAAGGCGGCCAAGAAGTTCGTGGAGAAGGAGCGGCCGGAAGTCTGGGACATCCTGGAAGAGGTGATCACCGAGCATCCGGTGCTTCTGAACCGCGCGCCGACGCTCCACCGCCTGGGCATCCAGGCCTTCGAGCCCATCCTCGTCGAGGGCAAGGCCATCGAGATCCACCCGCTCGTGTGCACCGCGTTCAACGCGGACTTCGACGGCGACCAGATGGCCGTGCACGTGCCGCTCTCCATGGAGGCCCAGATGGAGGCGCAGGTGCTGATGCTGTCCTCGAACAACATCCTGTCCCCCTCGAACGGGGCCCCCGTGGCCATCCCCACCCAGGACATGGTCTTCGGCATCTACTACCTGTCCAAGGAGCGCGCCGGCGCCAAGGGTGAAGGACGGCTCTTCTCCGACCCCGAAGAGGTGCGCATCGCGTACGACAACGAGGACGTCGACCTCCAGGCGCGGATCCGTCTGCGCTGGAACGGCGGCGTCATCGAGACGACGGTGGGCCGCACTCTCCTCAACGACGTCGTCCCCCCCTCTCTGCGCTTCATCAACAAGGAGCTCAAGAAGAAGGAGATCGGCGTCCTCATCGCGGACTGCTACAACCGCCTCGGCAACGAGGCCACCGTGGCCTTCCTCGACGACCTGAAGGACATCGGCTTCCGCTACGCCACGCTCTCCGGCCTCAGCATCGGGATCGAGGACATGCACATCCCCTCCGCCAAGGGCCAGCTCATCGACCGGGCCCGGCAGCAGGTCAACGAGGTCGAGCAGCAATACCAGGACGGTGTCATCACCAACGGCGAGCGGTACAACAAGGTCGTGGACATCTGGGCGCACGTGACCGAGCAGATCGCCGACGCCATGTTCTCCGAGCTCGAGCGCGGCGAGCAGGGCGGCGAGTTCAACCCCATCTACATGATGGCCGATTCGGGCGCCCGCGGCTCGAAGCAGCAGATCCGCCAGCTCGCGGGCATGCGCGGCCTCATGGCGAAGCCCTCGGGCGAGATCATCGAGACGCCGATCACCTCGAACTTCCGGGAAGGCCTCACGGTGCTCGAGTACTTCACGTCGACCCACGGCGCCCGCAAGGGCCTGGCCGATACCGCTCTCAAGACGGCGGACTCCGGGTACCTGACCCGCCGCCTCGTTGACGTGTCGCAGGACGTCATAGTCTCCGAGTACGACTGCGGGACGGTCAAGTACATCGACGCGGCCCCCCTCGTCGAGGGCGGGGACATCATCCAGTCGCTCCGCGACCGCGTGCTCGGCCGCGTGGCGGCGGAGGACATCAGGGATCCGTTCACGGGCGAGATCATCGTCCAGGCCAGCAACGAGATCAACGAGGAACTGGCCCAGAAGATCGAGGACTCCGGCCTCGAGCGGGTGCGCATCCGCTCCGCTCTCACCTGCGAGTCGAAGCGCGGTATCTGCGTCATGTGCTACGGGCGCAACCTAGGCACGGGGCGCCTGGCCGAGTTCGGGGAGGCGGTCGGCATCATCGCCGCCCAGTCGATCGGCGAGCCCGGCACACAGCTGACCATGCGGACCTTCCACATCGGCGGCACGGCGAGCCGCGTGGTCGAGGCCTCGAAGCACGACGCCAAGTACGCGGGCATCGTCAAGTACCACAACATCCGGTCCGTGGTGAATCGCGACGGCGACATCGTGGTGCTGAACCGCAACGGCGAGATCGTCGTGGCGGACGAGCGCGGCCGCGAGAAGGAGCGGTATCCGGTGGTCCCGGGCGCCCGCATCAAGATCAAGGACGAGGGCAAGGTCACCCTCGGCAAGCTGCTCGTCGAGTGGGACCCCTTCACCACCCCCATCCTCACCGAGGTCAGCGGCACCGTGGTCTTCCGCGACATCGTCGACGGTGTGACGATCCGGGAAGAGTTCGACGAGGTCACCGGCCTCTCCCGGCGCGTGATCATCGAGGACCAGGAAGGCAAGCTGCAGCCCCGGGTGTCGATCAAGGCGCCCGGCGTGGGTGATACACCTGACGCCGTCGCCGAGTCGATCGGGGAGACGCGCGGCCGTTACATGCTGCCCGTGGGCGCCCACTTGCTCGTGGCCGACGGCAGCGAGGTGCACCAGGGCGACATCATCTCCAAGATCCCGCGCGAGACGACGAAGACCAAGGACATCACGGGCGGTCTGCCCAGGGTGGCCGAGCTCTTCGAGGCGCGGAAGCCCAAGGAGCAGGCGGTCATCACGGAGATCGACGGGGCCGTGGAGTTCGCGGGGTTCGTCAAGGGCATGCGCAAGATCGTCATCCGCGCCGATGACGGCGAGACCAAGGAATACCTGATCCCGCGGGGCAAGCACATCTCGGTCCACGAGGGTGATCGGGTAAAGGCGGGCGAGGCGCTCATGGACGGCTCTCCGAACCCCCACGACTATTTGGCCGTGCTGGGTGACCGCGAGCTGCAGCGCTACCTCGTGAACGAAGTCCAGGAAGTCTATCGCCTGCAGGGCGTGACCATCAACGACAAGCACATCGAGATCATCGTCCGCCAGATGCTGCGGCGCGTGCGGATCGAGGAAGTGGGCGGGACGGAGTTCGTGGTGGGCGAGCTCGTGGACAAGTTCGTTTTCCAGGACGAGAACGAGAAGGCGATCGCGGCCGGCAAGCCTGCGGCCACGGCCAAGCCCGTCCTCCTGGGCATCACCAAGGCCTCGCTGTCGACGGACAGCTTCATCTCCGCCGCCTCCTTCCAGGAGACCACGCGGGTGCTGACGGAGGCCGCCATCAGCGGCAAGACGGACGACCTGCGCGGCCTCAAGGAAAACGTCATCGTGGGCCGGCTCATCCCGGCCGGCACCGGCTTGGGCCATTACACGAGGGCGGAGGTGCTCAGCCAGGGCGCCGACGAGCCCCCGGTGGCGGTCGAAGAGCCTCCGGTGGACGACGCCATCGACTCCGATCCAGGGTCAGAGGAGATAGCGCAGGCCGGGTAGATCAAAGCGCGAGCTTGATATTCCGCGGGTTTGGGGGGCCGCTCAAGGGGCGGGCAGCCGTGGAGTGTCAACTACTTGACAATTACCCCCTTTTCGGGTAAAAAGTCAGAGTTTTGGCCCTATTGACCCCGGCTGGGGCCGGGACGGGGCTGATCAGGGCCACAGGGGGAACTTCGAGCAATATGCCGACCATCAATCAGCTGGTGCGGAAGGGCCGCGAGGCGGTGCCGAAGAAGTCGAAGACGCCCGCCATGGAGGCTTGTCCGCAGAAGCGCGGCGTGTGCATTCGCGTGTACACCACCACGCCCAAGAAGCCGAACTCGGCGCTGCGCAAAGTCGCGCGCGTGCGTCTGACCAACGGACTCGAGGTCACGTCCTACATCCCGGGCGTGGGGCACAATCTGCAGGAGCACTCGATCGTCCTCATCCGGGGCGGCCGCGTGAAGGACCTGCCGGGCATCCGCTATCACATCATTCGTGGGTCGCTCGATACCGCGGGGGTGGCGGGGCGGAAGCAGAGCCGCTCGAAGTATGGCGCGAAGCAGCCGAAAGCCGGCGGAGCGGCGTAAATGCGTCGGGCGGGGGCGGCACGACGGGAGATTCTGCCGGATCCCAAGTACGGGAGCCGGATCGTGGCGAAGTTCGTCAACATGATGATGTACGGCGGCAAGAAGAGCACGGCCGAGCGGATCATGTACGAGGCCATGGGGACCATGGAGGACAGGGCCAAGCAGGACGCCCTCAAGCTCTTCAAGTCCGCCGTAGACAATTGCAAGCCGGCGGTGGAGGTCAAGTCGCGGCGGGTGGGCGGCTCGACGTACCAGGTGCCCGTGGAAGTACGACCCGACCGGCGCACCGCCCTGAGCATGCGGTGGCTCATCGGAGCCTCTCGTCGGCGCGCGGAGAAAAGCATGGCGGAGCGGCTGGCCGGCGAGCTCCTCGACGCCGCCAACAACCGCGGCACGGCCGTGAAGAAGCGAGAAGACACTCACAAGATGGCGGAGGCCAACAAGGCGTTCGCGCACTACCGCTGGTAGCCACCGAGACTCGAAGAGGGGGGCCGAAGCCTCGACCCCCCTCTTCTCTTGAGTAGCGCCGAGCAGAGGGAAAGGAAGCGTCGTGGAGCCGCAGTACCCGCTGGAGAAGACCCGGAACATCGGCATCATGGCCCACATCGATGCCGGCAAGACCACCACCACGGAGCGGGTGCTCTACTACACCGGCCGGTCCTACAAGATCGGCGAGGTGCACGAGGGCACCGCCACCATGGACTGGATGGTCCAGGAGCAGGAGCGCGGCATCACCATCACCTCGGCCGCGACGACGTCGTTCTGGGCCGATTGCCGGATCAACATCATCGATACGCCCGGCCACGTGGACTTCACCATGGAGGTCGAGCGCTCGCTCCGGGTCCTCGACGGCGCCATCGCCATCCTCGACGCCGTCTCCGGCGTGGAGCCGCAGACCGAGACCGTGTGGCGGCAGGCCGACAAGTACCGCGTGCCCCGCATCGTGTACGTCAACAAGATGGATCGCGTCGGCGCCGACTACTTTCGCTGCCTCGAAATGCTCAAGGATCGCCTGGGTGCCCACCCCGTGCCCATCCAGATCCCCTTCGGCCGCGAGGACAAGTTCAAGGGTGTCATCAACCTGATCGATCAGGTTGCCTACGTGTGGCCCGAGGACGACAGCCTGGGGCAGACCTTCGAGACGGTGGAGATCCCGGCCGACTTCAAGGCCCAGACCGCGGAGTACCGCGAGAAGATGATCGAGGCCCTCGCCGAGGTCGACGACCACCTGATGGAGAAATACCTCAGCGGCGAGAAGGTCAGCCCCGAAGAGATCAAGGCGGCCGTGCGCGCCGGGACGATCAGCATGAAGCTCTTCCCGGTGATCTGCGGCGCCTCCTTCAAGAACAAGGGCGTCCAGCCCATGCTCGACGCGGTGGTGGATTACCTTCCCTCGCCCCTCGACGTCTCCGCCATCAAGGGCGTCAATCCCGAGACGGGACAGCCGGAGACGCGCGAGCCGGACGAGAAGGCGCCCGTCTCCGCGCTGGCCTTCAAGATCATGAACGACGCCTTCGTGGGCCAGCTGACCTTCGTGCGCGTCTACTCGGGCACCCTCGCCTCGGGCACGGGAGTCTACAACTCGACGCGCGACAAGAAGGAGCGCATCGGCCGGCTCGTGCGCATGCACGCCAACAAGCGCGAGGAGATCGAGGCGGTGACGGCGGGTGACATCGCGGCGGTGGTCGGCCTCAAGGACACGCGCACGGGCGACACCCTCTGCGATCCCAACAAGCCCATCGTGCTCGAGTCCATGGACTTCCCCGCGCCCGTCATCGCCGTGGCCATCGAGCCCAAGACCAAGGCCGACGAGGAGAAGCTCGGGCAGTCGCTGGCCCGCCTCGCCATGGAGGACCCGACCTTCAAGGTCAACGTGGATCCCGAGACGAACCAGACGCTCATCCACGGCATGGGCGAGCTGCACCTCGAGATCATCGTCGACCGGCTCCTGCGGGAGTTCAAGGTCGAGGCCAACGTCGGCAAGCCCCAGGTCGCCTACCGCGAGACGGTCCGCCAGAAGGCGGAGGCGCAGGGGCGCTTCGTGCGTCAGACGGGCGGCCGGGGACAGTACGGTGACGTGTGGCTCGAGATCGAGCCCACCGCGGAGCCGGGCCAGGGCGTGATCTTCGAGAACAAGCTCAAGGGCCCCGCCATCCCGCGCGAGTACGTGCCCGCGGTCGAGAAGGGCATCAAGGAAGCGGCGGAGACGGGCGTGCTCGCTGGCTACCCCGTGGTGGATATCAAGGTCTCCCTCACGGACGGCAGCTACCACGATGTGGACTCGAGCGAGATGGCCTTCAAGATCGCGGCCTCCATCGGCTTCAAGGAGGGCTGCCGGAAGGCCAAGCCCGTGCTCCTCGAGCCGGTCATGGACGTCGAGGTCGTCGCGCCCTCCGAGTACCAGGGCGCAGTCATTGGCGACCTAAACAGTCGCCGCGGCCGGATCGTGAGCCAGGAAGTCCGGGCCAATGCCCAGGTCATCCGCGCCAATGTCCCCCTCGGCCAGATGTTCGGCTATGCCACCGACGTCCGCTCCATGACCCAGGGGCGGGCGACCTATACCATGCAGTTCGCGCGCTACGAGGAAGTGCCCAAGAACATCGCCGAGGAGATCATGGCGAAGGTCGCGGGCAAGGGTACGCCGCGGGCCGGTTCCCGCTGAGTCGCGCTTCAACAGGAGAGATCAACCATGGCCAAGGCGAAATTCGATCGGTCGAAGCCGCACGTGAACATAGGGACGATCGGGCACATCGACCACGGGAAGACGACGCTGACCTCGGCGATCACGAAGGTGCTGCACACGAAGTACAGCGGGGTGGCGGTGCGGG
>WNFC01010595.1_pt1 | contig 16359 bp, 18 predicted proteins | sample 5400541 | NCBI WGS metagenome assembly WNFC01 (sample SAMN13153342, study PRJNA577476) | soil metagenome | isolation source: 120 cm saprolite under Douglas fir tree site 2 hole 2 replicate 1 | place: USA:California | collected 2015-04-18
AACAGATTCTTGACCTCGTGCGTCTGGCAGTTGCTGTTCACCACCGAAGTTTTCGGGTCGGCGCCCATGCGCGCGCCGCCCAGCTCGTGGATGATGACGCCGCCCGCGGCGATTCCGTAGCCGTCTTCTTTAGTCGGCATCGGCGAGTACACCTCGCCGCCCATCTCTGCGATGAGGGCGCGGAAGGTCTCCTGCATGTGCTTCACCTGGAGATACTCGTGGTCGGTGAACTTCCAGTGGAAGCGGAGCACCGGGATGCCCCATTTGTCCACGACGTGGGGATCGATCTCGCAATAGCTGCCTTCATTGGGGATCATCTCGCCGCGGCCGGAGAAGCCGACGTAGGCGCCGTAGTAGCGGCGGTAGTTCTGCTTGAGCTCCTTGCCGTAGCCGCCGCCCGGCGGGTAGTTTTGGATGCCCCCCAGGATGCCGTAGTCCGGCAGGTCGGCGCCGCCCCATACCTCGATGTGATAGCCGCGCGGGAAACCGAGGGTTTTGTTGTCGAGCCACCACGGCATGTAGACGTGCATTCCGCCCACGCCGTCGTGATTATGGGGAACGTGGTCCATCATCTTCGGAATGAATCCGGAGACGTCGGTGCCGGTCGTGTCGGTGAGATACTTCCCAACCGTCCCGCTGCCGTTCGCAAGACCGTTCGGGAATGACGCGGACTTCGAGTTGAGCAACAGCCGCGACGTCTCGCAGGCGCTCGCGGCGACGACCACCACCCGGGCGTCGATGTGATGCTCGCTGCCGTCGGTCGTGTCCACGTAGGTGACACCGCTGGCGCGCCCCGTCCGGTCGAGCGTGATCTCCCGCGCCATCGCGTTCGTCTTCAACGTGAGCTTGCCGGTCTTCAGGGCCGGCGCGATCAGGACGTTGGTGGATGAGAAGTTGGAATTTGTCTTGCAGCCGCGGCCGCATTGACCGCAATAGTGGCACGCCGCTCGACCGTTCAGGGGTTTGGTCAGGATCGACAGTCGAGACGGGACGCAGGTGACATTGAGCCGGCGAGACGCTTCCTGCACGAGCAGCTCGTAGCAGCGCGGCTTGGGAGGCGGCAGGAAGATGCTGTCGGGGGCATTGGGGATGTTTTCCTTGCTCCCGAAGACCCCGACCAGCTGCTCGAGCTTGTCGTAATAGGGGCGCACGTCGTCGTAACGGATCGGCCAGTCATCCCCCAGCCCGTCGAATGTCTTCGCCTTGAAATCGCGCGGTCCAAAGCGGAGCGAGATGCGGCCCCAGTGGTTCGTTCTCCCGCCGACCATGCGCGCCCGCCACCAGCGGAATCTTTCTCCGGGGGCCACGGTGTAGGGCTCTCCGGGGATGTCCCACCCGCCGATGCAGCCGTCGAACTCCCCGAACGGCTTGAGCCGCGTGGATGCTCCGCGCCGCGGCGAATCGTACGGCCAGGTGAGCATGGCGGAATCGGTGGTGTTGTCCCACGGACCGCCGGCTTCGAGCACGGTGACATTGACGCCGGCGCGGGTGAGGACGTACGCGGCCATCCCACCGCCGGCTCCCGAGCCGACGATGACCACATCGGCGGGTGACGACTGGATCGCAAGGCGCATTCAGGGCTCCCGTGTCAGGGGTTAGTAGCCTAACGCACCGCCGGCGTAACGTGGGTCAGCAACACCGACCCACCCGCCGGCGGTTCTATGTATGGCCGCCACGATGCCGCTGTGTCCCCGCCGCATTTCCATCTTATGCCCCATCGCTTGCAGCGCCTGCACGGTGGTATCGCTCAATCCCCCATGCTCGTAATACGTCTTGTCCGGCAGAGCCTGGTGATGAATCCTCGGGGCCGCGACGGCGTCGGCGAGACTCATTCTCTGATCCAGCACGTTGAGAATCACCTGGGTGACGGTCGTGATGATCGTGGGACCTCCGGGCGTGCCCACCACCATTTGCAGATTGCCGGCGCTGTCGAGCACGATCGAGGGGGTCATGGCCGACAGCATCCGCTTGTTGCCGGCGACTGCGTTCGCTTCGCCCTGCACGAGGCCGTACATGTTCGGCTTGCCCGGCGCCGTCGCGAAGTCGTCCATTTCGTTGTTGAGGAGGAATCCTGCCCCGGTGACGGTGACGCCGCTGCCAAATCCGCCATTCAGCGTGGTGGTCACCGCCGCCGCACTGCCCTGGGCGTCCACGATCGAGTAGTGCGTCGTGTGCATCGCCTCGCCACCCGCGGCCTGCGGCGGTGTGGGCGTCGCGTGCTTGGGGTCGATCTGTGACCGGAGCGTCGCCGCGTATGACTTGGACAGCAGGCGATCGAGCGGCATGTCGACGACGTCGGGGTCGCCGAGCCAGCGGTTGCGGTCGATGAAGGCACGCCGCATCGCTTCGGTCACGAGGTGCACGTAGGCCGCCGTGCCGAAGGCGGGGAGCGTGTCGTAGCCCTCGAGGATGTTGAGGATCTCGCCCATCGTCACCCCGCCCGAGCTGGGCGGCGGCATCGAGTAGATCGTGTGCCCGCGATAACTGAGCTGGACGGGTGTGCGCCATTTGGCGCGATAGCGGCGCAAGTCGTCCTTGGTGATCAGACCGCCGCCGCGCTGCATCTCGGCCACGATCAAATCGGCGATCTGGCCGCGGTAAAAGACATCCGGGCCGGAGTCGCTGATGAGTTGCAGCGTGCGCGCGAGGTCGGGCTGCCTCCACATCGTGCCGGGCGCGGGAGCGCTGTCGCGCACCAGAAACTGCGCGCGGCTGGCGGGAAACTGCGCCAACAGGTCACGGTCCGCCGCAATGTCGCGGCTGCGCGCAGTGTCGATCACGTGTCCCTGCGCCAGCCGAATCGCCGGAGCGACCAGCATTGCCCAGGGAAGTGTGCCGTACTTTTTCCACGCTTCGTACAGTCCGGCGACGCTCCCCGGCACGCCCGCAGCGAGATGTCCTACCTCGCTCTGCTTGGTTGGATTGCCCGCCGAATCGATATACATGTCGTGGGTCGCCGCGGCGGGCGCGGCCTCGCGGTAGTCGAGCGCCGTCACTTCTCCACCGGCGGTGCGATGCACGATGAAGCCGCCGCCGCCGATGTTGCCAGCGTCAGGCAGCACCACCTCGAGCGCGAACGCGACCGCCACGGCGGCATCGATGGCGTTGCCGCCGAGCTTCAGGATTTCGACGCCTGCCTGGGTCGCGAGCGGATGCGCCGAAACGACCATGGCGTGCTGGGCCCTTACGGGCCGCGAGTGCAGTGTCCATGTCTCGGGAATGGCTGAGCGGACAATGACTACGGGGCCGCGGATCGGCGCGGGGCCTGCAGGCGCGGGGCCTGCCGCGGGCCGCGCGCCGCCGCATCCGACCGCGGCCGCGGCGACGATCAAAGCGAGCATCTTTCGCATTCGTAATCTTATCGTCTAATTCTCCTCCATGACAAACCGCGATTTCTCGGATCCTCGCGCCACCGAGCAACGCAACCCGCGCTCCGAGCGCATCGACGTCGCCTCGAGTCTCGAGATTGTCGACATCATGAATGCCGAGGATGCGAGCGTAGCGGGCGTGGTACACGGGCAGCGCCAGCAGATTGCGCGTGCCATTGACCTGATTGTCGCGGCGTTTAAGAGCGGCGGGGGGGGGCGGCTCGTCTACGTCGGTGCCGGTACGTCCGGCCGGCTGGGAGTGCTCGATGCCACCGAATGCCCGCCCACGTTCAGCGTGCCGCCCACGATGGTGACCGGCGTGATCGCGGGCGGCTACGGCTCGCTGGTGAAGAGCGCCGAGGGCGCGGAGGACGACGTGAACGCCGGGGCCGCGGCGATGGACACGGCCGCCGTGACCAGTCGCGATGTGGTCGTGGGTATCGCCGCCAGCGGCACGACGCCCTACGTGCGCGCTGCCCTGTCGCGCGCGCAGACGCTGGGCGCCAAGACGGTGCTCGTCACGTGCGCGACCGCGCCGAAGGTGCTCGCCGAGACGTGCGACGTCATCATCAATCCCATCGTCGGACCGGAAGTGCTGACCGGTTCGACTCGCCTGAAGGCGGGGACGGCGACTAAACTCGTCCTCAACATGCTCAGCACCGGCGCCATGATCCGGCTCGGCAAGGTCTACGGAAATCTGATGGTGGACCTGATGGCGTTGAGTGCGAAGCTGCATGACCGCGGTGAGCGCATCGTGATGGAAGTCTGCGCTGTCTCGCGCGAGGAAGCGCGCCAGGCGATCGAGCGCGCCAAGGGCAGCGTGAAGGTCGCGATCGTGATGGCGCGCCGCAAAGTGGATGCTGCCGAGGCTCGGCGCCTGCTCGAAGCGGCAGACGGGTTTGTCCGCCCGGTCGTGGGTGAGCCGCCGCCGGTGGGCCGATGACCCTCGCCGTCGGTGTCATGTCGGGCACGTCGCTCGACGGGATTTCGACGGCGCTGGTGCGGCTCCGGGACGGTGGGGTGGAGTTGGTCGCCTTTCGTCAGGAGCCGTATTCCGCGGCCGAGCGCGGCGCGATCATCGACACGATGGCGCGCGGCACGCCCAAGGACGTCGCCTTCCTTCATGTCGCACTGGGTGAGCGATTCGCCGGCGCGGTGCTAGCGCTGCTGGCGCAGGCGCGCGTCGCGCCCAAAGACCTCGCCTTTATCGCGTCCCACGGCCAAACGATCTGGCACGAGCCGGGGCGAGCGACGTTCCAGCTGGGCGATGCGGCGGTGGTGGCGGAGCGCGTCGGCGTGCAGGTGGTGAGCGACTTCCGGGCGCGCGACGTCGCCGCGGGCGGTCAGGGAGCGCCGCTCGTGCCGCTCGCCGACGTGATGCTGTTCGGACACGAACAACACGGGCGCTGGCTGCTCAACATCGGCGGGATGGCGAATGTCACGTGGGTGCCGCGACGCGGCGTGCCCGACGGCGCGTTCGCGTTCGACACGGGTCCAGGCGTCGCGGTGATCGACGCCATCACGCGGCGCGTCGATCCGGACGCGGCGTTCGACCAGGATGGCGAGCGCGCGCGCCGGGGAAGACCATTAACGAAAGTACTGGGTGAGCTGCTGGCGGATCCCTATTTCGACCAACCGCCGCCCAAGAGCACGGGTCGAGAACGGTTCGGGATCGAGTTCGCGGACAAACTGCTCGCGCGTGTGAAGAAGGCTGGTGGCTCCGACAACGACGCGGTGGCGACGGCGACTGCCCTCACGGCCGAGACGATTGGTGGGGCGATCGCGCGGTGGGGAAAGGACGACGGAGCGGAAGTCGTCATCTCGGGCGGGGGCGCAAAGAATCCGGCGCTCGTCGAGCGACTGGCGGCGAAGATTCAGCCGCGCCCCGTTGTGCTGTTCGATCAAGTGTTTTTCAACGGCGAAGCGAAGGAGGCAGTCGCGTTCGCGTTTCTGGGCCATCAAACGGTGGTGGGGAAGGCGGGCAATCTTCCGGCCGCGACGGGGGCGCGCGGTCCTCGGATTCTGGGTCACATCACTCCAGCATGATGCCCCCCCCCCCTCCGCGGGCGCGCCTCGTCTGTCCGGCGCTGCGCTGGCGGCGTGGCTCATTCAAATCCGAACGAGAAAAGATCGAGCAGGCGCTCGCCGCGGGAGTCGGCGGTTTCATTCTCTTTGGCGGCACGCGCGCCGCCGTCACCGCGCTCACCAGCGCGCTGCATGACACGGCGGGTCGGCCGGTGCTGCTCGGCTCTGATTTCGAGCGCGGGCCGGGGCAGCAGGTGAAAGGTCTCACCGAGCTGCCGCCGCCCGCGGCGCTCGGCTACCTCAACGACCTCGACGCGACGTACGCATGTGGGCAGATCACCGGAACCGAGGCCCGCGCGGTCGGTCTCACCTGGGTATTTGCGCCGGTGTGCGATCTCGACATCGAGCCGCGCAATCCCATTGTGCAGACCCGCTCGTTCGGGGCCGATCCTGCTCCTGCGGGTCGACACGCCGCGGCGTGGATCAAATCAAAGGTTGTCAGGAGCACGCCGTGATGGCCTGCGCCAAGCACTATCCTGGCCATGGCCGTACCACGACCGATTCCCACGAAGGCCTGCCCGTTGTGACGGCGCCTGCTGCCGACCTTCAGGCCGAGGCTGCGCCGTTTGCGACGGCGGTGCAAGCAGGAGTCGCGAGCGTGATGCCGGCGCACGTGGCGTATCCGGCGTGGGATCCGAGTGGTTCTGCAGCCACGTTCTCGAAGCCCATCCTCGATTATCTGCGCACAACGCTTGCCTTCGACGGACTCGTCGTCACGGACGCGTTCATCATGGCCGGAGCGACGGCTGTCGCGCCGGAGGGCGTGGGCGTTCATCATGGCGGGCGCGACGGCTGCCGCGCCGGAGGGCGTGGCCGCGGTCGCCGCGCTGAATGCCGGCTGTGACATGTTGCTGTATCCGACGGATTGGGCCGGCGTCGTGCGCGCGCTGGACCAGGTGGTGCCCGATCGGGCCGAGCAGGCGCTGGTGCGCTACGAGCGGGCGGTGGGGGCGCGGGGCCAGTCGGGTCAGCCGAGCGATCTGGACGGCGCCACGCTCGCCGAGCATCAGAAGTTCGCGGATGGGTTGGCTGACAGGGCCGTGCATTTAGTGCGCGGCGAAGGGCCGCAGCTGGGTAAGACGTTTGCTGTGACGATCGTCGATGATGATGTGGGTGGACCGTATTCGATTCCGCCGCGGGACGTGTTTCATGGAGAGCTGCGAAAAGGGGGAGTTCGGTTAACCCCGGGGCATGGCCCCGGGGTCGGTCGACTCGTACTGGTTTACGCGGAGCCGAGGTCGTGGAAGGGCCGCAGCGATCTAGGACCGCAGTCGCTGGCGCAGCTCGAGCGCCTAGTGCCGGGCGCGTCGCTCGTGATTCTGTTCGCGCACCCGCGGCTCGCGACACAGGTGCCGGGGGATGTGCCAGTATTGTGTTGCTGGCATGGGCAGGCGCTGATGCAACGAGCGGCGGCGAGGTGGGTACTAGCGAGAGCGCAATAGCCCGCAGGCCGTCCCCACTTCAGTGTCTCGGAGGTTCTATGTCAGTCGGGCTCCGAAGCATCGCCGTGAGTTTCCACCAATGAATCGGTATCCAATGCTCACGCCGGAACCAAAGTGAAATTCGTTCTCGTGATCTACAACGACCCCGCGCTCTACGACGCGCTGCCCCAGGCTGAAACTGATCGGATGATGCGTGGTTGCCTCACGCACGCCGACGAGCTGCGCCGCGCTGGACGTCTCACCGAGAGCCAGATGCTCGACGGTGCCGAAACGGCGAAATCCGTCCGCATCCGCAACGGCCGCACCAAGGTCACGGATGGGCCGTTCAGTGAAGCCAAAGAAGTCCTGGGAGGCTTCAATCTGATCGAAGCGAAAGACATGGACGAGGCCATCCAGATCGCGCAGGAGTTCCCCTGGGCCCGCACCGGCTGCGTCGAGGTTCGCCCGGTGCGCGACATCGAGACTGTCCGGCGGCGAGTCAACGCTTCGGTGAGGACTGCGACATGAGGTCTTCCTCCCTGCTGCGTTGACGCCCGTGCGGTGTATCTGCGTGGCCAGGCCGACGCCCTGGGCCTTCGAGTAGTCGAGACATCGGACATCTCTATTGAGGCGGTGGCTGACGTCCTGCAAAGGGAGTTGGACGGACTATGAAGCTCGGTGCGCAGCAGCTGCGGGGGCGATTCGTCGTGCTCACCGGAGGGAGCAGCGGAATTGGTCGCGCGCTGGCGACGGAGCTCACGACTCGCGGTGCCTCGGTGCTGGTGGGCTCCCGCCGCAAGATCGAAGGCGAGCCGCAGCATCACACCCTCGATCTCGCATTGCTGTCGTCGGTCAGCGAATTCGCGGCGAGCATCCTGGCCCTCGGCAGGCCGATCGACGTACTCGTTCTGAACGCGGGTGTCCACGTCCCGTGGAGGAGCGTCACCACCCCTGACGGTCACGAGCTGCACTGGCAGGTGAACTACCTGTCCAACTTCCTCTTGACGCACCTGCTCCTGGAGGGGTGTCGGAGGTCCGCCCTCAAACAGATCGTCTACATCGGGAGCGAGGCCCACCGCATGGCGGCGGTCGCTGCCGGCCCCCTCTCGGGGTTCTGGCATCGCTACGCCGTATCCAAGGAAGCGGCGACCACGTTCTTCCTGCGACTCCAGGACCTCCACCCGGACCTGCGCGTCCAGGTCATCTCACCCGGCTACGTCGCAACCGAGATCCACCGCCATAAGAGCCGCATCACCGCATGGCTCGAGCGGGCCTCGACGCGGGTCCGGACTCCCGAGGACGCGGCACGGGAGATCATGCGCCTGATCGAGCTGCCGGAGGCGACGTCAGTGTACTGGGATCGCGGCAACGCGGCGACGCCCAGCCGTCGGGCCCGGAACATGGCGGGCGCCGAGGCGCTGTGGCGAAAGTCGGTCGCCGCCGTGCGGCACCTCCTCCCGGATGCGGTGCCCTGCGTGATGATCTCGAACTTCGCGGGGACCTGGCGCGCGTTCGGCCCCGAGGTGTCGCAGCCGGCCAGCGTCGAGGAGCTTGTCGCGCTGGTGCGTCGAGCCGCCGACGCCGGTCGCGAGGTGCGCATCGTCGGGCAGCGGCACTCGTACAATGACATTTTCTATTCGCGTACTGCGATGATCTCGATCGCCCAGCTGAACCGGATTCGCGGCCTTGATCCGGATGCCGGTACGTTCACCTGCGAAGCCGGGATCACGATCGACGACGTGTGCGCCTACCTCGATCAGCGCGGCTACGCGCTCCGCTACTGCGGCAACCACGGACAGCAGACCCTGGCAGGAGCACTGGCGACCGGTACCCACGGCTACGGCCGCGACGGTGGCCTCATCTCAGAGCTCGTGACGGCGATGACCGTGCTGGGTCCTGATGGCCGTCTCTTCCACACCTCCGCCGAGCAGGATCTGCGCGCTCTTCGCCTGGGGCTCGGGACACTGGGCGTCATCGTCGAAGTCACCCTGGCTGTCACGCGCTCCAGCCCGTGCCTGTACCGCCTCGCGAGCATGCCGCGGCCGGAGTTCATCGCTCGCCTCGACGAACTGGCGCGTGCTCATGAGTACCTCCGGTTCACTCACCATCCGTTCGACGACGCGACGATGCTGTACCTCACAATCGATGCGACGACGGAGGCATATGTCGGCACCCAGCCCGTTCGCTACACCGGTCCGCCCGCAGGGGGCGCGGCGTGGCTCGCGGTGCCGTGGCTGCGGATGCCGGGGGTCAGGAGGCTGCTCGGACGAGCCGCCTCGGTCAGCCGCCGCGAGGTCTCCGCCGTCGTCCCGTTCTCGACGTCGCTGTTCGTCCGCGACGGCGTGATTCACAAAGCGAGCCGAACCCAGGAGATGCTCAGGCGGATCGGGCTGCGCGCGTTCAACCGGAACGACTGGCTGAACATGGAGCTGGCGGTACCGCGTGGTCGGTTCCCGGAGTTCGTGCAGCTCTTCGCGGAGAACCTTCCGCGGATGTCGGATTTTTCCATGGCGCATCCGTACTACGCCTGCCGCGTCGTCGGGGGGGCACAGAGCGTCCTGCTCGGCCCAAACTTCGGGCGCGACGTGGTGTTCGTCGACATCCATGTCGATCCGCGGGCGCGCAGCTCGGACGGTTTCCTGCGCGCCGTCGAGGCCGAGTCGCTCCGAGCGCTTTCGGCACGGCCGCACTGGGGGAAGGTGTTTTTCGCCGGACGCGATGCGATCCGCACCCTCTACCCGGCATCCAACATCGACGGCTTCCTCGCCGCGAAGCAGCGGTTCGATCCCGGCGCCGTGTTCTCCAACGACTATTCGAGGCGTGTGTTCGGCGTATGACCACGAAACATCGGCGCGGTAGGCTCAGGGTGGGCCCGCGTCACCTCCGCCCAGATCATTCTGGTCGCGCTCACGCTCCTTCTGCGGGTTGCCGTATGTCCAGTTGACGCTGAGCAGCAACCCGCGGATCGCGCGCCTCCGGTCCGACACCTGGTAGAACCGCGGGTCTAGCGTCGTGGAGCTCTCGCGCGACGTGTTGAACGGGTCGATCACGCGCAGCGTCACGCTCATCCGGTCGTTCATGAGCTTTTCACGGGCGGCCAGCGTGAACCGCGTCCGGCTGGCGTTTCGGCCCTGCTCGACGGTCATCGGCGCCTGATACGACAGTATCGCCTGCACATCGACGCTGCTCGAGACGCGGAACGTTGCGTTGGTTCACCACGCGGCCGCGGATCTCGCCGCTTGTGGCGGGAATGCCTTGCGCCGCGGCCAGGGAGCAGACCGCGAGGACGATCGCTGTCGCGAGCGCGACGCACCGGGCGAGCATCGCCATGAAAGGTAGATTCCGCACCTGACAGTTAGCTTACGGGCGAGACCCGTTCGACGTTATCCGGGAAGGAGCCTCTATGCGTCGTGCCGCACTTGTCCTCATCCTGTCGGCGGTCCCGAGCCTCGCGGCCCAGAGGCCCGCCCGCTACCAGATCACGCACACGTTTGTCCTGGGAGGTGACGGCCGGTGGGACTATGTCATACCGGACCCGCCGCGGCATCGCGTGTTCATCGCCAGGCAAGATCGCGTCATGGTAGTGGACGAGAACGACGGGAAGCTGCTCGGCGAGATCCGTGATATTCACGGGGCGCACGGCGTTGCGCTGGTGGAGAAAGCGCACCACGGCTTCGCGACATCGGGAAACGACAGCGCGGTCGTGATGTTCGACCCGAGCACATTCCAGGTGCTGGGCCAGATTCCCGCCGCCGAGGACGCCGACGCGATCGTATACGATGCGGCGTCGAACCGAGTGTTCACCTTCAACGGTGATGCGCATTCCTCCACGGTCGTGGACCCGGTACCGGGGCGCCTGGTCACGAACATCCCGCTGGGTGGTAAGCCCGAGTCGGGCGTCGCGGCAGGCAACGGCAAGCTGTACGTGAACATCGTCGACAATGCCGAGGTGGTGGAGATCGACGGAAAGTCCCTCACCGTCACGCGCAGCTGGTCGACGGCACCGTGCCAGCAGCCGGTCGCCATGGCCATCGATACGACGCATCACCGTCTGTTCAGCGGGTGTCGCAGCGGGGTGCTAGCGGTCTCCGACTATCAGGCCGGTCGCGTCGTCGCGACGGCGCCCATCGGCGCCGGCGTGGACGGTACCGCGTTCGATCCCGCGGCGAGCGACGTGTTCGCTTCGAATGCGGATGGCACGCTGACCGTCATTCACGAGGACGGCCCCGACCAGTACCACGTCGTGGAGAACGTCCAGACCGCGCAGGGCGGCCGCAACATGGGCCTGGATCCCACGACGCATCGCATCTACGTCGTCTCGGCGCGGTTCGGGCCCCCGCCGGCCGACTCCACCGCGGCGAATCCCAGGCGCCGTCCACCCATCATTCCGGGATCGTTCATGATGATGGTCGTGGAGCAAACGCCCGCGCCGCATTGACCCAGATCTCTTTCGCAGGTGTCCGTGTGGACTTCGGCGACACGACGCTGTTCTCCGACGTCTCGTTTACGGTCGCGCCTGGCGAACGTTGGGGCATCGTGGGGCGGAACGGCACGGGGAAGACGACCCTCTTCCGGCTGTTGACGGGCGATCTCGAGCCCACCCGCGGGAGTATCGTCCGGGCGCCCGCATTTCGCGTGTCGCTGCTCGAACAGCACCGCGACTACGGCGCCGCGACGACGGTCTGGGAGGCGGCCGCCGGCGAGCTCGCCGAGCTCCTGGCGCTGGAACAATCGCTGGTGGAACAGGCTGCCAATCTCGCGCAGGACTCCTCGCCCCGCGCGCTGGCCCAGTACGGCGAAGACCTCGAGCGCTTCGAGCGCGAAGGCGGTTACGCCGTCACGGCGCGCATCGACGCGGTGCTGCACGGCCTCGAGTTCGATCCGGCGCAGGCCCGGGTTACCCCGCTGTCCGCCCTCAGCGGCGGCGAGCTCGGCAGGCTCGGCCTGGCCCGGCAACTCATGACGACCGCGGACGTGTTGCTGCTCGACGAGCCGACCAATCACCTCGATCTCGAGACGACGCGCTGGCTCGAACACTACCTCGTCGAGAGCGAGCGAACGGTCCTGCTCGTAAGCCACGACCGCGCGTTTCTGGCCGCGACCGTAGATCACGTGCTGCATCTCGAAGGCGGCAGCGCCACGCCGTACGCGGCCGGGTACACCGGTTTTGTAGCTCAGCGCGCCGAGCGCCGGCTGGCGCAGCAGCGGGCGTTCGACCAGCAGCAACGCACCATCGCGCACGAGCGGGACTACATCGCCCGCAACATCGCGGGGCAGAACAGCAAGCAGGCCAAAGGCCGGCGCAAGCGGCTCGAGCGGCTGCCGCGACTCAGTCCCGTGATCGGCGCCGAGGGGACGATGGCGCTGCGGTTCGAGGTAGCCGAGCGTGGCGGCGACCAGGTGCTGAGCGCCAGGAACGTCAGCGTCGGGATCGGCTCGCGGACGCTGGTGGCACGATTCAGTGGAACGCTGGAGCGCACCGGTGTGCTGGGGATACTCGGACGCAACGGAGCAGGGAAGTCGACCGTATTGCGCGCGCTCCTCGGCGAGCATCCGACGCTGGGCGGCGAGCTGCGGCTGGGCGGCTCGATCACCGCCGGCTACTATCGGCAGGATCTCTCGCAGGTGCCGCTCGACAAGACGCTCTACGACGTGATCGCTGGCCTCCGCCCGACATGGGAGCGCGGGCAGATACAGGGGCACCTGGGGCGGTTCGGGTTTTCCGGCCAGGAGGTGTTGCGGCGCGCCGACTCGCTCTCGGGTGGAGAGCGCGCTCGCCTCGCGCTGGCGATCCTGATATTGTCGCGTGCGAACCTGCTTGTGCTCGACGAACCGACCAATCATCTCGACGTCGAATCCATCGAGGCGCTCGAAGACGCGATCGAAGCATACGACGGTACCGTGATCCTGGTGAGCCACGACCGGGCGTTGCTGCGTGCCTTGACGACGCGGATTTGGATCCTGCATGACGGACGCATGACCGAGTTCGCCGGCGGCTTTGCGGAGTGGGAGGAAGTGAGTACCGAACGGGCCCACGCCGCGGCCGTCACCGCCGCCGAGGAGCAGGCGTTGCGGCGGGTGCACGAGCGCCAGCGCGTCGCGCCGTCGTCCAAGAGCGACCCGCGCAAGGAGCTGCGTCGCGCCCAGCGCGAGCTCGCGGAGGCGGAGGCTGCCGTCGCGGACTTGGAAGCTCAAGTCGCTCAGGTCGTCGCGGCGCTCGAGGACCCGGCGCTCTACACACGTCCCGATGGCGCCGCGGCGGCCCGGACGCTCGGCGCACAGCTCGAGACGTTGAAGCGCAGCCTCGAGGCCGGGCTGGACCGGTGGACGCACGCGACCGAACAAGTCGAGCTGCGAGTACCTCGATGAACTCGTCGACCCCGATCGAACGGAGTGCGTGGGTCGGTCAACTCGGCGGCATCGTCGTCGTGCTGGCCCTGATCCTCTGGTTCGTGCAGATGCGAAAGGCGCCAACCCACCTGCTGCAGCGACGTGATTGTGAGCGTGCCTACGCGGAAGCTCGCAGTGCATCTGACAGCGCTGCGGTCGATCAGCGGCGACCGGTCCTTGGCCAATCGACCGATACGGTCACGTGTGGCACGTTTCGCAGAGCGGGTCGTCTGCCATGACCCACTGTGCGGGCGGACGCAACGATCGCGGACGTTAGAGGTATTCATATCCGTCCTCAGCATGACACTTTTGTCGTCACACTCCCGAGACCGCAATGAGACTCTATGCGCAACTCAACTTCGGCGGCAATTGCGAGGAAGCTTTTCGCTTCTATGAACAGCATCTTGGTGGCAAGATCATCATGATGATGAATCAGAGTCAGGCACCTGGCGCGCCGCGTGACGCGGGCAAAGCAGTCATCCATGCACGGATCGACATTGGCGACACGGTCTTGACCGGCAATGACGTTCCTCCATCCGTTTTTCAAAAGATCCGCAGCGTGTACCTCAATCTGTCGCTCGATTCATCGGCGGAAGCCGAGCGGGTCCACACGGTGTTGGCCAAGGGCGGTGAAGTGTACATCCCGCTCCAGGAGACGTTCTTCGCGACGCGGTTCAGCCAGCTGCGCGATCGGTTCGGCGTGCTATGGTCGATCATTCACGAACGACCCAGAACCGGATGACATGGGCTCGCAGCTCGCGGCACGCCTAGATTACAGCGCACTATGACTGACGAATTCAAGGCCAAGCTACAGGCGCTGCTTCAGGCCCACGCCGCACAGGCGGCAAAACAGCAACCCGCCGACAAAACGGCGCGCGATCAATCGGATCGGCGGATGTGCGGGGAGCGGCTCCACTCGGTGGTGCGCCCCGTGCTCGAGGCGCTCATCGCTGAGCTCAAGAGTGCCGGCCATGAAGCCTCCGTCCGCGAACACATCGAGCGCGACGATGCCTACCCCAGCGTCGCCCTTTCCTTCACGCCGCGCAGCGGGCTCGCTTCGGCGCTCATCTTCCGGTACGACCCCCGGCACGGCATCGTCGTCCAGCGAGAGGTGAAGCACGCCCCCTGGAAGGGTCGGCCGCCCACGGGAACGGGGGATCGGCTCGGCACGATCGGCATCACCGCCGTCTCCGAAGCGTGGGTCCAGACCAAGAGCCTGAGTTTTATCGAGGCCGTCTTGAAAGCCAACTAAGGAAGGCGTCATGGACCCTGCCGTTCAACCCATCGCCGCCGCCCGCGGGGCCCGGATCCTTCACGCGGCGCTCGTGATCGGGCTGATACTCGTCGGCGCCACCTTCTTCTTTCTCCTCCGTGTTCAGGGTCAGCCGCTCGTGGGCGGCGGCCCACTCATCGGCTACGTGACCGCCGGCCTCGCCCTCCTGAATCTCGCCGTCGTGCTCGGTTTGCTGCGACCCAGGATTCCTCAGCGACGCATGGATCAATCGCCCAACGATTACTGGGGTACGAACGAGGCTCGCGGCGCCGCCATCATTATCTGGGCGATGATTGAGGGAGCCGGGCTGCTGTCGTGGGTCGGCTATGTCCTCACGGGAGGGATCGTGCCGGCTGCCGTTGCGGCGCTGTCGATTGTGGCGCTCATCATGCTACGTCCTTCCCAACTCGAGGGCGACGGAGCTTAGTGACCATGACCATTCGATCGTTTCTCCTCATCGCAGTCTTCGTCTTCGTTTCGAACACCCTCCCTGGGCAGTGGGCTTCGCGCGGGATCTCGCCCGTCCCGTTGTGGGCGGACAGCGCGTTGACCAAGTCGGGCTTCTGGGGGAGTTATGACTTCACGTCGCGGGTGAACCTCGACATCGCGTTCGCCGACCTGGACGGCGACGGCCTGTGGGACGTGGCGCTGGGCATCGTCGATCGAGGCGGCCGGCGCCGCGGCGTCGCGATCGTGAACCAGATCGATCGCTCCGTACACATCCTCGGCGCTGGGCGGCCGCTCGGCAACGGTCGCAACGAGTTCTCCAACTGGGACCTCGCCGCGTTGCTCGGGTACCGGGCCGGAGTCCGCGTGCTGGATTGGCACGCGAGCGGCTGGTTTGTCTGGAACGGCCACACCTACGTCTGGGTGCAAGACTCCGAGTAGTGTCGCGAGGTGGCGGCGCTATCGACGCTAAGCGCGGAGACGAGTTGGGGCGGCGCGCCGTAAACGTCGCCGCAATCTTCGTTCTGCTGCTCGTGGTCGTGTTTGCGTTCATGTACTGGTTCGGGCAAGGACAGTTGCGAGGCGCGTTGCGGAGCTCGCTTATGTCCGATCTCCGCAACCTCGGCGTCGCGGAGTCGCTCTATTACGCCGGCCACCACACCTACACCGCTGCGCTCGGCAAGCTCCGCGGATTCAGTCCGCGCAACACCGTGTCGGTTGAACGCGCCGATTCGAACGGCTGGGAGGCGAGTGCCGTCGACACGCGTACATCTCAGACTTGCAGGTTTGGTGCAGGTGCGGCGACCGTGTCATGCGATTGACAGCTTGACTCTTTGATGTAGAGGCTTTCTTTAATTGGCTAAGGACGCTCACGCGATGAAGCGCCGCGATTTTCTCGCGAGTCTGAGTACCGCCGCGGCTGTCGTTGCACATCGACTGCCGCTGGAGTGACAACGAGCTCGCGATCCATCGCGATATGAACGTCGCGGCGGCGGAGCTGCTCGCCGCGGCGGGCGCGAAGAACATCGAGCCCAGCACGAGTGGGCCGAGTACACCCGGCGGGACGAATCATGAAATGGGCACCGCGCGCGTGGGTCGGGACCCGAAGACATCGGTCCTCAATGGCTGGTGTCACTATGCGGTCGAACGGCTCAAACGCGGTGCACTGTAGCGTCCCGATGCGCACGACGGCATTGCTGACCGTCCTCGCTGCTGCGCCGACCGCTGCGCAAACGTTGCAGCAGCGTACCTACACCAACCCGATCGACATCGACTACCGCTACAACTTCGAGCAGCAGAACCAGGGCATCTCGTACCGCTCCGGCGCCGATCCCGTCATCGTCGTGCAGCGCGGCACATACTATCTCTTCGAGAC
>WNFC01020829.1_pt1 | contig 16354 bp, 20 predicted proteins | sample 5400541 | NCBI WGS metagenome assembly WNFC01 (sample SAMN13153342, study PRJNA577476) | soil metagenome | isolation source: 120 cm saprolite under Douglas fir tree site 2 hole 2 replicate 1 | place: USA:California | collected 2015-04-18
TTTCTCTACCCTCTACAAGAATCAGATCAGCGGGACCGGTGAACAAGTGCGTGGGCCTCGTCCGATATAAGCTGCCTGTATCTTCTGACATGTATACCCAGCCCCTCGAGGCGCGCGGGCAATCATCCCACCACTACCGCGCATATAACCTCGCCGCGATGATCGTACGCTCCCGTCTTTCCCTCTCCTCACTCATCCAACTAACCACGGACCCCCACCCTTTGTCCCGGCACACACACACAGACCAATGCACGTCTCGGTGCGTACGTCGGCTTCAATGCCTGGAACGTGACCTCCTCTTCCGGCGCCACGATCCAGTCTGCACTCGACTTTACGATGTCCACCCAAGGGGGCAGTGAAAACCTTGCAGAGCTTTACCCGAGCGTCGGCGCAGGCGCGTCAGTCTACGGCGACCGTGACGCGTCGAGCCATGGGGCCTACTCCACGTTCCTCGCGAGTGTACAGCAGAACTACCCCGCCCACCCGTGGTTCTTCTGGGACCAGCCGCTGAGCGACTCGGGGTGGGTCCAAGCGCACGCGGGCACGAACAAGGGCAAGAATAACGGCGAGCATGTTTCACTCGGCATGGCCAACCGGCTATTTCTCGTGGCGGCGACCTCGGCACTGTTGCACGTCCTTCTCTTCTTATAAAAAGAAAATTTCCCCTCTACGTCGGGTCTTCAGTTTGGCGAGAGGTCTACTGGGGAAAACCGTGCTGTGCATTCCTTCTGCTTTGGACTTGTTATAGATCAATAGGCAATGTACAGTGTCAGGCAGCAAAAAATGACAAATTTTTTTAAGATGTATTTTTGTTAGAAAAGCCCAAAAACACACATCATAAAATTCAGAACCCTCAGAGATTGTCCAAACTCAAATTAAGTGCTGGTGACCCAGAAACACTGCCAATTGATTGCTTTTGATATCCTGTCTTCAATTCTGGGCTCCGATTGGGCTGAAAAAATCTGTGAGAGCACACAGAAACTGCATGACAGGGGGTCGTGAGGTCACCATGTGACAGAGATAAGGAGCATGCTGACATATGTGCGTGGACACACACTCAAGGACGGGGAGGGGAATGTGGAATAACAATGTTTATTGAAAAAAAAAAATATAGCCCGGGCCGGATCATACAAACTCGAACCCATGAGTCGCCGTCGCACTGCGTTGTATCCAGTACTTTACCACCAGCCTGAGTCGAAGGCAACAGACAACTAGTAATCTAACATCAATTTCCCGTTACATCGAATCTAGCTGGTGTAATATGGCAGCAAGAAAAGGTAACATTGAGTGGTATCTTGAGCGCATTTAGCTAGTATTTGGAGAATACTCTCGGCTGCAGTGAGAGGGTCCGGCTCCGAAAAGATAAATTGAAGGTCGATACCATAAGGTGTTTCTGCCAGAGAACTGCTTGTTTCTTTTGTAATCAGTATTTATATCACACAGCATGTATGTACATACTGAGACAGGCAAGAGCGGCGGTACAGCTCAATTAATTAGAGGGGGATGCTATATATAACGTACTGTGAGTTGTCCCAGTCAGGATGGACGGCGTGTGATTTTGTGAAGGGCTGGAGAAAGTGATGCGCTTGATGAGTAGTACGACGAGTGCCAGTGAGTCGGAGTGACTGATAATTGAATAGCTAGCGGTGAAGGGACGGGTAGTATCGATTTAGGCCATTTTAGGCCCTGTTAAATCCTGACACTGGGTGGACCAAAATCGACCAAAATCGGGAGTGTAATGGGTGGACTGGTCCGACGATGATGATGGCCGTAATGACTCGGATGCGATGACCATGACTCGGACAATGACCACAACCACGCAAACGCAACCACGACCACGTGGGGGCTCGGCCAGAAGCCCTTAACCCCTTAATCGCAATATTAAAATTTGTTTGTAGAGTAAAGGCTGATGAATGACTATATACGAGGGACTGTGACTTCCACCAGTATTAATTCTATGCCCTCCTGCGTTGGCCTTCCCACTTCAATAAGGGGCTTCCCGTACGCGAAACAGCGATGAATCCCAACGTCACAGTTTCAGCCCCAGCAACGTCTTCCAAACAGCAAATTTGTAAAACAGTAGCACACATGGTGAGCGTCCAGCTCTTCTGGCGAATAGAGAGTGCTGTGAACGAGATAAACACAGCAGTATTGTGATTCACAAGATTTTAGTTATCTGCATGGGCACGAAAGCCTCCGTACGCTAGCTAACACTGAACAAGGAGACTATTTTTGGGGAATGGCTGCCCAAAGTCAGTGTCCCACATTGTCAAATTGGGGTTGCTGTAAGCCTCGGCATAACTTCACCAGGGATAGGTCAGCAACGAATACATACTGACTAATAAATGCGCACTGACGTATTGATATATGCCGCCGTCGGGAACGCCTCTGGATTACACCCAATATTGATTTGATCTGGCTGTTGGTAGACGCGGATATAATCAACACGCATCGTGGTTGGGAATGTTAGGTGGCTAAAGTCTATCTGGGAAAAACTCATTGATAATGCTAGATTCATGAGAATGTACTGTGCGGCCATTTCAGTAAGGGTGGTATACTGCATCAAAGTATACATACCATTGGTTCTTGGGGGATAGGACGTGCGCTGGTCTCGACCGTTGGATCGGCACCCATGGCACTGGAAAACACCGTCCAACTTAGCTGGTTGTTTGATACCCAGGTGATATACTGCCGAAACTCAGTCAGACGAGGATGACCATATGAGAGATTACGTGCGGCATTATCAAACCCAGGCTTGTATTCATAGCCATAAACGGAATAACCTCCTCCATTTAGATCGTAGGCCGTCTGGTCGGTGACCGTGAGGGCAGATACGGTTTGTTGGTACACCCCACCTTTGAACTCATTGAGCAGCGTAATATTGGCGTTATATACGGTGGTGTCGTTCCTGTTGTAATTATAGTTATAGTTAAATGGCTGAAGAGGTGATGGGTGCATAGGTCCAGGATGTGATTCTCCAGGACATGTACAGCGAGATAATCGTTGACCCGGGAGATAAGAGAACGCATAGTTATAGCGTGGGTCATAGCCCACGGTTGCGGCCTTTGGTATCCCATTATGAGTCTGATTAGGAAGGGTTCCAACGTCGCATGCATCGTATGAATACGGCCACTATCGCAAATGGGTATGCGTGATCAACGACAATCATGAGAAAGGGCACAGGGATATGTACCAAGCCGTCCAGAGTAGCGCCATATCCAGCGCGGCCAAGATTTCCTAGAGTCCAGATAGCTGGCCACAAGCCTTGCACGTTATTCGCTCCAGGCAAAGAGACATTGGCGACAATAAGGCCACCTGTGAAACAAAACTTGTTCCATGACGACAGCATACCACCCGTAAAAGATAGCTCGTGATTCAGCTCTTCACGGAGGGTGATCTCAAGAACGCCATTCCGTGTAATGATTGCTTTGGGGTCGTACCACTCTAGATCACCTGTCTGCCAGTTATGAAGGTCGACAGCCTCAAAATAAGGATCATCACCAGGCCAAAAAGTGCGACCAGGAAGATCAAACTCGTCAGAAAATACGAGTTGAAGTGTCTGAGACGAATCGTGGAACGAGGGAATAGTCCAAACATCGTGAGGGGTGGCTGGATCGATGAGATACCGGTTGCCGGCGAGTTGAGGGACCTGTAAGACGGGCAATGAACTCAGCGTAACATCTCAGAGGAATTGGAGGGATATCTTGACTTGTCCAGAACCGTTAGTCCCCCCGACGTTGAATCCACCTTGCCGAGAAAGAGGCTTCTTTGCCAGGAAGGTGACTATTGGATAGCCGGCGCTGTTGAGAAAGTAAGTATCAGCTGGTAAGTAGAGAGTGTATATGAGAGTAGAGAGACAAACAATAGACCAAGCAGAGCGACGATCAGAAAAGCCAAAAAGCCAAGATTTGTGAGGCCACGACGAGTAAATATCGAACCTCCCCCGTCGTTATTCCTGTCACGTCTGGGGTCAGGGTTGTGGAGGAAGTCATCAGGGTCATGGTGACCAGGAGAGATATGAGAGCCCCATGACGCAGGGTCGGGAGATAGAGAAAACTGGGAGCAAGATTACAAAAAGGAATGAGCCTTGAGCTTCGGGTTGTTATGCAGGAGGCACAGAGGTGCACATACTTTGTTTGATATTGACTGCACCGATGCGGTGTTGTTTCCTATGGGTGTAGGATAAGGGGACCGATTCTAAGGGTATGTGAGATAAAAGAAAGAGACGATGGATGAAATAAGAGGCACTGACAATGGAAGGAGAGTGGGGAGTTAAGGGCGTTGTTGGGCCACGTACAAGCACGGCCTGCACACTCGGTTGTCGTGGCGGAAGAAGATTTGCTGTGTCTAGGCTGGTAACATAGTACCGCGACCTGGAGGGACGTCTGGACATGGCAGGAATGGCAGGGGAAAGAGGGAAAAGTTGAAGGATAGAAATAGAGGTACATGAGAAGGAAAAGGGAGATAACTAAAGGCCAAGTTGCGAACGTTCAGGGCTAGGATCTGAGAGCTCACCTCACTCATTTTCTCCATCTTTCTTTCCTCCCGACGGACGATCTGTCCCGACGCACGCTACGATCCTCGATTATGTAATACAATCGGCTTATTGCACCGAACACCGAACATTAGACGAATGCTTTGGAAAGATATAACCATTGACCCATCAAGTTGGACCTACCAAGTATCCTGCATACGAACATCTAAGCCTTGAGAGCAAATACAATCTAAATGGCCTAAGTCATGCTATTTCCTAATGGGCATCAGAGCTTCAACCGCGACGAAATATAAGGTGAAATCAAAACAGGTACATCACCTCAGGGCCTAGCCATTTCTTCCTACCCCAATTAAGTCTATCAGTCGTGGAGTAACGTCATCGTTCGGTGTTACCATGCTGTCGTCGGGATGAGAGGTGAGCTTGCACCTACTAGCGCATGTGGATCGCGGAAGCAAGCGAAATTAGTCTCATTTAAAAAAAATTCCGGATCTCCTCGGACGGACTCCGATGGCTACTTACAGGAACGTGGATATGAGTGGGCAACGCGTGTGTTTGACACACAATAAACCATTTATCTCGCTTTCGTCGCCCGGCGTAAACTCTACAGATGTTTGGTGCACTGACTCGGAGGTCACCGGACACAAATACAGCACCATGAACAGTCAGTGTAGACCGTAGACCCCAACCTCTTTTAACACTAAGGATCAATGTCAAGTCAATGGTAGAAGCATACGGCCTACCTTCAGCTGGCGGACAGAAATGTGCATGTGTATTTCTGCAGGAAGATCTTGGCGAATAAGTCTGTAAATTGTAATAACTAATACACGTCGACATCTTGAAGCTTGTTCTGAAGTTCATCCGATCGTGATTGGACAGGGAGGTATCATAGATACCCAGCTCATCAGCAGGGAATGTATACTGTTTCTCGTCCTTGATCACTTTCTTGACAGCACTAACAGTCTCGGAACGTGCGATCTTCACTGGGAAGATCTGATCAGGTGTATGTCCTCAGGCAACGCAGTTGAGGGAGACGCCATAGCAGATAGTGGGTTGCTAGGAAACAGGTGCAGTAACAGGAGCCAAGTGTTCTCTTTTGCCGTACAGTATTGGGATGCATGCCCACTTTGATATCGAGTATGTTCCAAGTTGTCGTTGTTTTTGGCGAAATTCCAACTGTGTCGTGAGAGATGTCATACATGCAGAACGTTGAACAGTACCATGACAGGATTGAATTAATTTGATTGCTTGAGTACGCACCAAGCACTGTGAGCAGTCTTAGGGTGTTTTAAACACCAGTAGTGGGGTCTTCTGCACTGATCTGTGAAGGGTAACTTATGCGTTAGCACCCGTACCGGTCGTCGGAATACCAGCGCCTTCGCTCAAACCCAAGATACCGCCCTTGCCACCTCTCCGTAATTCCCCCACCGCTCGTTCAACACGTCCCAGCCCTGTCAACTCTCCGCCTTCTCCACCCACTTCCATGCCCTTCTCAGCCGCCATCGTGTCGATCCTCTTCAACCGAGCTAGGACCGTCATGTTCGCGCGCTCCAATGCCTCCAACCCTTCGTCGTCCTCTCTTTCCAGCAAAGCATCCAGCACACGCGTCTTTTGCGTTCGATAGTTTGCTCTTGACACAGTTGGCGCATGAGAGAGCAGTGCGTGGCCGCGCGCGCGACTCGGCCCAGTTCCACCCCCGCCCGCCACCCGACTCACCGAATCTGTACGGTCCAACCACCGATCAAGTCCTGCGATAGCGTCTTTAGCCTTTTTTGCCATGTCGCGTTTTGATGGCCGTCCTTTCTTTTTTGGTACCCTTATCGGCGTCATCGTATCTTCTTGTGTGCTGCTGAAGCCAGGGTCGAGCTCCGATTCCAATGGAAGACTTCGTGCGTCTCTTTCGTTCCCGTCCTCAATATACACCTCACGCGGGAGCACACGCGGATTATACGATCCCAGCTGGGACACCGGTAGCACATAGAACACTTTCGCGTTTATCAACGCGGATAGGGCCTGGGAGGCATAAGGAGCTAGCGTAGGCGAGACTGCCTTTGGGATTTGCAGGATCAATTCATACTGATCTTTTATAGTGGAATTGTCAAGTCACCAAGTTCAACCAAGACAGGATAACACCCACCTAGAGCAATATCAACGTGCGCTATGGAGTAGAGCGGTATTTGAGTGTCCTGCGGTTGCGTAAAATAGAAGGCATATAATCCAAAAAGTGCGACAAGTCTGCGTAGGGGCTCGACGTGTTCGGCAATGCGTTCTAATTGGTACCTACATTTATCAACGCATTCATGGAAAATATGAGAACTACGTACCGACAAAGAGCCTACAGACGACGGTTAAGAATGTATGACGGGTACGAGCATCGAAGACTTTGAGGTGCACGTAGGTCCATCCTTGCTCTTGCCATATACGTTTGAACAGAGCAAATGGCGTCGTAGCACCGGCTGCATACTCATGAACGAATAGATCAGTGAGCCCGTCTATGTCCGCGCGGCAGGGGTTTATAAAGAGCGAGGATGTGAAGAAAGGGGGCTGCAGGATGAGATCTCCGCGCGCTGCAGATGGTGTTGGCGCGAGTGACATAGCCGGCCCGAGATGGCCGTTGTGGTTGAGTTTGAGTGAGGCAGGTACTGTACGTAGTACTGGGCCGCCGCCTTGGGCATCCATGCCATGCGCACTCTTCTACGTCGACCAACGCGTACTCTCTGTTTCTTCTGCCAGACCTCCATTTCACCCCCACCGCCTCAGCCACTCTCCTTTCTCTGCCCTCACTGTGCGTGCTGGAACCATTACGATGCGAACGGCAACATTCTCTCCGATGATCCTGCCATGCACGATGAGTCTTTGAACGGTCGATCTTTCGCTCGCCGAGGTGCGTCCTCCTTATCCTCCGCCCTCCTTTCCATATTCCGATCCTTGAGAATCGCACCTGCAGCGTCCCCGCGGAAAGATCGCCTCCTCACCACCTTTGGCAACGCGCCGTTCTGTTCTGTCTGTCAATCAAACCAGAGGCTCGTCAACAGCCTCTTATCGAGCTATCTACCGCCCTCCGATGACGTGCGCCCCTGCCCCTATGCAGTCTTGAAAGCCGTCAAGGCTCTTACTATCTACATCTCGCATCGTTTTCCCACAGGATCCCGATTATGCACCTCGTCTCGCGGGCTTCGCGGCCTACAAAGCCTCCATCTACGCGCGCTACCCGCTCGTTTGCGAGAAGTGCACCCCCCTTGTAGAAGAGGAGATTCGGAAGAAGGACGACATGGCGCGCTCGAACGCGCTCGGATCCTGGCTGAACGAGAGTAAAAAGAAAAACTCACGACGGCAGCATGTGTCCCTGTCCAACATGAATCGAGATAGACTATCCCGCGAGCTGCGATGGTGGGCCGCACGCGGCGCTTTGTGGATGGCTACCCTGGTCGTGGCTGTATCTGCTGATGTGGCCGGTGCGTGCTCTGAGCGTTCCGTTTTTCTGCTCGAGTTGACTTTCTCATCACGATGCCCAGGCGCCATGGGTCGTTTGACATTACCAGAGCGGGGCCCACTTGTCCCTTCACTCCCTCTTCTGACGTTCCTGTCTATACTCTGGACTGCCTGGCTGCCCACCTATGCACATTTTCGGAGAGCAGAGCTCCAGGGCCGGAAAGTACGCGTGCGTGGTAGAGAGCGATATATCGTAAATCTATTTCCGTCGGACAAAAACTATTGCCCACCCATCCACTCACTCCACATTGTCTTATAGATATTACAGGCCGCTGTGTGGGCGGAGAGAATGCTTACAACAAGTCTGATTGCGTTGCCCTGGTACCGTCCTTCCATGGACTTGCTATCCTTGCACTCCCATCCTGCTTCTGTTGGCAGCCGCATCTACTTTACCTTCGTACTTTGCTTTGAAGTATTCGTAAGCAAGAATACCCAGTTGCACTCTTATTCGAGTCTCTGATGTTCCCCTACAGATATCCATTTACTCCTTCCTCACCCTTCGCCTTCATCGGGCGCCGGCCGTACGCCTGATAGACTCTTCTACCTCCCGTGCCAGCACCCCAAGCACGAATTCCTCTTCGCGCACCTCCCATACCCCCCCTCCGCACTTCTCAACGACCACGAACGCGACGAACGCGAAAACATCATCCACCTCACACCGCGCCCATACCCACGCCCTCGATCCTCCGACATTGCTCGACAGCCTCTCCCTCTCCTCTGCGCCAATCCCACTACGCACGTGGCATGCATCAGGACCCGTCTTTGGTCACACTTCTCTCAGACCAGCCACCTTCCACCCATTGTCGTCGTCGTCGCCGCCACCACCGCCGTCGGCGCCCTCCCTCGCGCCCGCGTCGCAGTCGCGTGATGCAGAAATGCGTTCGCGTGACGACGAAGATGAGGATGTGATGGATTGGACACCGACCGCATCGCCTGTCCGGCCTGAGCTCGCCTCACGTGGCCCTTTGTCCCCGCAGAAGGCAACGGGCGCAATCACGGGTCTGGAGACATTGTTGGAGCGTACGAATATTATCGACACATCAGAACCAAGCAGGGAGTCTTCTCGGACCAGGCGAAGGGGAGGGGTGACGAAGAGTACGCAGACGTGGTCGTGGGGTTGGGTGTATGTGCTCTCATTGGTTCCTTTGGTCGCTATGATGTATTACCATCTTCGATAAGAGTCATGCTCACATAACTTTGGAGACATGACAACTATCTTTTTCCAACAAATTACTGAATAAATCAACTTCACTCTACGCCTTGCTCTACCGCATCGAAAGACGAAAAATGAAACGACAATTGAAAATAGAATATGTACGATTGATATACAAAGCCAAGAATCACTACGCATGTCGCCCGGGTATGACAGTGTACAAAGAAACACTTTACCGCACTGCTTAGGCACGCGTTGCAAGATCGAAGGAAAAAAATATCGTGGAAACGGAAACAGTCAGAGAAACGGACGCTTTGCAACTCGCAGGACAGAGAAAAGACTTTGTACTGTGTTATTCGACCGATGACGAAAAGCGGAACAGGTCATTTACGCCACTATGAGGGGCATAGTGGCGGATGACATCGCACTGTGTTGTCCATAACATAACACCATAAGAGATAGTGGTACATCTGAGGCTGATGATGCAATTCATCATCATGGTCGGTCTATTCAGTATCTGGGGCCGTAAACATCCTGACCCTGGTACTGAGGAACGGGGGGAACAGGGGGTGGGTAGTCGCCGTAGCCTCGATTGACACTAGGGCCACGGTGAAGAGCCTCCTGCATTTGGGGTTGGGGGCCAGGGCCGCGCGCAAGGTCAGCGTAACCACCACCGGGAGCAAGTGTTGCGGCGCCAGCGGTGAAATCGTGGTCAGGCAGTGGAGAGAGGCTGCGACCGGCGTTATACGCCGCGTTGCTATTGCTCCGGCCGAGGCCGGCCATGTTCTCGTGACCCGCAGAGTGGAACGAAGACGCATTGGAGGGTATCCTACGGTGGGTGGGGAGGCCACTGTCGTGCTCTGCGGGTTGCCAGTTGACGGGCTCAAGGCGATCCTCGAACTCAGCAGATGGACGGAACTTCCATTTGCGAATAACGGTCCAGATGATGGCACAGCCACCGACGGACGCGGCGAGTATTCTGGTGGTGTGAGAGAGGCTTGAAGCACCGAGCTGAGAATTGTTTGCAGCGGCGGACGAAGCGGCCGGAAGGTGGCTCGTCAGTGTAACCGAATCCACCGAGGTAGGTTGACCATTGACGATGACCGAGGGCTTGTTGCCCTGCGTCAACGGTGTCGGGGCGTTCGACGTAGCAGGTTGGGAAGGAGTGGACCTGGATGGGGTCGCGGTTAGAGCGGTGGCAGGAGCGGCAGCGCCCGTCGAGCTCTGGGCCTGGGTAGACGCAGCGGACTGGGTCTGTTTGGTGTATAAAATACTAGTATAAGAATCTCTGAACTTCTCGAAGGAAAGGGAAACCAGCTCACAGCAGGGACTGACGCCGACGTAGCGGGTGATGGACTGGGCTGAGCGGAAGACACAGCCACGGAGGGCTGTGGAGCGACCGAGGGAGAAGGGGAGGAGGGGGCTGTTGAGGGGGTGGGGGTGGAAGTGTCTACAGAAGGGGCTGCCGCTCGTTTCTTGATCATGCGATTGAGGTCGAGATGATCACGACGACGGGGAGAGGCATTGGCGGAGGAGGGGCCAGCGAGGGCTAAAAGAAGGGCGAGTGAGAAAAGGAGTGTGATGGCAAGCTTGCGATTGAGATGTATGGACATGACGAGAGTGTCTCAAGGATCGATGGACCAGCCGAGGGAGAGGGACAGAAGAAAGCAGTGGGAGGGACGGGGGAAGGGGAAGGAGAAAAAGCTGAGAATAAACCCAACGGCAGGTCTTGTCAGTTGCTACGCGAGCGCGTTACCGCCGTTGTCAGGGTCGCTTTATTTATGTACGTCAAGTCCCTTGTCACAAAAAAATATTGTCCTATTGTAAAGCAAATTCTTGTCCGTATCAACTACTAATTGTGACTCGTGAGAGACCAGCTGCTGAGCGGCACAGACCCCGGTGTCACATAGTTGCTCTGCTGTAGCCCAGGCCACTGCGGACTGAACAACACCTGCAAGCTATACTGTCCAGCAGGGAGATCAATTATCAACACCGTCACACCCGGATTCGGTTGGTCCACCTGCCCTGATGGCAGCGCCGGGTCCCCTGCTAATCGCACCGCCTCTCCAGTCGTAAATTGCGCACCCGAAGGCGGGTTCAATATGTCAACATTCATGGTCTGACCTTCCAGCGTCAATGTCGCCGACGTTCCACTTGACCCTACGTTGACCGTAGCATTAGTGTGCATACGCCACATGACCTCCGCCCCCGCGTGGATATCGTCTTGTAACAGCACTTGCTGCCGTCCATTCACAAGTCGAAGCCCGCGTGAGAACGACGTTCTAGACCAACCTTATCAAATACCGAGGGCGATCTGGAATAGCAACTGTACTCACACGTTGAAATATGCACTTGTCAGGCCATAAACAACATAAGCAGTCGAATCACTGGGTGCCTTGAATACCGTACTTGATCCTTGTACAGTCTCAGAAGAGTCATAATTCATTGAAGGTTGGGCAAGGACATTCTGATTCTGTTGGCCCACTAAAATCGTGTTTTGACCCTCTGTCCGCTTTCGGTAGTATAACCACCGATCTGAAGTTTGATTTTCGCTCGCGAAATAACCCGTGGAAAGGTAGTCACCAGAGCCAAGCTCGCCAGCCCAGCGTTGACCCAGGGCGTCGAGGACAAAATCGCCACAATCGAGATCGCCATGTGTCTGATGTTCCTGCAGTGTCCCCGCTTTGATTGCCGTGTACAATGCTTTGACATCCGTCCAAGTACTCCTCATCGACGTCCATTGATCTCCACCATACTCGAAGGCGTGGTCAAGCGGAAGACCATTCCAAAAGGCACCGGAGATGGTTGGGTCATACCAAAACATGCTCCAGGGTTCTGCCGCATCAGCCTGATCGCGCTGGAACAACGCATATTGAGGTATATTATAGTGCGACGAGTAAAAGATTATCGGGTTGGCCGTAGTGGAGAACTTGTTCGGGCCATGGTCGCCATAGTTGAACAACGACGTCGCTCCGAACACATACATGTGGTATATGCCAGTGAGGTTGAAGTTCGGATTCGTGGTAAGAAGGCCGAAATCGGAACCAGCCGCCGAAATAAGAGACGCGGACATCTCGGCATGACCCGTGGCTGCGAAGTACCAATAATTGGCCGTCTCGTTGTGTGTGCCGTCACTAGTGGGAGCATTGACGCAATTCTGCTTCGCGTTGTTGATTGTATAACTTAGTATAGTTGCAGCGTTGCCTGTTGTGTCATCGCCGAGGATGGCCAACGCCGCCATGGTGAGACCACTATTGGAAACGCAGTTCCAATTGCCCCAAATGCCGACGCTCCACCAGCCAATGAAGTTGGGGTCTCCTTGGAATACCGAAATACCGGGTTGAAGACCGTACAGGTTCAAGGTCCAGCGAATCTGCTCCTTCTGGGCGTCCGTCCAAAAATTGTATAGCCAATCGTAGGCAATGCCAAAGGCCGCGCAGAACTCTGCTGTATCGAGGAAATGGGGTGTATTCCACCTGTCAGTAGCGTTTCCGAACGGCGTGGTTCCATTTCCTGCAGCATTCTAAGGTAACCGAACTTGTAAATCATGCCGTTCTTGAGGTTAACGATATACCCACCTGAATTTCCGCCCAGGCTCTATCTACCCATTTCGTGTCGTTTGTCATTCTGGCTACATATGCGAACGCCTTGATCCGCATCTTGATTTCACGGGCATTGTCCAGAATGCCGCTTGCACCGTCCATGTGGTATGCGACAACGGGGAGGGGATAGTATGCAGAAGCATTGCCAAATATTGTATTATTCCAGGAATTAAGATAGGCATCATTTGCGATGCGCTGAGGAAGGGCATCCCATTTGTACTTAGGGGCGATGAGACGCGGACGATCTGAACGAAGGGAAGTGGGGCTCGGGTTAGAAGGTTGAAAGGGGTCTTGGGGCCACGCCAAGTTCACGTCGGAGGGATTAAACGTGGGAACCGAGAAAGCGGCAGCGTTTGTCTGCAAGGAGTACGAAATTAGCCTGCAGAATGTGAAGCTACTGAAAACGTACAGTAGAAGGGTATATGGGCACCATGTACTCAGAGTCGGTTGCAGTGGGAAATATACCGACAGCATCCTTGGCACTTATGGCAGAACTGGCTGCAGCAGGGCTTCCGGACGAAGTTGAGCTAGAATGGTGCCTGTGGGTAGCTACGACAGCAGCTACGACTGCGGCGGCAATAACGAGGATACCAACTGGCACACCAAACTTGATCCATTTGCTTAAGGGTTTCCTTGGGTTTTGGGGAGTTATGTAACCGGTAGAAGCGGAGTAGTAGGGATCACCCGAGCCATAAGGATTGGTACTATTGAGGGAGTCATAGCTGGCCATGACGCCGAGGGAACTGTAAGGAGAGATTCGATGATAATAATGGAGAGAAACGAAAGACAAGCAGTGGGAGAGAGAAGAAAGACAAGCCGGGTTCAGAAGTTATGCCAACATGCCGTGGGGCAGTTTTTTCAGAGCACACGGCAACGACCCCCCGCGGGTCTATGGCTTCCCTCTTTGGGCTTCTTTGGGCTTGGTTGGCGGTCGGTAAATCGATTATGTAATATTACGAAACCCCTTTCACTACAAATGCTTTGTCACCCGAATTACTCAACCTCCCGCAAAAATACCGCGGCAGCACCCATGCCGGTGCCCATGCACATTGAAGTAACGAGAACCTTTAGGCCACAAGATCAGAACTGTAGTTAACTCTGATACCATCACCAACCTTGCCATCTCTTCGATTCAGCTCGTTCAGACCTGTCACAATTTGCCGTGCACCTGTCGCCCGTAAGCAGAGCACAACGTCAACCCAAAAGCTAATTTCAGTAGCAACGGGACTTATCTAAGGGATGTCCGAGGGCTATGGCACCTCCGTTCACATTAACCTTCTCCGGGTCAAGGTCCAGCTTGCGCACACAGTACACGCACATAGAAGCGAAGGCTTCATTGATCTACAGCCATCGTCACACGGGAGCCGTGCATTTTTTTTGTGGTCACGCGTACCTCGAACAGATCTACATCGTCCTTTGTGAGACCAACCTTTGCCAATACTTTCGGGATGGCGATACTTGGACCAATGCCCATAATACGAGGAGCCAGACCTACGCATATGTTCTCAATTGATATGGCATCTGACCACGACTCCAACTCACCTGTGATAGCTGTGTTGGCATACTTGGCAAGGATCCGAAGCCCCAAATCCTCTGCTTTTCTCCTCGTCATCAGCAGCACGGCAGCAGCACCGTCTGTAATTTGACTTGCATTCCCCCCTGTCGTTTGCGACGGGGTCCATTGAGGGAAGGCAGGCCTAATCTTCAAAAGGGTAGCCTTGGTGGTGCCATAGCGAATCCCATCGTCCTTGGACACGATGACTTCCCTGCGGTTACCGGTAACAGGGTCTTTCTGGTATGAAGCAAATGGCACTATCTCTTTTGCAAAGTGACCTGCTCTATCGGCGGCCTCTGCACGCTGAAATGATTTGGCAGCAAAATCGTCCATGTCCTCTCGTGATATGTTGAATTCATGCGCGACGTTTTCGCTTGTCCAGCCCATAGGTTGCAGCGCATCACTTGCAGGACCACATCTCTTGATGTCGTCGCTTGCACCTTCTGGGCCAACGTCTGGACTGGGACGCAATCATGTCAGTACGGAAATACTTCATGCTGGGCCAGCAAGTCACCCACTTCCACGACATACTCTCCACACCGACAGCTAGACCCACGTCAATCTGGCCCGCCCGAATCTCGTTCGCGATCGTTGTGACTGAGATAAGACCGGAGGAGCAGAAACGATTCAGCGTTTGAATGGGCACGCTTTCGGGAATCCCTGCTGTCAACGCAGCGGTCCGTGCCTCATACGTTGGGCCCTTCGCGAGGACTGTGCCGATGCAAATATCCTCGATAATTGCGGGGTCAATTCTACTATGGATGATTGCTTGCTGAGGGATGGTGTAAACTTTTTACTGTCGAGGCGGTTGTCCAGACAGAACGTACTCTGAACATTTCAGTTAAAAGTTCATCACTCCTGAAGAAACGCGGCCACATGAACAGCGATTCGCCATAAAAGAAAGAAATGAGCTCACCGCATGTCCCTGAATCCTCCCTTTTTTGCCTTACATAGCGGCGAGCGAATGGCCATAGTGATGACGACATCGTCAGGATTCTTACGCTGAAGAAGAGCGAGCTTGGATGACCCAGTCATTTGTAAACTTGAAGATGATGATGAACTGGAGAGGTACGGCACGTGGGCTCTAAAACCTGGGCCTAACTTGAATGGCGGCTGAAGGAAGGTGTGTCAGACCCGGGATGTTCGTTCAAAGTTGTCTTTGTGATCCGGCCGAGGAACTCGTCCTAATCGGCAGCCCCCGCTACGGAGGGTATTACATGAGCGCCAGCAATAGATGTTACAATCTCTAATTTGAAGGACTTGCAAAAGTTGATATGCAATCAGCGTTACTACTACTATCGGCCGAGTTGCTACTATAGTGACTTGCCAAATGTCTGACTTCATATTAGTAATTTCCCAAGACCTACAGTGATCGTTAGGATACGTATGTACTAGTATGTTATGCCTCGCTCCTGCTAACTACCGCCCTCAGCCCTCGCTTGAGGCTCGCGCCGAGAAGCGGCACTCTTCAACAGCCAGGCGATGTTTTCGTACACGACGAACGTGACGCACGTGCCAGGAAGCACCCGGACGATGTTCGTGGCCAAGCCGCGGTAGAACCCCACGACGCCTTCATGCGCCCAGGTGTGCGCGATGGTGGACGGGATGGTGCGGTGGTGCGTGCGCGCGAGGACAGAGTCATTCTGATAAGAGTGAGTTAGCTGCGTCCGCGCGCGCATCCGTGTGGAGGACGATGAGAGGGAAGGAGGGAAGGGTAGTTGTCACCTGGATTCGCGAACGGATCACTTGGTACGGGTACGTTGCGCAAAGCGCGGCGAGCTTCGACGCGCCCGACATGACCGTGTATGCCGTGTTGGACTGCATGGCGAGCAAAAATAAAAGGGGAAAGGAGTCCCATGTATTAGTTACGCCGTGGGTGCAAAAAGCAGAACGCACCAGTTTATCGTCTTGCATCGTCCACGCGCGCCCGAGTTTGGCAGACCGCTGGCGCTTGCGCTCAAACGCCCAGCTTTTCATCTGCTCATATGCCATAAACTGCAACGCGCCGTTACCGACGCCCACCAGCGCGAGCGTCGTGCCGCGGTAGAGCCCGCGCCAAC
>WNFC01010171.1_pt1 | contig 16347 bp, 14 predicted proteins | sample 5400541 | NCBI WGS metagenome assembly WNFC01 (sample SAMN13153342, study PRJNA577476) | soil metagenome | isolation source: 120 cm saprolite under Douglas fir tree site 2 hole 2 replicate 1 | place: USA:California | collected 2015-04-18
CGGCGGGCGGGTGGTCAACAACCTGCCGCCCAAGGATCGGGACATCGCCATGGTGTTCCAGAACTACGCGCTCTACCCGCACATGACGGTGCGCGATAACATGGCATTCAGCCTCAAGCTGCGCAAAGCGGACAGCGCGACGATCGACAGCCGCGTGAACCGTTCGGCGGAGATACTTGGCCTCAAGCCGTATCTCGACCGCTATCCGCGCCAGCTCTCCGGTGGGCAGCGTCAGCGCGTCGCAATGGGACGCGCCATCGTGCGCGATCCGCAAGTCTTTCTGTTCGACGAGCCGCTCTCCAACCTGGACGCCAAACTGCGCGTTCAGATGCGCGTCGAGATCAAGGCCCTACATCAGCGTCTGCGAACCACCTCGGTTTACGTCACCCATGACCAAGTCGAAGCGATGACGATGGCCGACCGCATCGTGGTCATGCATGACGGGCGGGTCGAGCAGATCGGCACGCCGCTCGACCTCTATGACAATCCGGCCAATCTATTCGTTGCCGGCTTCATTGGCTCGCCGGCGATGAACTTCATCAAGGGTCGGCTGCGCCGCGACGCGGTTTCGGTTTGGGTTGAGGCCGCGGGCAGCATTCGACTTCCGGCCGAGAAGAGCGTCGCCGGTAGCGAAGGGCAGGAAGTTATCTATGGCGTGCGCCCCGAGCATATGAGCGTCGTCGACAGCGGCAACGGGGGGGTGCCAGCCAAGGTGACGGTGGTCGAGCCGACTGGCGCCGATACCTACGTCTATGCCGAGATCGCCGGCGAGCAGGTCTGCGCCGTGTTCGACGAGCGCTACGATTTCGCTCCCGAGCAAATCATCCACCTGCAACCGAAGCTTGCCGTCACTCACCTGTTTGACGCTGCGACAGGCGACAAACTAAACTGATAGTTCGACGCGACGGCAATGCGGTTTTGCATTCCGCACCGCGCGCGTTGCGCACTATCATAAATTCGAGCCAAGTAAACTCTACCTGGGAGGGAGACAATGTCTGATCTAACGAGAAGAGACGTTCTCAAAGCCGGCGTTGCGGCGACCGCGGTCGCTGCCGGCAGCGGATTGGCGGCCGCCGGCCCGGCGAGCGCGCAGACCGCCTTCAAGCTCGATCCCGAGAAGGGTGCCAAGTTGCGCGTACTGCGCTGGAGCCAGTTCGTTCAGGGCGACTGGGACAAATGGACGGAACAGACCAAGAAATTCACCGAGATGACGGGTATCGAAGTGCGCGTCGATAAGGAGAGCTGGGAGGATGTCCGGCCGAAGGCGGCAGTGGCCGCCAATGTCGGCGCTGGCCCCGACATTATCATCGGCACCAATGACGACCCGCATAAATTCCCCGACAAGCTGGTCGACCTGACGGACCTCGCCACCTATCTCGGTAACAAATACGGCGGCTGGTACGATTCCTGCGTGCAGTACGGCACGCGCAACAAGAAATGGATCGCACTTCCGCAGGGGACACCTGGCGCCTGCATCAACTATCGGATCAGCCACCTCAAAGCGGCCGGCTACGAGAAGCCACCCAACGATTTTCCCAGTTTCCTGAAGATGTGTCAGGCCCTCAAGGAGAAGGGCACGCCGGTCGGGTTTGCTCTCGGTCACGCGACGGGCGACGCCAATGCCTGGACTCATTGGATGCTATGGGCCCATGGCGGGAAGATGGTCGACGCCAAGGATAATGTCGTCATCAACTCGCCGGAGACGGTTGCCGCGCTCGAATACGCCAAGCAGCTCTATCAGACCTTCGTCCCGGGCACGCTGTCATGGCTCGATCCGAGCAACAACAAGGCATTCCTCGACGGCCAGATCAGCGTCACCAATAACGGCATCTCAATCTATACCGTCGCCAAGACCTCGACGGACCCGGCGCTGCAGGCGATCGCCAAGGACATGGACCACTCGAACTTCCCAATCGGCCCGATCGGCGTGCCGACGGAATACTCGCTGATGCTGCAAGCCTTCGTCTTCAAGTACTCGAAGTATCCCAAGGCGGCGAAGGAGTACCTTCGCTATATGTGGGAAGGCGAGCAGTACATGCCGTGGCAGCAAGCATCGAACGGCTACGTCTCGCAGCCGCTCGCGGCCTTCGAGAAGAATCCGATCTGGACGGCGGATCCGAAGAACACGCCGTTCCGCGACGCCACCAAAAAGATGCGCTACAACGGCTATGCCGGAAGCCTCGGCTACGCCTCGGCGGCGGTGATCGGCGACTTCATCAACGTCGACATGTTCGGCCAGGCCTGCACCGGCTCGAAATCGCCGAAGGACGCTGCGGCGGAAGCCTACGATCGCGCCTCGCGTTATTATAAGGTCTGAGGCAGAGCGGGCGGCGCCCCGGCGCCGCCCTACCGCCCGATCGGTATTGGATACATGGCAGTCCAGACGCAAACTACGCAGGCCGCGCCACCCGCCATTCGATTGGCCCAGGCGAGCTGGCTCGAAAGCCGCAATCTCCTAGGGCTCGTCTTCATGCTGCCGGCAGCAGCGCTGCTGCTGCTCTTTCTCACGTACCCGCTGGGGCTCGGCCTGTGGCTTGGCCTCACGGATCAGAAGATCGACGGTACCGGCGGCTTCATCGGCCTCGGCAATTTCACCTCGCTGGCCCATGACGGCGTGTTCCTGCTGTCGATCTTCAACACGCTGCTCTACACCGTCGTCGCCAGCGTCATCAAATTCGGCCTTGGCCTCTACCTCGCGTTGCTGCTCAACAATCGCATGCCGTTCAAGGCGATGATCCGGGCCTTCGTGCTGCTGCCTTTTGTCGTGCCGACGGTGCTCTCGGCAATAGCCTTCTGGTGGATCTACGACGCGCAGTTTTCGATCATCTCGTGGGTCCTGGTGAAATGGGGGTGGATCGACCGCTACATCGATTTCCTCGGACAGCCGTGGAATGCGCGCTGGGCGGTGATCGCCGCCAATATCTGGCGCGGCATCCCATTCGTCGCGATCACGCTGCTCGCCGGACTGCAGACGATTCCGCCCTCGCTCTATGAGGCGGCGACGCTCGACGGCGCCACGCCCTGGCAGCGCTTTTGGTACATCACCTTGCCGGTGCTGAGCCCGATCATCGCAGTGGTCATGACCTTCTCGGTGCTCTTCACCTTTACCGATTTCCAGCTCATCTACGTCATCACGCGGGGCGGACCGCTCAACGCGACCCATCTGATGGCGACGCTGTCGTTCCAGCGGGCGATCACCGGCGGCCAACTCGGCGAGGGCGCCGCCATTGCCAACGCAATGATCCCGTTCCTTCTCGCCGCCATCCTGTTCAGCTATTTCGGCCTGCAACGCCGCAAATGGCAGCACGGCGGGAGAGATTAGCCGATGGCCGCCAAGATCAGCCAGCTCGAGGGGATGGACTATCTTGCCTCGACGCCGCGTCGGATCGTCACCCTGTGGTTGCCGCTGAGCATCTTCATCTTCGTCCTCCTGTTCCCGTTCTACTGGATGACGGTGACCAGCTTCAAACCCGATATCGAGCTCTACGATTTCTCGCATTACAATCCGCTGTGGGTCGTCCATCCGACCCTCCAGCATATCCAAAAGCTGCTGTTCGAGACCGACTACCCGTCGTGGCTGATGAACACGCTGCTGATCTCGGTCTCGTCGACCTTCCTGTCGCTGTTCTGCAGCGTCTGTGCCGCCTATGCCATCGAGCGGTTGCGCTTCACCGGCTCGTCCTATGTCGGGATGTGCATCTTCCTCGCCTATCTCGTGCCGCCGAGTATCCTCTTTATCCCGCTCGCCACGATGGTCTTCCAATTCGGCATGTTCGACAGTGACTGGGCGCTGATCCTGACCTATCCGACCTTCCTCATCCCGTTCTGCACCTGGCTGCTGATGGGCTATTTCCGCTCGATCCCCTACGAGCTTGAGGAATGCGCGCTGATCGACGGTGCATCGCGGCTGCAGATCCTTATCAAGATCACCCTACCGCTTGCCATTCCCGGCCTGATCTCCGCCGGGATCTTTGCCTTCACCCTGTCGTGGAACGAGTTCATTTACGCGCTGACCTTCATCTCCTCCTCGGAGAACAAGACGGTGCCGGTCGGCGTCATCACCGAACTCGTCGAAGGTGATGTCTACCATTGGGGATCGCTGATGGCCGGCGCGCTGCTCGGCTCGGTTCCGGTCGTCATCCTCTATTCGTTCTTCGTCGAGCATTACGTTTCGAGCTTGACCGGCGCGGTGAAGGAGTAGTCCGGCGCCGCTGTCTAGGGCTCGTGGTGCAATCGCGGCGTCGGCCGGAAATCCGCGTCAACGAAACCGCTTTCGCGCAGGCCGAAGAGAATCGTTTCGAAGTGACTCGCCGCGCCCGGTCCCTCGAGCCAGTTTTGGTCGAGAAAGGAGGCGAGGGCGGGCTGTCCAAGCTCCAGCTCCCAGAGAATACCAAGTAGCGAAGCCATGGCCTCCTCGCGCTCGCGAGCGATCCCGAAGAGACAGGCAGCGGCGTCTGCCGCTTCCCGGTCACCCGTCTCCGGACCGGCGCCGAGTCCGAAATCGATCATCCGGCGCCTCGCTGGCTCCGCGATCTGGTAGTGCGCGACTTCGTGGAGGAGCACGTAGGCCTCAGTGCCGTTACGCAAGACCTCGCCATTCCAGCTGAAGTCGAGAGCCGGGCTTCCGGGACGCGTATCCATGTCGTATTCGCCGATGATATCAATCGCTCGCCACCAATGCTCGACGGCGCGGCAACCGATGGCCCGTTCCGCCTCGATGGGGCGCGCGATGCGGGATAGTACCCAGCGCGGCTCCTCGGCGCCCAGGCCCGCCGCCAAGCGATCGAGCGCGGCGGGCAGCGCTGCCATGGAGATCGGTGTCAGCATCATGTCCGGAGCGCTCGGAAACCTGCTTTCATTGCCCGGCGAGGACCGGCTCGACCTCGACCCGCGCCACGCCGCGATGGCGCATGCCAAGCTGTTCGGCGGCCGATTGAGACAAATCGATGATGCGGCCTTTCCGCGTCGGACCGCGATCGGTAATCCTTACCGTTACGGCGCGTCCGTTCGCCATGTTGGTTACCCGCGCCTTCGAGTGCAGCGGCAGCGTACGATGCGCCGCGGTCAGCTCGTTCCTGTCAAAGTGCCCGCCGCTTGCCGTCCGTCTGCCATGCCGCTCGCCGCCATACCATGATGCATAGCCGATTTGACCGGTCCTTCTCTTCTCCGAGTGCGCCGGCCCGGCCGGGCCAGGCTTGGTCTTGCCGATGGCGACCTTGCGCTTGACCCGATCCTGGGCCCCGACTGGGTTGGTCTTTCCCGCCGGCTCTTTCTCGACGGCACCCGACGTGCCCTCTACTAGCAGCGCTCCCTTGGCCTCCAGGATCGAGGCAAGCGCCAACGCGTAAACGGCGACGCAAAAGAGCCGCTGCCAGGCCATCGCGCCGCCCTCTCCCCCCTGCCGGTGCCGGATGAGCCCGGACGCGGCAACGAGCCATTATACCCGAGGAGCGGCAGTTGGCGTGCTCTTTGCGCTCGATTTTCGGCGCGGTCGGTGCCGGCCGTCAGGCAGGGTTGGACGATAACTCCGTCGCGTCGAGATGGCCACCTATCGTTCGGTTCGCCAGCACTTTCATCCAGCCCACCGCATCGAGCCATGACGCTTCATTGGTCGGCGGTTCAATCGCCATGATCTGGGCGTCGGTGATCTCGGAGATCGAAGCAATCAGCCGCGGCGGATCGGGATCGGTCGCCCACAACAGATAGACCCGCGCATGCGCCTCATGCTTGCTGATCAGACAATTCGGCGTCGTTCCGTCGCGTCCGAACAGGCCAACGGCCGACACCTTCTCTTTGTGAGAGACGGTCATAACCCCTTGGATCTGGGGAAACGCGTATTTCATTGCCGAGTACCAACGGCAGAGCTTGGCGAGCTCCGCGGTGGTAAATTCATAGGCTGCGATGGTACCCGATCGGGGCATCGGCCGATGCTCGGTGCATCTAGGAAAGGGGATAACGTTCGTCATCCTGGCGCCCTATTTACCTCGTGGTGGATTGCATGAACTCGCGAGCTTAACGAGAGTTACACAACCATCACGCTAGTATCTTCTTGCTATATACAAGATATAGCCCCCCTCTGCCGAGATTTGTAAGGTTCATCTAAGTCGATTACTACAGAGCCGACAAAACGAGTCAACGAATAGTGAAAACGTCCGAAAAAGTCATCGCCGCTCGTTGCCTTTTTGCAACAGTGACTGAGAAACTCTAGTCCTTTCGAAGGTATCCTGTATATCACAGGGTGAGGCTGACAGCCTGGCTTGGGCCTTCGCCATCGTGCGCTATCTCCGTGATGGAACGGTCGCCAGCGCGTTCAGCCATGCCGGCAGAGCTGTGACCATGCGCGGATAGAGCTGGACCAGCGCAAGCGCAACCAACTGGATCGCGATGAAGGAGAGAACGGCGCAATAGATATCGAGCGTCTTCAACTCGGTCGGCGCAACGCTGAGCAAGAAGAACGACTTAAAGCGGTCAGCAGGGCAAAGCCAGAGCGGATCGATGCCGAGGAGGAGCAGCGGTGGCATGGCGAGCGGCACGACGAGGAAGACGGTCTCGAGTCAGTCGAGGAAAAAGCCGAGAATGACATCACCGCCATCACGGCGATGACCGCACCGGTTGAGCGTCAGCCAGGCAGTCCGACGACCTATCGCATCGATCACCACGTCGATGAGGCGCGCAAAAGCACTAAGGCGCCCCGTGCGGATGGCCCCTATTTCTGCGCCATCACCCTTTCCGACAGATCGGCGGCACGGCAGACGAATCGGAGCGCGCCGGCCGGATCGAAGTTGTTGTAGACCGCGGCAAGATGCGCAAACGGCGGCGACTGCGCGAAGAGCTCGAAGGTCACGCGGTGGCCGGCATAGTCGGAATTGAGCAGGTCACGCGCATAGGCGAGCAGACGGCGGCGATCCTCCGCCGACCAGAACTCGTTGACCGTGTAGAATTTCTCCAGCCACGGGCGGGTTTCCTCGGCGGCGAAGCTGGCGCTGTCCGGCGTGACGCAAATCTGTCCACCGCACAGCTCGCGCGCGAGATGCATCATCGCCGGCAGGCGCGAGCAGGCGTGAACCCGCCCGGTATAGAGCAATGACTGATTGGGCATGACGAGCCCGCCCGGGCTCTCCTGTGCCGTGGCGATCGCGGCGGTGAGGTGGGCGTTGATTCCTTCGCGGTAGCAGATCAGCTCCGCGAGTTTTTCGCGGACCGGCTGCTGCTTGTCGAGGCCGGTCTGACGCACATTGAAGAGAGCGACGCCAATCATCAGATCGGCGAGGGCAAGGATGCGCTGCACGAAGGGGAAGGCGCTGTAGCGATGCAGGGTGCCGCGGATGTAGGTCGCGGCGCGCGTGTGTCGATAAAATAACACGTTCTCCCACGGGATCAGTACGTCGTCGAATACGACCAGCGTGTCGATCTCGTCGAAACGGTTGGCGATCGGATAGTCGAGGGCGGAGCGGCGGCCGGCGAAGCCGGAGCGGCAGATATGCTTGACGCCAGACGCACCCATCTCGGCGATGAAGCCGACGGCGTAGTCCGACAGCTTGTCGTCGCCCCAATTGGCGATCGTCGGCTTGACGAAAGCCTGGTTCGCATAGGCAGCCGCAGTCTCGTATTTGGCACCGCGCACGACAATGCCGGCGTCGCTTTCCTTGACCACATGCAGCAGCATGTCCGGGTCCTGATCCTGCGGCCGCTTCGAACGATCGCCCTTGGGATCGGTGTTCGCGGAGACATGAAAGACATCGCGCTCATGTGCCCGACTGATGTGCCGGGTGATGTTCGCGCTGAACTGCGGATCGATCTCGTTGAGCACGTCGCGCCCGTCATAGAGCGACCACATCTCGCCGACCGTCTCGTCGCCGACACGGATGACGACCCCACCGATTTCGCCCAGCACGGCATCGACCCAGGCGCGCTTGTCATGCCAGTCCTGCTGGCTGCGTGGCGGTTTGGTGGCGCGCGAGAGTTCCTCGCCCTGCTCGCCCCGATAGTTCATCACGTCGTTGAATTTCTTCTCATGCGCCATGTCGAACATGCGCGCCCGCACATCGATGATTGGCTTGAATGCGGGATGCGTCGTGACATCGTGCACCCGCACGCCGTCGATCCAGACCGCGCGTCCGTCGCGGAGCGAGTCACGGTATTCCGTTCCGGTACGCAGCATGGCAGGTCCCATCGCCAGGGTTTCAAGGCGTCCGCCTATTGTGAAGTCCGCGAATGGTTCTGGAAACAGGGATCGAACCGCCGGTGCCGCCGCGCGATCGCACAGCCCATCGACTCACGGTTCGCCGAACAAGCCCTCCGGGCGGAAGATCAGCAGGAGGATCAGCAGCGCGAATACCGCGACTTCCTTGTATGCGGCGAAGAAATACCCGGCAGCGAAGCTTTCGATGAGGGCCACGATGAGTCCACCGAGCAAGGCTCCTCGTGGGTTGCCGATACCGCCGACAATTGCCGCTGTGAGGCCCTTGAGGCCCATCATGACCCCCATCACAACGCTGACACTGCCGTAATAAGCCGCCGCGATCAGGCCGCCCACAGCTGCGAATGCACCGGCAAAACCAAAGGTCAGTCCGATTATCCGGTCGACGTCGATACCGAGCAGGGCTGCCATTCTGCGATCCTGGGCACAGGCCCTATGGGTCCGACCAAACGGCGTTCGCATCAGGACGAACCAGAGCAGCAGAGCGAAAGCCAGCGTCGTGCCGACTATCGCCAATTGCGGCCAATTGACATAGAGGCTGAAACCTTCGGTCTCGGCGACAACGAAACCATCAGGTAGTGGTGCCGTTAGCCAAAGATCATGCGCTCCGCCGGTAGTAAAGACATAGCCCTGCAGAACCATGGATAATCCGATGGAGGCGATGAGCGGCACTTGCGCGTTGGCCTTGCGCAAAGGACGGAAGGCCGCGCGATGGGTGAGAGCGCTATAGCCGGAGGTGATTGCCATCGTCGGTACGAGGGCAATCAGGACGCTGAGCGGAAAGGATCCGCTTCCGAGCGCCGTTGCCACGCCGACCAGCCCGACGGCAACAAAGGCGCCGATCATGTAGACGTCGCCGAAGGCGAGATTAATGATGCCGCTGATCCCGGCGATCAGCGTATAGCCGACGGCGACCAGGGCGATGACCGAGCCATAGGTCAGCCCGTTGATCAGCAATTGCAGGAAATACAAGATCGAAAGATCAAGCGTGGCGGGACCTATGGAGCCATGTGGTGGCCCCAACAGGGGAATCCACGACACTCTCCACGAGATCCCCTTGGCTTCCAATGCGGTGCGCAGTTCGGCTAGCCGGCTGTAGTCCAGAGATCCCTCGACATCGCTGGCGACCGTGGTCAGCGCCAGGAAATCGGCGCTCTTCGGACCGCTGCTCTCAAAACTGCAGCCGACCTGGTGACGCAAACCGGAGTCGCGCATCCTCACCGTGGTGACGATGGCATGGGCGGCGCTGGCGTCAGTTGCGCTACTCAGCCCGGCGATGGAGCCCTCAGCGAACAGCAGCTTGGCGACGCCCTCACAGACCTCCGCCTGATGAATGTCGACGTGGCTGCAACTCGTCAGGGTCAGGAGCAAAAAAAGTCGAAGTATGCGCATTGCCGCCTATTGATCGATTTCGGGGAACGGGCAGATGCATCTTGCGAGCACCGAAACCCTATAAGGTAACCTGTAAATCATATATCAACGGTTAGTTTCTTTCCAGAGCTCAGGTCACTTGCAGCCAGAGGTGATACGCGTTCGGATCGCCTTTGGATCGTTAGCCCGGTTAGGGTCGTTCGAGCACCTGTTTGATGTGGCGTCCGCAGACACGAACGGGGTGGACATGCCATTGCCCAGACCTGCTTGGCTAGGAGAGACTTCCATCGTTCCCGGCAAGACGCCGTTCCATCTGTTTGCCCGTGAGATCGCGGCTCTTCTCGATCACCTCGACGCTCGTGCTATGGTCATCGGTGGTCTGGATGGAAGGAGTCGGGCACATGCCCAACCTCGAACGGCCTGTCCTGTTCAGCGCGGCCGTCAGTCGTCTTCTTGCCGCCGTGGCAGTAGTCGCGTGAGGAGAGGATCTGCCCGATGAGCGGCAGCGTCGATGGTCGGCCGAAGATCGTCTTCATCACCGGCGCCAGCGCCGGTTTCGGCACCGCAATCGCGCGGCAATTTGCTTCACGCGGCTCCCGCGTGATCGCGACGGCTCGGCGTGCCGACAAGCTCAAGGCATTAGCCACTGAACTCGGCGCCGATCGCGTCCTGCCGCTTGGCCTCGACGTTCAGGATCGGGCTGCGGTGGAGCGGGCTGTCGCTACCTTGCCCGCTGATTTCGCTGAGGTGGACTGCCTGGTCAACAATGCTGGTCTGGCGCTTGGACTGGGCGGTGCGCCCGTCGCCAATATCGCCGATTGGGACCGCATGATCGATACCAACTGCAAGGGCCTCGCTATCCTTATCCGGGCGGCAACGTATACGGCGCCACCAAGGCGTTCGTGCACCAGTTCAGCCTCAATCTGAGAAGCGACTTGCATGGCACAGGCGTCCGCGTGACCTGTATCGAGCCCGGGATATGCGGCGGTACGGAGTTCTCCCAGGTTCGTTTCGGCGGCGACAAGGACAAGGCGGCCGCGGTCTATGCCGGAATGCAGCCGCTGACGCCGGACGACATTGCCGGGGCGATCGGATGGGCGGCGTCGCTGCCGGACCACGTCAACGTCAACACGATCGAGCTCATGCCGGTCGCCCAGAGCTTCGCACCGTTTCAGGTCGACCGCCGGACGTGAGCCGAGTGGCCCATGAAGGCCCCGGACGACCTGTCCGCGTCGTCGTTTGCTCCTGATCTATTCCTCGCGAAACGAGCGGCGCAGGCTATCGGTGATCGGCGAGATGAAGAAGTCGATCGCGGCGCGCTCGCCATTGATGATTAGGACCTCCGCCGGCATGCCGGGATAAAGCGTGACGCCTTTGACTGCCGCCAGCGCCTCCTGGTCGATCTCGGCACGCGACAAGAAGAACGCCTCGCCCTTCGGATCCTGCTGGCGATCAGCCGAGACGTAGACCAGGCGGCCGCTGAGGGTCGGGACCTTGTGCTGCTTGTAGGCAGTCAGCTTGATATTGACGACCTGCCCGGCATGAACGTGAGCGATGTCCTCGGGCCGCACGTTAGCCTCGACGATCATCCTGTCGCTCTGCGGCACAATGTCGAGGATTGGCTGACCGGCACCGATTGAGCTGCCGGGTGTAAAGAATTTGATGTCGGTCACCGTGCCGGCATCCGACGCCATCACCAGGCGCTTGCCCAGAGTATCCTCGGCACCGCGGATCTTCTCAGCGAGATCGGCGGCCATCGATTGCGTCTCCTGCAGATCCTTGGAGATGTCCTGCCGCCTTTGGTTGGTGGTCGAGATCATCTCCAACTCGGTCTGTGCAATCGCCTGGTGAGTCTCGGCGCGTTTGGCCGCTAATCCGCCGAGATTGCCGCGCATTTCTGCCTCAGCGCGCTTCATTTCGTAGAGTCGCGTCTTGGTGGCGAAACCCTTCGCCAGCAATTCGGTCGTACCCTCGATCTCCTTCATTGTATAGCCAAGCCGCAGCTGTACCGCGTCGATCTGCGACTGCAATGCGACGATCTGCTCTCTCGACTGGGCGATTTTGCTGCGCTGCACGGCAAGCAAGCCCCCGTACGAGGTCCAGCGATCCTGGAAGACCCGCTGCTCGTTGGCGACAAGTTGCTCGACGGCACGGTCGGTGGATGCAGCGGTGAGGAGTTCGGCCGGAAACGCGATATCGTGTTGGTTGTCCTGCTCGGCGCGCAACCGGGACATCTTGGCGATCGTGGTCCAGCGCTGCACCCTGAGCGAGCCGAGCTGCGAAAGGATCTGCTCCTCGTCGAGACGGAGGAGAGGTTGACCCGCCTGCACCTGGTCGCCGTCCTTGACGTAGAGCGCCTTCAAGATTCCGGAATCGAGCAGGCTCACGGTCTTGCGCTTCGATTCGACGACGATGGAGCCGGTCGCGGGGACCGCGCTGTCGAGTGGCGCGATACAGGCCCAAGTGAAGAATCCGCCGAAGCCGATGCTGATAATGGCGAGGCTGGCGAGCGCGATGCGGCGGAGCGACGGTTCGGGACTTTGCGCCTCGATCTCGATCTGCCATGCCGGAATTGTCTGCAACATCGCGATGTGCTCCTGCGTAGATCGGGTCACGCCGAGGCGAGGTGGCCGCGGGGACCGGGTGCCGCGTCGCTGGTATCTGCGAAAGTGATCGGCATCGTTGATGTCGGCGCGAGATGCGGCGTCGGCTCGATGGTGCCGTTCTTGAGCGTCAATATGCGGTCGACCGCTGCCAGGACCGCCGGGCGATGAGTGATCAGGAGGATGGCGGCGCCTTCGCGCTTGGCATCGCGAATGGCACTGACCAGTGCCTGCTCGCCCATATGGTCAAGATTCGAATTGGGTTCATCAAGAATGAGCAGCTTGGGCTGACCATAGAGCGCTCGCGCCAGCGCCACGCGCTGTTGCTGACCACCGGAGAGAGCGTAACCCGCGCCTCCGATCCAGGTCGAATAGCCCGCGGGCAGGCGACCGATAAGCTCATGGACGCCCGCGCGCATCGCCGCCTCGACCGCAATCGCCGGATCGTCATCCCGCATCCGCCTGATGTTGTCGAGGATAGTGCCGTCAAGCAGCGATATCGATTGTGGAAGATAGCCGACGCGGCGGCCGAACTCGACCCGCTCCCATTCGGCCGTCGGCACACCGTCGAACAGCACCGTTCCGGCGCTTGGCGGAAAGACCCCGGCAACGAGACGGGCGAGGCTGGACTTCCCGGCGCCCGATGGACCGACAATGCCCACCGCCTCGCCGGGCTCGATCATGAACGAGAGCTCGCCGAAGATCGGTTGGGCGGCGCCGGGCGGGGTAAAGCTCAGGCCATCGACGACAAGCCGTCCCTCACGACCTTCGGGTGCCGCGCGTGCCTGCGGTTGACGCGCCCCGAGGAGGAGATCGCGCACACGTCGCCATGCTGCGAGCGCTGCAGCACCTTGCCGCCATCCCGAGACGAGCTGCTCAAAGGGCAGAAGCAATTTGGCAACCAACAGGTTCGAGCCCATCATGCTGCCGGGAGACGCCTCGTTGTGCAGCACCAGGATTACGCCGAGAGCGATGATGCCGGCCTGCATTGCCAAGCGCGTGACCTTGGCGATGGCAGCGCATGCTTTGTTGCGGCGGGATGCGAGCCTGAGAAGGTCGAGCATCTTGCCTTGGTCGCGGTGCCAGCGGTGCGCGACATCGGGCAGCATTCCCATGCCCTCGAGGAGCTCGGTCTTGCGTAGCGTCGCGGACAAATCGTTGAGCGCGCGCGCGGTCGCCCCATTCGCCTGCAGCAGATCTTCGCGCGTCCATACATCGGTGAGAAGCGAGAGCGCAAACAAGATTCCGGCACACAGCAGCCCATAAACACCGTAAGCCGGATGAAGCAGGAAGAGCACCGCGACAAGCACCGGTGTCCACAGCACGTCGAGAGGGATGGCCGCGGTTGGGCTGGCGACGAACAGCCGGAGTGCGTTGATGTCGCGCATCGCCTGGGCGCCATTTGATGCCTCGCCGCCGAGGCTCTTGCCAAACGCCGCCTGGAGCGCCGGCAGGTTGAGGCGACGTGCCAGGCGGTCGGCCATTACGAGGAAGACCGAGGTGCGGCAGAATTCGAGGACGCCGTAAAGAACCATGCCGGCGATGCAGCCGATGGTCAGAACCGTCAGCGTGTCCATGTTCTTCGACCGCAGAATGCGGTCATAAAGGATCATGTCGTAGACAGGCACAAAGAGCAGGCCGAGGTTGACGAAGAGCGTGATCAACCCGGCGACGACGAAGGCGGTCGTAAGCTCGTGCCGCAGGTTGCGGATCAGGCCGAGCGCGGCGGGCATGTCCGTCGTCGAATTGGCGGGCAACGCTTTCATCTTGCGGCGACCCGTGCCAGTCGCTGCCCGGGCATCTGCGCTTCGGTACTGCGGACGACTTGAATCGTCGGTCCGTTGAGCACCCGCAGCACGGCCTCGCGGGCGCCGAAGCGGTCGACGACGCCGTCCTTCAGCACCAGGAGTTTGTCGGCCAGGGCGACGAGTGAAGGACGATGGGCAATCATCAGCACCGAGGTCCCGGCTTCGCGCGCCGCCGATACCGCGGCAAGCAGGGCCCGTTCGCCCTCCTCGTCGAGGTTCGAGTTGGGCTCGTCGAGGATGAGCAGCTTGGGGTCGCCGAAGAGGGCCCGGGCCAAGGCAAGACGCTGGCGCTGTCCGCCGGAGAGAACGAACCCGGCATCGCCGACAGGGGTTGCATAACCATTCGGCAGCCGCAGGATGACGTCGTGCAAGCCGACGCGTCGCGCCGCGGCGATGATGTCACGCGGGTCGGCGAGGCGCATGCGCGCGATGTTGTCGCCGACGGTGCCTTCAAGCAGCATTGTCGCTTGCGGCATGTAGCCGATATGGCGGCCGAAATCGCCGCGTTCCCAGTGCCAAGTACTGTTGCCGTCGAGCCACACGCCGCCTGCGGTCGGCTCGGTCGCGCCGACGATGAGGCGGGCGAGGGTCGACTTTCCGGCTCCGGACGGGCCGACGATGCCCAGCACCTCGCCAGGCTCGACGTCGAAGCTGACGCCGCGCAGGGCCGGGCGCTCGGCGCCCGGCGGGATATAGACGAGGCGATCGACGTGGAGGCGACCGCTGCGGCACGGCAGCGGCATTGTTCCGCGCTGGCTGTGCACGCCCTCCAGCAGGCTACTCAACCGCCGCCAGGCTGCTGCGGCCGAAACCCATATGCGCCACGACGAGACGAGCTGCTCGAAGGGCTGGAGGAGCTTGGCCAGGATCATGTTAGTGGCGATCATGCTGCCGGCCGAGACCTCGCCTTTGATGCACAGCACGAGGCCGAGGCAAACCATGCCGCCCGTCATCAACAGCCGTGATGCCTTGATCGCGGCTGTGATCGCCTTGATCATCCGCGTCGCACCCGACAATCTCTCCAGCATATGGTCTTGCGAGCGCCGCCAGCGGCGCGCCAGAGCGGGTAGCATGCCGAGACCTTGGACCGCCTCGGCATGGCGTAGTGCGACTGAGATCTCGGCAAAGGAACGAACTGTTTCCTCATTGGCTTCTTCGAACGGTCGCCGCGCCATGAGGTCGCCGACAATCCCAAGCGCCAAGAGGATCGCGGCGCAGAGGGCGCCATAGGCGCCATAGGCCCAATGCATGACAGACAAAGCGGCGAGCAGCAGTGGCGCCCAGGCAAGGTCGAGCGGCGCTGATAGCGCGTTGCCGGAGAGAAAGCCGCGGATCTCACCGAGATCGCGGATGGTTTGGCCCGATGGCAGCGCGGCGCGATGCTCTGGAACGCGCAATGTTGCCAGCAGCGTCGGCAAGCTGAGGCTTCGCGCGGCGCGCTCGACCATCGCATCGTAGAGACGCGAGCGGGCGTACTCGAGCGCGCCGAATACACCCATCGCGAAGGCGAGACCGAGTGACAGCCACAGCAGCGTGTTGGTATTCCTCGTGTTGATGACGAGGTTATAGAGTTCCATGCTGTAGATGGGCACCGCCAGCCCGGCAATATTACTGGCGGTGGTGAGCACGAAGGCGAAGCCGAGGGTACAGCTGAACCGGCGCCGCGTCAGGCGCACGAGCTCAGCACCGTCGCCCTGCCTGGGGCGCAGGGTGCGGTCGTGTTCTTTGGATGAAGCGCTCGATTTTTCCATGATCCGATTTAGGCGGCTCTCGTCGCATTCGTCCGGCACGCGAGAGGCAGTTCAGGAGACCGTCCGATGAGACGGCCGATGAGCGCGATCTGTTGATCCAGGCAAGTCGCGAGGTCATAGCGACCGATGATCGTTTCGCGGGCACGTCGTCGCAGGGCTGCGAGGTCGCCGCGATGCTTGATCGCATCGATGACCGCATCGGCGATCTGCAACGGTGCGAAGAAATCGACCAGGAAACCGTTCTCACCGTGACGGACGATCTCCTCGACCGGCGGCGTGCGTGATCCGACGATGACGCATCCAGCCGCCAGCGCCTCCATTGCCGACCACGACAGCACGAAGGGCACAGTGAGGTAGACATGTGCTGTGGACACCTGGAGCAATCGCAGGTGATCGGCGTAGGCGAGCGGTCCGATAAAGTGCACGCGCCGGCGGTCCGGCTCGGTTTCGGCAGTCATTACTTCGCGCCAGCAGCGTCCGTCGGCCGGCGCACGCCCATAGCTCACACCGTCGCCGCCGACGATGACGATCTCGACATCGGGCAGGGCGGCAAGGATACGCGGCACCGCGCGCATGAAGCTGGGGAAGCCGCGATAGGGCTCTAAGTTGCGCGC
>WNFC01003825.1_pt1 | contig 16341 bp, 13 predicted proteins | sample 5400541 | NCBI WGS metagenome assembly WNFC01 (sample SAMN13153342, study PRJNA577476) | soil metagenome | isolation source: 120 cm saprolite under Douglas fir tree site 2 hole 2 replicate 1 | place: USA:California | collected 2015-04-18
CGCAGAGCAGCGCGACGCTCAACGGAGAGCCGCCGAGGCTCGCGGTCTCGAACAGCAGCGCGCAACCCAGGCCGCAGAGCAGCGCGACGCTCAACGGAAAGGTGCCGAGGCTCACGGTCTCGAACAGCAGCGCGCGGCCCAGGCCGCGGCGCAGCGCGAGGCCGCGAGGGCAACCGAACGAAAACGCATAGACCAGGAGCGCTTGCAACAGGAACATCAGGTCCAGCAGTAAAGCCTCCTGAAACTCTCCCCCGCCTGGCCCTGGTCGCTGAGACTCTTTCCCCGCCAGCGACCAAGGCCACGGCGCCACCCGAGAGGGTCGACCAGGTCGCCTGGCGACAAGGATGGAGGATGTTTTGCTGAGGTAGGTGAGAAGATCTCAAGTTCGAGTAGGAAACCGGCAAGCGCTGCAAGTACTTCGTTAAAATAAACAACGGTAGGCGCTGTTCGCTTGCCGCTGCTGAATAGCTAAATCATGGGCGATTGGAATTCGGCCAAAAGCCCAACCGTCGTGGGTGACGGGGTTTTATGAGCGCAAACGAAGATATTCATGAGCTCGAAAATGAGCTTGAGCTAGAACGGCACGAGTTGCGGGACACGGTTGACCGCATCGATCGAAAGATCAACCGCACCCGGAAATGGTTGGACCCCGCTCACTTGATTCGCCGCCACCCATTCGCATTGATGAGCGCCGCTGTGTGCCTCGGATTTCTTGTTGGCACACATTTGCGATTTGAACGACTAGTTTGGGGCAGAGGTAACTGATCATGGCGGATCGAACAGAAGAGAATGGCTCGCATCCGGTCGTCGTGACGGAATCGACCTGGCCCCAGCTCCTCGCCGAAACCGTCGATGAAGTGGCGCGGATCGCTCGGACCGAAATCCGGCTGGCTGAGGCTAGTTTAAGCAGGGTGGTCGAAAATCAGACGGAACGCGTGCTCAGTGCCGTCTTGCTACTAGTCGTGCTGGTCTATGGAGCGACGTTTGTTCTCGGCAGCGTCGTTCTGCTGATTCATCAATGGTTGGCCTGGTGGATGGCGCTCGGGATTATCGGAATAGTCATTATCGCCGCCGGATTCGGCTTTCAGACAATCATGGGGCAGCGCGCGAACAGTAAAAGCTCCTAAAACGTCTAGCGGCCATCGAGATCGGTTCAAACGCAGCCCTCGCATCCCGTCGGATCTATCCCACGGCTACCCATTCCCCTCGCACTAGCGGGCTGCGGAGAAGGGCCTTCCGCACCCTGCCAGGTGGCATTCTTTTCCTGGCCAAGGGTTCGCGATGCGGGGAGCTACAGGTTCAGAGCAATTGAGCTTGGGAAAATTCCGGAGTTTGTGGAACCCGTTTGGCGCCGCTTCCAACCTGGGATTCGTCGTCTGGGTCGTCTACTGGATCTTATACGCGCTCGGTCATTGGACGGCGGCCGCAATGGCCGGGCTTGCGGTTATGCTGGTGATAGTTGCAAGTGAGAACCGCACTGCCAATGTGAAGATAATCGACTTAACATCGCTCGGTTTCTTTGTTCTTGCCCTGACCATGCTGTTAACCGTCGGCGACCAGGTCTTCAACCGCTACCACATCATCCTCGTATGGGGTGTGTTCGCGCTGGTCACGTGGGCAACGATACTCATCGGCTTTCCATTCACCGTCCAGTTAGCGCGGGAAGGGACGCCGCGGGAGGTCTGGAGCGAGCCGCTATTTCATCGGGTTCATGTCCGGCTTACCACAGTATGGGGGGTCATCTTTACGCTCGACACGACCCTGGCAATCGTGGCGCTCGGCGGAAGCTACATCAGACTGTTGTCGGCAATTATCCCGGGCGCGAGCATGATTTTCGGCTACGTATTCAGCCGGATTTATCGCGCGCGTTATCGCAGTAGATTCGGTCCGCAAGCCGGACAACGCCCCGCGACTCAAAACCGGGCCAAAGTCTTGCCGAGCGAGTCAAAAATCGGAGAGTAAGATTGAAATCGTGGCCAAATGGTTATTTGGATAACCAAAGTCGTTGAATGTAAACAATCCGATTCCGGTCAACTCCTGCTACGCTTACAGGATGCGCGCTAAAGGAATCTTAGAAGTCCGAGGCCTCATCAGACTTAAAAACATATCATGGCTTTCGGCGCAGCGGGTGGAAAGACTCGCCCGCGCGCTGATTGTGCGCACAGTCGAAAAACGCGAGATCATTTTCGATGAGAAGAACGTTCCCGAGTCCGTCTATATCCTGCTATCGGGCATTGCGCGCATCACTTGCCGCAACCGCAAGGGGCAACGCCGATTGGTGATGATGGTGGCGCCGGGAATGATCTCCGGGTTCCCACTGCCAGTGAACGGAATCAGCTATGACTTTCGCTGCGAGGCGTCCACCAGCTGCCAGGTCGGCGCCATCGATTTGGAGGCGTTCATAAGAATCTCCCTCGGCATCGAATCGCTCGACTTCAAGCGAATGGCGCTCAACTATCTTGGGCGGTGGAACCTGGTCCAATTACGTTGCGCAGGGTGCGGAAAGACCTTTCATAAACAAATAGGTTTTTCCGCACCCTGCTAGTCAGACTCCGGCCCGATTCTGCTCATTTCTTACAGTTACAACACGGCGGCTCAGGCGCACGGCGAAGGTAGTGCCCGCCTGCTGATTCGAGATAGCCGTTATTGTGCCCGCGTGGGCGGTCATTGTGTGCGTGGATAAAATTGGAAGTACAAATCTGCGTTCCACCGAATACCGATGGAATCACCGATAAGGGTGTGGCTCGAGTGAAGATTACGCCGGTTAAGTAACATCCAGTCCAAACTTGGGTCCCAAGCGGCAAGCTCAAAGGGACCATGGGACGCCGCCGATAAGGCACAAGACGCGTTAGAAGTGGCACTCAGCCAGTGAGGAACTGGCTTGAAATCAGAACTCCGACGGCTATTCCCAGGGGTACTCCAGAGATACACATTGACGATTGCTTAAGACGAGCGCGCTCAAATCCTTCTCGCAAGAAGGCAGGTAACTCTCCATTCTCGCTCGCGTTTGAAAATGAGATAAAGCCAATCAAATCGATTAAATCGCTTGGCGCATTTATCACTCTTCCTGATTCCGTGCTTCACTCTCGTCTGATTGCTTCGCCGCATCAATATATCCTAGTCACACAGGGAGCTATCTACGCCCGTCGCGGTAAGGAACAGCAGACGACAATATATCTTCCTCCTTCAACATTCATAAAACATCATCGCGCTGAATGAAGACACAGTGGAGATGGTAATTCCGGGAAATAAGGAGGAGAATTGCGCCAGATAAATTTACCTTGACACCAGTCGAGCATCGAACAATGAAGGCCGAACCTGGTAAGCAGTAACTCCAAGAGGATTCTATGAAAATCCCGGTGGTGTCACTAACCCGATATCTGCTCGATCACGAAGGGGATAATCCAGAATTAGGCCCTGAGTTCTGTCATCTGATGGTGCAACTCGCGTTCGCTGCAAAGATCATGGCGCGCGAAATTACACTGGCGCCGCTGGTAGAGAAATCGGGCTTCGTCGGTGGACGAAATGCCAGCGGCGAAGTACAGAAAGCGCTGGACGTCTTCACGAACAAGACCATGGTCGAGGCGTTTGCTGGTACGGGTCTCGTCGCCGAAATCATCTCAGAGGAAATGGAGGTACCCCAGGCAGTACCGGGCGGGGCCGACGGGAAATTCATCCTGTGCACCGACCCGCTCGACGGCTCGGCTAACGTTGAGGCGAACGGCGCCGTCGGCATGATCTTCGCGGTCTATCGCCGGCGAGAGGGTTCGCTGAGAGACAGCTTACAGCAGGTTCTTCCGCGGGGGTCTGAACAGGTCGCGGCCGGTTACGTGATGTATGGACCGAGCACGTTGCTGGTTTACACGTCGTCTGCAGGCGTGAATGGCTTCACTCTCGATCCAAACGTTGGCGAATTCCTTTTGTCCCACGTCGAGCTTCGCTGTCCGGTACGCGGCAACTATCTGAGCGCGAATCTGGCACACCTGTCTCATTGGCATCGCAACATCCAAAGATACGTTGAGTATCTGATTAGCAATGACCCGCCTGAGGGTCGCCGTCACTCCTTGCGCTATACCGGAGCATTTGTTGCCGATTTCCATCGGATCCTCCTTTCAGGCGGGATTTTCTTTTATCCCGGGGATAGCGAACACCCAACTGGCAAATTGCGGCTGCTCTACGAGTGCGCCCCTTTGGCCCTCCTCATCGAACACGCCGGTGGGTCTGCGAGCAACGGTGTGTGTCGCATACTCGATATTGAAGCTCGCGAAATCCACCAGCGAACGCCCATAGCGATTGGCAGCATGGAGGAGGTTGCCTCATTCGAAATATTTTCGAAGCAAGACCGAGCAGCCTCTGAAGTTTGCAGCGGTGGTATTTGGTCTCGCAGTTCTCCACCCTGCGGATCGGTCAACCTATGCATTCCGTGACGCGACCGTGCGGATAGGCTATCATCTGTCGATCCGGGCCGTGGTGGCAAATTTCGCTGGAGCTGCATCCAAATGAAGGACAGAAATTCCAAAGCGTATATCACACTACAGCCGCCAGCGGGCTTTCACACCTCGCACCCGGGCGGCATTATAACGTTGTCTGATGGCTCGCCACTAAAGCCTGATTCACGCGGTTTTTACTATTTGGACCGTGCGCACGCGCACCTGTTGCGGATGTTTGTGGCGCAAGGCTGGCATGCCCCTCGAGCCGAGATACCCACACCTGAATACGCGCGCGAGGTGGGAAGCGCAGCACATGGTGACATGCTCGATACAGCAGCGATTTTGAAATTAGCCAGCGGCGAACAGGTCGATTTAACGGTCAAAGATGGCCGACTGCTGATGCGCGGCGAACCTTCGGCTCGGCTGCGAGCCCATTTACGCGGCGCGAGTATTTCTCTCCGCGATGCCCTCGAGCGCCGTACCCGGCAACCGTGGATCGAAGTCTGAGTGAATCGAAGTCTGATGTGATGGAGCGGATGGAATTGAGTAGCTCGTCATCTGGTCGTCCACATCCAGCAACGACACTTCTTCGCCAGCCCTCTTAATTAACTATACTCGAATCGATCGGCAATGAGGTTCGCGGCTCGAACTCATCTGATGCAGCTCCCTGCAACGATCCACGTCGAGCCACAGAACACGAGTGCCAGCAGTCTTGGGGGGGGGCAGACTGCTGGCGTCAAGATTTGAAGAGTACCGGCAGCCCTGCGGGGGGGGGGAGGCAGGACTGCCGGCGTCCTGATGGCGTCACTCTAGGACAAACAAAGAAAGCGATCTGGTCAAAATTGCTCAGTTCCCGAAAAAAATTCTGCGAAGATTTGGCGGGTGTTGAGCTAATCGTGCAGGACGATGCTCAGAAGAGAGCTATGGACCTCCAGCCCGTCGTTGTAGTCGATGAAGCCAAGCTTGCGAAACTTGTTCATGAAGAAGCTCACCCGGGAGCGTGTCGTGCCGATCATTTCAGCCAATGTTTCCTGGCTCATTTTCGGGATCACAGGCTCCTGTCTCCCCTCCTTGCCGAAATTGGCCAGCAGCAACAGAAGCCGCGCCAGCCGTTTCTCGCTCGAGATTCCACCGCCGCCTTGTGCTGTCAGTCTTTACGGTCGATGAGAAGGATCAAGCCGCCTTGATTTCGCCCAGCCGCTGAATCGCCGACGCGAGCGGGCGTTCGCCATCACAATATTCTTCCCAGGCTGTGCTGTCGGATATCAGGGCCGGAGCGGTTCGTAGCGTAAAGCGTTGCGGGTCGAGTCCCATACGCACTTGCTGCCACGACAGCGGCATTGATACCGGCGCTTCCTCGTATATCCGCGGCGACAGGGGGGCGACCGCCGATGCGAACAGATCGTTCCGCAAGTAATCAAGGTAGATACGGCCGCCTCGTTCTTTCTTGGCCATCCTGATCAGATAACGGCCGGGATTGTCCGCAGCCATTTGGGCGCAAACGGTGCGTGCAAAGGCTTTGGCCTGCGGCCATGTCACTTTGCGGTCTTTCATCGGCGCCAGCGGTGTCACCACGTGCAGGCCTTTGCCACCCGTGGTCTTGCAGAAGCTGAGCAGACCGAGCCGGTTCAAGCGCTCGCGGATTTCTCGCGCAGCCTCAATCACCGCGGCGAACTCAACGTCGGGCGCGGGATCGAGGTCGAAAATCAGCCGCCCCGGTACTTCGGGCTCGCCAGGCTGGCAGTTCCAGGGATGAAGCTCCAAGGCCGCGATTTGGGTCATTGCCAGCAGACCCTCCACGCGATCGATCTGCAAGTAGGGCTGGCTGACACCCGCAACCTTCGCCAGTTCGAGCAGCTCCGTCGAGTTACCTCTCATCGGATGGCGCTGAAAGAAATGCTCGCCGCTTATCCCGTCGGGCGCCCGAATGATTGAACATGGGCGGCCTGTCAGATGTGGAATCATTCGCGGCCCGACCGATTCATAATAGCGCGCCAGATCGAGCTTGGTGATAGGCTTGCCATCACCGCCATCAGGCCAGAGCACCTTGTCGGGCCTGGTTATCTCTACACCCATGACGCTCTCGGCCGCGCCCCGCTTTGATGATCGGCTGGAGCCGGTTGTGCGCCTGATTTTGGCGGGGGATGGCATCATTTCCTCAGATCGTCAAAGCTCAATGGATTAGGCGGATTACCCTACAAATATAGCTCGTTTGCCGACCCGGATTTTTTTAGACATAGGAGCGATTACTCGGCGCGCAAACGGCGTCCTCAGCGCGCAAAATGATCGAGCACGTAGCGGCCGGAGCCGAGCATGAGCGGATTTTTTAATGCCCGCGTCATAAAGCGCTTTGCCCGGCCAATCGCGGTTTCGAGGTCCGCACCCCGTGCCAGCCACGCGGCGATCGCGGCCGATAAGGCGCAGCCGGTTCCATGCGCACCCTCACCCCGGATCCGCGTCGCAGCAAATTCGATAAAGCGGCGGCCATCAAACAACAAATCAACTGCTTTTGCTGCTCGATGGCCGTCGCCGAGCGCCGCAGGCCAGTGGCCGCCCTTGATCAACACTGCGCGCGCGCCCAGCTTGTGCAATGCTCGCGCCGCCTGTCGCATCGCCCCGATGCTACCAATTTCGATTCCACTCAAAGCCTCGGCTTCAGGAATATTGGGCGTGACAACACGGGCGAGGGGGATAAGTTGGTCGCGCAAAATGCGCTCGCCGGCCGGTTCGAGCAGGCGCGCTCCACTGCTCGCAACCAGTACAGGATCAACCACAGGCGCCGGCAACCCCAGCGATTCCACGCTCTGTGCGACAATCTTTGTGACCGCGGCTGAGGCCAGCGCACCGATTTTGAGCCCGTCGGGCATCCGTTCCGCAACGATAGTTGCGAGTTGCGCGGTGACCATCTCGGGTTCGACCGCCTGCACCCGCGACACGCACGCGCTGTTCTGCGCGATCACTGCGGTAATCACCGAGAGGCCGTAAACCTTCAGCGCGGCAAAGGTCTTTAGGTCTGCCTGCAATCCGGCGCCGCCGCTCGGATCGCTTCCCGCGATCGTCATCGCAACCGAAATGCGCGCGGTGGCCGGCGACCCTGCGATGCGGTCCGGTTTCACTCATGCTAAGCTAGCACAGAGCGCGGCGATGAGGTTTGCATTGGCGGCTTGATCAGCCGGAAAGCGCGAGGGTATTTTTCGAAAACGCGGTGGGCACCGGCCTTTGCCTGCGGGAATGAGGATGAAAGGCTGAGGCCTGTCGCGCGTTTGTTGGGTGTTATGGGTACTGTCAGGCAAGAAGAGTTCCTCAATCTACCGTTTCAGGAGAAACTGGAATTTCTCTACGGCTTGCCCGCGCGTCAAAAACGCGATCTGATTCTGTCGTCGCCCGATGCCGAGCGGCTGGTCCGTTCGTTTGCGCCCCAGACGCTTTTTTACACGCTCAAGGAACTCGGCATCGCGGATGCCGGCGACCTGCTGGGCCTGGCGATTCCCGAACAGGTTCGCTGGCTATTTGATCTCGATTGCTGGCATAAGGATCAGCCGAATCTGGCGCGGATGCGTGAATGGATCGAGGCGATCGCCGAAGGTGGGCGCAAGCGGCTTGCCGATGGTCTGATGGGGACCGACCTCGAACTGGTGTCACTACTCTTGCGTCAATACATCCGGGTGCATCGGCTCGACACACCGCAGGACGTCCCCGATGTGCCGATGGATCGCTTTGTGCAGTTCGACGAGCACTACCTGATAGAATCGATTCGCCACGACACCATTCATCAGTACTTGCTCGAGTTTCTCGAAGAAGCATTCGAGCGTGATTACAATTACTTCGCCGCGCTGATGGAGGAGATTTTTTGGGGGGTCGAGGCCGAACTCGAAGAGCAGGCCTATCAATTTCGCAGCGCGCGCCTGGCCGACCACGGCTTTCCCGATTACTACGATGCGCAGGCGCTGTTCAGCTATCTCAATCCACATAAGTTTCTCGAATTCCGCTCACAGTATGTGCCGCCGTTGCGGGATGCGCTCGACAGTAATGGTGCGATGCCGCCGGAGATGGCGCCGGCGTTGAGCGGGGCGGAAAATTCGCTTTTCAATACTGCCCTGACCGCCGGCTTCGCCGCCCAGGGCCAGCGGCAGTTACGTAGCGAAATGGCGATGGTGTCCAATCAGGTGCTGGTGGCACGCTCGGTTGATTTTGGCGACCCGGATGCGGTGCGCGTCGCGGTCGAGATGACCCACGATTACCTGAACCTCGGCCTGGAGAATCTCGCCGGCCGCGATCTCGCTTCTGCGATCGAGCACCTGCGCGCCACTCACCTCCAATTGCTGTTTCGGCTCGGCGTCAGCCTCACCATCGATCTGCGCAAGCGGGCCGAGGCGTTGATGGCCAAACTGGGACTGACCAGCGGACGCCCGCGCGAGATCCTGTATTTGGATTCGCCCTACCGAGAAGCGCTGAACGGCTTCCTCCAGCGCCAGCCGCAATTTTATGGGGGACTGGACCGTGACGGTGCGGCTGCGATGCGGGACTTTCAATCGATGCGTGATCTACACCTCAGCTACGCAATATTGGATCAGCTCGACGCGGTTCCCGACCTGTTTAAGTCATTGACGGGGTTGGATATTGCCTCGGCGCGCTTCCGGGCTAATATCGCTGGCCACGAGATCCGGCTGAGCCAGATTTTGCTGACGATGCTCACGCGTCAGAGTCTCGATGCGCGGCTGACGTTCGAGCCGCTCGAAGCACAACGGTTGCGCGAGGTCCGTGGCGCCATCATGACCGCCACCCGCCCGGCGCGCTTGTCAGACCAGTTTCATGAAGCGGTGCGCATGGTTTTGGACACGCGCCTGGACCCCCTCCTGCATGCTCGCAGCGAAGGCTTCGTCAATTCATGTCTCAATATGCTGGAAGAAGACCTCGCCGAACTCGACCCTTCGCAGGAAATCGATCCTAGATTTATTCGGAGCCTGCTGTTTCGCCGTTAGTATCCGCCGCATCGAGATTCTTTGGCCCTATGAAAGCCGCTAATTCCTTCCGCACTGAGGCAAGACTCAGCGTCGCCCCCGACAGCAGCATAGAAGACCTAGCGTATGGCGCTTGGGGCGATCTGCTGGCGTCTGAACAGGGGAAAACTCGTTTTACTAATCGGCTCGCTGAAGCCGTGGGACCTTGGTGGCACGTCTCTTGGGAGCTTGAGTGCCTGATTGTCCAGCAGCATTTGGTCGCGCCGGCCGGCGCAGCTTTCCGAACACAAACCCCGTCAGGTCGAATTCTTGCCTCACCCAAGGTGATTTGCGACGGCGAGTGCATCAGGTCGGACGAAGAGCCGACCGATTCGGGACTAACAGATGACGTGGCTTATTTGATGGCGAAGACGGTGAAATACCTAAGCTGGCCAAGAGTTAAGCTTCGTGGCAGCGCGCAGTTTCAGGATAGCTTTCGCCGATATGCTCTCCATGAGGCCGATTTCTATAGCTGGGCGGTTGAGAACGCACGAATCCTGAGGGAACAGCGTCCCTCAGGCATCGACTGGGAGAGTATCGCCGAGGAGCTTGAAGACTTGGGGATCAGCCAAAAAAAAGCCCTGGAAAGCCGTCTACGAGTGTTGCTCGCGCATCTCCTCAAATGGATTTACGAGCCCAGCCGGCGAAACAAAAGCTGGAGATTGAGCATCGAAAACGCACGCGACGAGGTGAGAGAGATTTTGGAGGAAAACCCAGGATTGCACGAAAAAATCCCCTCACTCTTAGGCAGCGCGTACCGCAAAGCGCGACGTGACGCCGCCAGCGAAACCGCTCTTGACGAGGATGCCTTCCCGCCAAGCGTCCTCTGGTCATACGAACAGGTTGTAGACGATGATTTCTGGCCGAGTGCAGAAAACGATAGTCATTAAGGCCCGGCGCTCACCTGACGCGTATGGAGCGTAACCACGTGAGCGGCGTCGCCGCGCTTTATCGTCAATGTGACGTTGGAATCGCCGCTGGTAATGGCTGCCGTGGCCGCGTGGCTGAATTCGTCCAGCGTCGTAGTCGGCCTGCCGTCGACCTGCGTCACGATATCACCGCGCTCCACTCCTGCCTTTTCGGCCTTGCGCCCGATATCGGCGACCAGCACTCCGCTATGGACGCTAACGCTAAAGTATTGAGCCAGGTCGGGTGTCACTTCCTGCACGGTCATGCCGAGCCCTTCGGCAGTGTTTAAGGGCGGTGTTCTAGCTTCCTCGGTCGCGGCCTGAAGCAATTTATCTGCGACGAAAATCGGGGCATTGGCGCCAATCGCCAGCGCAATCGCGTCGCTCGGCCGGCTGTCCAGCGTGAAGCGCCCGTGATCGAGGTAAACCTTGGCGAAATAGACCTCCTGCCGCACGTCAGCGATGACGACGCGGTCGACCTTGTTGCCGGTCTGCTCAATTACTTTGAGCAGCAACTCGTAGGTGAGCGGACGTTCCGGCTTTATCCCACGCAGCTCGAACATAATCGCCCGTGCTTCGTCGTCACCGATGGCAATCGGCAAAACCCGACGTCCCGATTTTTCTTCGAGCACGAGATAATGGGTGCCGGTGGAATGATCATACGCAACGTCGGTCACGTCAACGCGCACTTGATCCGCGAACACCGGCAAGACCGCGGGCTCATGCGCACATCCGCCGAGCAGCAGTGTGGCGATTGCCGGGCCTAGCAGGCTGCGCAAAAAAGGCCTTCCGCACCTTGTTTTCCCTCTCTGTAATCTCGCCCAGAGGGGGAGAACAAAAGGAAGGAAGCCAGCTTTATCCCAGGGTGCGGAAAGAGTTTTCATCAGCAAATAGTTTTTCCGCACCCTGCTAGATAAGCTTGCCCACGACGGAGTTTCATCGATTTCAGCTTACGCGCGCCGCCATCAAATCGCCAAACCAGTGCAGCACCCTCACTGGCGCGTCACGGCATTTGCAAAACAGGCGAGAGCCGCGCCGCTTGCCCTCTCCCGCAGTCACCCTCGCCGTCCCTCTCCCGCAACACAGCGGGAGAGGGACAGGCAAGAAGTGGGCGCGGCCAACCATTCATCGCCGCGCCTGAAAGCCTCGCGCAACGATATAAAGCTCGGATGAGCCGGGGCGGCTCGCTCGCGTCCTTACGACCTCGACCTGCGCAAAATCGTGAGCGAAGAGTGCCCGCATAGCCTCGAACCCTGGACCCATGAAAACCTTCGCGATCATTGCGCCGCCAGGCTTTAACAGCGCCTGCGCCAGGTCCAGCGCAGCTTCGAGCAATTCCCGCGATTTTGCCTGATCCCGTTCCGCGATTCCGCTCAACTTTGGGGCGAGGTCGCTGGTAACGAGATCGGCAACGCTGCCCATCGCCTCCGCCACTGCCAGACGGACCTGCGGGTCGGCCACATCACCAGCTATGGTGATAACATTAGTGCCAGGCCTGGGGCTTGGGGCGAGGTCGATGCCGACCACGCGTCCGGCACTTCCGACCGCCCGCGTTAGAATCGCCAGCCATCCGCCAGGCGCGCAGCCGAGATCGATGACGCGGCCGCCCTCGCCTACCAGCTTGAAACGGGCGAGCAGCTCTTCGAGCTTAAAGGCCGCGCGCGACGGTAGCCCCAGCTCATTCGCCTTGCGATAGAAACGGTCCCGATGCTGATAGCGGGCCATTCTCCCGAGGGCTCCCTTCCTTATTCCCCTCGCGCGCTCCGCCGTGGGATTCTGCGGGGTCGGCGACCCGGCTCGCATAATCACGAAAATAAAACGCTCGGGGCTAGTTGCAGCAAACGGTTCGAGTCGTCTGAATGCGTCCCGCTGGCATGTTGGGTCAGAATTCTGCCCCCTGTGGAGATTCGAGCGCGGGCGTACTTTCCGCATCCGTGGCAAGCCGCTATGCTGTAGCGTGCTGCGTTCGAGTGTCCGTGCTGCTTGTCACTGAATCAATACCGATAAATGTCATCAATCAGGCTTGACGATCTTAACTCGGCACAACGCGATGCCGTGCTGGCAGCCGACGGTCCCATCCTGATCCTGGCAGGCGCCGGTTCAGGCAAGACCCGGGTGCTGACTTATCGTATCGCATATTTGCTGGCTGAGCGTGGGGCCGCAGCCGAGCGAACACTCGCGGTCACCTTCACCAACAAGGCGGCAGGCGAGATGCGCGAGCGAGTCGCCGCGATGATAGGCGAGGGCAACCGCTTTCCCTGGGTCAGCACCTTTCATGCGCTCTGCGCGCGAGTGCTGCGGCAGGAAGCGCAACTTTTAGGCTACTCGCGCAATTTTACCATCCTCGACGAATCGGATGCGCTGGCAACGATTCGCCGCGTGCTCGACGACGCGCACCTCACCGATTCGCCGCCGCCTGAGATAGTGCGCACGCGAATTGACCAGGCCAAGAACGAAGCAATCTTTCCCGAGCAACTCGCGGACGCCGCCGCCGCCACGCGTGAACGCGTGCTCGCCGAACTCTATGCGCTGTACCAGCAACGCCTGCGCGAGATGAACTCGATGGACTTTGGCGATTTGTTATTGCTCGTCCATCGCCTGTTCGAGAGCGAGCCCGAGGCGCTTGCGCGATGGCAACGGCGCGCGGAGCATCTGCTGGTCGATGAATACCAGGATACCAATCGGGTTCAATATCTGCTGGTGCGCGCGTTGTCGGCGGCCAGCGGCAATCTTTGCGTGGTCGGCGACGAGGACCAGTCGATTTACCGGTGGCGCGGTGCTGATATCCGCAACATTCTGGACTTCGAACGTGATTTCCCCAATGCGCTAATCTTCAAGCTCGAACAGAACTACCGCTCCACCAAAACCATCCTGGCTGCCGCCGGCGCGGTAATTCAGAACAATCGCGAGCGCAAGCCCAAGCAACTGTGGACCGAAAACGCCAGCGGTGAGCCGGTCACCTACTACACCGGCCTCACCGAACGTGACGAGGCTGACTATATCGCGCGCGAGATCGCCCGGCTGCTCGGCGAAGGGATGCGGCCCGCCGATATCGTGGTGTTCTATCGGGTCAACGCTCAGTCACGTGTGCTCGAAGAGACATTGGTGCGGCGCCGGCTACCTTACTATATCGTCGGCGGCTTGCGCTTTTACGACCATCGCGAAATCAAGGACGTAGTCGCCTATTTGCGCGTGCTCGCCAATCCCGCCGACGCGCTCAGCCTTGAACGTGCGGTCGGTGTTCCGCCGCGCGGAATTGGCGCGAAAACGCTCGAAATCATCGCCGAGGTCGCAGCCCGCGACCAGGTCTCGATGTTTGAGGCAATGGGCCGGCTCGAAACCGAATCGCGCGTGGCGCTGCGAATCGCCAAGCAGGCGAGCGGCCTCTACTCCTGGATGCGTGAGCTGATGGGAGGCGCCGAGAGCATGCCGGTCCGCGCAATTCTCGGCCAAATCGTCGCCCGCAGCGGGTTTGATACTTACCTTGAGAATCTCGCCGACGGACAATCCCGCCAACAGAACCTCGCCGAAATGTTGGCGGCGGCCAGCGCGTTTGACACCGAATACGGCGCCGGCGGCCTCGGCGATTTCCTCGAGCGCGTCGCGTTGGTCAGCGACGCCGATCAGCTCGCGTCCGCCGATGGCAGAATCACGCTGATGACGCTGCATACGTCGAAGGGTCTCGAATATCCGATAGTCTTTATCGCTGGCATGGAGGAAGGACTCTTCCCGCATATCCGCTCCCAGGACAACGCGCGCGAAATCGAGGAGGAACGCCGGCTCTGCTATGTTGGGATGACCCGGGCGCAGCGTCTGCTTTACCTCACCAACGCACTCTCGCGCGAGTTGTATGGTAACCGGCAGGATACCATGCCGTCGCGTTTTCTGGGCGAAATCGACCCCGCGCTGACGCGGCGAATCGCGCCGGAGAATCTGGCGCCGGGGGTTCTGCGCCCGCCCTCGCGCGAGCCCTACATCGATTACAGCGATAGCCAGTTAGCCGATGATGACGGAGCCGCGCCTGAGAGGCTCAACGTCGGCGCCAAGGTGTTCCATCAGACTTTCGGGCGCGGCGTAATCAAACGGCGCGAGGGACGGGGCGATGCGGCCAAAGTATGGATTGCCTTTGAACGGGGCGGTTTGAAGCTGCTCGTGCTCAAATTTGCCAATCTACGGGCCATTGCCGAGTAATTGCGCGTATCTTAGAATTTGTCTGGAACACCTCGCTCCGTGAACTCCTCCAGGAGTGAACTAATTATGAGCCGGGGGGGCTTCGGCGCCATGCAATTGTGGGCGTCACTCAGGCTGATGCATAAACGACGGCTGTTGGAATCACTAGCAGGGTGCGGGAAAACTTATTTGCTCTTGAAAAGTCTTCGCGCAACCTGCGACAAAGCTGACTTCCTTCCTTTAGTTCTCCCCCTCTGGGGGAGATTACAGAGAGGGAAAGCAGGGTTCGGAAGGCCTTTTTTCCGTAGCCTGTTAGTAGCGGTACTGCTCCTGTTCGCTCTCGCCGTACCTTCACTCGCACATAGCTGGAACGAAAACGAATTCGCCAATCGCCCCCTGCTCGCCTATCCGTTGCCAGGCACGCGCGATGACGTGGTGGGCTCGCTGACGATGTACCAGCTCAAGCCGGGGGATACACTGCTGGACGTCGGGCGATGGTACGGTTTGTCGGCCAAGGAAGTATCCGACGCCAATAATCATCTCGACTGGTGGTCGCCGCCGGCGGGCAGGGAAATCGTACTACCAACTGAACATATTCTGCCCGAGGCACCGCGTGTTGGAGTGGTCCTGAATATCCCCGAGATGCGGCTGTACTATTTTTATCCTTCGCCGATCGCGGTTCGTCAGCGGCGAAAGCTGAAGGCGGTCTCGTTCAGCCGCCAGACTGCCTCCGTGGTCTACACCTTTCCGGTCGGACTCGGCCGTTTCGACTGGAAGACCCCGGTCGGTATCTGGACGGTAGTGGCTAAAACCAGGGACCCGACCTGGGTCGTCCCCAATGACATTTATCAGGAGCACCTGGAACGCGACGGCGAGGCCGACCACGTCATTCCTGGCGGCGATCCGGACAATCCGCTCGGCCGTTACCGGTTGTCGCTGAGTCTTCCGGAATATGCGTTACACGGCACCGATGTGCCGTGGGGCGTCGGCATGAACGTCAGCCACGGATGCGTCCGGCTGTATCCGGAGGATATCGAGCGGCTGTACTCCAAAGTGAGGATCGGAACGCCAGGGCGCTTCGTCTATCAGCCGCTCAAGTTCGGATGGCGCGGCGATGCGCTTTACGTCGAGGTTCATGACGACCTCTACGCGATGTATCCGGGCCTGTGGAATCACGCGATGAGCGAAGTGAAACGGCTCCGTCTCGAGGATCAGGTCGACACGGACAAGCTGGAGAAAGCCGTCGAACTGCGCTCCGGAATTCCAACTTACGTGATGCCCGGGCCGGAGCCTGGGAGCGGCGTCGAGGCTGCGACTTTGCCGATGCCGCCACCGTCCCCCGTCACGCCGCCGGCGATCGAACCCTCCGCGCCAGCGCCACCGGCTGCGCCACGACCGTACACAATCCCCGCCAGCACTACCGCAGTCAGCGCTCCGCCGCCGGCGGCAGACAGCAATGCCTCTCCGCCCGATAAAAATGATGCAACCGGGACGACCCTACCCGCACGAATCGTCAACGACGATCAGGATGTGGAGTAAATAGTATCCGGATGCGTTTGTCCGTGCGGCTATGCCGTTAAGCAAAACCCCGATCCTCATCTAAGGTGACACAGGCTTCAGCCTGTGTCTGGAGTTTCTACATTTTGCGCCGCCGGCGCGATCGGCGGCATCAGGGTCTGGTGGCTGCAATTAGTGGGATAGGGGGGAGCCTCACGACTCCGCCCCTCCCACACCACCGTACGTACGGTTCCGTATACGGCGGTTCGGCGGGTTAAGCAGCCGTGGCGCCAGACGGGGAAGACCGAGTTCGTCAAAGTAGGCATTGGGGAACGC
>WNFC01007761.1_pt1 | contig 16341 bp, 18 predicted proteins | sample 5400541 | NCBI WGS metagenome assembly WNFC01 (sample SAMN13153342, study PRJNA577476) | soil metagenome | isolation source: 120 cm saprolite under Douglas fir tree site 2 hole 2 replicate 1 | place: USA:California | collected 2015-04-18
CTTCCGCGGGCGCTGCCGCCAAAGCGTCCCCTCCGGGGTGGTGTTCGGGCTCGACTACATCGGCTCGAGCATCGGACTGATGCTGATGCTGGTGGCGCTCGGTGTCATGAGCGTGACTTGGATGTCGGTGATCGCCGCGGTGATCGCGGCCCAGAAGCTGCTGCCGACGAAGGCCACCATCGACGTGGCGCTGGGGCTGGCGATCGTCGAATTTGGGATCCTGATCATGATCGCGGCCTCGTCCGTGCCCGGACTCATGCCACCGCCGATGTGATCCGCCGCGACGACGAATACGACAACACGTGAACGATGGGAGAAAGGATGCGTACGTGACAGACAGGGAAGCGATGCAAAGGCAAGGCAGACCTCCGGATCGGATCCGTGTTCGGCGCAATCCGAAGAAGGGCCGCTACGAACGCGCGACGGTCGAGGCGATCCTCGACCGCGCGCTGGTCGCCCACGTCGCGTTCGTCGACCACGGTGAGCCGGTCTGCATCCCGATGCTCTTTGCGCGCCTCGGCGGCAAGCTCTACATCCACGGCTCGCGCGCCAGCAGGATGATGCGGCTGCTGGCGGCCGGTCAGCAAGCCTGCCTGACGGTCACCCTGATGCAGGGGCTCGTGCTGGCACGCTCGGCGTTCGAACACAGCGCCAACTACGAATCGGTGGTCGCCTACGGCCGCTTCGAACCGATCGAGGACGCGGACGAACGCCTCGCAGCGTTGGCGGCATTCACGAACAAGATCCTGCCCGGCCGCTTCGACGAGGTCCGGCCACCGAACGCGAAGGAGCTGAAGGCGACGACGATCCTGGCGATGCCGATCGCGCAGGCGTCGGCCAAAGTCCGCTACGGCCCGCCCGACGACGACGACAGCGAGGACGCCGCCCTCGACGTCTGGGCCGGCGAGATCCCGATCGTCACCTCCTTCGGCGAGCCTAGCCCGTCACCCGGCCTCCGGATGGGCGTCCCGATCCCGACCAGCATTCACGCGCTCCGTAGGCACCAAACTCAGGCCAAGCGGTCATGACAAAACGACAACGATTAGGAGACAACCATGCCCGGTCACAAGATCGGAACACAGGAGGAGTGGCTCGCGGCTCGGCTGGAGCTGCTCGAGGCAGAGAAAGCGCTGACGCGGCAGAGCGACGAGGTGGCGCGGCAGCGGCACGCGCTGCCCTGGGTTCGAATCGAAAAGGAGTACCGCTTCGACACCGACGAGGGCACGCGCACGCTGGCGGAGCTGTTTGATGGCCGCAGCCAGCTGCTCGTCTACCACTTCATGTTCGGCCCCGAGTACACGGCCGGGTGTCCGAACTGCTCGGCGATCGCGGACGGTTTCGACGGCTCCGTCGTCCACCTCGCCAACCACGACGTCACCCTCTGCCCGGTGTCGCGGGCTCCGCTGGCGAAGCTGCAGGCCTACAAGAAGCGAATGGGCTGGAGCTTCCCCTGGGCGTCTTCGTTCGACAGCGACTTCAACTACGACTTCCAGGCGACGTACACCAGGGAGCAGCAGGAATCGGGAGCCCTCGAGCACAACTTCCGGACCGTCGACACGCGGCCACAGCTGCGCGCCCCCGAGGACAGCTCCTGGGTGGTGTGGAGCGCGACGGCGTCGGGCGTGGACTGGCCGACCTACAGGCAGGAAGCACCAGGCATGAGCGCGTTCGCGCTCGAGGACGGCGTCGTCTACCACACCTACTCGGCCTACGAGCGCGGGATCGACGGCCTCTGGGCCATGTACCAGTGGCTCGACCGCGCCCCGCTCGGGCGCAACGAGACCGGCATGTGGCGGCGCCGTCACGACGAGTACGAGAGTGAGTGACGCGCTGTCGCCGGTCAGATACCCGACAGGCGAGAGGAACCGGCCTTCACCGTAGCTGCGAGGTCCACATCCGAAAACGAGGGGAGGCCAATGTCCGAGACAGCCGCTGAGTACAACGCCAAGATCATCGCGGAGTTCCGCGCCAACAAGGGACGCGTTGGCGGCAAATGGGAGGAAACCCCACTGCTCTTGCTCCACCACACCGGCGCGAAGTCGGGTGTGAGCCGCGTGAACCCGGTCGCATACCTGCCCGACGAAGAGCCCTACCTGATCTGGGCCGCGAACGGAGGAGCACCGAAGAACCCCGACTGGTACCACAACCTCAAGGCGAACCCGAACACGAGAATCGAGGTCGGGAGCGAGACGATCGATGTCGTCGCCGAGGAGGCGACAGGCGAGGAGCGCGACACCCTGTTCGCGAGAGCAGCCAAGCGATACCCGCAGCTCATCGACGTTGCGCAGAAGGCCGATCGCGTCATCCCGATGATTGTCCTCACACCCCGCGGGAACGCCTGAGCGCTTTCCTGTGGGCGCCAAAAACCAGCGTCCACCCTGCAAATCGTGCCTTCCCGGCGCGCACCGAGTTCTCGCACCCCACAGGTAGGTGAAGGCCTTGGTAATCATCGACATGCTGGACGATTTCGTCGACGGGGCGCTCGCCAGCGCGAGCTGATCTCCCCCAAGCGTGCCTATGGCGCCTTCGACGGCACGGGCTTGGACGAGAAGTTGCGGGCGCTGGCCGTGGACGAGGTGGTGCTCGCTGGCCAGCACACGCACATCTGCGAGCGTCACTCCTCCTATGGCGCGTTGATCCGCGGTTACGAGATCGCGATCCCCGCCGATGCCGTCTGCGCCTTCGAGGGTGTCGATGAGAACGAGGCGCTCGCTGATGGTCGTGGTCGAATGCGGCACCTGCGACTCGATTCGCGCTCAGTCTGCGCGGCGAGTGCATGCACGAGACCAGCCATTGGGTCGTTGACCGTTGCATCGGCCCGCTTGGCGTAGGCACCTTGATCGTTAGGCCGAAGCGGCACGTGACGGGCATCGCTGAACTGAACACGCTGGCGCTCGGCGGCCCCGAATCCTAGACGACAAGCTCAGAATGCGAGAGACTCCTGCACAGCGTTCCGACGCTACCGCGCATGCGCAGCGAATCTTGATGATCTGGACTCCGGGCACATGAGTGCCTCGCAAGGGGACTTTGCTCGCGGCCCGGGGCAAGTGCTCGAGGAAGGGAAATCACCTCAGCACAAGCTCATGCTTGAAGCCTCATTCCTTCTCTCAGAGGAAGGCGTGTTGTGGCTGAGGCGCGAAGGAGCCGCGACTGTCGAATCTGTGGTCGTTTCGAAAGCGCTCTTCCGCCAAGTCACGCGGCGTGAGGCAGCGTCGCTCGCATGGTTTGGGGAGCCGAGTGAAGAGGGCCTGGCGATACTTGGGGAGACGCTCGGTAGAGCTCAGCTATTTAGCCACGAGGAAGTCGAGGTAATCGATGAGAAGGTCCGAGCGGTCCGCGACAACCTCCTTGCAGCACACGAAGAGCCGATTGCGGACGTACTAGCCGACGAGTGGGTCTTCTTGCAGACCCAGTCATGGCTCGGTGCTAAGTCACGTCGAGCTTTTGACGCCTTTGATGCGGCCGGTGCGAAGGTGAGGGAGGTTCCCCGCGCGTTGGCCCGGCGAATCATCGCGAGAACACTGAAAAAGAAACATCTCCCAGAGCACATTCCGCTAAAGATGCTGATTCAGGCTGGCATGAAGTGGATTGCAGTTGGTGGATCCGCGGCGGCCGCAATAGTCACGCCTCCAGTGGGCGTCGCTCTCGGCGTTGTCACAGGGGGCTTCCTGCTTCTCGATCCATAGCGAGTCGCGTCTGCAGGACCGCGTGGGGTTCAGAAGGTCGGTCCGGGGTTGTAGCGAGGGAGAACGTGTCGTCGTCGAAGGCTGAGGCTCTATCCGCCGTCGCTACTTGAACGCGAGACTGGACGCGTATATCAGCGCGGCGACTTCCGACTCAAGCACCTTCAGCGTTTCTACGAGGGGCGTCCGGTCGGGGAGCAATACCTCGACGGAACCGTGGACGTACACAGCCACGGGTCTTCCGGCGGGCAAGGGTTCTGCCTCCAGATCGCTGCTTGCCGTGATCGCCCGGGTATCCCTGAAGATTGCGCGACTCAGGTCTACCTCCACGACCAGCGTTTGCAGGTCGCGGTGCTTATCGAGGTTGTGGTAGCTATCACCGAGAAACCTCATAAGTGGTCTGCGGTACGGCTGTGCCCGGCGAATGATTGCCCGTTCTTCACGCTGGAGCCATTGCCAGTGCTTCGAGCGCCACGCGCGAAGTTGCTGTGGCGTGTCCATGATCGGGAACTGCACGCCTTTTTCGAGACGATCGAAGTCACGCCGCGAGATCCGTCCGGCGGAGAGTGCCTGTTTGAACAGCGCATACGTGACGTAGTCGAGCGAGACTTTCAGGTTGTAAAGCATCTCGCTCATCCCGAACGTGACTTCGAGGGGGGCCGTGGCGTACCACGGGAGCGGCAGCCACTCCCCCGTGACCGCATCCTGATAGGCGAGGGCTTGACCGTGGATCGGACTTCCGCGGTCGTGGAGAACGGCGAACGCATCGAGGGCTGCTTCGACATTGCGGAGACACTCGCGGCCCCGTTCATGTCGCAAGCGGGCGGCGTCTAATGGCTGGCGCGAAGGTGGACGTGCCGGTGTCACGCGGTAACCTGACCACGGATGGGAGAGATGGTGCAACAGCCGGCCTCAGAAGAGCCGAAGCAGAAGACGCGCAGCGGTCTCATTAGATCGTTCAGCCTGTGAAGAAGTAACGTCCGCCCATGCAGTACCCGATCAGTGCATGCCAGACCTGCGGCAAGCCGCTCGGGCAGACATTCCGCCTTTCAACTGTCCGGATCGTCAACGAGAAGGGCGAGCGAGACCGTAGCTGCAGACGCCGTTGGCTTTACGCACGGCGGAGAGTGCTCGCAGAAGTTTCGCGAGAGGCTCAAGATCGAGCACCCCGAATGGCGATTCGAAGACGAGGCGGCAAAGAACTCCGAACAGAAGACGCAGGCTCCCTAAACTGGCCCTGCTGACCCGTGGGGTGCATAAACCCAGCCGCGCACCGAATCCAGTCGATTTGCAGGAAGATCGAATAAGTGCACCCGACGGGCGTGACTCGACCGGAGTCATGGGTAGGAGGAGGCTAACGAACGCGGCCGGGTTGCCGTCATGAACGCCCCGGCAATGACCGTGACTGAACGGGTCATTTACGGCGGGATGGGGCGATGGGACGCTTCCGGCGATGATTGTCGTCACGACGCCCACGGGTCAGATCGGCAAGCAGGTTCTGGTGAGCGTGCTGCTGGGAAGCGAGCCGGTGCGCGTGATTGCGCGCAATCCCGACGCGCTCTCGAGCGAAACGATCGCGCGCGTCGAGGTCGTAGCAGGCTCGCATGGCGATCCCGAGGTGGTCGACAAGGCGTTCGAGGGAGCTGACTCCGTCTTCTGGCTCTGTCCTCCTGACGCGCGCGCACCGAGCGCTAAGGTGGCCTATGTCGAGTTCACCCGGCCGGCGGCTGCCGCGATCGACCGCCACAAGGTGGCACGGGTGGTCGGCATCTCGGCGCTGGGACGAGGTACGCCGGCAGCTGAGCACGCAGGGCTGGTGACAGCGTCTCTGGCGATGGACGACCTGCTAGCGAGCACGAGCACGTCCTACTGCGCGGTCACAAACCCCTCGTTCATGGACAACCTGTTTCGGCAAGTCGAAACGATCCGAACCCAGGGCGCCTTCTTCCTTCCCATCGACGGCGACCTCAAGCAGCCGGCCGCCGCCACCAGGGACATCGCGGCCGCGGCGGCAGGGCTCCTCCTCGACCACTCCTGGTCGGGCGACACGGGGCTGCCGGTCATGGGGCCAGAAGACCTTTCGTTCAACGAGATGGCCGCGGTCATGACTGACGTGCTCGACAGGCCGGTCCGCTTTCAGCGGACCCCCGACGACGCGTACAAAGCAAGACTGCTCAGCTTCGGCATGTCGGAGGCAATGGCCCAAGCGACTCTGGACATGTGGACCGCCTACGGTGAGGGGCTTACGCAGGGAGAGCCACGTACCGTCGCGTCGACCACGCCCACATCGTTCCGGCAGTGGTGTGAGGACACCCTGAAGCCGGCCATCGAGACGGCTGACGCTCGAGCATCGCAATGACCGGAATGCGTGCTGAGGGAGGCTCAGCGAGATTCGATAGACCGCATCAGGGGCGCGTCGCGCTGATCACCGGCGGTTCTCGTGGCATCGGGAGGTCCGTGGCTGTCGAGCTGGCTCGTCGAGGAGCGCACGTTGTCATCGGAGCGCGGACCGATCAGAGCGAAACCGCCCACCTTGTCGCCGATGCGGGAGGCGAAGCATTAGCTCTGACGCTCGACATCAGCGACCCGGCGAGTGTTGAAGAGGCCCGCACCCGTGTCGAAGCTGGCCTCGGGCAGGTCGACATCCTGGTCAACAACGCGGCTACCTTCGAAAGCGTCACTTGGGACGCGCTGGACTTCGAGCTCTGGCAGCGCGTGATGAGCGTCAATCTGAACGGGACGATGCTCATGTGCAAAGCCTTTCTTCCGTTGATGCGAGGACGTGGCTGGGGCCGCGTGATCAACATCGCGTCGGCATCAGTCGCGATCGCGAGCCCCGTCTCGATCGCTTACCGCGCAACCAAGATGGGAATCATCGGGCTGACGCGAGCCTTATCGGCGACGCTCGGCGATGAGGGCATCACCATCAACGCGGTCGTTGCCTCGCTGACACACACCGCCATGGCGGAAGGCGTGCCGGAGGCGATCGTCAGCGACAGCGTCGGACGTCAGGTGATTCACCGAATGGCCGAGCCTGGCGACATCGCCGGAGCGGTTGTCTTGGTCGCCAGCGATGAGGCTGGATGGATCACCGGCCAGAGCATCCTCGCCAACGGCGGGAACGCCTTCTCGATCTGAGAGGGGGTCAGGTCCTGAGGAATCGGACTTCCCTTCGTTTGAGGAGGTCGAAATGGTGCAGCAGCTGAGATTCGCTCGAAGGGACACGTCCGGGCCGGGTTCTAGACTCGGTGAAGCCGGTCCTTGGTCGGCCGTTGACGATCGTGAACCCCATGTCCGTCCATCCGGGCTCTGCTGGCCCGACTCCCGGGTTGGGATCGCTTTGGTCCACTGAAGGTCGGCGTCGATGACCGAACCGCTCGCTTCGTTCGGTGAATTTCAGCTCGTCCGGCAACTTGGTCAGCCGGGAGGCTTCGGCGCCGCCTACGAGGCTGTTCGCGACGGCGAGCGTTGCGTTGTCAAGATCTTCCATGAGGAGCTGATCGATCGCGTCGCCCTCGCGCGGTTTCAACGCGAAGTGATGGCCCAGAAGCGCTGCTCCCATTCCAACCTTGTCCGTTATCTCGATTCCGGATTGACGACATGGCAGGGACGACGCTGTCACTGGATCTCGATGCCGTACCTCGAAGGCCGCACGCTGCGCGAGGAACTAACGATTCGCGGCGGCTCGATCAGCGCCAAGCGCGCGCTCGCGATTGCGCGGCAGATCACCGCCGGACTTTCGGCGCTGCATGAGGAGGGCGTCGTCCACCGCGATCTGAAGCCGAGCAACATCTTTCTCTGCGAGGACGGCACGGTGACCATTCTCGACTTCGGGATCGCCCTCTTCCTCGACTACACGAGCCTCACGGAGCGCGGGGTCTTCATCGGTACCTACGGCTACGCGGCACCCGAGCAACTCGAGGGCGAAGAAGTCCCTGCCACTGATCTCTACTCGCTCGGAGCGGTGCTCTACCACGCGATCACTGGCCGGCTTCCGTTCCGCGCCCATGCGCTGCGAAACGGTTGCCGTGGGTTGCCACCGGTTGCCGATCGGCCTGTTTGAGCTGTTTTCGGGGGTGGGCCATTTGCCACCGGTTGCCACCGGTTGCGCCCGCTGGGCTCCATAAATGCTCCATCCATTCGCCAGGAATCGCCGATGGCGAAAGGGCTTCGGGCGTCCAGCTATCTGCGCGTCGAGTGATGAGCCCTTCTCCGTAGAGAGGGGGTCATCGGCTCCCCGGCCATCATGCGATGTCTCGTCACGAAACGACGCCCTGCTCCGCCTCGTGGCAGAAACGCGAGCACGCCGCGGTTTATGCCAAGATACAAAAATGCGAGTCGCGGCAGTCGCTCTCCCAGGGGTCAAGTCGTTTGACCTTGGCATCGTTGTTCAGGCGTTCGCGCACCCGCCTGGTTTCCGGGGCGAAGGCGACCACACGCTCACGACCTGTACGGCCCGGCCTGGTCGGATCGCTACTCCCGACGGTTTCGATCTCCATGTCAGACATGGACTCGACGCACTCGAAACAGCGGACCTGGTGATCGTGCCGGGCCACAAGGGCTTCGCAGATCCACCGCCGGATGCCGTGATGTCAGCACTGTTTGAGGCACATGATCGCGGCGCCTGTGTTGCGAGTCTGTGCGTCGGCGCTTTCATGCTCGGGTTCGTCGGACTGCTCGACGGTCGCCGCGCGACCACACACTGGGCCGGCGCGGAACAACTCGCCACACTGTTCCCTGCGTGCACAGTCGACCGCGACGTGCTTTGGGTCGACGAAGGAGACATCCTCACCTCCGCTGGGCTTGCCGCGGGACTCGACCTGTGCCTGCACCTAGTCAGGCGTGATCGCGGGGCGGCGGCGGCCGCCGAACTTGCGCGCTGGAACGTCGTCGCGCCGCACCGCGAGGGTGGTCAAGCACAGTTCATTCCTAGCCCTGTCCCGACTTCGCCTGAAGGACTCGGCCCGACGCTCGCGTGGGCTCTTGAGCACCTCGACCAGAAAATTGATGTCGCCGCACTAGCGGCGCAGGCTCATCTCAGCCCGCGAACGCTTGCACGCCGCTTCGAGGCCGAGGTCGGCATGACACCCAAGCGCTGGCTGCGCGCCCAACGTGTCGCGTTTGCGCGTGAACTTCTTGAGACGAGCGACGCATCGGTTTTGGAGGTGGCCTGCCGCACCGGTTTTGGCAGTACGAGCGGGTTGCGGGCCGAGCTCAGAAAGCACACCGCCACGACGCCAACGGCGTACCGCACCACCTTCAAGGGTTTGACGCCGAGTCCCTCGTAGTCCGCGCTGCCGGCTCGAGGGCCGCGGGCGCGCCGGCCTTAAGCTCGTAAACCTCCGGCCTCGACGCGATGCCAGGCGAGGTTGGCAGAAAATGGACGCCAGACGTCATTTCTGCCATCTCAGCGCCTGCCCTGCTGATCACATCAATGACCTTCGACGGGTGCGAGGTCTCGGTTTCCGCGCCCGACAACTCGAAGCGACTGGGGAAACAGGAGGCGATATGTCGATGGCGACGACCACAACTGACGTGCGTAAGAAGACGGCCTTGGTCGATACGCCGAGGAAGCAGAACCTGACCGCGGTCCTGGTGCTCGCCTGCACGGCGCAGTTCATGGTCATCCTCGATGTCTCCGTCGTCAACGTCGCGCTTCCACAGATCCGTCAGGCTCTCGGATTCTCCGAAGGCAGCCTGCAGTGGGTCGTCAACGCCTACACGATCACCTTCGGCGGCTTCTTGCTGCTCGGCGGCCGCGCCGCTGACCTGCTCGGCCGTCGACGGGTGTTCGTCTTCGGCCTCGTGCTATTCTCGGTTGCCTCGTTGGCCGCTGGCCTAGCCAACAACCAGACAGAGCTGATCATAGGCCGCCTCGTTCAAGGTCTCGGCGGCGCGGTCATCGCCCCCGCCAGCCTTTCGATCCTGACTACAACGTTCACTGAGCCCAAGGAGCGCCATCGCGCGATCGGGATCTGGGGTGCCGTCGGTGGCATCGGTGGAGCTGCCGGCGTACTGCTCGGCGGCGTGCTTGTTGACGCGCTCAACTGGCGCTGGATCTTTTTCGTCAACGTGCCGATCGGGCTTGTCTGCGCCGCGCTCGCGGTGTTCATGATCCCCGAGAGCTTCAACTCCAAGGCTACTCGCGCTTTTGACGTTGTCGGTGCGATCAGCGCGACTGTCGGGCTGTCGTTGCTGGTGTTCGGAATCGTTCGGACAGACACAAGCGGCTGGGGTGATTCGACCACCGTCGGGTCGGTGATCGCGGGTGTCGTTGTGCTCGCGTACTTCGTCGTCCACGAGTGGAGCTTCGCGAGAGCGCCGTTGATGCCGCTACGGCTGTTCAGGTCTCGAGCGCTCTCGGTCGCCAACGTGATCGTGATGATCATCGCCGCGTCCACCTTCGGGATGTGGTTCTTCTTCTCCCTATATCTCCAGGAGGTGCGTGGCTACTCGCCACTGCGGGCCGGTCTGGCCTTCCTGCCGATGACGTTGGTCATGGTGGCTGGAGCCGTCGCTACCACTCGCCTTACAGCGCGCGTTGGCGCGAAGCGCCTTCTGATTGTCGGCATGAGCCTGCTAACCGCCGGGCTCGTCCTGTTCAGCCTCGTGCAAGTCCACAGCTCTTACTTCGGAGTGCCGCTCGTCGCGAGCCTGCTTGCCTGCTTCGGAATGCCGCTCGCGTTCCTGCCGAGCACAAACCTCGCGACCGGCGGGGTGGCGCACAGTGAGGCCGGCATCGCTTCGGCGATTCTCAACACCTCCCGGATGTTTGGCGGCGCGCTCGGCCTCGCTGTTCTTGTCGCCCTGGCGAGCTCTCACTCCACGCACCTACTCAAGCATCCGACGGAGTCCGTGCACACCGTCAACCAGGCGCTTGTCTCGGGCTATGACCTCGCGTTCCTGATCGCGGCTTGCATAGCCGCGTCGGGCATCCTCATCGCGGGATTCCTCGCGCCCAAGCCGGCGGCCAATCCGCCTGTCTGACCGTTCGAGTACGACTGGCGGACGCGGGGTGGTCGAAGGCGCCGCCTAGCGCACTAAGCAGAGATGTTCGGAACGCTCGCGACCCTGACCTTGTCGTCGCGGTGTGAGACAGGGCCGAACACCAAGCGGACGACACCGCCGACGATTCCTCCTGCAATCGGCGCCGCTGCGTAGATCCAGATGTCGTGGAAGCTCCTGTTGTAGATCGCGGGGTCGAGCGATCTGGCGGGATTGAATGATCCTCCGGAGGCGGGACCGACGGCGTCGGCGGCGACGAAGATGAACAGTCCGATCAGAAGCGGAGCCATCACGCCTTTCCAGGGGGCGCGGTCGTCAGTCATGACAGTCGTGATGAGCATGACGAACAGCGCTGTGGCGATGAACTCGAGGAGGAACGCACCACCTCGAGAGATTCCGTGGCCGGGTTGGGTCGTCAACGCGTCGACTGCTCGCTCTGAGTAGACAGCGGCGACTGCGAGAACAGCCAGGAATCCACCGACGAGCTGCGCGATCCCGTACGGCACGACCTCCTGGAGCGGGAACTTCCGGCCGACGGCCAGGCCAATCGAAACGGCAGGGTTGAAGTGGCCGCCCGAAACGTGGCCGAGACTGGCGACCGCCACAGCGAGTCCCAGGCCGAAGGCAAAGGCGACACCGATTGTGCTGATCGAGCCAGGCAAGTCTTGGCCGACGGCTATCGCGTTGAAGCCGAGGAAGAAGAACAAGAACGTTCCCAGTGCCTCGGCTACGAGCCTGAGGCTAAGCGGCGTCGTTTCCATTTTGTCTCCCTTCATCCGTCCAAGTGGCTGCTTGACGTTTGATCGCCCGTTTCGAGTCGGACTTCGCGTCTGCCATCAGGGCAGCTTCACGTCGGTGTCAGCGTTTATGGCGGCCGAAGCTTGTGTGCAAGCGAGAACAACGTCGTCGCGTTGGGGCGCGAGTTGAACGTCGCTGTCATCGAGACGCGGCAGCTGCCGTCCGTGGATGGCGCCGGTTCCGTCGCGCAGGAAGCCGCCTCGCCGACCGTTTCTAACGGCGAGGATCTCGCCAAGGATTGACAGTGCCGTCTCCTGGGGAGTCGCGGCGCCGATTTCCAGCCCCGCCGGCCCATGCAGACGCCCGAGCAGCTCTGCCCAGCGACGAGTTCGGTACGCCAGCGAAGCTGCGCTCGGCGGCTGCCGAGAACGCCGATGTAGAAAGGTTGCCCGTCCAAGGCTGAGACAAGCGCCGAGATGATGAACTTCTCGTCGTGCAGCAGAACCACGATCGCTGTCTGCTCATCGACATCGAGCTCTTTCAACCCTTCGTCGGGCCACTCTATCCGGAGCTCGTCGACGCTCGGAACGCGCTCGGGGGTTGCGAACGCGGCGCGCGGCTCGATGCAGATTGTCCGCCAGCCGATTGACGAGGCCAGCCGGGCGAGCGCCTCGGAGAGATCAACGGCGCCGACAATCACCAAGCGCGGGGCCGGCGGGAAAACCTCGGCGAAGACTCTGTGCCCCAGCCACTCGAGCACACGCGACATGTGTACCTCATCGACGATCTCAACGAGCGCGGCCGGAGCGTCACCGGCGAGAATCCCGAGTCCGGGGCGAACAAGCAGCTTGCGGCCGATGAACGGCCCTTCGAGCACGGTCAGCAGAACCGTGCCGTCGCCTGCGCTCTTCGGCCTCAGTGCATCGTCGTGCGGACCGGCCTCGACGAACACATCGATTTCGCCTCCGCATGGCAGTCCTACCTCGAAAGCTTGATCGGCCGTGAACCCGTAGTGGAGGAGGATCGGCTGTCCGCTTTCGATCACGCTCGTCGCTTCGATGACGACCGCGTTCTCGACGCAGCCTCCCGAGACAGACCCGGCCATTGTTCCGTCCTCGCCGATCACGAGCCGGGATCCGACTGGTCTCGGCGTCGAGTTCCGCGTCGAGACGACCGTTGCGATTGCGTAGCGCTTTCCTCGCCGCTCATACGACTCGCAGGCTGCAACGACGTCTGGCTCTAGGTGCTCAGTCATCTACGGGGTTGTCCTACCGTGGGGTGCCGCTATCGACCCATCGCTGCAGGAGGTTGACTTTCTCGTCCGGCCACCGCACATCGCACGGCATGGAGCCGGCCCGGACCGCCGCCAGAATCGGGGCGGCGTTTCCTTTGACGTCGTCGAACGACCAGAGGTCGAAGGCACTCATCATCGCCTCGCGGTCGGACTCTCGAAACATCCGCTTGATGTCGGCCTCGAACCCTGGCGCATCCTTGTCGCTCACGTCGCCGTCGGGCGTTGCGGATGAGAGTTGACGCAGACGCGCACTCGCCGAGCGGCGGGCCGAGACTTGTGGCGAAGCTTGGACAACATCGCAACGCCAGACTGTCTCTCGGCTAACTCGACCGCATCCCACAGGCGCGCCATCTCTTTTGTGACGGTGGTCTGGCAGATCCTGAAAACGTGTCGCCGCGCGAACTGTCTGGCGGCAGCTGAGAACTTCGACCTGGTCGTTCAGATAACTGGTTCTTGCTATGCGATCGAGTGCAAGCTCGTTGACCGTTGCACCACCTAAGTCGGTGTAGCCGCGCCTGAAACAGCTGGCCGATCCGGACTCTCTGCACGATGGCAGAAATCGAGCGCAGATTGTCATTCCCGCCACTGTCCAGCTCGAGTGCTGAACGCAACCATGGAAGGGATGAAGTCCTCGACCAACGTCTCGATCCTCATCCACGACGGTCTCACCGCTCTGAACGCGGTCGGCCCTTACGAAGTGTTCCAGCAAGTCCCAGGCTGGAAGGTCGGGCTCGTCGGCAGGTTCCGTGGCGAAGTCCGCGACGACCGTCGCAGCCTCGGTCTCATTGCCGACGTCGGCATCAACGATGCCGAGCCGCCTGACATCCTGCTCATTCCCGGCGGCATCGCGCAAAAGGTGATCGCAGACAAGGCGCTGCTCGACTGGATCCGTCCTGCCGACAGAGAAAGTCGCTGGACGACCTCAGTCGGCACCGGCTCGCTGATCCTCGGCGCTGCCGGTTTGCTCGAGGGCAGGCGAGCGACTGGACACTGGCTCTGGCGCGACGGGCTAAGCGACTACGGCGCGGTGCCGGTCGGCGGCCGCTGGGTCGAGGATGGCAAATACATGACGGCCGCAGGTGTGGCGGCCGGAATCGACATGGCGCTGCACTTAGTGGGCCAGGAAGCCGGGCCGGAAGTCGCACAGGCGATCCAGTTGGGGATCGAGTACGACCCCGACCCGCTGTTCGATGCGGGCTCGCCCGACAAAGCGCCGGCCGCGATCGTCGAGATGGTCAGAGCACGGATGCGGCCGTGGGGCACGCGTCGACTGCCGAGTCAGCATCCGCTTAGGCGATTCACAGCCAGCCGGCGTTCATGACGAAACAGGACCGCTTATCTGTCACGACGGACGAAGGAGACACCATGTCGCTCGAAGAGAACAAGACAGTCGTCGTCAACTTTCTCGAAAACTCGTTCATCAAAGGCAATCCGGAACAGGCAGTAGCCGACCATGTCGGCGACCGGTACATCCAGCACAATCCTCTGGCACCGGATGGCGCGGAAGGGTTCATCGGCTTCGTGCACTGGCTGCGTGAGCAGAACCCAAAGATGCGCTTCGAGATCAAGCGCGTCATCGCCGACGGCGACATTGTTGTGACCCACTCGCGGATGACTCTGTCCGACGAACAGCCACAGCGCGCAGTGGCGGACTTCTTCCGCTTGGAGGACGGGAGAGTCGTCGAGCACTGGGACGTCATTCAGGAGATCCCGGAGACGTCGGCCAACGACAACGGCATGTTGTAAGTCGACTGTCGCTCGACACACGCGCTCTAAGCGTCGTGCTGCACCGTGCGCTCTAAGCAGTCATCCTCGCTGAGCTCGGCTCAGTCGTCCCTGATGGGTGGGACAAGCTTGTTGTCGGTGAACGTGTATCCAGCCGCCTGAAGGAATGGACGGGCAACCTCCATGGCATGAGCGAGATTGCGCGCCATCCAGAAGCAAAGAGCGGCGAGTGGCAGTTCGATCAGGACGGCGAACACAGCCGCCTGTGTGACGTCGGAAACGCCGCGGGAGGTCAGAACGTCAAACCAGGCATCGCAGTACAAGAGCGACCCAGTGATCGTGGCTGTTACTTCCGACAGCGGCGATCGCCTGGCCACCATCACCGCGGTGCTGGCGAGCGCAAGGCATAGCGCGATGTCGAAACCGGCCCAGGCGACCGCCCAGTGGTTGGCGGCGTAGTGACGCGGGAGCGTCACAAACAGCAAGGTCGTCCACGGGACCAGTACGAGAGCACACACGAGCAGTGCGGGAACAGTCCACGATGGTACGAGCCATCGTGTGTCACCGAGGCGGAGGATCGCGCGGGTTCGTAAACGGCGCGCCTTAAGGCGCGCCTCCACTTTAGGTCCGCCTGCGACCAGCATCCGCAGCTCGTGCCGGCTTCTTTTGCCGGCTGATGGCGGGACCTCGTGTGTTGACTCGTCGCCCGGCGTCACCGTGCGGTTGGACCCGAGAGGGACACCGCCGCCCAGCAGTACCAGGCGACGATCGTGCGGTACGGGCGGAAGCGCTCCCCGAGCGCTTCAAGTTCTTTGGCGGTCGGTGCCGGGTCGATGTTCCAGGCGAGGCCGTAGCCTCGCCGTATGCCGAGGTCGTCGACCGGCCAGATGTCGAGGCGTCGCAGCTGGAACATGAGGTACACGTCGGCTGTCCAGCGCCCGATGCCGTGCACTGACGTAAGCCGCTCGATCAACTCGTCGTCACTTCGACGCGACGTGCGAGTGAGGACAACGGTCCCGTCGAGCACCTTCGCGGAAAGGTCGCGGAGGTAGGCGACCTTGTTCCGCGACAAGCCTGCTTCCCGAAGCCTGCCGTCGGAGACAGCGTTGAGCGTCTCGGGTGTCAGAAGGTCGCCGACGCTCGCCCGCACCCGCCCATAGATCGCGTGCGCAGCGCCCTCGGCGGGCCAGTGGACGATGTACAGATCGACATAGTCGACTCCGAGCCTTTCTAGGCTGGCTTCGAGCTCGGCCGCCGGATCGGCGTTCCTCGGAAAGAACTTGGTGGTGATGAACATGTCCTCGCGTGACACGCCGCTTTCGCGCAAGCCCTGTCCGACAGCGTCCTCGTTGCCGTACGCCTGAGCGGTGTCGATGTGGCGGTAACCGAGTTCGAGCGCCCAGCGCACGGCGTCGACGCACTGCCGGCTGTTCTCCACCTGCCAGACGCCGAGGCCAAGCAGCGGCATCAGATTCCCGTCAGCGAGCTTGAGTGCCTGCTCAGTGCTGACGGACATCAATCCGCCTCCGCGAGAAACGCGTTTACGTCTGCGGCGAACTGGCCGTGATGCTGGAAGAGGAAGCCGTGCGCGGAGTCGGGGTAGATCGTCAGCCGCGCATTCGGGAGAAGCCCCGCGAGCAGGTAGGAGTAGTGGGGCAGAATCATCGGGTCGCTGTCCCCGTTGGCGACGAAGACGGGAAGATCGATCGCCGTCACTTGCTGGAGTAGCGAGTGGTTCGGGATGCCCCACGAGCAGACCGCGTCGTATTGCGCCTGCCGCGTCTGCCACGTTGTCTGCTCGTCCTGGTTGCTCGTTCTGCCGTAGATTCGTCCGGCGGCCTGTTGCCCAGCCTTCTGACTCGAATCTGAAGGTGCGAAGAAAACCTGCAGGTAGCC
>WNFC01007600.1_pt1 | contig 16339 bp, 12 predicted proteins | sample 5400541 | NCBI WGS metagenome assembly WNFC01 (sample SAMN13153342, study PRJNA577476) | soil metagenome | isolation source: 120 cm saprolite under Douglas fir tree site 2 hole 2 replicate 1 | place: USA:California | collected 2015-04-18
TCACCGTGGACGAATTTAGAAGGATGACGGGGTCAGACCTAACCGAAGAATGGCTAGAAAATGATCCTACAGCCATGACTGAGCCTGTCATCATCGAACAAGCTGACGGCCTTGGCATGACGATGCCTTCAGCAACTTTGACAGTACCCGAGATCGCAAATATTCTGGGAAACGAGACACCAGTCGAAGTTATCGGTATGCTCTCTTAATTTATTCAAAATTTCCGTATTAACGCAGGTGTTTGACGATGTATAGACGTAGGGACGCAGTCCAGTTTAACTGGTTGGACACTAGGGAAGTGGGCGAACTATTATTCAACTGAGCCGCCATTGCGCGAGAAGATTCGAAATGTGATCTCCTTAGAAATATCTGGGACGAAACTCGGAGAACAGGTCATGCCGCCAAGATTGGTCAGGGATATTGATTGGGTAGAGAAATTCTGGCCCGAAAACCGAAAGGGCAACAGTCACCCGTATCCAAAGGTCCAGTTGTATTGCTTGATGGGGGTGGCTGGGGCATGGACTGTGAGGCCACCTGATTCTATGATAGTCTCCCTCCTTCCTGACGTGCTTGTCTTAGGACTGGCACATCGATTTCGCTGGTTCATCGGTCTATTACCATATTCTTAGGGGATCGAAGGTTTTTATCAGATTTTAACGCGCCATTTGCTTAATAAGATTGTCACCCCAGACCTTCCTCTTCATCCGCCCCACCGCGGCCAATCTCGCTTCCTACGAACGCTGGTCCGGAAGCGAGATACAAAATCATACATGGCTTGGCGACATGGTCGACGAAGTTACAAGGGTTGAGCTAAGGGAGGGTAACACAATGATTATCCCCACTGGATGGATTCATGCGGTTGTGCGTTGCACAATAATCCTGGTTCTATTTTCTCTGCTAATTTCTGTATAGTATACACCAAAAGATGCGTTGGTCTTCGGAGGCAATTTCCTCCACTCATACAACGCTGCACTTCGTATGTTGGCTTCGTCCCATATCTACCTGGTACTCATTCATCACAGAACTCCGGGTGCGTGAGATTGAGATTGCCACTCACGTTCCAAAGAAGTTCCGTTTCCCTCTATTTTCAAGGTACGTCTCAACGAGCTGTAACCTTGTCTTCGCCAGCCTGACGTTGATAGGCTTTGCTGGTACGTCGGTGAGAGATACCTGCGGGATCTCCGTGCCAAGGAGGATTTCCCCCCTCGTGTCCTGGAGTCAATTGAGGTTCTTTCTGATTTTCTGGTATCTGAGGTGCGGGTAATGGAGCGCGGCCCAGAATCGGTGAGAAGGGACGTCCAGGATCAAGTTCCCAATGACAAAGTGAAGGACGCACCAGCAGTAGCCAGGGAGTTGCGGTGGCGGGTTCGGTTGGCCCAAGGCTATACCAGCGATGGAGATCATCCTGGTGGTGTCAGAGCTAGAGAGCCTATGACAAAAGAGGTTGGACGCAAGCGGAAGAGAGACCCGGAATTCTTGCCGACTGCTCGGGGTGACCCCAGATTCCGAAACTTCCGACCGAAAGTTTGGGAAGCCTTGGAGGAAGACCAGGAGGAGGGGGTGCGACATCTCACCTTGGAACCTGCGCAGGATATCGGGACATTGGTTGATGGCTGGACGGATTGGAAGAAAGAGCCCATCAGGTCTCAGATCGTGAACGGGGACAAAGTGGAGGTCGGGCGAAGGCGCCAGGTGATAGTAAAAACAAGGAGGACTTTCCACGGCTTCGAGCGACAGCGCGTAGAGAGGGTCGTCGAGACTTGGAGTTGGGAAGACGCGGGGGACGGAAACGCGCACAGCCCCATTGGAAGCGGAGTTGTTGAAACGGGGGCCGAGTAGCGAGTAGGGTGTGTCTTATGTAATCCTCTTGTCTCCCAGCAACCTACCTACCTACAACCCAACCCTGTTTTCCGCACCTAGCCGTTTTACTCAAGACTTGTGTGCTCTGTGACGAGTGATCGTGGCGCAGCTTTAACTGACGCTGTCTCGCATTCCATGATGGGCTTACAAACCTCACCGTCAGGGTCTGAACTGCGACAGCACGAGGATATGCAGTTAAGCGAAGGTCGGTCTGCCGACTTGATCGGATAGTAAACTTCTTGACGTTCTCCCAGGACACTCCTTCACTATTCTTTCTAACCGCTCTGTTCCTTCACTGCCCTCCGAGAAACGTCACAACACAGACCAAATACCTGAGCCTATTCCCGCTCGGCCATATGACCCTACCTCCGCTCTCGATACTTTTCATGCCCTTCGCATCGGCGACCCGCTGGGGACATCTCCTTCCAATAATGCATATGTCGACCCGATTCCTCGTTCCACCTCACCCACATCTCTTTCATCCAGTCACCATGGCTTGTCGAGGCGTGGTCCTTCTTTGCCCTCTAATCCGCGACCCCATCCACGGCATCCGGTTCCTGTAAGTCGAAATCCCGACTATCCCAATACATATGATTCGGTGTCTCTGCCATCATGGCGAGGTCCTAACACGCAATCTGGGCCGTTTGATGACCCGGGTTCCACACCGTTCTTAAATCCCTCTTCCGTTCCGCCCTTCCCTGGCGATTATAACAATCTATACGCGGCTGCTTCAGACGTTCTGGGTATGGCCCCACCACCACAACCGGGCGCAATAGTGTATCAACGGGTTGACCAACCTGAGCCAGCAGAACACCACTACAGTCGAAGTGAACCTACACATATTCCTGGGCACTTTCCGGCTCAACAAGACGTTCCCTCGTCTCCAATTTCGTTGTATCATCGAACTTCCTCACCGTCACCACATCCACCCTCGATATCTACCGAAGCGTCATCTGATGTCCTCGAGCTGGAAAGAAGACTAACTTCGGATCGTTTGGGACACCTTTCATACGAGGCAATTCCAACGCGGACAACCAAGGCCGTCGACCTGCGAGCGCCCCCCTATACTAAAGAGTACATCGATGATTACCGGCAGCGCATCAAAGCCGATCCCGACCCAGAAGCTCACTTCGCATATGCCCGCTATCTCATCGATGCAGCAAAGAAGATTGGGGCAGAAATCAAGGACCAACGCGCAGTTCGAAAATATCGCGACACACTCATTCAAGAGTCGTTACGCGTCATTAAGCGACTTGCAACCCAAGGTCAACCTTATGATGATGCCCAGTTTTTCTTGGCCAATTGCTACGGCACCGGCATGCTGGGTCTGCAGGTCGACCATGAGAAAGCATATCACCTCTACCTCCAAGCCGCAAAACAAAACCACGCTGCGGCCACTTATCGGGTCGCTGTATGCAATGAGATCGGGGTCGGAACTAGGAAGGAGCCGCCCCGCGCGGCCGCGTTCTATAGAAAGGCAGCATCGCTTGGGGATACTGCAGCCATGTACAAGCTAGGGATGATCTTACTCCAAGGGTCTCTCGGGGAAGGGAAAAATGTCCGAGAAGCTGTTGGTTGGCTAAGACGAGCTGCCGAGCAAGCTGACGAGGAAAATCCGCATGCTCTACATGAGCTCGCGCTTCTCCATGAGGCTACCACAGGTCAAATTGTGCCACACGACCCACTGCAGGCCAAGGACTACTTTTCGAGGGCGGCGTACTTAGGGTACACCCAATCTCAGCACAAACTAGGTCAATGTTACGAATTTGGCACTCTTGGTTGTCCTGTTGATCCACGTCGCTCTATTGCTTGGTACACAAAAGCAGCAGAAAAGGGTAATGCTGAGGCCGAGCTCGCCCTGAGCGGGTGGTATCTTACCGGGAACGAGGGCGTGCTCAAACAAAGCGATTCGGAAGCTTATTTGTGGGCGCGACGAGCCGCAAACAAAGGCCTTGCGAAGGCTGAATACGCCGTAGGTTATTATGCCGAGGTGGGAATAGGCATAAAGCAAGACATCGAGTTCGCGAAGCGCTGGTACATGCGGGCAGCTGGTACGTGATAAATGTATTCCCCCTGCGACTGAGGTCCGTCGCTAACGGGAACAGCCCAAGGTAATAAACGCGCTATGAATCGATTGACAGAAATGAAGCGCCAGGGGAACAAGAGGGCAAACATGGCTCGTCCAACTCGCCAACAAGCGAAGGATGAGTGTGTAATTAGTTAACTAGTCATCCTCCAGCGTGCCATAGTTTGTTTTTGTCCCCGGTGCATTATGATAACTCATTCTACATACCCAACTTATAAGCTACCATTGTTGTCTCCTCTTCAATTCACCACACATTTACTTGTTGGATCAGACCTAGTGGGAAATGTGTATTTTCAGGTAGAATAGAATTGAAGTAAACGAAGTATATCAAATATTTTTAAATTAATTGATTTGATAAGAAAATTATTGAAGGAGAACTAAGTGTAAGCTCTACCTCTACCAGACGATTTACAACAGCATGTAATCACTCCACTCCAAGGTATTAGTGTGCCTGTATACAATATAGGTGGATGTACGATCTTTTATGAAGATTTACCACTATGTATGCGGCAGACAATTTTGCCGATGTGCCCGTCGTGTAAGGATCAAGATCACTATCAATCACACACATGAAGTGATGTCCCTGTAACTCTGAGTTCACACGGGTCAAGAAGGACAAAGCAACCTCGATTCACAGGCCAGCCACATGTTGCCCAGTCGTAGCTACAATACTGTATTGTACTTAATGTGGATCATGCACGTTGATGGTGTGACATAACGGAGATCTGAGATAAATTCCAACAAGATTATGAACTTATGAGCACCGAGCACCCATCACCACACGTGCCGAGCGAGCTCAACTACTCATTCCAGCACTACAATGCCAGTGAGGCCAATTCATCGTTCACCCTCCTGCTCATGCAATTGACGCCGACACGGCATTGTCGTTCCGCCCGAACCTTCCTCAGCGCTATACTGTATTCTGTCCTGGAAACAAGCATGGGGATGATCCACTTTCCTGATCAGGAACAAGGGAATCGAAGTGATGCCATCGCTTAAGAAACGCCAAAAGGGATAAGCCGTCAAATATTCCCGCCTTCGTGGCGATAGCGGACAAACAAACGTAAGATGCCACCGGTTCACGGACGTCGTCTGGCCTTGGGTCTTTGTTCCCCTCTCGCTACTTTGACCAGAGCTCGTGCCTGGATATGGTCCGTACCTTTCATAATCTGACCCATAGACACAATAACTAATCCTCTCGTTAAAACCCCACTCATCCTTCTCAACGGTATTCCCTGTCACTTCCTGAGGGAGTGAGGCAGCCATATTTATCTTTCATATTGGTATTTTTCTTTTCCTTGATCCCTATGGTTGCCAGTGTCTTCGCTGTTCTTTTCGTCCCTCTCCTCGTCGCTTTAGTCGGAGCCTCTACACATCAACCTTGGTCTCACTCTTCCCGATATTTGTGTGACACGCTCGTTGAAACCCCAATTGGCATCGCACGAGGCACTAACCCTACCAACGGCATTTTGCGGTTTGCGGTGAGGTATGCATCTGCACGACGATGGCAAAATGCCGAAGTTGCGAGGGTGTGGGAACTACCGTATGTGTCGACTATACAAGGGTTCGATGGTAACTAAATTCCCGGTAGAAATGACTCATTGGACCCAACAATGCTCCCATTGTCATGCCCTCAGACCTCTCTCGATCCATCCCAATATTCCGAGGACTGCCTGTCTATGTTACTCTACGTCCCGGAGTCCACAACTGCGTCAGATGATATACCCGTTTTTTTATGGTTAGCATTTCGGCCTATTCAATAATTCAACCCTCACACGTTCTCAGGATCCACGGGGGTTCGTTCGTTCGGGGTTCATCAACGGCGCCAGGTTTGAATGGCACTCTTCTAGCCAATGCTACTGGGGCTATTGTTATCGTTATACAATACCGGCTTGGCGCTGTACGCAATCTCTCCATCTGGGCAATGATATAGATTGATGTTTGTTGTCAGCTTGCCTTCAACTCACCAGATGGACGCACGAACTTCGCTGTGCAGGATGTTATTGCTTCGCTGCAATTCTTGCACAAGGTTTTGCCTAGCTTTGGCGGTGATGTCTCGAAAATCACACTTGCCGGTCAGAGCAGCGGAGCGAGTCTGATACGGGCTTTACTTGCTACTCCGTCTGCCACCACGCTTTTTCAATCCGCTATCCTTCACTCTGATCCCATGGTGAGCATCTCTCTGCTGACAATTTACTCGTAGCTGAGTTTCTACAGGACTATGGATTCTTATCTCCTGCAGTGCAGTCCAAGCTTCAGCAATATTTTAACGAGCTCGTTAACTGCTTTCCGACAGACACATTATGTGCAAGTCTCCTCTCTCTCAATCACATACTTTCTGCCCAGGATGAATTTTGTAACAATGCCTGGGGCATCGATCCATCTGCGAGCTTTGCAGAGCCCATTCGTCCTGTTCATGATGGCATTTTGATCACCAACACGCTTGATTCCACGTCGCCTTTCCCCCATGTGTCTAAACCAATAATCCTCAGCACTGTACGGAATGAGGCCGGTCCCACCATTTACTCGGTTTTTAACGCTCCAGTCAATACATCGACCTATTCAATGATTGTTCAGTCGTCGTTGGGGGACCCTAGAGCGAGCAATCTTCTTTCTTCCCCTTACTATCAAGTACCTGCCCCTGAAACCGGTCAAACTATAGATGCTCGTGTCCAACTCGAGAAAATGGGTACGGATCAGGTGTGGCGGTGCGCAACATGGACCTTCGCGCGGAGCTGGACCCAGCACGGTGGAAGAGCATTTGTCGCAGAGTACACTGTCGGCGCGACATATACCGACAACAGTGCTATTCCCTTTTGCTCTGAAGATGGTGTTGTGTGCCACGAAGATGACATCGAGATTGTTGTACGTGTCTTGATTGATTGCCACGTCCATTTTCAATAACGAGATGCAGTTCGGCACCGTCTTGAACCCCACATTAGCCCAGTCTTCCTTAATCAATGAAGTTCAGGCTCGGTACAAATCATTTCTTCTCTCTGGCGACCCTAATCCGTTCGGCATCCCGGAGTGGTCTCCTGCTACCACAGGAAATTTCTCTGCGCGAAACCTGGGCAGCCCTGGAACGGCAGCCATTGATGCGTGCAACACCCAGTTTTGGGGTACTGCTCCTGTGCCTTACGATTATCAAATATTCGGGATCTAGACGAAATTGACTATCTTTCGAAGCTAGCTCTAGATCCTCGTAATGGTCTTTCTATCACTTGATTTATTACCTACGTAGGCACCACTATTCGTGGGATGTCACGCGGCCCTCTTCCGTGTTCAACGTACGTTCAACGGTTATCAGGGAGTTCGTGCCTTCCGCCTTCCTCATACGTACCTTCGAGTTATACTGCGATATATCATCACTTATTTTTGGCATAACATCGACATGTAGTTGGGCTGTCGGGTTCCTGTGAAGTTTACCAAAAACACATTTGCTTAGTCATTACTTTAAAGGTCGCCCAGCTGAGCATTTTATCCCAGCTCCCACTGTCACGGTTGTCAGTGGTCTGCTCCCTTCCTGTATTATCTCGTTGTCCTACAATGGCATATACTCTAGGCGAAGATCGCCATCTCACAGACCCTGTCTTGACAGCTTCTGAGACTGCATCGACAAGTTTCGATTCGGCCACCGTAGCGACAACCCAGGTAGCGGTCATAGAGCGATACACCCCTTTTCACTCTGACATCAATACACCAGGGCGATGTTACGGATGGCAGTGAAAGCATTGCGGAGAAATGGATTTCACTTTCATTCACGTGGTCTGGGAGATCGTTCGCTCTAGAGATTGCGGATTCCGACAGGTTAGATACATTGCAAAGATGCCCGGACGGAATGCTCATGGTTATCAAGGATATTTGATTTAAAAGCAGTTCTCTTTAGCATGACCGATGTACCCCCAGAACGACAGAAAATACTTGGACTGGTGAAAGGGAAATTACCCGCAGATGATGGGCGGATGTAAGCACCATCGATATTCGCATAATGTACTTCTGACAAATACCATGTAGTGGTGACATCGGGCTCATCAGCGGAAAGAAATTCCAACTCGTAGGTACACCGCAAGGCCGCGAGTTGAAGGATCCGAATCGTCTGTCTTATACATCTTACTCAGGCTATGAACCTGGGTTGATCCTATCCTCGCAGGCATGGAACTCTTGGCTGATGTAGTCAATGACCTTGATGTCGACTTCTCCGCGAATCCCGCCGCTGCTGAATCCCATAAAAACGACCTACGTAACATTCGCAAGATTCGCGAAGCTACCGAAAAACTCAAAATCAATATTATCCACCCACTTCGCGAGGGAAAGCGTTTACTTGTTTTGGATATTGATTACAGTGTGGTTTCTTATTTTTAGATGACACTTGACGAAGGTGACGGGCGTTTCTTAGCGATTTTGGATACGAAGCCGCTAACTTCAGGTGCACTACCCCCTTCCGAATGTGCACGACCTCGACTGCATGAATTCCTGACGGCTGTATACCCTTATTATGATATATGCATTTGGTTAGGCACCTGAACCTGCCCCCTTTTTTTCGATTTTCTCACGACAGACTCAGGTCTCAGACGAGCTGGATTTGGTTGGAGACGAAGCTGATAGAACTCGGAATGTTAGGCGGGAGTCAAAGTTACCAGGTGATGATACTACCGTCTTCTATTCATGTCGCTCAAGAGTGATGCCTTTGCTAGATATCTTTCGGTAAGCTCTGCGACACCGTCGGTATCGGTCGGTGCGAAGATGAATATTCATAGTCTTGGACAAGACACCTATGTTCACCGTGTTTTCCAAGAGGGATGGAAAGTCATATAATCATCATGTCAAGCCCCTACAAATCATCTGGAATCATCTTCCTCAATTGTGAGTGATTTCTCTTCGGCGACACTGGTTGCGTTATCGGGTAATATCAATTAGTAACGCAAAGAACACCATTCACGTTGATGACCTCGTGAGCGGCATTCTCATCATTTAAGAGGACACCGGCCTCATGGGGCTCGTTCAGGGTCGTAATTTTGCCCTCAACCCCAGACAGGGACTTAAAATATCAGCATTCAGGGACGCGCATACCCCCAGAGCGATGGCCGACCGCGAACTGGACGAGTTGGCGAAGTATCTCTTACACGTCGCAACCATTGCCGACATGGAGACGTTGAACCATAAGGTAGATGTAAAATCTCATTAAGGTCTCAAGATCTCAATGTTTGACCATTTTATTAGGACTGGAAACGAATCGTCCGTACTCTCCCCCCGCATTGATTGTTCTGTCGTGTGACATGACAGTGTTCGGATAACGATGTGTTCAATTGTGCAGCCTACAGCAGTAATTTCACTTTGGAGCTAACTCCATCCACTCTCGTTCCGCTTTATGTGCTACGATTCCAATGCTTGATATACCAACATTCTGTTCCGGGTCTTTTGCGAGGGCTAAAGTCACACGTGGTTCCAGGGCTCCCAAACGGCAATACTAGGCCTCTAATCGTGCAACATTGTCTGTCACAGCATTAAACATCGTAAAGGTGGATGGGGCTACTCGCAATTGTGGTTAGAAGTGTTTTTACAGAAGTTAGGAGTTAATTGCGCACCTGCTGACAAGCTGGTCTTTCGCGCGGCACGCGCTGGCATCATAATATGGGTGGCGGGGTCGAAATGCCAACCTTTTTCCGACGTGACTTGGGTTGCGGAGAAAATGTTTTAATCACAGATGGTGACCCAACTTGAATAGGACATACTAGATAGAAGTTCGTCGGCTGGCAGACCAAGGTATACCTGGGCAAGCGCCAGGGGAATAGCTGTATACGCTTTCGACAACAACACAATGGTCCGTTGGCGGAAAGACTCTGCTTATCACGTAGTAGATAAGTGCAAGTAGATTTCCGAAGTTACGCTTACCGATAAAATGAGTCACTAAGGTCGTAAGTACTCCTGACACTTCAGTGTGCAAGACGTCCCCTTGCCGTGCAAGGTTGAAGAGAGCTTCGCCACGGGAATAAACATGTTCATAGCGCCTTTCCCAAACAGAAGCGAACAGATTCAGCATTGCACGAGCAAGAGGGAGTGAGGCTACGACGTCGGGTAGGCGCATCAACGCAAACTTCGCTGAAGGTCTGTGTATTTTGACGGTCAGACAGATGTCATAGTGGGGGATGAAACTCAGCTGGCAAGTCATTTACTATCAGACAAGAGAGCACGAGGGGAACGGTGATGAGAAGTCGCGGAGGGTGATTATCGTTCGTCACCTTGAGGCGAGGGTGGTAGAGTCAATCTCTTGTAGGACGTAGGATATCACAGTAGTAGACATACGACAAGGTCTGCACGTTCTGCGGCTTGGATAAGTCCGTAGTGGTCTCCTTTGGCTTGCAGGGCGGCAATCTGAGTAAATGGCTCGACGTATGACGATGATGATGATGCGGATGGCGGAACATGAGCTTCGGTAGGGGCTAGTGCGTCCATTACGATCCTGGCTGAGGCGGGGAGGCTGGACACTCGTTGAACCGATTCTTGGAGAGGTGTGGTTTGGGGGTGATGATTGTCCTTGATGAGAAGCGCGCACAAGTATTACCAAAGGGTGTGCCCAAATCGGTCAGCGTTCGGCCAGCTAGCCGGGGCCGCATTCATTACACCAACACCAACGGCTCTACTTTCATTCCTCTACGACTACGACGAAACAATTATGGGGGACTTTCTTGCTGATGAAGTGGAGTCAATCCTTTACATAGCACGTGAGATATCTGGTATGCACTCTTCTCTCCCCCATGACTCGCTGATGCGAGAACGAGAGCAGTATACAGGATCCCGCCTTTGAAGGCGAATGAGGGCCACCGTGCGCAAGAGTGGGGTGACCTTGCTCAACCGCTATGGAAAGGTCGTATGCGTGTTGTGGAGAAATCCGATTCAGTATCTCTTTTATTCGAAGATGCACAAACTGGTATAGACTGTCAAATTCTCTCATAGTTGTTCATCAAGTAACCGACAAGCTGTTCCAGGTGAATGTAGGCATAAGTCATTCCGTTGAAGAGTTGTTCCTCAGGTGTCCGTCTCTAGCATTCGCAAATGCGCTGTATGACCCTTCCAGGCCATCTGTAGAGGCTGTCCTTGATTCGTCCCGATATTTTGTCATCCGAATCGAAGATGACGGACGAAAAGCTTACATCGGAATGGGGTTTGCGGAGCGATCCGACAGTTTCGACTTCAGTGAGTCTATCCGTGGTGCTCAAAAGCCCACATGCCTTCTAACTGACCTGTTGTAGACGTGGCCTTACAAGACTACACAAAGTAGGCACTTGTGGTGAAACACTGCGCAACCTTGGGTTTGATACAGCGTTTCTAGGAGATGGAAAGCTCGCATGAATCCGCCATTGCCAGCTGTGGAAGAAGACAGTCCTTCACCGCATATCCCGTCAGGGCCGAAGAAAGATTATTCTCTCAAAGAGGACCAGACCTTCACTATTTCCATCCCAGGACGCGGTAGTCGACCTGATAGTGGCTTGAACTTGCTAGGGTCGAAGGGGTCAGTGGGCGCCGATCATAATACAAGTTCTGCCATGGGTGGTTCCTTTCCATTACTTCCGCCGCCTCCTAGTGCACCGAAGAGACGTTGAGTTCTAAGGATGCTAGGAATGCAAATGAGGGATGCTTGGTTTCCCCTGTTACATTTTTACTACATTGTAAGGTGGTTCTAGATACAAATTTGGGCCTGTTATAAGTGGCTTGATGCTTGGTGCTTCACTGGGCCATTAACACAGGGGTTGAGATTAGAAATGTCATATTTTCTAAGGTTTTTTTTTGGTTAGGAGTAAAATATTCTAATGATCCCTTGAGTGATTCTTTAGATATAATTTAGCAAGCAGTAGCATTTTGCCAATTATATATGTTAAACACTAGCCAATCCTGCATAAAGCATGGGCCAGCTACAGTAGGTCTGTCTGTGTTGGCCATATACCTCTGTAGGGCTGAGCACTGTATCTATGATGGAATAAAAAAGGATATTGTTCTCTTAGGTAATCCTGTCTCCTTCAGATATTGAGGAGAGCCTAGATCACAACAAGTATTGACAACTGAGATAACAAAAGTGTGGGCCCCACTATATCTTTACAATAGATAAAAGTATTAGTGGGGAGATATTGTGTTACCACCAAGACAGCAACCCACTAAGTCATAATTATTAGTGCACAAGTCATATGCAAGTGCCTAAGTCACATAAGAGATGAGCAACTTGAAAGCACAAGTCAAATTGCTTAGAGATAAGTAGGAGAGTGAGGGGAGACTCCTATACACTGCAAGGCCCTTAGGAGTGAGAGTATAACCCATATGGATTAACAGAAGACTCTAATTAGAGAGTCTCATAGAAGTACACATACTACTTATACTACTGTATGTGCTAGGCAGTATAGTATTCAGAATAATAGCAACAATAGTCTATACTACAGAGAGTACAAGACAATAGTAAAGATATAACAATAAGGGAGTATGAACAATAGCTGTTGCCTAACAATAGGCTAGGTGAGTACTCAGAGGCAAGAATGATAGTAAGGCATAACAGATGTGTAGGGCTCTACCTCTGATTTAAGATGAGGGAGTGAGGAATGGGGATAAAGCTCAAGATGAGATGCTAACTCAATATACCAATCATAGGAGAACTAAGACCAAGATAAGGGCAGTTTATCTGCTTGCCTAGGTGGTAACATATTGAGTCTAAGAGGGAGAATGTGTGAAATTGATGGAATTTATACTAAAATCAGTGCTAAAAATGAAGAGCTGTAATTTCTGCTTAAGTTAAGCTTAGAGCTTGACCTATATAAATACAGGCCTTTTTATAGATCACTTTTAGATACTCTACCAGCCTATGGGTGCCCCTCTGTCAGCCTAAAAGGGGCTTTATGAAACTAAAATAAAAGGGAAAGATAGGTAGCCATCAATCAGAAAGGCTGTACAGTATTTTAATCTATTGCTATCAATTAGTAATCAAACCTACAGCCATCAATCAGTGATTAAATCCACAGCTATTAGATCAAAGGTAGATTAGAGATAAGATAAAAAAGTGTGAAAATTTGTTAGGGGTCACTAGAGTATGACACTATCCCCCCTTTGAATTGCTTTGTTCCATTAAAGTTGTTAGTCTAAAATGTAGAGGTGAGCCCCATTATTGACAAGCATGTTGATATTGATGGTCTCCCTCATCCATCTCTTGTTGGGCCACTCACTTTTGTCTTTATGTTTGTATTTATATTGGCCTTTTCCCTATTGTCACCACCTCAGCATGCGGAGAAACTGCTCTATGACGGGGACCACTGCACGTGCGGCCTTAAGTGGCATTGTATCCCTCACGATGCCTGTTTCATCCATGACTCATGCCTCTGCGAAGGCTCCGGTAGCTTTCCCCCTGTAAAACCTACGTGCCTGTCTTGGGCTGACTTCTCTTATGACTGGTACTGTGAGTTAGTGTCTCGTCTCGAGTTACGCCCCCATTCCCCACTCCCTCGCTTTGGGTTAGAGGTTGAGTACTCCTCCTTAGTCATGCCATATTACCATGTTCCGCCCCCTGCCTGAGTTGCTATTGTCTTGGTACTTACCCAGCCTATTGTTAGGCAACAGTTATTGTTCGTACCATTTGCTATTGTTCTGTGGTCTCTTGTTACGTCGCCGTTATTGTCTTGCACTCTCAGAAGTGTGGACTTATTGTCTCTATTGTCTTGACTACTGATGGTACCTAGCTTGTATGGTACTATAAGTAGCCTCTGTATTCTTGTAGGACTCTCTAAGTAGAGTCTCCTGTTAATCACATGGGTTTAACTCTCGCTCCTAAGGGCTTGCAGTGTGCAACACTATAAGTGTACACCTCTAGGAGTTTCCCCTTCACTCTCCTGCTCATCTCTAAGCAAATTGACTTGTGCATACTAAGTCGCTCATCATCACGTGACCCCCTTGACTTAGTGGGTTGTTGTCTGGCGGTAACACCCATTGTCCTATTTGCCTCCTCAGAAAGGCATAGGGTACATTAGCAAAAAAGAACACTCCTTGCTATGCCTTACAGGATTTCTACCTTGCAGATGCCTTACCATATCAATAGTAAGTACATTTAAGGTGATTGAGGGAATAAATTTCAGTAAGACCTGTTAAAACTAGTAAGACACAGGATTTTTGTATGTAACACAGACATTCTAGACCAACACTTTTCTCAGATGGTTTATAAGCACTTACAAGGCACTCACAGGACATATAAGACAAAACTTATATTGTAAGATAAAAGTAATTTATACAACTTATATAAAATTTCTGTGCAAGCTCCTATAAGCCTAGCAGGTTTCCCTAAGCTAATCTATAAGCACATACAATCCCTACAAGTCTGAAGCATGCAGCACCATGTTTGGTGTCATAGTTGTGGTCATTGTGCCACACATGGTGTCACAGGTGCTGTTGTCACACCACATGTGGTGTTGTGAGTGCTGTTGTGTGCCACATATAGTGTTGCAGGTGCTGTTGTTGCATGTCTGCAGTAGGCATCATATTGCAGTTGTGTTTGTTGCATGGCTGTAGTGGGTGTTATTGTGCCATGTTGTATTGTGGTTGTGGTTGTTGCATGGTTGTGGTGGGTGTTATCATGCCATGTTGTGTCATGGTTGTGATGGGTGTGTCACAGTTGTGGTTGTTATGCTGCATGGTGGTGTTGTGGTTGTGGTTGTTGCACCATGTATGGTGTCATTGCACTGTATGATGCTGCATTTATGGTTGCTATCATTGTGGTTGGTGATTGGGCCACAGTAGGCCCTAGAGGGAGAGGACAACTGTGCATCCGTTAGTAATAAGAATGGTGAGTGAGGAAGTTGGCAGAAAAAAGAAAAAGGCATCAGAAGAGTAAGCTAGCATAAGAAGCATAGTGAGATGGCATGCATAGCTGTGAGGAGCACAGAATGTGGTGCATGCAGTGATGAGGGGATGAGGTGGCATGCAATGACAAGGCACAAGGTAACATGGGGGCATATTAGTGTCATTACATTCTGCCCTTGCCATGCATCATTGCAGTCATCACATTGTTACTGTCAGTGGTGAGGCCATGGTAGGCTCTTGAGGGAGAGGGTGTGTCCATCAGCAAGAAGGCTAATAGAGCACAGTAATTGGGCTGCAAAAGAGGAAGCTAGCAAAAAGAAAACAACAAGAAAATATACCAGCAGACTAGCAGGAGCAAGCTAGCATATGGCACTGAGGCAATGCAACAGATGCTGTGTGACTTAGCAGAAAAAAAACTGAACTGGGGACAAATAAAGCATAACTCAACCTGACTCAGCATGGTTGAACTTTGAACTTCAACATTCCATTCAACATTTCCAGCCACCTCCTCATTCAACAACCAATTCTTTTTTGGTTCTTTAAGCCTAAAAGAAGTAAAGGTGCATATTCTCTCCTATGCAGAATCTAACTCCCTATGTCCCTTGCAGCTGCACATGCACCACCTCACATGCCCCTCACCTGTGCCCCCCAAGGCCACCTTATGTTTGCCTACTGCACTGCCATGCCATGCAGCCATTGTGACATAACATGACTGCTGCCACCACCATACCATAACCACCACTGCCACAGCCACAGCCACTGCAACACAACACCACCACTGCTGCCACTGTGACATGACTGCCACCACCACCACCACCAAGCCATATAACCACCTGCCACTACCATGCCATGCAGCCACTGCGACACGACTGCTGCCACCGCTATAATGTGACTGTGACTGCTGCCACCACCACCATGCCTGTTACGGTGCTGCTCCGATGCTGGACAGCGTACGTTGTAAGAACGAACTGAGGGACTTGGTCTTTAGAGTAGAAAGGAAGGAGGTTGGGTCGCCACACAGGCTTAACCGAAGGTTAGAGTAGAAGTATTGATTAGACACAAAAGACTCTACTTAGTTTGTACACACGAAACTCGTATGCTATTTAAGCTACCCAGAGCCAGCGTATGTAATCAAAGGGGAAGGGCCTGAGATAAGGCCGGTCAAGAAGTAGTAGCCGTAGAACAATAACCTGTCCCAAGAAGATAGTGTACGTGCTAACTATGATCCGGGTAAAAGTACACAAGGCGAGACGAGACAATAAGACGCGATAAGACGGCGGTCACCTGCTGACCCAAAGCGCAGGGATTGGGAGTGATAGGACGATAACTAGGAACGTGGGGGCTTAACTGGGGGAAAGGAACTGGAACCGGGGCAGAAGCACGAGTCATGGATAAAGCAGGCATCATGGGGCTCGCAGCGCCACTCAGCGACGCAGTCACAAGGGTGATGGGAGATAGGAAGGGTAACGGTACGACGTGCCTCGTTCCTGACAAGGCGTCTTTGGTGCATCTCGGCCGCCAAGTCCCGAGACCACTGCATGTACCACGGAAGCAGTTCAGCCGCTT